>SXGQ01231850.1_pt1 | contig 11911 bp, 8 predicted proteins | sample 3178371 | NCBI WGS metagenome assembly SXGQ01 (sample SAMN11356859, study PRJNA531348) | freshwater metagenome | isolation source: freshwater sample F1-20 | place: China: Fuxian Lake, Yuxi | collected 2017-12-25 | reverse complement strand
CGCGGTCCCGGTCGATAAGCACTTGTAGCCTTGAGATGAATGCTTCTCGGATAGGATTCGGTAATGGTGGTGCTGGCACACTTGGTGCGGATAGTACTGCTGTGTTTTGCGTATTCGGATTGCCACCGCGCGCTACACCCGGGTAGTGGATGGTCTCGATCGTTGGGGCCCGATCAGCCGGGCCGAGTAGCTTAACAATCAGCTCGGCTGCGGCTTGTGGCAGCATGGATTTCAATTCATCAGGCAAGCCGAAAGGCGCGTTGACCGCATGCCGTGTAGCGCCGAAGAGAAGCTTGCCGTCAGCGCGTAATTCATCATGCGCCGCCATCAGCGCATGGGTAGATTCAGCGAGATCGTGAGAAATAAATCCACCACGGACAGGTTTCCCCTCGGCGTCTTGATGAATATAGTCATTCGCACTTGCCTGGGATAATACCGTGTTGGTAGCAGCATGTATGACGCGCTCGGGATTTGCCAGGACATGGCTCGCCGGAGTAGCGAGCGATTCCAGGCGGTGAAGATTCACGACGCCATCACCCTGAACGGGTACCACGATGTCACTTTGAATAGTATTCCAGGGCTGCTGATCAAGAACCTCTCGATTCGCTTTTCGGTGCTTATCATCCGCATCAGTGATCCCCGCTTTTTTGAGCAGTGCGCGCATTAGCATGGGTTCGCTGAAACCATAAAGTGCCAGGGTATGAGGATCAACTTGTTGCTGAGGCGTACCCAACCTTGCAAGCAGCTGTGAAGCGGCCTTCTCAATACCCAACAGCTGACGCGCTTTGTTGATTGGATGGATCAAGCGCTTGACACCAGAGATTTCTTTTTCGCCGAGAAGCTGAGCTGGGCTGATATCGCCTGGCGCTAACTTAAGCTGCTCCAGTGCTGAATACCGGTGCTCGAGTAGGGTGATCAGTGATTGATGCTTCTTCGCGTCGTCGGCTTTAAGCACATGGATTGCCGCCTTTATTTCGCACTGTCGGCCATGGCAGATGCTCTCGATGCTTTCTGGTGATCGGTAGTCGTCGTAAAGATCGAGGCTGAGTTGGAGATGGCGTTCAAATCCTTGTATTCCGAGAATGAATTTCTCCAACTCGTTCCGCTGATCCTGCGTCATTTTGCTTAACGCTACCTTCTTAGACGCGGCATTTCCCTCGTCTTTCGCGGTCGGTAAAATACCGGACAAGCATTCGCGCAGTTGTGCATGGCGCGCCCGTAAAATCTGCTCTTCATAATGAACCGGACCAGGAACTAACAGGCCTTTATGTGAATCTTGCTCGATTTCTTGTACAAGATTTAGACTACTGTAAAGAGATACTAAAAAAACACTCATTTGGTGATCATGATCTTGAGCACCAAGTGCAGAAACAATGCTTCTTATTGTTGATAAGTTCGATAGCTTCGGCGGTGCTGGTGATTCTTTTTGCACCTCTCTTAAATTTGCACGTAATTCCGAGGCCAATTGCCCCGATAACTGTCTGAGTGTCGATTGAATAGCCTTGAACTGACCACTCTGTTCGTTACGCTGTGGTCGTTTTGACTTGGGTGGTGATAACGGAATGTTCTGCCTTAGCGTATCAATGGCTCTGCGCATCCTGTCCTTGCGCTGATCGCTAAGCGTTGTTGGGTCTTCCTCGTCGCGAGTCATCAGGCAGACACTTGCCTCAAGTACTGCTTCGCACTGCCGCTTTATCTCTTTGGCCTCATCGGGTCCCAGTGCCCTTAGTTGTTGGTCAATATCTTTAAGGATCTTATCAGCCGCAATGCATAGTGCACTCGATCGGTTTATGACGTGGGCTTGCGGTGCGGCTTCAGGCAGTTGCGTTGATTAAGGTACAACGGCTTTTGCCTGTGGCAGCGGGGTCGTTATGGGGAGGTGACTTTGAGGGCTGGTTACGTTGTGCATAGTAGCTGGCTAGTAGAGGGTATCGCTAAGCGAATTTCAAGGTTCTCGAACTAGCGATAGCACCCGCCTCGGGGAAGTAGTGATCATCAAACGCCGAGGAACGGTGGCGGCCCCAGAATCCCAAGTCTTTTGTCCAAACTTGCGGCTTCAAATCATAGATCACGCCGACGTGTTGAGGAATCACGATACTTGTTTGCCACACGACAGTGAGTAATGCCGCTAGTCGGGACTGTATCTTTTTGCTGCTGACGGTATCGCCCTTGAAGTGGATGTGGGTTTGCTGCGCGATTCTGTCTTTCGGAATATGGCCCAGATCTTTCAGGCAAGCGCGGCCGAGGGCTGCTGCGTTGTAGCAAGTTGCAGGTAGTCCGTGTTTCAGGCCTACATAGTTCGCAATACCGCCGCCCAATGAATGACCGACGAGCTGTAATCCCCCTTGGGCATGATTATCAAAACTCAATGAATTCTGTAGCGTCTGAATTTCTTTCGCTAGCTCCGCCGCCTGTGCGTACATGGCTGGTACAGCGCCTTTTCCGCTAAATTGTGCGAGATTTGTCTGCCATTGTTTCGTACCCATATCTGCCGCACCGGACCCCGGAAACACCATCACTAGATCGCCCGACTGTTTGTCCACATGAAGCTCGACGTACAGGCCAGTTTGTACATCTCGGATGCCGCCGGTGAATGGATCAAGAAGGTGCCGAAATTGAGAATCGGTGGGTAGTAAACGCTCGAATTGGCTGCTTGGCCGATTTCCTTTCAGTGCTTTATAGGCTTCGGTACTACTAAGGTCGCCGGTTTTTCCGGTACGCTGAAGCTCATTACGTTGCTGGCGAAATGAATCAAGCGTTTTGGCGCTCGCTGATTTGTTTGCGCCTTTCTGATCCTGCGCCGATGATCTGATGGCATCACGTTTGCCATAAGCGACATCGACATTGTCCTCAACTTTTTGCAGAAGCTTAAATAAAGGCTTGGTAGCCTCGATCAGTGCTTTTGTCGTTAAAGGTGGCTGATTACTTTCATTAGTTTGTCCGATTAAAGCGCTCGCCGCTTGGGTAGTCTTTAGCGCTTGGGTAGTATCAGACAGTAGGGATCGCGTCGGTGGCGTTTGTTGCGGATGCGCCGTTGTCGTTAGCGGCAATACGCTAGTTGCTGTTGTCTTGACAGATGTTCCCGTATGAATTTGGGTCTCAGCTGCTTTGGCTGACGGCGTACCTTGTACTGGCTTTATTGGGGTGTGGTATTCAACCCGATGGCTGCCAATGGTAATAGGGCGCATGTCTATTGACCCTGGAGTCAGGCCAGTAACTGTTCTCTTGCGCGCTCGAGCGACAGAAAGAAATTGTCGAGCGTATTATTGAAAGAGACTTGCTCAGTACTCGGAATATGCAAGTTATGGCACAGCATGAATACTTCCAGCTCTGGATTCCACGCCAGCCAGCAACTACCGAGAGGTCGCCCGAGCTGATTCATTTCGAGCGCGGTGAATAGCGCTACTTCTCTTGGTACGTGCTCGGGCAGGGGTGCGACCGGTGCGCTCAGGTGGCACACATCGCTATCTTCAGGAATTTCAATCACGATGGGGCGCTCTGGCTCACGCTGTAAGATAACCGTACCTTCGTTATCCAGGCGGCACTCTGGCACGCGATCATGTAGCCAGCGTTCGACGATCAGCCGTGTATCCATAGAGATGTTGGTCTCGCATGCCCGGAGTTTGGCGTGTACGGTACGCCCGCAGACCGATTGTATTCAGAGTTTAGCGGGCTGAGGGTGGGCGATATAGCGTATCAGTGCACTATATCGAGTCGGTTTTTATGGTGCGGGTTCGGCAAATTCCACCATTAATTGCACCGTGGTTCTGCCGTTGTAGTCGTTAGCGTCGAGTTTATATGCGACGACCACACGCTCGGGTAGTCCATCGGCATGGTTGAACCATATTGCATCAAACTTGCGGTTATCACGCTGCAGTTGAAGTTTCAGATGTTTGTCTTTCAGTATGCGCTGGCTGAGTACCTGAAACTCGTCACAAAACACCGGCGCCGGAAAGCCTTGCCCCCACACTTGTTGTTCCAGCTGACTGATAAATTCTAGCGAGTAGTATGCGGGTGGCAGCGAGCCATCATGCTCCAGCACATGCTCAAGATCGGCGGCTGTTAACCATTCGCGTGCCACTTGTTCAAACGCCGCTGAAAACTGCGCAAAGTTGTCTTCGCGTAGCGATAGACCTGCGGCCATCGCATGGCCCCCAAATTTATCAATCAGCTGTGGGTGACGTTTGTAAACAAGGTCCAGCGCATCGCGCAAATGAAATCCGGGAATCGATCTACCCGAGCCTCTGATCATGCCGTCACCTGCCGGCGCAAAAGTGATGGTGGGACGGAAGAATTTTTCTTTCAGGCGCGACGCCACAATACCGATCACACCTTGATGCCAGCTATTGTCAAACAGCGTGAGTGCGGCTTTGTCGGTTGGATCTATGTTATCGAGTGACGCGAGCGCAGCTTCCTGAATGCCGGCTTCGATTTCGCGCCGCTCGCGGTTAATGGCATCGAGCTGATGCGCAATGTTCCAGGCGCGCTGGTTATCATCCGTCAGCAAGCATTCGATACCGAGCGACATATCGGCTAATCGCCCGGCGGCGTTGAGTCGTGGGCCCGCAGTGAAGCCGAGGTCGGTCGCGCTCGCTTTGCGAACCTCGCGCCCTGCGACTGAGAACAAGGCCGCGATGCCGGGGTGCGCGCGGCCAGCGCGTATGCGTTTCAAGCCTTGTGCGACCAGAATACGGTTATTGCTATCGAGCTTTACCACATCCGCGACGGTTCCCAAGGCGACCAAATCTAATAGATGATCCAGACGCGGCTGCGAGCCGCTATCAAACCGACCACGCTGACGTAACTCAGCGCGTAAGGCCAGCAGTGTGTAAAACATCACACCCACGCCCGCGAGATGTTTACTCGGGAAGCCGCAGCCGGGTTGATTCGGGTTAACGATCACTGCCGCTGCCGGCAGCGCTGCACCCGGCAAATGATGATCGGTGACGACAACAGGAATACCACGTCGGTTCGCTTCATCAACACCGTCAATACTGGCAATGCCGTTATCGACGGTGATGATGATGTCAGGTGCTTTTTCTTGAACGGCGAGCGCAACAATCTCTGGCGTTAAACCGTAGCCGTACTCGAAGCGGTTCGGCACGATGTAATCTACCTTGGCACCCATGGCGCGCAGGCCACGCACGCCCACGGCGCAGGCGGTAGCGCCGTCGCAGTCATAATCCGCCACAATCACCATGCGACGATTCGCATCAATCGCATCGGCTAATGATTTTGCAGCGCGATCAACATGCGTCAGTGACTCAGGCTTGATCAACGAGTCTAGTTCGGTGGCGAGTTCGCGTGGTGTTTGTAAACCACGCGCTGCCATCACACGCGCGATGACGGGGTGCATACCTTGCTGCGCCAAGTACTCGGCGTCGCGAATCGCATAAGGGCGGGCAGAGAGACGCGTCATAATGCGCGTACAAGGGTAGCGAGCGAGGGCGCGCGCCAGAACTTCAGCAGATTAAGGCGGCTGACTTGCCACTGTCTGACACTATTTGCATCAGTCAATTGCAGTGTCAGGGTATCGATGGTTTTGCTGCGCAATTGCTGAAGCAGCGGTGCCAGTTGTGTACGCTCGACATCCTGCATCACCTCCAGCCAGCGCCCCCAGTCATCGGCGATGGCGTGGGGGATCAGCGATTCATCCATCATCAATGTCTCTGGCGGTGAAGTGTGTTGATCGGGGTGCGCGCCACCCCACAGCCACAGCGCATTGATACGCGGCAGGCCTTGGGCCTCGCGCGTCTCATTCACCAGGTGGGTATGCCAGAGCATTTGAATTTCATTATGCATCCTGCGCCAAGCGCGCGCATGTTCACCGCTGGGCAGCCAAACATCCACATTGTGGCCAGTCGCTGCATCTGGCGTGGTGGTGCGTAAACTGTGCCAGCTATCCGCCCGTATAAACCAGTGATGCGCATCGCCAAACTGCAGTTCATGCCCAAGCTCCAAAAACAAGGAGGATGCGGCATCGAACAGCGCGCGCGAGGTCGCCTCATCGATGTGCAGCTGGCGTAGATCGGTCAACACCAGATGATCGCGTGCGACATGGAAGTGCACCGGTTGCAGCAGAAACCAATAGCCCGATTGCGACGGTAGGCCCAGCTGCTGCATATGCTGGTGTGCGAGCGGCGGGCTGTTGTCCGGGCCGCAGCCATAGCGCAGTATTTCATGGGGTAGTGCGGCGGCAAACGCATCAAAGCGCTGCTCGGGCAATTGGGATCCGCGCTCAAGACACAGCGCAAGCGCAGGTGCTTTCAGCGCGTTAATCAGGTCTTTCGCATGTTGCGCGGGTGGCAGGGCGAATGGCAGCAGCAAAGTGGGGTCGCGCATAGGTGTGCATTATGGCAAACTCCGGCCTTGAAAAAAAATCGCCGGAGTCCTGCTTGGCCTTGTTCAGCAATCCCCCGTTCGAGTGGACCATCGGCCTGCGCTACACCCGCGCCGGGCGGCGCAGCGCCCGCAACAGCTTTATCTCGTTTATCTCGCTGATTTCCATGGCCGGTATCGCGCTCGGCGTTGCCGCGCTCATCGTAGTGCTATCAGTGATGAACGGGTTTCAGAAAGAAGTGCGCGACCGCATGCTGTCGGTGCTATCGCATGTCGAGATCTTTGATGGTTCCGGTAGCCTGCCGGATTGGGCCTCGCTGGCCAGTGAGGCCGTAAAACACCCTGAGGTCAGGGGCGCCGCACCGTTCGTCGATGGACAAGCGATGGTGGTGCGCGACGATGTGGTGCGTGGTGTGATGGTGCGCGGTGTGTTGCCTGACCAAGAGCCCAAGGTATCCGATGTCGCATCGCAAATACTGCGTGGCAGCCTCGGTGCGCTGCAGCCGGGGGAATTCAACATCGTGATCGGAAGCGCGCTGGCGCGTGGCTTTGGTTTGCGCGTCGGTGACAAGCTGACCCTGATCGCACCGCAGGGCCAACTCACACCGGCCGGTGTGCTGCCGCGGCTGAAGCAGTTCAATGTGGTGGGTGTGTTCGAGGCCGGGCATTATGAGTTTGATTCATCGCTGGTGTTCATCCACATGGAAGATGCGCAGCGCTTGTTTCGTTTATCCGTCCCCAGCGGCTTGCGCCTGAAAATCAACGACATGCAACGCGCGCCGGAAGTGGCCGCTGAATTGGGTGCGAGTTTGAAGGGTGATTTGGTGGTGCGAGACTGGTCGCAGCAGAACCGTAGCTGGTTCGCAGCCGTTCAAACCGAAAAGCGCATGATGTTCATCATCCTCACGCTGATCATCGCGGTTGCCGCATTTAATTTGGTATCAACGTTGGTCATGACCGTGACTGAGAAGCAGGCCGATATTGCGATCTTGCGAACGCTAGGTGCATCTCCGGGCTCGATCATGAAAATCTTCATCATCCAAGGCGCACTGGTGGGCTTTATCGGCACTGCGATTGGTGTGTCGCTCGGCGTACTGGTAGCTGTGAATATTGATGTGATCGTGCCGTTTATTGAAAGTGTTCTGGGTTTCCAGTTTTTACCGCGCGATATTTATCTGATTAGTGCCTTACCTTCTGATTTGCGCTGGCCTGATGTCGGGCGTATCGCCGGTATTGCGTTGCTGCTGGCTTTTTTAGCGACGCTGTACCCCAGTTGGCGCGCGGCGCGGGTGCGCCCGGTGGAGGCACTGCGCTATGAGTGAAGCCAATACCACTGTGCTGGCCTGTAGCGGGCTGAGCCGCAGCTTTGCGCAAGGGCGTGAGGCGCTCACGGTGCTGCGTGATATCAGTCTCAGCGTACAGCGCGGAGAGCGTGTCGCGATTGTGGGTGTTTCCGGTTCGGGCAAATCGACCTTGCTGCATTTGCTCGGTGGGCTTGATTTACCCGATGCGGGTCAGGTGCAGTTGCTCGGCAAAGACATGGCAAAGCTCAATGAAGCGGAACGGGGCGACTTGCGTAATCGCTCACTGGGTTTTGTGTACCAGTTTCATCACCTGCTACCCGAGTTCAGCGCATTGGATAACGTGGCGATGCCCTTGTTCATCCGGCGTATGCCCCGTGCGCAAGCGCGCGAAGCGGCTGCACAGATTTTGGATCGTGTTGGATTAAGCGCCCGGGTGTCGCACTTGCCCGGCGAGTTATCGGGGGGGGAGCGTCAACGCGTGGCACTGGCGCGTGCACTCGTCACTCAACCCGCCTGCGTGTTGGCGGATGAACCGACCGGCAACCTTGACCGTGGAACCGCGCAACAGGTGTTCGCCTTGATGCTCGAGTTGTCGCAGACGCTGGGTACCGCATTCGTCATCGTCACGCATGATGCTGATCTGGCGCAGCGCTGTGATCGCGTGCTTCATCTCACGGCGCAAGGGCTGGCTTGAGCGACTGCCATGCTGGTCGATAGTCATTGCCATCTTGATGCCGTTGAGTTCGGCGATACCGCTTCGCAGCTCGCGCAGGAAGCGGCTGATCACGATGTGGGTTGGATCGTGGTGCCGGCGGTGGAAGCAGCCAACTTCTCGATCGTTGCCGATCTCGCTGCGAAGCTACCCAATTGCGTGTACGCGCTGGGCATACACCCGCTCTATGTGCCGCAGGCAGAACCGGATGATTTGATTCGCCTGCGGGCAGCGGTGGAACGCGCGATGGGGGATGAGCGCTTCGTTGGTATTGGTGAAATCGGTCTGGATTTGTTTGTGCCCGAGCTCACCACTGAGGCCATGCGCGAGAAGCAAACGCATTTTTATGTGGAGCAGCTGAAGATCGCGCGCGAGTTTGATTTGCCGGTGATTCTGCACGTGCGACGCTCACAAGACCTGTTACTCAAACACTTGCGCCGCATCGCGGTGGCGGGTGGTATTGCGCATGCCTTCAACGGCAGCGAGCAACAAGCGCAGGCGTTTATATCGCTCGGCTTTGTGCTCGGGTTTGGGGGTGCCATGACCTTCACCCGCGCGCTGCAGATACGTCGTTTGGCAAGCCAGTTACCGCTGGAAGCGGTGGTGCTTGAAACTGACGCACCGGATATTTCCCCCGCATGGCTGCACCCCGGCATGAACACGCCGGCACAGCTTCCTAAAATCGCTGCGGTGCTGGCCGAGTTGCGCGGTCAGCCCTTGGAACAGATCGCTGCGCAGACATCGCAGAATGTCGCGCGCGTGTTGCCCCGCCTTGGCAACCTGATGATGGCTTAGTGCGCGCGCTGGCGCTGGGCTGGTTAGCCGGCACGCTGTGGCTTCAGACGCGTGCGGATTTGCCGCCGTTGTTGTTGTCTTCATCATTGATGGTGGTCGGTGCGCTTGCACTTGGCCTGCTTGCGCTCGATGTGCTCAATGTTTTAGCGAGCATGCGTGGCAAGGTTTACGCGCGCATCATGCTGTTGGTACTCGCTGGTGCTTCCCTAGGGGCAGGTTGGTCGGCGCTTGTAGCGCAGCATCGTTTGGCAGAGGCCTTGCCTGCAGAGTTGGAAGGTAAAGACCTTCAGCTGACCGGCATTGTTGCCAGCTTGCCGAACCGTTTCGACGACGGGCAGCGCTTTGTATTCGAGGTAGAGAGCGCGTCTGATGGTAGCCGAGCGGTGACCATCCCCAGCCGCATCGCTTTGGGCTGGTATGCCGCCGAGCAGTCATCCCCTGTATTGATCCCCGGGCAGCGCTGGCAGCTCACAGCACGCCTCAAGCAGCCGCATGGTCAGCGTAATCCTGATGGGTTTGATGCCGAGGCGTGGTGGTTGACCGAGGGCATACGCGCCAACGGCTATGTGCGTCAGAACCCGGCGGTGCTGCGGGATGAATTTGTGATTAGCGTTCGCGATCTGGTGGGTCGAGCGCGTCATATTCTGAGAGAGCGCATACAGCAGGCGCTTCCTGACGCGCGTTTTGCGGGCGTTATTGTTGCGCTGGTGATTGGTGATCAGCGCGGTATCGAGGCAGATGACTGGGATGTGTTTACACGCACCGGCGTCGGCCATTTGATTTCGATTTCCGGGTTGCATATCACCATGATCGCAGCGCTGTTCTCGGGGCTGGCGCACTTCCTCTGGCGTCATTCTTTTTTTATCGGCACGCAGCTACCGTTATGGCTACCAGCGCGTAAAGCGGCGGCGGTTGCCGGTCTGCTGTCGGCGATTGGCTATGTTGCGCTGGCGGGGTTTGGTATACCGGCGCAACGCACGCTGCTGATGCTGGCTGTGGCGGCGCTAGCGGTATGGTGCAATGCCTTGCTGAGCGCATCGCAGTTGCTGGCGTGCGCGTTGCTGGTGGTGCTGATGTTCGATCCATGGGCGGTGTTGTGGCCGGGCTTTTGGTTATCGTTCGGCGCGATTGCGTGTTTGCTGTTTGCCGCCAGCGGCCGTATGACCAACGCCGGCGGTTGGCGCAACGCCTTGCGCTCAGCCACCCAGACCCAATGGGCGGTGACAGCAGGCCTGCTTCCTCTCACTTTGCTGCTGTTTGCGCAGGTGTCGTTGATCAGCCCGCTGGCGAATGCGGTAGCGATACCAGTGGTGAGCGCGGTGGTGACACCGTTGGCGCTGCTGGGTGTGGTGCTTCCCGCGCCGCTGTGTGGTTGGGTGTTGCAGCTGGCGCATGGCAGCTTGGCGTTATTGGCCCAGGGGCTGCAGTGGTTCGCTGCGCTGCCGCTGGCAGTATGGCAGGCGCCCACACCGGGGTGGTTTGAAACTGTGCTGGCGCTCGCCGGCACCGCGTGGTTGCTTTGCCCGCGCGGCTGGCCTTTGCGTTGGGCCGGTCTATTTGCTTGGTTGCCGTTGCTGATGGCACAACCCAGCGCGCCGGGCCGTGGCTTCTGGGTGACCGCCTTCGATATCGGGCAGGGTAATGCCTTGCTGATTGAGACGCCGAGTTTCCGGCTGCTGTATGACACCGGGCCTGCTTACTCGGCAGCGGCGGATGGCGGAAACCGGGTGATTCTGCCTTACCTGCGGGCGCGCGGTATCGACACGCTGGAAGCGGTGGTGATTTCGCATAGCGATATCGATCATGCTGGCGGCGCACGCAGCCTGATGAAGGCGATGGATATTGGCTGGGTTGCTTCATCCCTGCCGGCAGGCCATGCACTGCGCGATGCGCGGCATGTGGATTGTGTTGCGGGCCAGCGTTGGCGTCGCGATGGCGTGCAGTTCGAATTTTTGCATCCCCTGGTGAGCGATAGCGATGTCGCCAAACCGAATGCGCGCAGCTGCACCCTGAAAATCAGCGCCGGTAACTACGCTGTGCTGCTGACCGGTGACATCGAGGCACCGCAAGAGCGCGCGATGTTGCAGCGTGCGGCCGAGCAGCTACGTGCCGATGTTTTACTGGCACCGCATCACGGTAGCGGCACGTCATCCACCCCGGCGTTTTTGGATGCTGTTGCGCCCAAGATCGCGCTATTTCAGGTGGGCTACCGCAATCGCTACCGGCACCCCAAAGCCGAGGTGGTAGAGCGTTACCATCAACGAGGTATTGCGGTGCTGCGTACTGACCGTAGCGGCGCTGTCAGCCTTCAGATTGACCACTCGGGAATCAAGCTAACGCAGGCATGCGAGACACCGCGCTACTGGTCAAGCCAGCGCTGCCATTAAATCAAGCCGAACTAAGCCGTTTAATCAGATGATCGCTCTGCGTCGTGGTTATCATAATGCTTTGCGGTATAATTCGAATTTCCCGCAAGTGCCATTCGGCACATCGTGCAATGACCAAGTTTGTGTTCGTCACTGGCGGTGTTGTGTCCTCCCTCGGCAAGGGAATAGCGGCAGCGTCGCTCGCCGCTATTCTCGAATCGCGTGGCCTCAAGGTCACTCTCCTCAAGCTAGACCCCTATATCAATGTTGACCCCGGAACCATGAGTCCATTCCAACACGGTGAAGTGTTTGTAACGGATGATGGTGCAGAAACGGATTTGGATTTGGGGCATTATGAGCGTTTTATTTCAACGCGAATGAAAAAATCCAATAAT
>SXGQ01460160.1_pt1 | contig 11914 bp, 6 predicted proteins | sample 3178371 | NCBI WGS metagenome assembly SXGQ01 (sample SAMN11356859, study PRJNA531348) | freshwater metagenome | isolation source: freshwater sample F1-20 | place: China: Fuxian Lake, Yuxi | collected 2017-12-25 | reverse complement strand
GAGGACGCCGACCGGCACGTCGTTGCGCACGGCGTGGGCCAGGGCACGTTCGAGCCGGTCCGTGAACAGCAGCCGGTTGGGCAGCCCGGTGAGCACGTCGTGGGTGGCTTGGTGCTCGCTGCTCGCGCGCTCCTGCAGGAGGCTCACGACGTGCACCGCGAGGACGAGGCCGATGAGCGCAGCACCGACCGCGACGGCGCCGGACACCGAGACCTCCCAGGCGACCTGCGCAGCGAGGACGGTGGGGGCGGCGACGACGGCCATCACGACGATGACGGCGTGGGCCGGGGAGAACAGCGGCGGCTCGACCGGGATGATGGCCGGGCGGTCGGCGGCCGAGTCGTAGAGGGTGCCGAGGCCGATGGCCAGCAGCGACAGGGCGATCGGCGCCGTGGCAGCCACGCCGGGCGTGGCACCGCCGGCGATCTGGACGGCGGCGACGAGGTGCCCGCCGAGCAGCGCCGCCACCGATGCCGCCACCACGACGACCGGCCCGCGGCGGGCCGCGACGTTGGTGAGCGGGCGGGCGATCACGACGGCGAGGGCGACGTCGAGGCCGACGACCAGCGATCCGAGGGCAGCGCCCGCAGGCTCCCAGCCGGCCGACTCCGACATCCGGTTCACGACGACCTGGAGGGCGATGGCTGCTGCAGCGCCGACGAGTGCGGCCTCGACCACCACGTCGCTGGCCCGGACCATGCGGTACCGCCCGACCATGATGATCATCGCCCGGCTCAGCACGGGGTATGCGACGACCGCGGCGAGCGGGCGCCAGAGCGTCTCGGCGGCGACCTCCCCGACCTCGTCGACCACGGGCAGGCCGGCGTCGGAGATGGCCAGGACCGCGAGCCCGACGGCCGCCACCATGCGACCACGCAGGACGGTCAGGTCACGGTCGAGGCCGACGGCGAACGCCATGGCGACGACGCCGACGGCGCCGGCGATGCGCACTACCGACGGCGAGGACCACGCGACCACGAGCACGACCAACGCGACCGCAGCCACCGCAGCCACCGCAGCGAGCTCCGGTCGGGCCAGCGCGCGCCGGAGCCCGATCCGGGCCGAAGGGGCCCGTTCCCCGACGACGATGTCGGGGGTCGCAGAAGCATCGAAGGCAGTCAGGCTGGAGACATCGGCACGCGGCGTGCCCCTCCGCATGGCCCGATGGGGTCATTCGTGTCGCCGCCCTGCCTCCGGTTCCGCGCCCTTCGCGCCGAAGGTCCGGACCTGCGTCGTGCGCCGACCCCGCCGGGCGCTCCCCTAACCTCCCGGCGATGCCCATCCGGATCGTGCTCGCCGACGATCACTACCTGGTCCGCGAGGGTGTGGCGGCGCTCATCGGCACCGAGCCGGACCTCGAGCTCGTCGCCACCTGCGACGACCACGACAGCACCCTCGCCGCCATCGGGGACCACGTCCCGGACGTGGTGATCACCGACATCCGCATGCCGCCGACGGGCACGGACGAAGGCGTGCGGATCGCCGCCCACCTCCGCCGGGCTCGCCCCGAGACGGGCGTCGTGGTGCTGAGCCAGTACGTGGAGCCCGCCTACGCGCTGGCGCTGCTCGAGGACGGGTCCGCCGGCCGGGCCTACCTCCTGAAGGAACGGGTGTCCGACATCGACGAGCTCGTGGCCGCCGTGCGAGCGGTCGCGTCGGGCGGTTCGTGGATCGACCCGAAGGTGGTGGAGGCGCTCGTGTCCAGCCGCAGCACGCCCGCCGACTCGCCCCTGCGGCACCTGACCCCCCGGGAGCTGGAGGTCCTCTCCGAGATCGCATCGGGGAAGAACAACGCTGCCATCGCCCAGGCACTGGTGCTGTCCGGCCGGGCGGTCGAGAAGCACATCAACTCGATCTTCTCCAAGCTCGGGCTCAGCGAGGAGGCGGCGGTGCACCGACGCGTCGCCGCGGTCCTGCTGTTCCTCGGCGACGCCGCCTGAGGGTGCTGGCACCACCCCGGATGCACCGGATGGCCTCCTCGCCCCGGCGGCGCCCTCGTGGTTCCCTACCGTCCGGATGACCGCGCCCACCCCCGTGCTCGTCGTCGACGACCAGGCCCCCTTCCGCGCCATCGCACGGACGGTCGTCGAGCTGACCCCGGGCTTCGCCGTCGTGGGGGAGGCGGAGACCGGCGAGGACGCGGTGCGCCTCGCCGCCGAGCTCGCACCCGCCGTGGTCCTGATGGACATCAACATGCCGGGCATCAGCGGCATCGAGGCCACCCGCCAGATGGTGGCTGCGGAGCCGTCGATCGTGGTCGTGCTGCTCTCCACCTACCGGGAGAGCGACCTCCCGGCGGACGCGCTCGACTGCGGGGCGCGACGGTACGTCCACAAGGAGGACTTCGAGCCGATGGTCCTGATCGAGGTCGCCGGCGACCGGCCCGTCGAGGGCTGAACCCGCGTCAGGCCACCGGCTCGACGGCGGCCACGTCCGGGATCCGCCCGGTGATCCGGGTGCCCTGGCCCGGCGCCGACCAGACCTCGACCGAGCCGCCGATGGCGCCGAGCCGGTCGGCCATGTTCACGAACCCGTGGCCGCGCACGCCGGCACCGAGCTCGAAGCCGGCGCCCGTGTCGCGCACCTCGAACGACAGCGCGTCGTCCGCTGCGGCCACCGTGATCTGGACGGACGCCGCCTCTCCGGCGTGCTTGCCGGCGTTCTGCAGCGCTTCGAGGCAGCAGAAGTACACGGCAGCCTCGACCTCCTGGGGGTAGCGGGCGAGGCCGGCGGCCCGGACCGCCGTCGGGAGCGGGGAACGATCGGCCGCGGCTCGGAGCGCCTCGGGCAAGCCCCGGTCCATGAGCAGCGGTGGGTAGATGCCGTGGGCGAGCGCCCGGACCTCCTCCACCGTCGCCAGCACGTCGTTGCGGGCCTCCTCCAGCATGCCGAGGGCCTGCTGCTGGTCCGCCTCCGCGATCCGCTGGATGAGGCGGAGCTTCACCGCCAGGGCGACCAGGTGCTGCTGGGCGCCGTCGTGGAGGTTCCGCTCGATCTTGCGACGCTCGGCGTCGCCGCTGGCCACGACGCGGGCTCGCGACTCGCGCAGCTCGGTGTTCTTCCGCTGGACCTCCTCCAGGGTGGCCTTGAGCGCGTTGTCGAGCTCGCTGTTCTGGAGGGCGAGGCCGACCTGGCGGGCCAGCTCGGTCAGGACGCGATCGTCCTCCTCTGCGAAGTCGTCGTCGCCCTCGGGTCGTTCCAGGACGAGGAGCCCGAACAGCTGACCCGAGTGGGTCATGGGCGCGATGCGCAGCGGTCCCTCGCCGCGCCGCTCCAGGACCTCGGGCAGCCAGACCGCTGCCCACCCGCGGCTCGCCACCCCGGCGCGGGTGACCACCGGGAGCTCGGCCGCGCCGAGCTCGATGGTGCCGGGTCCGACGTCGGGGACCGACGCCGACCGGACCAGACGACCGTCGACCCCGGTCCACACCTCGGCGGCCCGGAGGGAGAAGTGCTTCTTGGACAGCTCGACGAGCTGCAGGAGCAGCTCCTCCATCGGGAGGGCCCGGGTCATGCGCGACCCGAAGGTGTCGAGCGCCTGGCCCGGGTCCTGGGGTTCGCCGTAGACGAGGCGGTCGGCGGCCACCGTCAGCCGGTCGCGGGCAGGGAGGTACAGCGTCGCCGACACCGCTGCAGCGAGCATCGAGAGCACCAGGACCGATCGCTCGCCCTCGGTCGGCACCCGCCCCAGCCCGACGATCACCAGCAGGTACACGCCGACCACGACCGCGCTGAGCCCGGCCACCGAGACGGCGTGTCGCAGCAGGCGATCGACCCGGCCGACCAGGCGCGGGGAGGCCGACGCGGCGAGCGCCGCGGCGACCAGGACGAGGCTCGCCCCGATCACCACCCCGCCGTCGGCCGGCCAGTCGAGCAGCAACCGCATGGCCGTCACCACGACCGCGGTCTCGCCGACCAGCGCCAGGGCGAGCCCCAGCCACTGCATCCGCTGGCGGACGACCCCCCGGGCAGCGAGGTACGAGCGGCGGGACAGCGCCAGCCCGGCAGCGGCGAGGAACCCACCGAGCACCCAGAGCGGCCACGCAGGCGGGTCCGGCTGCGCAGCCCACCGGTGCACCCCGACCAGCACGCCGGCGACGTAGGAGCCGAGCACCGCCGCCCGCTGCGGTCGACGGGTGAGTCGACCGTCCGGGAGCGTCGCCAGCCCGTGGAACGCGGCGACGAGGACGAGGGGGGCGGCCACACCCTCCGCTGCCTCCGCGACCTCCGTCGGGTCGGTGCGCAGCGTCGCAGCCGAGAGGAACTCGACGGCGGCGAGGGTGAGCCCGCCGGACACCAGCACGGCGAGGGGCCGCAGGTTCGGCTGGCGCCACAGGGCGTGGATCGCCCCGACGAAGGCGAGGACCAGGGCCCCGCGGACGACGTCGGCAGCGTGCAGCGCATCCTCGCCCGCCAGCACGGCGACCGATGCTGCCGCGACGAGCAGGGGGAGACCCCACAGCGGGACCGCGGCCAGGGACCCGGGGTTCCGGGCCGCGGGCACGACGGCTGGTGCAGACGCAGCGGTCATCGATCTGGCCTCCTGGCCTCGGTGGCGGACATCACTCCGCCCGCAGCACGGTGGACGGCCGGCGCGTGGCCGCCGTGCCCGGCCACCAGCTGACGACGAGGGCGAGCGCGAGCCCGGCGGGCACGACGGCGAGGAGCACGACGGTCGGGACGGACGGGGAGTCGAGCAGGCCCTGCCCTCCGATGATCACGGCCCACGCCGATCGTCCGACCGCCAGCCCGAGTGGGATGCCGACCGCGATGCCGAACGCGACGGTCGCCAGACCGGTGACCGTGACGATGGCCCGCACCTGCGATCGCCGCATGCCGAGCGCGCGCAGGGTCGCCAGCTCCCGGTGTCGCCGCCTCGTTCCCACGACGAGGGCGTGGGCGAGGCCGGCGACGGCGAGCAGGGCGAAGAACGCGCCGAGCCCGACGACGATGGGCATCACCCGGTCGAGGTTCTCGAGCGCGCCCGGGAGCCGGGGCCGGGCGTAGACGGCCGAGAAGTCGGCGACATCCCGCTCCATCAGCGATGTCTCGAGCGCGTCCGCGTCGAACCCGGGTCGGTACCTCACGAGCAGGGACGAGTACCCGTCGGATCGTCGGAGGAGCTCCAGTCCCTCCGGGGTGACGAGCGCCCCGGTGGCGGGATCGATGGTCTCGACCGGTGCGAAGACGCCGACGCCGACCACCTCGACCTCCACGGTCGCGTCGCCGGAGGCGGTACCTGCCGCGAGCCGGTCACCGACGCCGGCGCCGAGCTCGTCCGCCGTGCGCTGCCCGATGACCACCTCGTCGGTCGCAGCGGGGAGCCGCCCCTGCCGGAGCGGGGGAGCGATGCCGCTCGCGTGCGGTTCGAACGCGAATCCGGGGACCACCGCACCGTCGAGCTCCAACCGGGCCGTGTGGCGGGTGGCCACGGCCTCCACGCCAGGCGATGCCGCCAGCTCGGCCGCCAGCGCGTCGGGGTCGTCCGTGTACAGGTCCGGCTCCGCGGACCAGGCCCACCCGTAGCGGTGCGGGTCGTCCACGAGCGCACCGAAGCTGTGGACCACCGTGGCTGCGGCCACGATGCCGAGCACGCCCAACGCCGAGGCTGCCAACGCCGAACGCACCGGCACCGTCCGGTCGGCGGTTCGTCGCTCGAAGGTGTGGCCGATGCCGATCGATGCGCTCGGCGGGAGCGCCAGGGACGTCCAGGATCGCCGCCCGGCCGGATGGGGCCGGGTCCGGGCGAGACGGCGGACCGTCACCGCCGACCACAGGATCCCCGATCCGAGCAGCACGATCGCGCCCGCGCCGAGCACCAGGCCGTCGACGTGGATGCCGGGTTCGGGCTCGACCCGTCGAGCCACGCTGAAGGGGAACCGACCGGAGGCCGCGACGGCCGTCGCGATCGCGAGGATCGTGCCGAGGACGAGTCCGGCCACGGGTGCGGCGGCCGCGACGACCGAGCGCTGGCGGCGGTCGCACCCGAGGGCACCGAGCGTCCGGGTCTCGGACTGGGTGGCTGCGCACTGCCGCGCGATCGTGCCCCCGACGGCGACGGCGCCCGCGACCGCGGCGACGGCGGCGAAGGCCGCCAACGACCGCGCCAGCACCTCGGCCGCCTCCCGTGTGCTCCGGCCGAAGTCGGCGTCGGCCGAGGTGACGTCGAAGCTCGCCGTCGGCCCGACGACGCGACGCACCTCGGCACGCAGCTCCTCGACCGTCGCCCCCGGGCGGAGGTCCACGGCGAGGAGGCCCCCCAGCGCACCGACCGTCCCGTCGAGCGAGCGGTGCGTCGCCGGGCCGGCCAGCAGCACGCTTCCCGCGTTGATGTCAGCACCCTGGAGGTCGGTCGCCTGGCGACCGATCCCGACGACGCGCAGCTCCACGACCGGACCTCCGAACCCGTCGAACGTCCCACCGCTGTGGAGGGCCTCCAGCTGGTCGGGCGTGAAGGACGCCACCTCGAGCCGATCGCCCACGGTGAGGCCCGTCTCCTCGGCCGCCAGCTCGTTGAGCAGGACCTCTCCGGCGGAGGACGGGTCCGGCATGCGTCCGTGGACGACCAGCGGGCGGTCGACGTCCACGCCCCAGCGTCCGTCCGGGGACACGTACAGGGCCGGATCGATGTCGTTCCGCAGTGCCTCGTCGGTGGGCAGCACCGGGATGATCTCCAGGCGGCCGGACGCCGCCACCACCTCCAGGTCCTCGATCTCCGCCAGCGAGGCGTCCACGTCGCCGTCGTCGATCTGCACGGACGCATCTCGGGTGGCGGTCTCGCCAACGAAGCGGTCGTAGGCGCTCGCCGTGCGGCGAGCGCCGGCGGCGGTCGCCAGGACCACCCCGCCCGACAGCCCGACGAGCAGCGCGACGACCACGACGGCCCGCCGCCGGCGCCGCAGCTCACGGGCCACCAGCCAACCGATGGCGCCCGTCATTGCGGCCTCAACGCGGTCGCCGGGCGGACGCGGGCGGCGATGGCCGCCGGCACGAGGGCGAAGACCACCCCGAGCAGGAGCACACCTGCGGCGACCGCGACCAGGCTCAGCGGGACACGGGGCTCCGGGGCGACGCCGATGGAGGTGGCGAGGACCGACCAGCTCGTGCGGCCCACGACGATGCCGAGCGGGATCCCGATCGCGAGGGCGAGCAGGGCGGTGACCGTCGACTGGCACACGACCGTCCAGCCGAGGTCCCGCCCACGGAAGCCGAAGGTGCGGAGCAGCATGAGCTCCCTCCGTCGCCCTCGGATGCCGGCGACGAGCACGAACGACGAGGCCACACCGGCGAGGGCGGCCAGCACCGCGGCGATGAGCTCCGGCGTTCGGCGCACGGACTCGAGGCTGCGCACGTCGCTCGGCCGCTGGGGCTGGTCGAGCACCTCGAGCTCACCCTCCTCGAGCGCGGCCTCGAACCCCTCCGTGACGCGAGCGATCCCCGCCTCGAGGTCCGCACGGCTCGCCGCGCCGATGCCGATGAAGCTGGCCTCGAAGCCCTCACCGACCTCTGCGAGGGTGGCCCGGTCCAGGAGCGCCCCCTTGCCGAGCTCCGTCCGGTCGGCGCCGGAGAAGGTCCCGAGCCCGGGGAGCACGGCCTGACCGACGACCTCGAGCACGCGGGTCCGGTCCCCCTCACCGACCTCGATGCGGTCACCCACGCCGACCCCGAGCCGGTCCATCGTGCGTCCGCCCAGCGCGATCTCGTCCGCGCCGGCCGGGAGCCGCCCTGCGGCGACGGTGGGAGCCGGACCGTCGTCGCCGGTGGACATCCCCACGGCGGGCACCCGCGCCGGACCGATCCGCAGCTGGTCGACGGTGAGCTCCGTGGAGGCGTCGAACTCCGGGGTGCTCTGGATCCGCTCGCGCAGCGCCGGCCCGTAGTCGTCGTCGCCCGGCGGCGCGACCATCGCGTCCCAGGTCCATCCGTAGGCCTCGGGCCGATCGACCAGGTGCTGGAGCCCGGCACCGAACGTCACGGTCGCGGCCACGGCGCCGACGGCCACGGCCATCCCTGCGAGCGCGCCCCGGGGCGCGGCCTCGCTGCGGCCCGCAGCCGAGGAGAGCGCAGCGCGGAGCGCCGTGGCCACGACCGGTCGATCGGTCGCGCGAGCGAGCCGCTCCAGGGCCGCCGGCGCCCGGACCGACGTCGGTCGGGGCCGCCGGAGCCGGCGGGCCGCCACCATCGGCCAGACGAGCAGGGTGCTGACGAGGGCGACGACACCCGGCACGAGCACCACGAGGTCGACGGACAGCCCCGGCTCGACCTCCGCCCGCCGTGCGACCCCCACCGGGAAGATCGGGGAGATGGCGACCGCCACGGCGACGGCCAGCGCCGCGCCCGGGATCGCCAGCGCACAGCTGCGCAGCACCACCGCCCGGCGGAGGTCCCCACGCCCCATCCCGACGGCGCGCAGGGCCGGCGACTCGGACACCAGGGGGACGAGCTGGCGAGCGACCGCCTGCCCGCAGACGACCGTGCCGGCGAACCCGATCAGCACCGCGAACGCCGACAGCGCGATCACGTGCGGCCGCACGCCGCGCTCGACCGTGTCGCGCGTCGCCGCTGCGGTCTTGATCTCGAACCGCTCCTCCGGCTCGAGCATCCGCACCGCCTCGAGGAACGGCAGGACCGCGGCATCGTCACCCTCGAGGTCGACGAGGATGCCGTAGTAGTAGCTGGCCGGTTCGTGCTCGACCCCGAAGGAGTGCGGGAGGACCACCTGGCCGTACTGGTACACCTCGTCGACCACGACGCCGTCGCTCGGCACGATGACGGCGTCGACCCGCTGCTCGTGCAGCGTCAGCGAGGGCTCCGGGTCCCCGCTGTCCTCCCACGCCTCCAGCTCCGCCATCGTCAGCGTGCCGATGGTGAGCGTGTCGCCGACGCCGAGGTCGTGGCGGTCGGCCACGTCGTCGGTGACCATCACCCCGCTCGGGTCGGCCGGATCGAACAGCTGCCCGTCCACGACCCGTGGCCGGTCGAAGTCGACCATGACGCCCGGGTCGCGCTGGACGAACACCTGGGGTGCGCCGTCGAGCTCGCCGTCCGCGCCGACGACGATCCCGCCGCCCCCGTCCATGATCCCGGTCCGCACGACCCCGGGGAGCTGGGCGACCTCCGCCGGGTCGAGGTCGCTGAACGCGCCCTCGTTGGGGTTGACGAGGACGTCGGCGGCCACCGTCTCCTCCGCCATGCGGTCGAAGGCGGTCGCCGTCCGGCGTGCCCCGGCGAGCGTCCCGAAGGCCAGACCGCCGACGGTCCCGATCACCAGGACCACCGCCAGCCACGCCGGCCAGCGCCGGCGCACCTCGGCCTGCAGGTGGAGCAGGAGCGGCCCGCCCATCACTCGACCCGCAGGGCGGCGGCAGGCCGCAGGCGGCCGGCGATGCGGGCAGGGACGGTGGCAGCCAGCTGCGACAGCAGGACCACGACCACGGGGAGGGCAACGATCGCAGCCACCGGCACGGCCGACAGCGCGGCCACGCCCACCGATGCGGCGACCTCTCCCCACGTGGAGCGGCCGAGGACCACGCCGAGGACGGTGCCTGCGACGGCCCAGCCGGCGGTCAGCACGGCGACGTGGATCACGACGCCGCGTCTGATCTGCGCCGGCGTCACGCCGAGCGCCCGCAGCACCGCGAGGTCTCGATGACCCCGCTGCACCGTGACCACGACGGCGTGGACGGCGGCGGCACCGGCGAGCAGGGCGAGCAGCCCTGCGACGATCCAGGGCATGGCGTCGACCTCGGAGAGGCGCTCGACCTCGGGCGGTGGTGCGGGCCGCACGAACTCGGCTGACACGTCGGCGAGCATCCGGTCGGCTGCCGCATCGACGTCGGCACCGTCCACCCAGCGCACGACCACCTGCCGGTAGCACGAGCTCTGCTCGCAGGCGGTCGGTCCGTCGATCCCGAACCGGGGCAGCGCCGGGGTGACGAACGCCGCCCCGGCGCCGATCCGTCCGCCGTCCTCGCTGACCGGGATGACCGCCTGGCCCACGACCTGGAACCGCTCGGGGCCGGCGCCCCCGTCGACGACCACCTCGTCGCCGATCGCCGCACCGAGCTCGCGCATGGTCTCCGCGCCGAGCGCCACCTCGTCCGCGGTGACCGGCGGGCGACCACGTGCCACCACCGGACCGATGCGCTGCGAGCCGTCGCCGATCGCGTACCCCAGCGTCGGGAGGCCGTCGATGGCGAGCTGGATCTGGAAGACGGCCTCTGCGGCTTCGGCGACCGCGGGATCATCGGCCACGACGACGTCGTCGGCCACGAGCGTCGGCGCGTTCGTCTCGCTGACCACCGCCGAGTCGAAGCTCCACCCGTACTGGCGAGGCGAGTCCAGCAGCTGGCCCAGGCTGCTGGCGAAGACCATCGCCGCGGCGACGGCGAGCGCACCGAAGGCCACCGCCAGCTGGGTCGAACGGGCGAGTGCGGCACTCCCGCTCCCGATCACTCGCGCGACGGGGTCCGGCACGGGCACCGCGGCGGCGCGCCTGCCCGCGCGGGCACGACGCGCGGTCACGGCCGCTGCGCACCCGGCGACACCGATCACGACCAGCGCCACCAGTGCCGCTCCGACCAGGATCCCGGGGTGGGGGTCGATGCCCGGATCCGGCTCCGCCCGGCGGGCGATGCCGACCGGGAACCGCGCCGAGAGCACCAGCGCCACGACACCCGAGCCGACGCCGCCGAGCACCGCGACCGCGGCCCCGGGACCGAGGACGACGAGACGGCGGTTCCGCCGACCGAGCCCGAGGGCGTCGAGCGCGACGTCCTCGCCCCTGGATGCCGTGGCCGTGCGGACGAACGCCTGGCCGACGGCGAGCGCGCCGGCCACGCCGACGACCAGGGCCACGGCCAGCAGGCCGTTGCCGATCACGTCCAGGGTCGAGCCGAAGCCCGTCGCCGCGATGTCCGTCCCCCCGATCCACCGCTCGATCTCGGCGCCGGGCACCAGCGCGGCGAGGTCGGTCGTGAACTCGCCGACGTCAGTGCCCGGTCGCAGGTCGAGGAACGCACCGTCGCCGACCGACCCGATCCCCGCGAAGCGCTCTGCCGCTGCCGGGGTGAGCGGCGTGACGACGATGTCGGTGGGGCGAGCGATCACGTCGATCGGGTCGCGCATCACGCCGACGACGTGGAGGTCGACGGTCTCGTAGCCCTCCGGCAGCTCCCCGGCGTCGAAGAGCACCTGCAGCTGCTCCTCGCTGAACGCTCCCATCTCCACCCGCCCGCCGAGGCCCACGCCGAGCAGATCGGCCGTCGCCTCGTGGAGGGCCACCTCGGTGGCCACCGTCGGATCGGGCATCCGGCCGTCGACGACGCGGTAGCCGTTCAGCTCGCCGGGGACGGCGCCGTCGGCGTGGGCCGCCATGGGCAGGAACACGTCGTCCCGCCCGAGCAGGGCGGTGGGGAAGAGGGCCAGCAAGCGGAACGGGCTGAGGCGGGCGACGCCCGGGTGGTCGGCCACCTGCGCCAGCTCCTCCTCGGACGGGCCGAAGACACCGAGGTCGGCGGAGTTCACGTCGGCGACGAAGCGGGACAGGGACGTGCGGCTGCGCTCGGCACCCAGCGCGGACGCGGTGGTCACGCCGCCGACCACCGCCACCAGCGCGGACAGCGCGAGGACCCGCAACCAGTGCCGCCGCAGCTGCGTCACCACGAGGAAGCCGGTGGCCCCCATCGCTCCTCCCGTCCCGCCCGACCGTCGCTAGAGCAGGACCGGCTGGGGCACTGCCGGCGCCTCGGCCTCGGGAGCCTCGACCCTGCCGTCACGCATCCGCACGATGCGGTCGGCGGCGGCAGCGACGTCGTCGTCGTGGGTGACCATCAGGATGGTCTGGCCCTCGGCGTGGAGGCGGCGGAACAGCTCGAGGATCTCCTGGCCGCCGTCGGAGTCGAGCGCGCCGGTC
>SXGQ01091947.1_pt1 | contig 11914 bp, 9 predicted proteins | sample 3178371 | NCBI WGS metagenome assembly SXGQ01 (sample SAMN11356859, study PRJNA531348) | freshwater metagenome | isolation source: freshwater sample F1-20 | place: China: Fuxian Lake, Yuxi | collected 2017-12-25 | reverse complement strand
GCCAACAACGCACCGACATTCCAGAAAATACTTTGTTGCGCGACGCCATTTGTCCGCTGGGCGAGGTCGTGGATTTTCAAGGTCGCTCCATGCACATCACCGCGTGGTCGAGAAGATTTCTTTTCAAGGACGCGCAGCTTCTGCAAACTGTTAAAAATCTTTCTGGTGGCGAACGGGCACGCGCGCACATTGCGCGCATGATGCTTGAGCCAGCCGACATTCTGGTACTGGACGAACCCACCAACGACTTGGATATTCCAACGCTCGAGGTGCTTGAGGAGTCGATTGAATCTTTTCCTGGCGCCGTGTTGTTGGTCACGCATGATCGCACCATGTTGAAGCGCTTGGCAAAAAGTATCGCCGTGATCGGCGCGCCCGACGCCAGCGTTTCGGTGGTTGCAAGTCTTGATCAAGCCATGGCGTGCCTGGAGCGCGCGGAAAAAGAAGTGGCCGAGCGCGACCGCACAACGCGCATGGAAGGAAACCGCGCCGCCAAAGCCGCGGGTGTGGCCACAAGCAAGCGGACGCGACTAAGTTTCAAAGAGCAACGCGAACTAGACGCCATGGAAACCGCGGTTGAAACCGCGGAAAAAGAGCGGCTTGTGGCGGAGGCGCGCGTGGCGGATCCAACCGTTGCCGCCGACCATGTAAAGATGGCCGCGGCGTGCAAGTCGCTTGATGAGGCGCAAGAAAAAATACACACGCTGTATGTGCGCTGGCAAGAGCTTGAGACCAAGCGGGGTTGAAAGATTCTGATTTTATTTTGCCGCGCTGCTGAGCGCCTTTTGGGCCGCCACCAATTGCATCATGGTGGCGTCATTCAGAGTCATTGGGTGTCCTTGCCAACGCACAATGCCGTCGCTTGAAACCACCGCGCAACTTGGAATGCCTTTGACTTCAAAGAAGTCCTTCAGTTTGTGTTCTGGATCGAGCGCCAATGAATAATTGAATGAGGCTAATTTTAATTTGGCCTTGATCAATCCCGCGTCAAATGCGCCTTTCGTTTCATCGCTTATGCCAATACACACAGCGTTTTCAGCGAATTTTTTTGAAAGCCCGTTCATGTGGGGAATGGATGCGACGCATGGACCGCACCACGTGGCCCAAAAGTCAATCACAAGAAGTTTTTTATCCACGGCCGGTTGCGTTGTGATCCATTCTTGCGGCGCCAAGGCGATCATGCGCTGGCCGCGTCGATCCTTGGCGGCATCAACTGGGTTTGAAAATGTTGGAAATGTAGTGGGTGCCGCGGCCGCGGTGCCCGTAGCAGGGCCGCCCGCACTTGCGCCCGCATCAGATGGCGCAATTTTTTCGGTGAGTAAAAATGCGCACGCGCGTTTCAGTCCACTGGGGGTTAGCCCCGCAAAGCGAATGTTGCCGCCCTTGTCCACCACTATGTTGGTTGGTTTGGATGGCAAGCCAAGCAGCGCGCTCCACGCACCTTCCGGATCAAGCGCGATTAGAAGCGGCGCCCTCTTCTCAAGTTGCTTTTTAGTTTTCTCCGCGTCCGCGGTCGACATAATCACCACAAATTTCACTTCCGGCGGAAGATCTTTTTTTAATTTCTCCGAAGCGTTTAAGCCAGTGGATTTGTCGAGCGCGCTTTGAATCACGGTCACACAATTTATGAACGAGGTTGGCGCGGCGCCGCCAAACCACTCGACTTTTGAGGATGCGGGCGCGATTGGCTTTCCTAGCTTTTCGGCGAGCGATTTGCGGTCTTCGTCGTCCATTTTAGAAAGCCATTTGGTGTTGGCGCCACCATCGGCGGCGGGTAGGTCTATAGCGGGCGGCTTCTTTGTTTCTTTGGTGTCTTTGTCGCCAGCGATTTGCAGCGCGCCAAAAAGCGCGAGCATGATCAAACCAATGTGTACGCGCCGTGGTGCAATTTGCATGCGGGCATCGTAACGAATGAAGTGGTGTTACTTGTCGAGCGAGTCGCTTTGCGCAACGGTGGTCACTTGCGCGCGCCCCGCGCTTCGGCGCGCAAGTTGAATCACCACAACGCCACCAAGAATAAATACGGTTGCCACCGCTGTGCGCAAGCCGGGTTGTTCATTTAGAAAAATCCATCCAAGCACAATGGCAACCAATGGGTTCACATAGGCGTACGTGGAAACCGACGCGGCGCTGACATGGTGCAACAACCAGACGAACGCGGTGAAGCCAATCATTGAGCCGAACACGGCTAAATACAGCCACGCAATCCATGCGGAATTGTTCCACGGAATTTCAGCGATGGGTTTCCATGCTTCAAAGCACGCGCTGAAGACCAGCAACAGCACGCCGCCGGCGATCATTTGAAACGCGCTTGAAGCGAGCGGATGCGGAGGTTGTGAAACGCGCCGGCCCACAATGCCGCCCACGCTCCACAAAATACAACTGGCGAGCACCATCAAACAGCCGACCACATCAATTGGCGCGCTATCGCTGGTTGTGAAAAGTTTTCCGCTCATCAACACGCCCACTCCAAGCAAGCCAACAACAAGGCCCAGCACAATTTGTGGCGTGAACTTTCCAACGCCTGTTTGCCAGCGATCAAGCAGTAACATCCACAGCGGAGTTGTTGCCACGATCAGCGCCGCAAGTCCTGATGGCAAACCTGGCCGCCCCAGGCTCATGCATAACAAACCGTTTGCGCCAAGCATCATGAACGCGCCTACTAGAAATGCGCCGCGCCAATATGCAGGTTTACCCAGCCAGTGAAATTTAAATTTTCCCAGCGCCGCCAAGATCAGCATGAGCGTTGTGCCCGCCAGAAAAAAACGCGAGCCGCCCACAAACAGCGGGGGGATTTTTGTCACGGCGATCTTCATTCCCAAGTACGTGCTACCCCAAATGACATACACCAACCCGAAGCAAGTAATAGTCATGGCGACATGCGATGAAGATTTTGAATTCACCTGCAAGCCCCGTAAAATAATGCCTTTTTGGCGCGCGCTTGGGTGGATTGGTCAGGTCTATGCGCGCGCGCGTTCATTCTGAATTCAATGGTAGCGATGACTTCGATCTTTATACAAAATTCCCTATGATGATTGGCGGTGGATTGCCGCCTATGGTTGTATTTATGCTTGAAAGGATCCAATGTCTTCACTGAAATCAAATACTTCTGATCACGTCAACACTCCCGCGCAGGTGCCCGCAACCGCGGCGCGCGCCGTGAACCCAGAGGCCGTCACGCTGTCTGGTTATGAAGTTGAACAACAATACGGTCCGAACATTTCCACTACCGAGGCCAAGGATTTAACCAAGCCGCATGCGCGGATTGGCCAGCCTGGTCAATTTCCATTCACGCGCGGCGTGCATCAAACCATGTACCGCAATCGTTTGTGGACCATGCGTCAGTTCGCTGGCTTTGGTAGCGCCGACGATACCAATAAAAGATTTAAATATTTACTAGATAATACCAAAGGCACCAAGGCAAACACTGGTTTATCAACTGCGTTTGATTTGCCAACGCTCATGGGCCGTGATTCAGATGATCCGTTGGCGGCTGGTGAAGTAGGTCGTTGCGGCGTGGCTATTTGCACCATTGACGACATGCACCGTTTGTATTCCGAAATTCCTGTGGGCGAAGTCACAGTAAGCCAAACTATAAATGGTCCAGCGTGCGTGATTTGGGCCATGTATTTGGCCATGGCGAAGCAACGCGGTATTTCGTGGGATTCGCTGGGCGGAACGCTGCAAAACGACATTTTGAAGGAGTTCCACAGCCAGAACGAATTCATTTATCCGCCCGAAGCCAGCGTGAAGTTGGTTGTGGACACAATTGAATTCGCGGCGCAGAACACTCCCAAGTGGAATTCTGTTTCAATCAGCGGCTACCACATCCGCGAGTCTGGTTCCACAGCCACGCAAGAGTTGGCGTTCACGTTGCGCGACGGAATGGAATATGTGGAGGCGTGTTTAAAGCGCGGTCTCGATGTTGATTCATTCGCGCCTCGATTAAGTTTCTTCTTTAATAGCCATAATGAGTTCTTTGAGGAAATTTGCAAGCTGCGTGCCGCGCGACGCATTTGGGCCAACGCCATGCGCTTCCGGTTTGGCGCTAAGCAAGAGCGAAGTTGGCTTATGCGCACGCACGTTCAGACCGCGGGTTGCTCGCTCACAGAGCAGCAGCCCATGAACAACATTGTGCGCGTTGCTTATCAAGCGCTCGCCGGAGTGTTGGGCGGTTGCCAAAGTTTGCACACCGACAGCATGGATGAAACTCTTGGCTTGCCAACCGAGGCCGCCGTTCGCGTGGCGCTTCGCACACAGCAAATTCTGGCGCATGAAACTGGTGTGCATCGCACGGTGGATCCGCTTGGCGGAAGCTGGTTTGTGGAGGCGCTCACCGATCGCATGGAAACCGACGCCAATGAATTCATCAAGGAAATTGATGACATGGGCGGAGTGGTTGCCGGCATTCATAAGGGCTATTTCCGCAGGCAAATTGCCGAAGCCAGCTACCGCTTTGGCCAGGAAATGGAGGCCGGCGACCGCGTGATCGTTGGCGTGAACGCGTATCCAGAAGGCAACGAGGATCGGCAAATGGAGATCCTGCAAATTCCGCATGAGGTGGAGTCCCAGCAGAATGATCGCCTTTCCAAATTCCGCAGTGAGCGCAACGCGGACTTGGCCAAGAAAGGTCTTGATGGAATTCGCACTGCGGCGCGTGCCGGCGAGAATGTCATGCCATCGCTTGTGCAAGCGTCGCTTGATTGTTGCACGCTTGGTGAAATGGTGCAGGCCTTGGCTGATGTGTATGGTCGGTATGCGGGCGGCCCCGAATGGTGATTCGATATTTACTGGCATGCGTTGTTGGCGCCATGCTTGCGTTCACATGGGGCGGCATTGCGTGGGGAAATAATTTGTGGTCGTGGGCCATGAAGCCCGCCAGCGCGCCGGTTGAATTATTGAGCGCGGTGGAAATGAACATGAGCCAAAGTGGCGCGCTGTTGTATCCCGGCTTTCCTGTGTTGCCCGCCTCTGCAACCGCCGCTGAAAAGAAAGCCAGTGAAGATGCCATTGTTGCGGCGTACAAAAAAGGTCCGGTGTTCACGGTTCTGTTTCACAAAGATGGCGCCGACATGAGCGATCCACGCGTGTTTGTGCGGGGTTTTCTCATTGAATTGTTCGCCACCGCGGCGCTCGTCGCGCTGATTGGGTTGGGCGGCTCAGGCCACGGACCGCTTCGGCGATTCATGGTGCTGCTGGCCGCGGTTGTCTTTATGAACATGGGCGTGCATTTGGTGGCGTGGAACTTTCAGTATGTGCCCACGGATTGGACGCTGGCCATGATCATGGATAGCGCGGTCACGTGGACGCTCGCTGGTTTACCCGCGGTGATATTTTTAAGATCCATGCGCGAAGGCGACACGCCCAAGGAATTCAAGACGGCTTGAATGATCCGCGCACGTGCGATTATTGTATGCAACAGACTCAACACTCCAAAGAAGGTATCGCTCGCGTCATGCTTGCGGCCACCATTGGCAATGTGATGGAGTGGTATGACTTTGCGGTCTACGGATATTTAGCTACCACGCTTGGACCGCTTTTCTTTCCCAACGAAAGCCAGACTGCGCAAACACTTTCCGCATTCGCGGTGTTCGCGGTGGGCTATCTCATGCGGCCAGTGGGCGCCATGGTGCTTGGACCCATAGGTGATCGCCTTGGTCGGCGCGCCATGCTTGTCATCAGCGTGCTCATGATGGGGCTTTCAAGTTTGTTCATGGGATTGCTTCCAACATTCGCGCAAGTTGGTTTGGCCGCGCCCATATTGATGGTGCTGTGCCGAATGGGTCAAGGCATGAGCGTGGGTGGCGAGTACACCGGAAGTATGACGTATTCCGCTGAAATAGCGCCAATTCGCTGGCGCGGCACACTGAGCAGTTTGGCATCAGTGGGGTGTTTGACGGGCTTCTTGTTGGGCTCGGCAACGGATTGGATTTTAAAAGAGCAACTGAGCGCCGAGGCGGTCAGTGCGTGGGGTTGGCGCATTCCATTCTTGCTTGGTCTGCCTATTTGCGCCATCGCAGTATGGTTGCGCTCCAGTTTGCCCGAGACCCAGGATCAAAGTGCGAAAGAGGACTTGAGTGTGGGGAAGGTCTTCAACGACATCACGCGCAATTATCGCAAGGCATTTGAAATTATTTCAATCGTCACTGGCGTCAACATTGCGTTCTATTTGTTCTTTGTGTGGGCGCCGGATTTGTTGCAGCAGGGCGTTGCCAAAGGCCAGCCATGGGTGCAAGGTTTCAACACAATGTCGATGGCGTATCAAATTCCATTGATTCTGGCGGGTGGTTGGTTGAGCGATCGATTTGGTCGACGCTTGATCAGTATTATCAGTGTTGTGATGTTGTTGATTGTGTCCGTGCCTGCGATGCACTTGTGTCAATCTGGAATCAAGAGCGATTTTGCGATCGGCCAGGCGTTGGTGGGAATTCCAATTTCCATTTTGTTTGGCTTGCAAGGCGCCATGATTGTGGAACTCACTCCCGCCGTCATTCGCTGCAGTCTTTTTAGTGTGGCGTATTCACTCGCAATCGCCCTGTTTGCAGGCACTTCGCCGCTGATTGCCACATGGTTCTTGGAGTCATTGAAGTGGCAATGGGGGCCAGTGACTTATTTAATGGTGGGTTTATTGGTGAGCCTTTGGACGCTCTTCACCCTGCCTGAAACACGCCATCGATCAATAGCCAAAATGAAGTCCGCGCGCTGAGGTGTTGGCGCGGGCGCGTTGCAAAGAAGGCAACTCACTGTTGTTGTGAATTCCCTAGTATCTCAAACTATGGCAGACTTTCAAAGTCCAAAGGGAACGCGCGACTTCTATCCAGATCAAATGGCGCTGCGTCGCCATGTGGAAAATATTTGGCGCAAGGCCAGCGTGGATTGTGGATTTGATGAGATCGAAGGTCCCACCTTTGAACATTTGTCGTTATTCACCGCCAAGAGCGGTCCTGGAATTGTCAGTGAGCTTTTTTCTTTTCGCAGAGCTGGTGGCAGTGATGACTATGCGTTGCGCCCGGAGTTTACGCCAACGTTGGCGCGCATGGCCGCGGCGCGAGCTGGAACATTGTCCGTGCCCACAAAGTGGTTCGCTATTCCTTTGCACTTTCGCGCGGAGCGTCCACAGCGTGGAAGGTTGCGCGAGTTTGTGCAGTGGAATGTGGACTTGCTTGGAAGCGAAGGCGCCGCGGCCGATTGCGATGTGATTGCGTGCGCCGCTTTGGGTCTTGAACGGCTTGGTTTAAAGCCCACGGATGTGCGTTTTCGCTTGGCTCATCGCGGCGCTTCCGCGGCCGTGTTGACCGCGGCGGGCGTGGCGGTCGAGCACATTGGGGAAGCCTTTGAATTGCTTGATCGACGCGACAAATTGTCGCTTGAAGAATTCCAAACACGCGCGGTGAAGCTAGGACTTGATGATGCGGCGCAGAAAAGATTCGCCGCCATCGCGGGAACCAAACTTCCAGTTTTGGCAAGCATGAATGATGTCGCCGCGTCGCTTGGGGTTGACGCGGATGTCCTGGCGCCGCTTGCTGAGTTGTCTGAGAAATTAAATTCACTTGGTTTGTCCGATTGGTGCCAATGGGATTTTGGGATTGTGCGCGGACTTGCGTACTACACCGGAACCGTCTTTGAAGTGCACGAATGCGCGGGCAAGGAGCGCGCCATCGCTGGTGGCGGGCGCTATGACGGACTTGTTGAATTATTTGGCGGTCCAAAAATGCCTGCGATTGGTTTTGGAATGGGTGATGTTGTGCTTGGGCTTGTGTTGGCGGACAAAGGATTGTTGCCAAAGGATGGCGGGCAACTTATGCCTCGGCCCGATGTGTTTTTAATTTCAGATGGAAGCGACGCCGCCGAGAAGGCGTTGCCCAAGTTGGTGATGCAAATTCGCCGCGCTGGTTTGCATGCGCGGCACTCTTGGAAAGCCACCAAAAACGTGGGAAAATTGCTGAGCGATGCCGGCAAGTGCCGCGCGCGCTCCGCTTTGATTCTGGGCGCGGAAATGGCCGAGGGCGCCGTTGCGATCAAGGACCTGGATGGCGGCGGGCAGCGCGTTGTGCCGCTTGAAGAAGTGGTCACGACATTGCTAGCCATGACAACGGCCAACACATCCAATCCGTCCAAATAAATTTAATTCATGGGTTGGCGGCTTTCGCGAAAGCCGCGGCGAACGCTTGGGAGCTCAGCGATTCATCAATCGCTTTCAAGCGAGACAAACGCATTGTGGCGCGTTCGTCCCAGCGATTGGCGGCGCGCAAAATTTCCAACTGCCGCAATTGACACAGCCACCAAGATGGATCGCGCAACGCGGGATCGGTTTCATATTCTTTGCCCGCTAAAAGTTGTTTGTAAATTGACATCGCCTCGCCAAGGGATGTTGGATCGCCATGCGCAAACAGGCATTCAGCTTTACCCAGCAATGCTTCCTTGGAATTGGATTTCAACTGCAGCGACTTTTGGTAGGCACTCTGGGCCAGCTCAAATTCAGCGGAAAACCGCAGTAAATCAGCCAAGTCAAGCCAGGCCACGGCGTCCGCCGAGTTGCTCATGGTGAGCGTCTTAAGAAGCGACGTGGCCGATGCCGCAAGATTGGCATTGCGAGAAGGCAAGGTTGCTGGCCATCGATCGCTCGGCATCAACGCGCGCAGGCGTCGCGCGGTGAGACCCGCGATCAGTTCTGGATTTTTCTGATTCGCGGCGATGACTTCCGTATCCGTGGAGATATCTTTTGCCAACGCCGCGTTGGCGGAAATTTTCGCGGACAATCGCCGCGCCGTCGCGGTTGGACCCAAAGATCCACCGTTGCTTCGCGCCAAGCAATCAAGTGCGGCTTGGGCGTTGCCTTTCTCAGATTCAATCCAAGCTTGCGCGGCGTTCAAGCGATCGCGCAACTCGTTCACCGCCACAGAACTTTGCATGATTGCGACTGTGGGCGGCGAAATTTCCAGCGCGCACGTTCGTTGATCGGCCAGCGCCTCGGTGGCAAGAACCTGCCGCTCCAATTGCCACAAGCCAAAATCTGGATGATCTGGAAATGTGCTCGCCCCCATTTGCACAGCCTTTTCCAAGCGATTTCGTGCAATCACATCTTGGCCATCAACGCCCTTGTCCAGTTCACGGCTCACACGAATTGCCAGGGCGATAGCGGCGGGACTGGCCGCGTCCGACGCATGCTCCTTGGCCAGTCTCATGGAGCGGTCCGCGGCGTCACTCCAATGATCGGCGGCAAGATCCATGCGCGTCAATGTTCTCAAAGCCGCGGCTTGCATAGAGCCAAGCACGGCGGGATCGTTGGTCAGCGTCTCGAGCATGTTGATTTTTTCTTGAATGGGTTCGCCACGATCAATTGCTTGATCCACAGAAGCGATCAAGCACATTGGATCGCGCTCTGGAAGAGGTGTGCCGTCGCGTTCAATTGATGCGAGTTTGGAAAGCACAGCGTCGCGCGTGCTTGAAAGATCTTTTGTAGAACTGTGGCGCAGCATATCGGACAGCGGCGCTGTCCAAGCACGTTGTGTGATTTGTAAATCAACACCTAATTCCCCCAAGGCTTGCTTGCGCAATCGGCACAGCAATTCCGCGATCGCAAGTTGCCGCATGATGGATCCTGAACCTTCAAGAACAACTCCGGCGTCGGCCGCTTGGCTTGGTCCTCGAAGCAAACCTGCGGCGCGCAAAGAGGCAAGATCCGCAAGAGTGAGCAAAGCCTCATCTTGACCAGCTTTTTGCCGTGAAAGCGAGAGATATTGGTTGGCGCGTTGCTCGTCGCCTAGGCGCGCCGCGGCCAAGCCTCCGTATCTGCTCACAATGCTCGCGGTGCGATCATCCAGTTCGCTGATCAACGCATCAAGACGGGCAAGGGCCGCTTCTCCCATAACCCTGCGCTTTTGTGCGTCGTACTCGTGGGTCTCGGTGTTTAAAATTTCCGCGAGAGATCGAAGCAATGGAATTCTTCGCGCGCGTTCCACCTGCTCCAACTGAGCGATCAATTGCGCGGTGGGTTGGTCGCGTCCTTTGCGGGCAATAACAATCACCGCGGCTGAGTCCGCCTCTTCAGCCGCGAGCAACATTTCGCGGGAAAGTTCACGTACTCGCCGCCTCGCGTCAGGACCAGCGAGACCAAAAATTACACGGTCCACATCTCCGCCAGCGGGAAGCGCGATTGTGAAACAATCTTCCGCATGATCCGTCAACCAAACTGGCCAGCGAGAATCATTTTTGTTGGCGGAAAGAAGTCCGCGCCGAATGGAGAGAAGTTCATCGGCGGCCGTGCGTTGGGTGGCTTCAGTGGGAGCAATCTTCACGCGTTGTTTCAGATTTGCGATGCTCTCAAGAGCCGTCGTGGAAGAATCGCTGGCTGTTTGCGCTGGAGGATCCATAGCGGTGGGGTCGGCGGCTTGAGGCGCTCCATGTGTTTTTATAGCAATAAAACAGCCTATACAGACCAATTTCCAGATTCTCATTGCGGCCCCGCGAAGTGAATCTGTTGATAGCCGGCGCGAACTAAGCCGTTGAATGCGGCCACGGCGTCATCCCATGGAACATCCTGGGAGGGAGCGAGTTCAATCGGTTGATCGGCGGGAAAGAGTCCCGATGGATTCTCGGTTGAATACCGTTTTGAATTGAAGATGGCGGTGAGCTGCTCAAAGGTGTCTGGCTGAGCCATCGGAGCAATAATTTTTATTTTTGTCTGTTGCCCAATTCGCAATAATTCAATTCGAAGCGGGGGCTCATCCAGCGCGAGGGAATTTGGACTGACAACGGCGCCGCCGCGTTGACTTAACTCCGTGCGTAAAAATTCCTCGCGATCCAACGTTTTATTCGCGCACACAAAAAACACCAGTAGAAAAAATGTGACATCGATCATTGGAATCACATTAAGCTTGATGCCGCGATTTCCTCGACGCGCGGCACGCTTCTCGGCCAACTTGTCATCCAGTATCTGCAAGGGGGCTTCCATCGGCTCCGTGCCACGGGCCAATTGATCCAGCGCCGCCGCAAGAATGGCCGCTTCAGCCACCGTGATGCTCCGGCTGCACAGCGAGTCTGAGCTTCACCACATGTCCCGGAATCGCCTTGGTCGCGGCTTTGCCAACTTGATCTAAAACCGGTGAAATATAGGTGTATTTCACATTGGAGTCGGCGCGCAAATGAACCTCTGCCGCGGGATTGGCTCGAATGGAGGCGGTGACCGCGTTGCAGAGGGATTGAATTCCAGCCGGATCCGCTGCATAGTCTTCATTTAAAAATCTCCAGGCGCTGACCTCGCCTTGCTCATTGGCCATGGCATTGATCACAATCCGGGGTTCGTTGTGTGGAGCGACAGCGGCCGTGGGTGAGGGCTTGGGTAAATTCAGTTTCACAAAATCTGTAATTCCAATTTGCGACACAAGCGCGAAGAAAACCACCAGCAACATTGCGATGTCGATGAGCGGCGTGATGACCGCCTCTATTTTCACCGGACCTCTCGTGAGCATGCTCTTCATGTGGTGGCGTCCGCCATCACGCTCGATCGACCGTCCGCATTCGCACGCGCATGACTAGGAGCAAATCGACTGATGGTTTTTTCAACTCGACGCACTGATTCCAATGTGGCGGAGTCGACCGTGTTGCGCATGGTCGCGTACGCGCCAAGGGCTGGAATAGCGATAATCAATCCCCAAAAAGTTGCGACCAACGCGGTTCCAATTCCAGCCGCCAAAGTTACGGGATCGGCGTTGCCGCCAGTTTGGGCGATGGCTTGAAAAGCCATAATTACCCCGTACACAGTGCCTAAAAGACCAATCATTGGACTCACTTGACCGAGCACATTCAATGGCTCCAATTTGCGAAATCGTTTCACCGTCACTTCCTCCCCTGTTTGCTCCGTGGCCCGCAGCATGCTGGCGTGTCCCGCCGGCGCTTGTTTCAATGCCGCGCT
>SXGQ01093026.1_pt1 | contig 11915 bp, 9 predicted proteins | sample 3178371 | NCBI WGS metagenome assembly SXGQ01 (sample SAMN11356859, study PRJNA531348) | freshwater metagenome | isolation source: freshwater sample F1-20 | place: China: Fuxian Lake, Yuxi | collected 2017-12-25 | reverse complement strand
GCCAGCGCGTTTTCCCGGATTGGTGGCCAACGAAGCTTGGTGCATGGACCTGGCGCGCGAGGTCGGGCTCAGGGTGGCCGAGTGCCACCAGCGGATCATCGGCAAGACCCCGTGCCTCATCGTCAAACGCTACGATCGGGCTGCGGAGCCAGATGGCAGTGTCCAGCGATTGCATCAGGAGGATTTTTGTCAGGCACTGGGGTTTCCTGCCTCCCGCAAGTATCAGCAGGAAGGAGGGCCCTCTCTGAAGGACTGCTTTAGCCTGATCCGCGAGTGGTCGTCGGTACCGGTGGTCGATATTCGCGACTTTCTGGACGGGATCATCTTTGCCGCGCTGACCGGCAACGCGGATGCACACAGCAAGAATTTTTCATTCTTGTACTCGGCGAAAGAGCGCCGCCTGGCACCGCTCTACGATCAGGTTTGCACCCTTGCTTGGCCCGAGCTCTCAAAACATCTCTCAATGAAGATCGGAACCGCGGGAACGCTGGCGGAGGTATCGCCGGAGCACTTCCAGCAATTGGCGAAAATTGCCGGGCTGAGTTGGCCCATGGTGCGTCAGCGCATGAAAGAAATGGCCGATCGCCTTGCGGAAGCCTGTCGTCGGTTCGATGAATCACCCGAAGGTGAAGCGACGGCGCAGGTTCCCAGAGTTATCGTACTGGAACGAGCCGAACGCATGGCGCGTTTGGCTCAAAGGGCGTCCTGAACGCTGTCCCAGTCCAACGTGGCCATCGCATTGGCCCTGATAACGGTTCGTCCGAGAGCAATCTTATCAAGTCTGGTGGGCCCCGGACGCATTCGGCCTCATCTGGAAGAAGGAAAAAATGCGGGCGCTCAATCCGGAACAAAACGCACCCCAAGAACACGGCAAAACCGCAGATTTCAAACCGGCAGATTTACGTGGGTTTCGGAACGGTGCTGAGAACCGGCAAAGGCGTGGCTTGTGACCAGATTCTGATAGATCCGTTGAGCCGAGAGGCCCTGCACGATAGCCAAGGTGATCTCGGTCAAGTGAACCTCGCAGAGACTAAGGCCACCAGAGCGGGAGCCGAGGGGCGGAATGGCTAGTTTTGAGGGGCCCAGGTATCGGGCCACCGTCTCCCGGTTCACGGCCCGTTCCCGGGCGATCCGTCGTCCGTACCAACCCTTGAGGGCCAATGCTTTAATCGCTTTGCAAGTGCTCATGCAGAGGTTGTTTATCCGCCCTCACGAACCCTAAAATCGAGACCGCTCGGCAATGAACTTGTTCACCTCAGACACTGGCTGGTTTTGAACCGCCCCTCTGTGGCTGGTTTTCAACCGCCTGGTGACACTTGGAGTACCACTGAGTTCCCAAGCCGGTGAAGTTGACATTCGTCAGCTCTCAAAGACTGGAAGAGTGGCAAAGTCTTTTAGGTCTTGAACCCATTCGGGTGCAGATATAGGCAAAGAGAGGAGCCAGGTAACGATTTCCGAATTTGCATCAGTCGGGTGTCGGCTACTGTCGCGCAATTCCTATGTAACGGCCCGTTCAGATTGCGGAGTCCTTAACCGAGTTCTGGCCAAAGAAAACTGGTGCATCCAACATCACATATCAATACTAAGAACTGACCCCTTCACCCCTGCTGTGAAACACAGGTTCAGCGGAACGCCGAGGCATTCGGGTCGTGCACGTGGAAAAACCCGAGGATATTTTCGGGGTTGGTCACGCAGACTTGGATGTGATCCAGAGAACGAATTCCGGCGGTTGGGTAAATGGCGGTCCCCTCAATGAAGAAGGCCCGGATTGTATCGAAGGCCGGCTGTTTCTGTTCCTCGCGAATTTCGTGGAGCGTTCTGAAGACGGCGTGGTCGAGGAACCGCCGCTCCAACAGGGAGCCTTTGTTTTCCGCCATTGTAACCGAGGTGTCTTCGCAGACTTGCCTGTAAACATCGTAGGCCGCAGACACGAGCTGGACATGGGCAGATTCGATGAGGTTGAGGCAGTTCCCCATGTTGATGACTGCCCCGACAACTGCCGGCTGTTTGATCCGACCCGCTTTTTTGCTGTCTTCGGCCCAACGCAGCGCTCGGGAAGGACTCTCCTCCCAAAAGTACACACCTGGACCAAGCCAGTGGTGCTGTTTCAAGCCGGGGTCCGGTCGTTTGGACACGTCCACGAGGCCCTCAGCAACCGACTGATCGCAGCCGTGGTACCCGAGCACCAGGTTCCGCGAGACCGTCATTGGAACTCGGGTTTCAACTGGCCGCGGGCATCGTGAAGGCCGGTAGCCTGCAATAGCCGCAGCATGCTCTTCTTATTGCTCAGAATGCGGCGCGCAGCAGCCTGGAAATTCCGGAGATCAGTTTCCTGGGCCTGTGGTCTCAGTCGTTTATGGACGGTAGCCGTAGTCATACCTATATTCTTTAGATTGCAGCGGCGTTGGGTTGCAGGCAACGAGCCTTTTGCATCCTTTTGCATCCTTTTGCATCCTTTTGCATCCTTTTGCATCCTTTTGCGTCCGCCGGCACGGCGACGGGAGGACGCATGCAAAAGCCGTCAAACACCCCTTGTCATACAGTCCAATAAAATGGATTCTCAGGCTAAGAAGGCCAGAGAAGGGGCCCCATAGGACCGTATTTGTCCCACCTGACCCGTTAGATTCCCGCAAGGAAATGACGGAAATCCTTCATGTTCAGGCGGGGGGTCACCGACCCTCGGTCAACACCCTTCTCTTCTGGCCCCTGAGTATGTCCGACTCCTTGCCCAAAGACGGTCCCATCATTGTTCGACGAACCAAGCGCAACCTCGCTGCGTCGATCCTCCAGAAAATGGAGGAAGACAATCTCTCCATCAGCGCCTTGGCGGCACGTATCGGGACCGGACGCACCGCCGTCCGACGCATCCTCGATGCTGAAAATACATCCATCACCTTCCGCTCGATGAGCCGTGCAGCCCACGCTGTAGGTCTCAAGATCAAACTCGTCGCCGAGCCCATGTCGCCCGATGAACTTGGCCACCTCGCCCAACGCTTGGCCAAGAGCAAGACCTCAGCAACGTCCGCAAAGTTGATCACACAAATCACCGAAGGCTTCTACGCCGGTTCCTGATGCCAAAGGTCCAACGCAAAGACATCCCCAGGGCGCTTTTTGGGGCATCTGCTCCAACGGATCGCCGAGCGCAGCATCGACGCCCATGCCCTCAAGTCTTTGGCGGGTTGGCTCGACACCCATCCCGAGATGCCACCCGGTGACTGGTTCAAGCGTTTCCCCTCGATGACCGTTTGCGGCCGGGGTGTCCTGCTCAAAACGTTTCTGATCCCGTCCCAAGTCCCGACTGGAAAGGAATTGTGATCCGTTCTGTAAGACGGAAACCAGGTCAGGCAATGGTTTTCGATCCTGGATCAACCGGGGGATGGAAGAGGCCTTCCCTTAGGTCTCACGGACAGTTTCGGCGTCCCTGGGCTGGGACCCGCGGGACCCGCGGGACCCGACCTGCGCTCGCAGGGAAGCTCTGGCAAGGAAACGCTCGCGCGCTGCGCGCGAGGGAGGGCGTTGATCGCTTCCAATGCTCGCTCCGGTCCGATCCCGCTACCGCCGGTGCTGCCTGAAGTAACGGACGTACCACCGATCATCGCCTCCCAAACCATGAATCCCAGCCAGCCGAGATCAGGGGCGTGGATAGGGAAATTACGCCGATCGCATTTCCGAAAATCGATATTCGTTCCCTGCTCCCTTTCCCGCCGAGATCAATGGTTAGGTCTGAACATGAACGAGTCGATCGATAGGCTCGCCGTGACCTGCTCGATGTCATCCACCTGTGTCTTTGGTATCACCACTTGAACCTCCGTCAATCCACCTGCCTTCAGGTCAATCAGTTCACGTTTCACCTCAAAATTTTGTTGTCTACCCGACCGAACCACCTCCAACGACAAAGTGCCATGATCGATATCCACCGATGACGTATTTCCCACCAATAGTGGAACAACAGTTGCCCCATTTGAATCAATAGCACTCTGTGAACTCAGAGTCAGATAACCGACCTTTGTTTTAATGAGATACGAAGACTTTCCAAATAAATTGAGCTTGGGGTGATCCTCGTTGACAACCCTGCCCTCAACCTCTTGAACACTTTTCCCTAGTTCATCCATTCGATGACCGAATCTTTTTTCGATCGATTCGATCTTTGTTGAGAGTTCACTCAATCTCCCGGACAGGTAATAAATACGACTATTATCATCGTGTCTCTGACAACCATAAAAAACAGCCAGACACCATAATACTGAAATAGATTTGTCTTTCATATCGCGTTTATACGAAGTTGCGGATCGAACCCGTCTTCTAATATTTTCCCTCCAATAACTCCAAAATAACCATCACCACCCCGTAACAGTCAACGCGTGGTCTTCGATGCTTTTTGGTCCGTGCTTTGAGTCCTAAACTACGATTTTAAACCCAGTTTTCAACACCGTTTTTGAGTATCTAATACCGGCAAAATAGGTCTGGGAATCGTTTTCGATTTTGGATCAACCGGGGGGATCGAAATCTCGTGATGTCGGGATTCTCCAACTTCGGTATCCCGGGGCTGAGCTCCGTGGGACTCGACCTACGCTCGCAGGGAAGCTCTGGCAAGGAAATGCTCGCGCGCTGCACACGAGGGAAAGTGTTGATCGCTTCCAATTCCCCCCACGGTCCGATCCCGCTGCCGCCGGGGTGGGCCGTCGTCACGACCGGTCCGCCGATCATCGCGCCATCCATGGCAACGCGCCCCGAAATTCCGGCGGACCGGAACTCGACAAGGGCAACTTGCCGAAGACACCCCTCGATCAGTAGCCTGAGCGGTTGAGGGTTGTTCGCTTAAAAAGGTCACTTGTCAGATGAAAATTGACTAAAAAACCTTTATTTGCGGATTCCTTGCAATTAAAGACGTTTCAAACTAAATCTTGTCTTCAAGCGATTCCATCTTGCGCATCCATGCTTATCGAGTTCTCCGTCGCCAACTTCCGTTCCTTTAAAGATCGGGCAACCCTTTCATTGGAGGCCAGCCCGGACGATTGGCTTGAGGATAGCCATGTCGTTCAAACGGACCCGCTGCGATTGCTACGCACCGCGGCCATTTACGGTGCTAATGCGGGCGGAAAATCGAACTTCCTCGTGGCGATGGCCTCATTTCGCGATTTGGTGAAGAACTCCTCGAAGAACTTGCAGCTTGGGGATCGGATCCCAGTGATCCCGTTTCGGCTTCACTCGGAGACTGAGCGTGCACCCAGTCACTTCGAAGCGGTGTTTCTCCACAACGGAACCCGGTACCGCTACGGCTTCGAGGCGACCGCCGAGGCGGTGACATCCGAGTGGCTATTCAGCCAGCGCGAATCCATCCGGGAAACCACCCTGTTCACCCGTGAAGGAACCCGGATCGAGGTCAGTGATACGTTCCGGGAAGGCAAGCCGGTGGAAAAGCTGACCCGTCCCAACGCGCTCTTCCTCTCCGTCGTCGCACAATTCAACGGCGAGGTCGCAGGCTCCATCGTGAATTGGATGAATCAGTTCCGGAACATTTCTGGTCTCAACGATCAGGCGACGCTGGGGTTCACCATGCTCTTGATGTCCGATCCGCAGTTCGCGGCGAACTACGGGCCGATGATTCTCGACCTGGTGAAACAGGCGGACCTGGGTATTGAGGGATTGCATCGCCATGAGGCCTCCCCTGAAAAGCTGGCGTCGATTGTTCCCTTTGGGATCCCCGAAAACATCCGGGCCCAGATCCTGAATTCTACCGGGACCGGCGCCTTCACGGTCACCTCGTCGCACCGGAAGTACGGTTCCAACGAGACACCCGTCGGCAGCGTTGAGTTCGACTTCGACTCTGACGAATCGTTCGGCACGCAGAAGTTCGTGGCGCTGGCCGGGCCATTCCTGCACACGCTGAATGAAGGTTCGATCCTCTTCGTCGACGAGCTGGAAGCGCGTCTCCACCCGCTCCTCACCAAGGCCTTGGTCGACCTGTTCAATGGTCCGGCCAATCGCAAGAACGCTCAATTGATCTACGCCACCCACGACGAGGGGTTGCTCGACCCGAAGCGCGTGCGGCGGGACCAAGTCTGGTTTGCCGAGAAGGATCGCAAGGGTGCCTCTCGTCTTTACTGCCTCGATGAGTTTAAGGGCGTGCGCAAGGAGGCAAAGTTCTCGAAGGAGTACCTGCTTGGTCAATTCGGTGGTGTCCCCCGGCTCGGTGACTTGGAAGAGGTAATTCAACATGTCCGCTAGGAAACCCTGGGAACGAGCAGATGCGGGCCGGAGTCGCGATACGCGGTCGCGCCGTCGGGTCCTGATCGTGTGCGAGGACGAGAAGAGTTCCCGGGACTACTTCCAGGCATTCCCGGTGGACCGATCTCGCACGGAGATCGTGGCGTTGGGCACCGGACTGAACACCCTCAGCCTGGTCGAACACGCCATCGGGCTTCGGAACCGCGCGGACGGCTCTGGTACGCCGTACGCTTCGGTCTGGTGCGTCTTCGACCGCGATAGCTTTCCGGAGGATAACTACCGCAAGGCGTTCGCGCTGGCCCGCGAGAACGGTATGCGCGTGGCTTGGGCGAACGAGGCGTTCGAGCTCTGGTACCTGCTTCACTTCAACTACCACGACACTGCACTGCCGCGCGCTCATTACGCGGCCAAGCTCAGGCCGCACCTCAGTAGTGCCTACAACAAAGCCGATGCATCGATCTATGATCACTTGGAGTCGAGGCAAGCCACGGCCCTGAAGAACGCCAGACGTTTGGAACGTCACTGGGCCGAGTTGGGCGTGGACAACCCGGAACGAGAGAACCCCTCCACGGGGATTCACAAGCTCGTCGAGCACCTCAACGAGCTGAGGAATTTGGGGGCGGCGTAACCCGCCATTTCATGAAAGCTCAGCGTGGAATCCGTAGGAGCCCTTCTCACGTGGCGTGAAATCATGGGTACGGAGGCGACCGAGCGCATTCTCCCCTCGCTCACCTCTGGATGCGCCAAAACCGGCGGCGTGCAGTATATCGTACCGAAGGCTTCTCCGCTGGTTCGTGATGTTCACTCCGGTCCGGTACCGCTACCGCCGGTGGTGCCTGAAATCGCAAACCGTCCTTCGATCATCGCCTCCAAGCTGGGGATCGATGAATCCAAGCCCGCCGCGATGACCGGCAGAGGGTTCGAGGCCTCAGGCAAAACCGACAGCAGCGGGATGGGGGGCGCAGCGAGCTCTGGAAGCGATCATCCCAGCCCCTCGCGGGTAGCGCGAAAGCATCCCCTTGCCTGAGCTTCCCTGCGAGCGCAGGACCGATATCAAACCAAAGGTACGCCAGCGGGTCTGATCCCGCGGGGCCTTACGCCAGCAATGGCTTGATGACTTCTCCGGCGATGTCGGTGAGGCGGAAGTCGCGTCCTTCGAAGCGGTGCGTGAAGCGGGTGTGCTCAATGCCCAGGAGGTGCAGCATCGTGGCGTGCAGGTCGTGCACGTTGACCGGGTCTTCGACGATGTTGTAGCCGAAGTCGTCGGTGCGCCCATACACCAAGCCGGGCTTGACGCCGCCGCCGGCCATCCACAGCGAAAAACACCGGGGATGATGGTCGCGACCAAAGCTGTTGGCACTAATGTCGCCCTGCGAATAGGCCGTGCGCCCAAACTCACCGCCCCAGACGACCAGCGTGTCGTCAAGAAGCCCACGCTGCTTGAGGTCCTGAATGAGGGCGCCGCTGGCTTGATCGGTGTTGCGGGTCTGGGCCTTGATACCATCGGGCAAACCGCCGTGATGATCCCAGTCGCGGTGACACAATTGGATGAATCGAACCCCGCGCTCGGCCAGGCGACGCGCCAAGAGGCAGTTGTTGGCAAAGGACGATTTACCCGGCTGGGCCCCGTACAACTTGAGCACCGATTCGGGTTCGGTAGACAAGTCTACCAACTCCGGCACGCTCGTCTGCATGCGGAAGGCCAATTCATAGCTGTCGATGTGGGAGGCGATGTCCGGATCACCCAGAATTCCCAGTCGCTTGCGGTTAAGGGTTTGCATCGCGTCGAGCAGTTGCCGGCGCGAGTCACCGCTCATGCCCGGCGGATTAGAGACATAAAGCACGGGGTCTCCTTGGCTGCGCAATTGCACGCCTTGGTAGTTGGCGGAGAGGAACCCATTGCCCCAGTACCGGGCTTGAAGCGATTGCCCACCGCTGCCGCTGACGAGCACGACATACGACGGCAAATTCGCATTCTCTGATCCCAACCCGTAAGCGATCCACGAACCCATGGTGGGACGTCCGGGCTGCTGATTGCCGGTGCCAAAGAAGGTCACGGCCGGATCGTGGTTGATCGCATCGACATGCATCGTGCGAATCAGGGAAATATCATCGGCCACCGCTCCGATGTTGGGCATGAGCGACGTGATCTCCATTCCGCTCTTGCCGTACTTCTTGAACTCAAAGGGAGATCCCACGCACTTGAGCACCGACTGTCCGGCCGTCATGCCGGTGATGCGCTGGCCCCGTCGGACACTCGGCGGCAACTCCTGGCCGGTCATCTCCTTGAGCTTGGGCTTGGGGTCGAAAAGATCGAGGTGCGAGGGTGCACCCGACTGGAAGAGGTAGATGACCCGCTTGGCCTTCGGCGGTAAATGCAACGCCTTCAGCGCACCTGGGACGGCCTGTGTGGTTGGATTGCCCGATGCTCCCCGGAGGTGCGCCGGCAACAGCGAGGCCAAGGCCATGGCACCGAGGCCAGTAGAGCTGCGAGTAAGGAACGTGCGCCGAGTCAGTATGCGCTCGGCTTCGCCCTGAAGGTAGGAGGGGTTCACTTGGTGATGGTCTCGTTAAGGTTGAGGAGCACGTTGGCCACTGCGGTCATAGCTGCCAGCGCGACGGGATCGGCGGATTCCGGGGCCTTAGACTCGCCCACGGCAATGAGGGCCTTGGCGGCCGCTGGGTCGGCCTGGAAGCGGGCCAACTGCTGTTCGTGAGTTTGCCTCAACACGGCCACCTCGTCCGGTTGGGGCTTGCGACCCAAGGTATGTCGGAAGGCACGGATCAACCGACGGTCAAGGTTAGCCGGTTCCTCCTTCAGCACCCGCTGCGCAAGGCCGCGGGCCGCTTCGACGAAGGCAGGGTCATTCATGAGCACCAGAGATTGCAGCGGGGTTTGCGTCCGCTGGCGCAAGAAGGTGCAAACCTCGCGGTTGGGCGCATCGAATGTGGCAAAAGACGGGTAGTGCGCGGAGCGCCTCCAGAACACGTACATGCCCCGGCGGTAGAGATCCTGGCCATGATCTTGGACGAAGACCGAGTCGGTTCCGTCCCAGATGCCCGGCGGTTGGTAAGGTTTGACGCTAGGGCCACCAATCTTCGAGTTGAGCAGGCCTGAGACGGCCAGCGCATTGTCGCGGATGTATTCGGCGTCCAACCGAAGGCGCGGACCGCGGGTGAAGAGTCGATTGTAGGGGTCGCGGGTCAGCTTCTCCGGGGTAGCCGTCGCCGCTTGCCGGTAGGTGGCGCTGGTGACCATTAGGCGCAGTTGGTCCTTCACGCTCCAAGGCTTGAGGTGGGGAGTCTTTTGGCCGCGCCGCTGGGTCGTTGCAGCTCCAGAGCCTCCGTCGCGGAAACGGACCGCCAGAAAGTCGAGCAACTCCGGATGGCTGGGCCACTCCCCTTGTGAACCAAAATCGTTGGCCGTTTTGACCAAGCCGGAGCCGAAGAGCATCGACCAGTAGCGATTAACCGTTACTCGGGCCGTGAGCGGGTGCTCCTTGGAAACCAACCAACGGGCCAACGTCAGGCGGTTGGTGGGACCTGCGGGCAGTGACGGCAGGAAGGAGGGAGTCCCCGGTTGCACCCGTTCCCCCCGCGTGCGGAAGTCGCCCCGAACCAACACGTACGTCTCCCGAGGGGGATCCAGCTCCTCCATGATGAGAGTGGTCGGAATTTTAGAATAGAAAGCGTCCTTGTTGCGGCGTGCCTGGGCTAGTGCCTTCTCGGCCCGCAGGAAATCGACCGCATGGTTTTCGCGGTAGAAGCGAGCCACCTCATTGCGTTCTTCGTCAGAGCGCTTGCCTCGCGACTTGGCCACAATCGCCGCATAGCCCTCAAAGGTCAGTGATACCGCCTCGGTGGCGGTGAGCGTCCGAGAATAAATCCGCAAGTCATCCAACTGACCGGTCAAGAAAGACTCTCCGTTGCGGGAGCCGATGCGAAGAGGTTCTTGAGTGGCAAAGGATCCCTTGAGCTGGTCCTTCTCAGTCTCCAGATCCTTGCGCACTCCGTTGACGAAGAGTTGAACGCCGGAGGCCTTGGCCGATCCATCGTAACTCATTGCGACATGAAGCCACTGGTTCTGAGCCAATTGTTCTTTGGTGCGGACCTTGATGGCGTCCTCGGGCCAAGCATGGATGAGGTGGGTTTGGAAGCGTCGATCTGAAATCAGCAAGTCTACCCCGCGGTATCCAGGGCCTTTTTCCATTTGGCTCAAGAGGGCGCCATCGCCTTGGATCCGAACCCATGCGGACACGGCGAAGGCATTGGTACGCCCCAAGTCCGAGCGCGAAACGCCCTCGGCGTGGGCCTTGCCATCGAGCTTCAGGGCTTTGCCCAAACGAGCATCAGCAAACTCGGGCGCGTTGGTTCCCTTCCAAGCGACTGCCGGATCTAGAGCGCCATCAAAGTTCCACCGGACCGCCACGCCGTGGGTTGACGCCAGCACTGGAGGCCTCTCGCCCAGTTCTCGCTCCCATTTCTCCTGAGTCTCGCCCAATTCGTTGCTCCGATCTTGGAGGGTTTTCTCGGCATCCTTGAGGGCAAAATCGGCCTCCACGAACCGAGCGGCCTGATCGGACGTCGGCACCGGCAGGCGCGGTGGCGGGTTGTCGGTGCGGATACGATCGAGCCCCTTTTCCGGCACGTTGTGGAAGAACGCGTAAAGCCGGTAAAACTCCTTGGTGCTAATGGGATCGTACTTGTGGTCGTGGCACTCGGTGCAGCCCACGGTCAACCCCATAAAGGTGGCCCCCACGGTGTTGACCCGATCCACCACATACTTATTGAGGTACTCGTCCGGATCGGCGCCGCCCTCGTCATTGGTCATGTTGTTGCGCACGAAGCCAGTGGCCACGCGCTGACTGACGGAGGGATTGGGCAAGAGATCGCCCGCCAACTGCTCGACGGTGAATTGGTCGAAGGGCTTGTCGGCATTGAAGGCATCGATCACCCAGTCCCGCCATAACCACATGAACCGGACGCCATCAAAGTGGTATCCGCTCGTGTCGGCGTAGCGCGCCAAATCAAGCCAGTTCTGGCCGACACGCTCTCCATAATGCTGAGAATCCATCAGACGGTCGACGAGGCGCTCATACGCATCCGAACGCTTGTCAGCGAGGAAGGCGTCGACTTCATCCACAGTGGGAGGCAAACCGGTGAGGTCGAGGGTGACACGGCGCTGCAAGCTAACCGAGTCGGCTTCCGGATTGGGACGGAGCCCTTCGGACTCCAATCGAGCCATGACGAAGGTGTCGATGGCATTGCGAGCCCACTTGCCGTCTTGAACTCGCGGCAATTCCGGAGCGGTGGGCACGATGAACGACCAGTGCTGTTGCCAGCCAGCTCCCTGTCGCACCCATTGCTGGAGGAGTTCAATCTGGGCCGGCGAGAGGGGTTTAGCATGCTTGGGTGGCGGCATGATCTCGTCGGGATCCTTGGTCAGGATCCGCTCGACGAGGGTGCTCTTTTCGGGCTGACCAGCGACCAAGGCATGCTGGCCAGATTTGAGCGTTTGAAAGGCGTCTTCCTGACGATCGAGGCGCAACCCGGCCTTGCGTTTGCCCTCATCCGGGCCATGGCAGGCAAAGCAATGCTCCGACAAAATAGGGCGAATCTGTCGATTGAAATCCACGCGCGGTTCCAACGTGGGTGCGGTTCCGGCTTGAAGGGCCACGGAACAAAGG
>SXGQ01236347.1_pt1 | contig 11916 bp, 10 predicted proteins | sample 3178371 | NCBI WGS metagenome assembly SXGQ01 (sample SAMN11356859, study PRJNA531348) | freshwater metagenome | isolation source: freshwater sample F1-20 | place: China: Fuxian Lake, Yuxi | collected 2017-12-25 | reverse complement strand
GCGGAACTTGAAGGCCTCGTTGAGGCCCTGCTTCACGAAGTCGACTTCGGTGCCGTCGATGTACGGCAGGCTGTCGCGATCGACGAACACTTTGACGCCCTGATCTTCGAAAACGATATCGGCGGGCGTGGTCTCATCTGCGTAGTTGATGACATAGGCGAAACCCGAACAACCGGTCTTGCGGACGCCCAAACGCAGGCCGATGCCCTGCCCTCGGGTACCGAGAAAACTGCGGACTCTGTCTGCCGCTGCGGTCGTCAATGAAATCGCCATAGTCTCCTCAGGGTGAGTGCGTCCATTGTAATGCGCCGATCACGGTTCGCCAGCGCTCTTGAGCGCCGCCCCCAACGCATCTTCGACTCGGAACAGACGGCCAAGTTTCTCGGTCGGCAGGTTAAACCGGCGGACCCAGTCCCGCGGGCCACCCAGGGTCGGCGTCGCCGCAGGCCGACCCACAAGCTCGCGCTTTAACCCATCGAGCACCGTCCATACTCCCGGACAGGTGGCCGCCCTGAATTCGATCGCCGTAATGTTCTGCTTGGTATCGAGGCGGACGAAACAGCGAATCCGCGCGCCCTCGCGAAGACTCCCCGCCTCGCCCATCCCCCAACCCTCGCCCGCGGGTGAGCCTGGGGCATCTTGGGCACGCAATCTCGCGACGGCCTCGCGCACCACGGTCGAGGCGTGTATCGCCTCGGTCTCGGTATTGAATCGGCCGAACGCGACCCGCAGCGTCGACTGTGCGAGCTCGGTGGGCACGCCTTGCGCGCGCAACACGTACGACGGTTCGCCGCTCGTCGAATCGCAGGCGGCGCCGCTCGAGACGGCGATCGTGGGCAGCGCGGCGATGAGACTTTCACCTTCGACCCCTTCGATACTGAGCGACACCAGCCCAGGCAAACGATGAACGGGGTGGTCGTTCCAGCGCAGGCCCTCCACGCCGGCGAGACCTGATCGAAACCGCGACGCCAGCGCCTCGACGTGACGCGCATCGGAGTCGCGTTGCTCGCGCACTCGCGCCGCGGCCCGGCCGAAGCCAATGATCTGGTGAGTGGCGAGCGTTCCGGGTCGGAGTCCCCGTTCGTGACCGCCGCCCCACATCAGCGGCTCCACCCAAGGTCGAACTCGCGGCGACACCCACAGGGCGCCGATGCCCTTGGGTCCGTAAAGCTTGTGTGCTGAGATCGACAACAGATCGACGCCGAGCGATTCGACATCGATGGGAAGTCGACCTACCGATTGCGCCGCATCGCAATGCAGAAAAACATCGCGCGCGCGACAGACCGCTGCGATCGCGGCGATGTCCTGCACGACGCCCGTCTCGTTGTTCGCGTGCATGATCGATACCAACTGCGTATCGGGCCTCAGCGCTGCAGCGACCGTCGCAGAATCGATGCGACCGTCACGACCGGGCTCGAGCTCACTCACCTGCCAGCCTCGTTTTTCGAGTTGTTGTACCGGATCGAGCACTGCCTTGTGTTCGGTGCGTGAGGTCACGAGATGACGACCGCGGTCGGCCCGACCGCGCGCGACACCCACGATCGCGAGATTGTCGGACTCGGTCGCACCTGAGGTGAAGATGAGGTCCTCTGCTCGGGCGCCGATGAGCGCGGCGACGTCGGCTCGCGCCGCCTCGATGGCGCTTGCCGCGTCACGTCCGTAGGCGTGGGTATCCGAAGACGCATTACCGATACCAAGAGCGCCCGTGAGCACCTCGGACATCGCCGTCGCCACCGCAGGATCGATCGGCGTGGTCGAGGCATGATCGAGAAAGATCGGCTTCATGACTCAGACTTTCCGGAGGTCGAATTATTTGATCGCGCGCCGGCGGGGCGTCGTCGACCCTGAATCGCCGTAAAAATGCCTCGCAAAATATTCGCTTCGTTCTGATCGAGCTCGGCGCGGTTGATGAAACGGCGGATGCGCTCCATCAAACGCGTGCCGCTCGTGGTCCGATCACGAAAGCCCACCTCTTCGAGCACCTCTTCGAAATGCGCGTAGAGCCGCTCCATCTCCTCGCCCGTTGCGAGCGGGATGGGTCCGGGCGCCGACACGTGCTGCGCGCCGCGGGCGCGATAGATTTCATAGGTGACGAGCTGCGCCGCCATGGCGAGATTGAGCGAGGAGTATTCGGGGTTCGCCGGGATTCGTAACAGAAGATGCGCGAGCGAGAGTTCTTCGTTCGTGAGGCCCGTACGCTCGTTGCCAAAAAGCAGCGCCACGGGTCCACGAAGACTCTCGGAAACGATGCGTTGCGCGCCATCGCGTACATCGAGGACGCGGATATTTTGATCACGATCGCGAGCGGTGGTGGCGACGATGAATCCGCAATCGGCAACACCGTCTTCGAGTCGATCGACGACGACGGCGTTCTCGAGCACGTCAGTCGCGCCCGAGGCTCTGGCGCTCGCCTCGGAATGCGGGAACTCCTTGGGACGTACGAGTACGAGCTTTGCGAGACCCATGTTCTTCATGGCGCGCGCCACCGCGCCGATGTTGCCCGGATGGGAGGTCTCGACGAGAACCACTCGTATGTCGGCGGCGGTGATCATGCGCGTGGTATTCTAACGGCCTTTTCCGACGCTCTTTGCCAACATGCAGCCACTTCTCAACATTGCCGTGCGTGCCGCGCGTCGTGCGGCGGATCTCATCGTCCGCAGCCTCAATCGGCTCGATTCCCTCGAGGTCTCGAGCAAGGGCCGCAACGACTACGTCACTGAGGTCGACCGGGCTGCCGAGGCGGAGATCATCGCCACCATCCGCCGCGCCTACCCTGATCATGCCTTCCTCGGCGAAGAGAGCGGTCAGATTGGCTCTGGCCCCGTGGAGTGGAGCATCGACCCGCTCGATGGCACCACCAACTTCATTCATGGAATGCCGCACTTCTGTGTCTCGATCGGCGCGCGCGTTCGCGGCCGTATCGACCACGGCGTCGTCTACGACCCGATGCGACAAGAAATCTTCACCGCCTCGCGGGGTGATGGCGCCCATCTTGAAAACCGGCGCATCCGCGTGAGCTCGCAGCGGGGACTCGAAGGCGCCCTCATCGGCACCGGGTTCCCTTACCGCGCTAACACCGAATACCTCGACACCTATCTCGCGATGCTCAAAGACGTGATGCTGAACACCGCCGGCGTTCGCCGCCCCGGATCAGCAGCGCTCGATCTCGCCTACGTCGCGGCGGGTCGCACAGATGGATTCTTTGAAATCGGTCTCGGCCCGTGGGACACGGCTGCCGGGTCACTGATCGTCGAGGAAGCCGGTGGTCGCGTCGGCACGCTCTCGGGCGGAGAGTTCAAGCAAGGGGGCAACATCGTCGCAGCGTCACCCAAGGTCTACGACGCGATGCTCGCTCTGCTCGCGCCGCATCTCACGCCGAGCCTGCGCGAAGACTAAGGCACGATCGTCGTAAACAAATAGACGGCGAAAATCACGAGGTGCACGGTGCCCTGCAGGATGGTCGTCCTGCCGGTACTAAACGACTGCGTGCACACGAGCAGCGACAGGAACAGCAAGACGATTTCGCGATTACCGAGGCCGAGATCAAGCGTCCAGCCCATCGCGATCGAGATCACCGCCAAAGTCGGGATCGTGAGGCCGATGGAGGCCAACGCCGAACCGAGCGCGAGATTCATGCTGGTCTGAAGGCGATTGGAACGCGCAGCCCGAAACGCCGCAAGACTCTCAGGCAGCAGTACGATCGCCGCGATGAACACGCCCGCCGCCGCGACTGGCGCACCGATCACCACGGCTAACTCGGTCAGACCCGGTGCCAGCGTCTTGGCGAGCAAGACCACCGCGACCAGCGCCAAGACGAGCAATACGAACGTCACGCCGAGGGGCGCACGCTCGACGTGCTCGACCGGCGCACCACTTTCGACGACCGCTTCATTCTCAGCCAAAATTTTCTCGTGAATTTCGTCAAGGAAGTATTCGCGGTGACGTACCGTCTGCACGAAGACGAACGCACCGTAGAGCACGAGCGAGACGAAACCGACGAAAGCCAGTTGGAGCGGCGAGTACGCGCCCCCTGAGGCCGATACCGTGAAATTGGGGAGCACGAGGGTGAGTACGGCGAGCGCACTCAAGGTGGCGAGCGCCGCGCTCACGCCCCGACGGGTGAAGGTCTGCTCACCGTGCTGCCAGGCTCCCGCGAGCATGCACAAGCCCACCATACCAGTGATGATGATCATCACTGCAGCGAAAACCGTATCGCGGACGATGGTGGGCGTCGGGGTCTCCGTGCTCAACATCAAGGAAATGATCAGCGCCACTTCGATGATGGTGACTGCAACGGCGAGGACCAGCGTGCCATAGGGCTCGCCCACGCGCTCGGCGATGACTTCGGCGTGATAGACCGCGGCGAGTACCGTCACTACGAGAGCTGATACGACGAGAACGAGTCCGAGCGTCTCCGGAAGTACGCCACCAAAGACTCCGAGCATCAACGCGATGATCGGGGTCCAGGTTTGCCAGCGAGTCAGCAGTTCGAACTTCACGAGGCCCGCACCTCCATTACGCCGATCGTTAGCTTGACTCTCCCGACCCTTTGCGCTCGAGCGCATCCACCACCGCGGTCGTCGCCATGTCGGCGCCGACGTTCACGACGGTACGAGTCATATCGAGCAAACGGTCAGCACCGAGCACGATGCCGATCCCTTCGGGCGGAATGCCGAAGGTGATCAGTAATCCCGCGATGATGGGCAGCGAGCCCCCCGGAATGCCCGCCGCGGCGACGGCGCCGAGAACGGCGAGTAGCAGGAGCGTGAGCTGCTCACCGAAACCGAGCGAGATACCAAACACCTGCGCCACGAACAGTACGACGCAGCCCTCGTAGAGCGCCGTGCCGGCCATGTTCATGGTGGTGCCGAGCGGCAATACGAAGCCGGCCGTAGTCGGCTTGATGCCAAGATCGTCACGCGCAGACGCCAACGCGGCAGGCAGCGTCGCGCTGCTCGAACTCGTCGAGAACGCCGTCACCAACACAGGTCGGATAGTGCGCCAAAACTCGAGCGGCCCGTAACGCGAAAACAACTTGAGCCAGAGCGACATGGTGCCGAACAAGTGCAGCAGCATGACGACGAGGCAGCCGATCACGAATACACCGAGCGCCACGAGGATGCCCCAGCCGATCTTGACGACGACGCTATAGATCATCGCTGGCACGGCGATGGGCGCGAGCCTGAGCGCGAAGCGCACGATGCCCGTCATGAGCTCGGTGACGAGCTCGAGTCCCGACTGCAGTTGCTGGCGACGATGCGACGGCATTTGCAGGGCGGCAGCACCGAGAAGAATTGCAAAAAGAATGAGCGGCAACACTTCGCCGAGCATCGACCGGTCGTGCCCCGTGATCGCACCGAGCAAATTACGCGGCATGAACATGTCGACGACCGTCTGGAACGACATGTCAGGCTGCGCCGACTGCTTCTCGATGAGCTTGCCCGAGGCCGTGCCGTACTCATCGATCAGTCGCGCCTTCGTGTCGGTGTCGACCGCCCCACCCGGCTGTACGACATTCATCATGACGAGGCCGAGGATGCAAGCGATCGACATGTTCGCGAAGAACAAGGCGAAGGTGCGCACGGAGAGCGGTCCCAACCGCGTGAGCTCACCGAGTTGCGCCACACCGGCCGCAAGGGAAGCAAACACCAGCGGCATCACGACGAAGAACAGCATGCGCAGGAAGATCTGCCCAATCGGGTCGAACACCTGCGTCGAGACGCTGCGCGCTCCCTCCAGCAACTCTGGAAAAGGATCTCCTAAAACAAGCGTCAGCGCCCCTGCTGCGGCCCCGATGAGGAGGCCGAGCAGGATGCGGTTGGCGAGCTTGGAATCAGACTCCGCCACGTCGAGAGCGGATCAGCTGCCCGACTTCGCGAGCGGGCTCTTGCGATATCCGTACGCCAAGTAGACCAAGAGACCCGCGCCCGTCCACATCAAGAACGTGAGCTGAGTGCGTAGCGGCAACGAGAACAGCAGGAACGCACAACCGGACAGGGCGAGCGGACCGACCAGCCAGATGACCGGCGTCCGGAAAGGTCGCGGACGATTCGGCTCGCGACGCCGCAGCACCATGACGCCCACCGCCACGGTCAGGAACGCGAACAGCGTGCCGCTGTTGGAGATATCTGCGAGGACGCCGACGGGAAAGAAGGCCGCGAAGACCGTAACCGCCGCGCCCGTGATCAGAGTCACCACGTACGGCGTGCCGTACTTCGGATGAACCTTCGAGAGCGTTTCGCCGAACGGCAGCAGACCGTCACGAGCCATCACGAAGAAGATACGCGTCTGGCCAAAGAGCATCATGAGAATAACTGAGGGCAGCGCGAGGAAGGCAGCAAGAGCGATCAGCTGCGCAATCTTGCCCCAGCCGATCATGTCGAGCACATGCGCGAGCGGCTCGTCACTGCAGGCCAGCAAGTTGCGATTCGCCTCCTGCGCACAGGCGGCGAAGAACGCCTCACTGCCCGGCGACAGCGGAACTCCGGAGGCATCGGCCACCGGTTGCGCACCGATCGCGCCCACGGCACCCGCCGCCACCAACAGGTAGAACACGGTGCACACCGCGAGACTGCCGATGAGGCCGATCGGGATGTTGCGCTGCGGGTTCTTGGTCTCTTCGGCAGCCGTCGCCACCGCATCGAAACCGACATAAGCAAAGAAAATGGAGGCTGCGGCTCCGGCGATGCCGATACCGAGACCACCCGAATCGAGGAATCCGTTCGGCGCAAAGGGTTCGAAGTTTTCGCCATTGATGACGGGGACGGCGAGCACGACGAACAGAATGAGTGCTGCAACCTTGATACAGACGAGGAAGGCGTTGACGGTTGCGCTCTCGCGGGTCCCGATGACCAGCAACGCGGTGACGAGCATCGCGATGATCGCCGCGGGAAGGTTGATCAACCCGCCCGCATAGAGTCCCTTGGTGAACGTATCGGCGAGCTCGATATCGAACACGCGTTCGATATTCCCGACGAAGTAGTTGGACCACCCGACCGAGACGGCACTGGCGGCGACGGCGAACTCGAGGACGAGCGCCCAGCCGACCATCCAGGCGATCACTTCACCGAGTACGGCGTAGGAGTAGGTATATGCGGAGCCGGATACCGGCACCATCGAGGAGAGTTCGGCGTAACAGAGTGCGGCAACCGCGCACACGAAGCCGGCGATGACGAACGAGATCATCATGCCCGGGCCCGCCTTTTGCGCGGCCTCTGCGGTGAGCACGAAGATACCGGTGCCGATGATGGCACCGATGCCCATCATGGTGAGCTGGAAGGCACCCAGCGAGCGCTTGAGGCTTTTGCGCTCAGCGTTGGCCAAAATATCGTCGAGCGGTTTGATTCGCAGGTTCATCGAGAGATCCCCCTCAGGCTGTATCACCTGATTCTGAATCGCCCGATTGTAGGGGGGCGGACCGTCCGACCGCTAGGGCAGATCGTCGATCGCCAGTTTCTTGCGGGTCGGGAACAGACTTTCGGCCGTGAGACCGCAATCGAGCGCGACGGCCGAGGCGATGTAGATCGACGAATAGGTGCCGACCAGGATGCCGACGATCAGGGCGGCCGAGAACGGCTGTAACACCGGCCCACCGAGCAGCAACAGCACGACCACCACGATCAAGGTGGTCAATGACGTCATGATGGTACGCGAGAGGGTTTGGTTGACCGACTGGTTAAGCACTTCGTCGGGCGAGAGGCGCTTGTTCGCCTCAAAGCGCTCACGGATTCGATCGAAAACCACCACGGTGTCGTTGAGCGAGTAGCCGATGACGGCAAGCAGCGCGGCGACGACCGACAGGTCGAACACAATTCCGGAGACCGCAAAGAATCCGAGGACGATGATCGGGTCGTGGATGGCCGCAAAAATCGCACCCGCCGACAACTGCCAGGCGTGGAAGCGAATAAAAACATAGATGAAGATCAGGATCAGCGTCGAGATCAGCGCCACCGCCGCGGAGTTGCGAAGTTCGGCGCCCACCTGGGGACCCACGACATCAAGACGACTGACCGTGACATTGGGATCTGCCGCTTTCAGCACGCTCTCGATTTCACTGCGCACTTGATCCGTCGTCTGGCCCTCCGGAGGGGGCAGTCGGATGGCGACATCGCGCGAGGAGCCAAAGTTTTGCACCTGTACGTCTTTGAAGCCGGCTTGTTCGAGCCCCGCCCGCAGGACGTCTGGCTTCGCTTCGGCCGTGAACTTGGCTTCGACAGTGATACCGCCGGTGAAATCGACGCCGAGATTGAGATCCTTGGTCAGCAGCGCGGCAATGGACAACACGAAAAGCGCTACGGAGACGGCGTACCACAGCTTTCGTACGCTCATGAACGAGATACGGCTATTGGTCTTGAAGAATTCCATGTTCGAGTGCTCCTACAGACGCCGCGTCAAATCGGCAGCTTTTCGGGACGTCGCGACCCACCGTACATCAGGGTGAGCAACGCGCGACTACCGAGCAGCGACGTGAACATCGAGGTGAGAATGCCGAGCGAGAGCACCACCGCGAATCCGCGGATGGGGCCCGTTCCAAACGCCCACAACACGACACCGGCGATGAGGGTCGTGATGTTGGAGTCGGCGATCGCCGAGAAGGCTTTTTCGAAGCCTTTGGCGATGGCCGTCTGCGGCGTGACGCCGTTGCGAAGCTCTTCGCGAATGCGTTCATAGATGAGTACGTTGGCATCGACCGCCATACCGACCGTCAGCACAATACCGGCAATGCCCGGCAGCGACAGCGCCGCCTTGAACATGGTGAGCAAGGCCGTGAGCAACACGACGTTCGTGAGCAACACGACGTTCGCCACAATACCAAATACTTTGTAGTACGCGATCATGAACACGAAGAGCAATGCCATACCGAGCACGAGCGCGGTGACACCCTTCTCGATATTTTCTTTGCCGAGGCCCGGACCGACCACGCGCTCCTCGATCACAAAAATGGGCGCTGCGAGAGCGCCCGCGCGCAACAGCAAGGCCAACTCACGCGCTTCGGTAACGGCAAGACCCGTGATTTGGAAGCTGTTCGAGAAGACGCCCTGAATGGTCGCCTGGTTGATGACTTTCTCTTCTTTGATGTCACGCTGCACTTTCTGGCCGCCGACATCGACTTCTTCACGGCGCTGCTCGATGAACACCACGGCCATCGGCTTACCGAGATTCGTACGCGTCGTGCGCAGCATCTCCTCGCCGCCCGAGGCGTCGAGCTTCACCGACACGCCGGGTCCCTGATCGGTCGCGGCTGTCGTCGCATCGACGAGCTGATCGCCCGTGACGATGATGTCGCGCTTCAGCAAGACCGGCTGACCTTCGCGCGATTCGTAGAGCTTGGAACCGAACGGCGCACGACCGCGCTGTACGGCTTCCGACACGCTGTTCTGGATGTCGACGAGTCGGAATTCGAGCGTCGCCACTTTGCCGAGAATATCTTTGACTTCGGCGGAGTTTTGAACGCCCGGCAACTGCACGGCGATGCGATCGATACCCTGACGCTGCACGACGGGCTCGGAGACGCCAAGCTCGTTCACACGATTGCGGATGGTGGTGAGGTTCTGGGAGATCGCGTAGTCCTGACGCTCTTTGATCTGCGCGTCCGTCAAAAGCACCTGCAGCACCGGACCTGACGCGCCCTGAATCGAGGACACCGTTAAATCCGGCAGAATCCGACGCACCGTCGCACGCGCCGCGGCATCATCCGCGCCTTCGGGCAACAACACGCGCACACCGTTCGGCTTCACCGTACCGTCGGCCACCTGCAACACATCGACGAATGCGACGTTGTCTTGTCCGAGCGCGCGACGCAGATCTTGCTCGTATACCTCGAGCAGCTGAGCCACGGCGCCATCGACATCGACCTGGTAAAGCAGGTAGAGACCACCACGCAGATCGAGGCCAAGCGGCATGGGCCGCAGACCGATGCCACGCAACCAATCTGGCGCTCGCGATGCGAACGACAAGGCAGTGACGTACTCGCGCGAGAAGTTTTCGTTGACGAGATCGCGAGCCTTCAACTGCTCGGGTACGGCATCGAAGTGCAGCATGAGTCGACCTTGATCGACATAACTGCGCGCGAACGCTACACCCTTGCCTCGCAGGAACTCTTCGATTTCCTGCTGCCCGCTCGCTTCCACAGCGCTTCGGTCTTTGCGCGCCACTTGTAGTGCCGCATCTTCACCAAAGACGTTCGGCAGCGCGAATACCGCCGCGATCATTAGAACGATCGCGACGAGCACGTACTTCCAGCGAGCGAACTCGAGCATGGATCAGCCCTTCAGCGTGCCCTTGGGCACGAGCGAACTGACCTGGAACTTCTGGACCTTGATACGCACGCCTTCGGCGATTTCGAGGGTCACGAAACCCTCTTGCACGTCCGTCACCTTGCCGACGATGCCACCGGCGGTGACGACCTCGTCACCCGAGGCGAGCTTGCCGAGCATCGCAGAGTGCTCCTTCGCCTTCTTTTGCTGGGGACGAATGAGCAGGAAATAGAAAATGACGATGAACAGCACCATCATGAGCAAGGGCGCGAGTTGTCCGCCGGGGGCGGCGCCGCCGGCCTGGGCATAGGCCTCGGGGATCAGTCCGTTCATGGGATCGGGTCCTCGGGTAGTAGGTGGGGCAGAAAAAGGCCGCGAATTATGCCACAGCCCCCCGGAGGGCCAAGAAATCGTCGGCGAAGGCCTGCAACCGACCCGCCCCGATGGCCTCGCGCAGTCTGCGCATGAGGTCGAGGTAAAAATGGAGGTTGTGGAGCGTGTTGAGCCGCGAACCGAGGATCTCGTTGCAGCGATCGAGGTGGCGCAGGTAGGCCCGGGAATAGTTTTGGCAGGTGTAGCAGGCGCAGGTCGGGTCGATCGGCTGCGGGTCGCGCTGGTGGGCGGCATTGCGGATATTGATAACGCCGGTCGAGGTGAACAGGTGTCCGTTTCGGGCATGCCGAGTCGGCATGACGCAGTCGAACAGGTCGATGCCCCGCATCACGGCGGCAACGATGTCCTCAGGGCGACCGACGCCCATCAGATACCGCGGTCGATCCACGGGCATACGCGGCATCAGATGCTCGAGCACTCGCAGGCGCTCGGGCTCGGGCTCGCCGACGGCCAAGCCGCCGACGGCGAGTCCCGGCAGATCGAGCTCGAGCAACTGTGACAACGACTCGCTGCGAAGGTCCTCGTACATGCCGCCCTGCACGATGCCGAAAAGATTACCGGGCGCTGCGTCACGTGAATCGTCTCGGTAATAGTGCGTGGTGCAGCGCTTCGCCCAGCGCATCGAGCGCTCCATCGAGGCGCGCGCCTGTTCGTGGGTTGCGGGCCACGCCGTGCAGTCGTCAAACATCATCGCGATGTCCGACCCGAGCGCGCGCTGAACGTCCATCGAGTCTTCGGGCGTCAAACGCACTTCACCGCCGTCGATCGGCGATCGGAACTTCACGCCCTCTTCGGTGATCTTGCGCAACTTCGCGAGACTGAACACCTGAAATCCGCCCGAGTCGGTGAGAATCGGCCTCGACCAATGCATGAAGCGATGGAGTCCACCGAGCTCGGCGATGATCTCGTGACCCGGACGCAGCATGAGATGAAAGGTATTGCCGAGAATGATCTCGGCACCGAGACCTTCGAGCTCCTCGGGCGTCATCGCCTTCACGGTGCCGTAGGTGCCGACGGGCCTGAACGCCGGGGTGTCGATGGTGCCACGGCGCGTATGCACGCGACCGCGACGGGCTGCGCCATCGGTGGCGAGCAACTCGTAACGCAGGCTCATGCGCCCTTCCTGCTGATGATGAACATGGCGTCACCGTAACTGAAAAATCGATAACGCTGTGCGACGGCGTGCGCATAGGCCGAAAACACCGTGTCGCGGCCGGCGAACGCGCTGACGAGCATGAGCAGCGTGGAGCGCGGCAAATGAAAATTT
>SXGQ01125025.1_pt1 | contig 11917 bp, 12 predicted proteins | sample 3178371 | NCBI WGS metagenome assembly SXGQ01 (sample SAMN11356859, study PRJNA531348) | freshwater metagenome | isolation source: freshwater sample F1-20 | place: China: Fuxian Lake, Yuxi | collected 2017-12-25 | reverse complement strand
CTTTTTGATCGCCATTTTTGCTTCGGGAATTTGCAAGAAACTGATTGTATTTTACCCGGTTTCTTGCAAATCCTAATTGCCAAAATCGCCGTTAGATCAAGCGCTCATGCGGGTTTGGCGGATATTTCTGGATCGACTATTTATCCGGATTGGGATGCGCCAGCACGTCCAGTAGACCATCAGCCTCTATTGCCAACACCACTTCTTCAAAACCTATGCCGCGCTCGAACTTGAGCGACATGTTTTTCTCATGGTTCCAGCGGAAAGGTTTCATGGTTTGATCATAAAACAATGTGTGCCTAATGTCATCAGACTTCATCAGTCGCTCGCCCGAAAAAAGAGTCCGGCAGACTACCCGCTTGCGAACCGAACGTAAAAACGTCACTGCAAATGCATCACCCAAGCAAGGTTGCCCGCAGGCCATCCAACGGTTCGCACCCACCGGACATGAACCCATGCGCCAAACAAGACAAGGCGATACGCGCTGCACACGGGAGAGTGATACCTTGCCCGTACCTGATTGGAGTGAGAATTTGTCGGCATGAAAAATGCTCGTTAACCTTCCCCGCTCTTGTTGCTCAGAGTCGCAAGGTGAGTCTATAGTTGAAATACGTATAACGTATTTGAGGCCTGCCATGCACCGAAAAATGACCATCACATTGGACGAAGCTGTGTACGAAGGGCTTTACAGAACCGTAGGACGCCGAAAAATGAGCCAATTCATTGAAGATTTGCTGCGCCCGCATGTTTTGGGGCAGTCTCTGGACGAGGGATACCGCGCCATGGCGGCTGACGGCAAACGCGAGAAAGAAGCGCTTGAATGGTGTCATGCACTCGCTAAACACTTTCCTGATGCTGCGCGGTGACGTGTGGTGGGTTAAGACAGTAAACCGCCTCGCCACGGCCGACCCACCACTACCCCCCCACCGGTCTGCCCGCCTCAATCCACCTCTGCGTCTCCGTCATGCTTAAGCGGTAGCGGGCACAGTTATGGGGCATCAAACTTACCAATTCCTGCTCAAGCAGCTCTCTGATGCGCGACGCGTCGTCCGGGTGTATATTCACTTCGCCCAAGGCCTGCAGCACACCCATTCCATTTCTCACCACGCGCTGCATGAGGTTGTTGAGCAACTCCCGGTTTCGTACCCGGAACGCATCGGGTCGCCCCGTTACCTGCAATACAGCCTGATAGCGGGCATGAGACTGCCGGTACGTCCACGCAAAAAGATCTGCAGCCATGGCAACATCTGCACGCTCATAAAACCCCATCATAGCCAGCGCATAGTCGCTGCGATCGACGTTCAAGAATGACAGCGGAGAATGGTTGCTCAGCATGAGTGGAATGTTGGCAGCCAATCGACTGACACGCTTGTTGCCGTCTTCAAACGCCTGCAGATAGGCCAGATGCACCCATAGAAAAAACGCGGCCTCAATGGGGTTGCGTATTTGCTGTGCCTTTTGCACGGTCAACGAGAGCATTTCGTGCAGCACCGCCGGCACCTGCATGGGGATATAAGACGTTGCGTGGATGCCCGCCACTTTCTCGCGCACAACGCCCAAGGCATCGGTGTCCGCCAGCAGGTCTCGCATGAGAACGGAATGCAGGTTGCAGATGATGCCGGTATTCAAACCATGCCTGGGCACACTCTCAACCAAAAACTCGATAGCCACCTTGTGGTTAAGCAACATGACGGTATCTGTATCGGCGGCATTGGCCATGACACCGCTTTTGAAAAGGCGCTCGGTGTCCAGCAGCGAATAACGGTTGCCCTCAAGGTGCGATGATGACCACGACAGGTCGATCAGCAACTGCTCCAACACCTTGCGGACGTAGGTACCAGCGGGCAGTTGCTCGTTAAGACGCCCCATATCCGACAGATCTTGTGCAAGACGATGTGGCAGCAGACTGCTGGTATTGGGCTGATAGTTGTCCAGCAGGTCGCGCCGGTAAGGCACCGGCGGGCGCGAACCCAAAGGCGCCATCAGGTAAGCACGCAGGGCGATACTGGAAGGCGACCAGATGATAGAGGGCACATGCTGGACGGGGCCATCTTGCGGATGACCTTGAGAGCCCGCGTCGTAAACGGAAGGCGGCTCTTGAAACGAAAACGCACGCCTCTCTGATGGAGCTCCATAAAACCCGGTTGGCGTGTTTGCAGCCCCATAGGCAGGCGAATGGTAAAATGCCTGCGGCCCCAGATGATACCGGGTGGAGCGCGCCGCCCCCGTGACGTGCATTTGCCCGCCCGCTACCAAGCGTTGCAACATGCGTTTGATCGTGGGCAGGCTGATGCCCGTTTGCCGGGCCAGATCGGAGGACGATACCGGGCTGTTGCCGGCAGTGCCGGCAATGTAATGCAGCAAGCCCTGGTCTGTGAGGCGCAGAAAGCGTTCCGACCTAGACCAGGATGCGGGCACATTAGCGTTATGCGTATTGTGTGGGCTTGAAGCCATGCGTGTCACAGATCATCTCAAAAGTCAGGTCAACATCCCAAGGGAAAGCCAACAGAGCCGGGAGAGCTGAAACATCCGAAGGGGCTGGAACATTCGAAAGAGCTAACTCAACCCAAAACAGCTCATAATCGAGCCAATGCTAGCATAAACGCATTAAAATTAAGCAAAAAAAGCTCAAAATGAGCCGATACTTTTAAAAACCCTCCGCCACTACGCCAACCTGAACCTCACTGGCAGGCTGTGAGCCCCACCTCCCCCTCTCGCAAACCTGCCGATATCTGCAATACTGCCGCCTGAGAACAAAAAACGAGACGACACACCCGCCATGCCCGGCCCCATCCCGTCCAAAATTCTGGTCATCAAGCTGCGACACCACGGCGACGTGTTGCTCACCACGGCATTTCTGCGGCACCTGCGCCTTCGGTTTCCACAAGCCGAACTGCACTTTCTCATCTACAAAGAAACCACGCCATTGGTCAGCCATAACGACCACATCACGCAGCTGTGGACAGTAGACCGCACTGTAAAAGGCTGGGCACGGATCAAGGCGGAATGGAATTTGATACACCAGGTGCGTGCAACGGGCTTTGACGTGGTGTTTCATCAAACCGATCAATGGAACGGTGCACTGGCTGCACTGTTCAGCAAAGCAGCGCAGCGCGTGAGCTTCCTGTTTTTCAAACGCGACAACTGGCTGTGGAAGCGCTGCTTTACGCACTTAGTGCCACAACCGGCTCACGACACGGTGCACGCAGCCGCCTACAATTTTTTGCTGCTGCCGCCATTACAACTTGGCGCTGCTGCAACTCTGGGGCAAGGCTCTCGAACAGACGGCGCAAAACAGGCCGATGGCCATGACAGCAGAGCGTTGCAAAGCGATCGATCGCCCGTCGTAGCAGACATCCCGCTTGCCAACATTTCGCCCAAAACAGCCCCCTGCCACCTGCCCATAACGCCATCATTGGCCGCACAAGCCGCTGAACGGCTGAAGAGCGCAGGAATTACTAAGCAATATGTGCACATGCACCCACCCGCCCGCTGGGGCTTCAAGTGCTGGGAAGAAGACCGCTTTGCAGCCGTCATCGACTTTGTGGTGGCCAAGGGTTACCAGGTGGTTCTGACCAGCGGCCCCGGCGAAACAGAAGTGGGCATGGTCGACCGTATTGTCAGTTTGTGCAAAACGGCCCGTGCAGGTGCAGACGTTGTGTCATTGGCAGGCAAAGTGAATTTGCCGCTGGTGGCTGCGTTTTTGAAACAATGCAGTTTTTATGTAGGCGTGGACTCTGCGCCCATGCACATGGCCGCAGCCCTGAACGTGCCGCAGGTGTGCCTGTTTGGACCGACAAGAGTGAATGAGTGGCGGCCGTGGTCTGACAATGCAACGCTGATTTATGCGGGCGATTATGGGGTGATTCCCAGCCCGGACGGGTTGGACACCAGTACCAGCGAACGGTATCTGAAGCCGATTGAGACACAGACCGTGCTGACCGCCATTACCGAATTGCTGAACCGGCATTTTTCCCCAAACCGAGGTTGAAGCGTGCTCTTCAATTCTTTCGAATTCATTTATCTTTTTTTGCCCGTCACCTGGCTGGGCTATTACCTGATTGGCCGGCATAGCCGATTGGGCGCAGCTGCATGGGTCGGCATCGCATCGATTTTTTTCTACGGTTGGTGGGACACCAGCGCGCTGCCAGTATTAGGCGCATCCATTGTGTTCAATTATGTTTGCGGCCTTGCCTTGTCAAAAGTAGCCAGCCAGCAAAGCAAGCCCGATCTTGCAACATCGAAACTGTTGGTATCTGCAGTTGCCACCAACCTGGTCTATCTCGGTTTTTACAAATACGCCAATTTTTTTGTGGGCAGTGCGTTGGGGCTGATGCCGGATGCAGGCCATGTCAGCAACCCGTTTGCTGATGTTATGCTGCCCATCGGCATTTCATTTTTTACATTCACCCAAATTGCATTTCTGGTGGACTGTAAACGCGGCTTGGTGCGCGAACAAAACTTTATTCACTATGTGTTGTTTGTCACCTTTTTCCCGCATCTGATTGCCGGACCCGTGCTGCACCATGCTCAGATGATGCCGCAGTTTGCGAATGCGCAATCCTACAAGCTGAACCAGAACCACCTCGTCTGGGGTGTCATCGTGTTCACGATAGGACTTGGCAAAAAGCTGCTGATCGCAGACGCGGTAGCCCCTTATGCAGACGCCCTGTTCAACAGTGCGGCGCTGGGCTTTCAACCGACTTTCAATGATGCGTGGACAGGCGTTCTGGCCTACACCACACAGATCTATTTCGACTTTTCCGGTTATTCCGATATGGCGGTGGGTTTGGGCCTGCTGTTCAATATCCGCTTGCCTGTGAATTTCAACTATCCGTATGCAGCGCAGAACATCATTGATTTCTGGCGACGGTGGCATATTTCTTTATCGACATTCCTGCGCGATTATCTTTACATCGCATTGGGTGGCAACCGCCACGGAAAATCACGTCGTTATATCAACCTGATGCTGACGATGCTGCTGGGCGGACTTTGGCATGGTGCCAACTGGACTTTCATTATCTGGGGTGGGCTGCATGGTCTGGCACTTGTCATTAACCACGGCTGGCAAAAAATGCGTCCTGCCGGCTGGGAACATGCCCGCATCTACACACTGCTGTGCTGGCTGCTGACGTTTGTGTTCGTTTGTTTTACGTGGGTGGTGTTCCGCGCGGACACCATGACAGCAGCCATGGCGGTTTACAAAGGCATGCTCGGGCTCAATGGCATGGACCTGACGCTGAAATTGCCCGGCTGGAAACGTGAATACAACCTGTTCCTATCGCTAGCATTGGTGCTGTACCTGCTGAATATCAAAACACTGCGCCAATGGGTGTATTCAGAAAAAGCAGAATTGGCGCAGCGCAGCGCGTTACCCGTGGCGCTCGTACTTTTTGCAGCGGGCATTTTCATACTGGCGATTGAGCAGATCGGGCAGGCCAGCGTATTTCTTTATTTTCAGTTTTGACCACCATGCGCACCAGCCGGTTCCTCATTGTCTTTTTGTTGATGCTGGGTCTGACCGGCATTTCAGTGCTGATTGGCAGCCGACAAGCCTATAACGGCGACCTGACACGTATCGGCGCTTTGCCAGACAATCTTTTCAGGGCAAGCAAAGCAGATGTTGCCATACCGGCCAGTTCGCAGATAAACAGCCCGATTGAAACAGCCGACGTCATTGTGGTGGGCGACAGCTTTTCCGTTGCGCTGCAGTGGCAAAGTGTTCTGGTTGAAAAGGGTGTGAAAGTTCATACAACACATTGGGCCACACTCGAGCATCTGAATGTGAGTCCCCAAACGTGGCTTCGCAATAACAAGGCAAAACCCGATGCCACTTTGGTGCTGCAAATTGTTGAGCGGTCGATTGAATCGCAAACCCGCTTTCTGGATGGCGTGGTAACCAGCCAAACCACTTTCAGACACCCACAGGCCGGCCGCACAAAGCCGCAAATGCCAGGAGCCAACAACGAAAACGCGGCGCCTGCGGCGGAGCGCGAAAGCACCGCGCCCGACACCCATGCGCAGGCATCTGGCAACACGGCCCAAGGAAACCCGCAGAAGGCACTTCAGGCACCGCATGCCACCCAAAACATCAATAACCGGATGAGCACGGGGGCGAGGCTGATTTTCAATGAATTCAGATTGGCGAAAAACGCCGACTTTGTATCTCAATACCCCGGCGCACCTGGAGGTACCCGCGTCAGCCAATTTCCGGACGGCTGCCGATATTTTACAAACGTGCAATGCGGCAAATTGCTCACACTGGCCGCGGATGAAAAAAGCAAGCGCTACGATGCCGAATACCGCGACAAACTGATGGAACTCGGGGCGAGAATGGCTGCTAAAGACCTGCGAAAGATCGTGTGGCTGATTGTTCCGAACAAGACATCGATTTACAAACTGCCGCCAGACAATGCTCAAGCACTTGGGTTTCATAATCCCGAGATGGGGCCCAACCTGTTTGCTGAGTTTGTTTTAAATCGTGAAAAGCCCAAGGACTTGTATCTGCCGGACGACACACACCTGTCGAATGAAGGGTCGAGATTGATGGGTAAGATCGCAAGCGCATTTTTACCTGGTTCAACAAAATGAATACGGCCTTTGAAGCATAAAAAAATGTGTACAGAGCCTCTTTCCGCGTTTAAATTCACGATGATACTTATGGACTGCGCCAACCTGCCGCAGACCTGCAAGAATCTTGCAGCAACAGTCGCCTCGAAGCGCACAAGAAGCTCTTCAAAACTAACCCGGTAAACACGGAAAAACGTAATGATAAAAGTCCATCCAACGGCCATTGTCGAAACAAGTACCATCGGCCCGGAAACGGAAATCAGGGAGTTTTGCTGTATTCAATCCTACGTGAGTATCGGCAGCGCCTGTTACATCGGACCTCGCACCATTCTCGAATCAAAAGCGTCACTGGCTGACCATGTAAAAATAGAGGGAGGCGTGCAAATTCCGGAGGGGGTCAGCATCAAATCGGGCGTGTTCATCGGCTCAAATGCAACCTTCGTTGCTGCAAACGGCAACCAAACCGGGGGCTCAACCAAAACTGAGGTTGAAATGGGAGCGCAAATCGGTGCTGCCGCTGTCATCATGCCAGGGCTTCGCATCGGCGCCTACAGCGTCATCAAGCCGGGTACGCTTGTTAACCGGGATGTACCGCCAAATGCAATTGTTGCCGACAACCCGGCACGTATTGTTGGCTACATTAACGCAGAAGAAAAACTGAGCTCACCCGATACGATAGGCATCAAGCGAAGCGTGGGGGTTGAAACCTGCTCCGTCAGGGGCGTCACGCTTCATTCATTACCTGAAATTCCAGACCTCCGAGGATCCCTTTCAGTTGGGGAATTCGAAAGGACCATACCTTTCGCCGTAAAGCGTTATTTTCTGGTTTACGATGTTCCAAGCCTTGAGACCCGTGGCGAGCACGCTCACCATGAGTGTCACCAGTTCTTGATCAGCGTGCGAGGGCAGTGCAATGTGCTGGTGGATGACGGAAAAAACAGAGAAGAGATTATGTTGAACCGTCCGAGTTTCGGACTGTACCTACCTCCAATGACATGGGGCATTCAATACAAGTATTCACGGGATGCAGTGGTACTTGTCTTTGCATCACACTATTACGATAACGCTGATTACATCCGCGACTACGGCGACTTTCTGAGACTGGTGAACACAAAATGAACATCCCGTTTTTGGACCTTAAAGCCCCTCATATTGAACTCGAACGAGACATTACAGAGGCATCGAACAGAGTCATACAGTCCGGGTACTACATCATGGGGCCCGAACTTGAGAAATTCGAAACCGCTTATGCAGCGTACACAAACGCCAAGCATGCCATCGGCGTGGCTGACGGACTGGACGCATTACACCTCAGCCTGCTGGCCATGGGAATTGGTGCGGGCGATGAAGTTATCGTGCCAAGCAATACATACATAGCAACGTGGCTGGCTGTCACCCAATGTGGTGCAACGCCAGTTCCAGTTGAGCCGAACGAAGACACCTTCAACATCGACCCAGCAAAAATTGAAGCCGCCATCACACCAAAGACCCGGTGCATCCTACCCGTTCACCTATACGGACAACCCGCAGACATGGCACCCATTCTGGAAATTGCGCAAAAACATGGCTTGCGCGTACTGGAAGATGGTGCACAGGGACACGGCGCATCTTATAAAGGACAGCGATTGGGTGCGCACGGTGATGCGGTGGCGTGGAGTTTCTACCCTGGCAAAAATTTGGGTGCTTTGGGAGACGGAGGAGCCGTTACCACCAACGACCCTGACATTGCTGACCGCCTGCGCGTACTGCGTAATTATGGTTCGCGAATCAAATATAAAAATGAGGTGATTGGCTACAACAGTCGACTGGACCCGATTCAGGCGGCCATACTGGACGTGAAACTGAAACATCTGGATGAATGGAACAACCGTCGTCGCAACATTGCGCGCTATTATCTCGACAATCTGAAAGCACCGGGTCTGCGGCTACCTGTCGTTCGTCAGGGTTTCGAACCGGTGTGGCACTTGTTTGTTGTGCGGCATGATCAACGCCCGGAACTGCAAGAACAACTCGCAAAAGCCGGGGTGGGAACGCTCATTCACTATCCGATTGCTCCGCACCGACAAGAGGCTTATGCGAACAGCCCGATGGCAAAGCTGCAATTACCCATCGCAGAAAAAATGGCAGAGACCGTACTGAGCTTGCCCATAGGTCCGCACCTGAGTATGGAAGAAGCGGCTTATGTCGTTGAGAACGTCAACCGGATTTGTGGTGAACTGACTTAAACCGGATGTGAACCATAATGACTAGCAGTGAATTCGAATACCTTCCGGTCAGTGTAATCATTCCCTCTTTCAATGCCAAAGCGTGGCTTGCTGAGGCTGTTGAGTCCGTAAACCAGGGCAAGCGGCCGGCAGACATCATCGTTATAGACGACTGCTCCACCGACGACTCTTATCAATATGCGTTAAAACTTGCGGATGAACACTCCAATCTGCGCGTGCTAAAAACACCGCAAAACGGTGGCGCAGCAAAGGCCAGAAGGCTGGGGGTTGAAAACAGTCCCCATGATTGGTTTTGTTTTCTGGATGCAGACGACTTGCTTGAGGAAGGAGCAATAGAGAAGGCTTTTCGAAGCATTACGCCCGAAGTAGATGTTTGTCTGTTTGATCTGTGGCGCTTCACAAAACTCGAGTCCGCATGGCGAGACAGCGCAAACCCGGAAACTCAAGAATTGACGGGTCACGCGGCTTTTGAAGCCACGCTTGGGTCATGGAATGTGCATGCATTCGGCATTTATCGAAAAACGCTGTTTCTGTCAGCAAACGAAAAACTCTCCGTCAACTCTTTCAATGCGGATGAAATTCTGACGCGTATAATTTTTCAAGCTGCTCAAAAGGTGTATATCTGCTCAAGCAAATATTTTTATCGCCTAAACGAACATTCGATAACCAGAGGTTTCAATAAAAAATTTCCAGGAATTTTACAGTCACACCGTTGGTTGATAGAAAATTCATGGCAAGCAACAGCCCACCGCTACCGCAAAGTGGTTAAACAATCGATAAAAGACTGCTACAAACTTTGCGTTGATTTTTCAAGATACGACGCTGACTGGGCCCTGATTGAGATCCACGATTATCTCTCCTATTTGAAGAGAGATAAAAAAGCACTTACCGCTGCACTATTTAACATCAAATATTTTTACTATCTTATTTACTGTGTCGTCCGCTTCAGTTACCTCAAGAATAAGGTGAAAAAACATGAATACACTTAAGGCACTTAAGGAAAAATTGATCCCAAAACTAAACCCGAAGCACGCGTTGAAGACAAGATATAACAAAGACAAACAGGAGTTTCTGAAACAGGGGGGAGTCATAACACACGACTATCGGATTTTGAATGACATGCAAGAACAGGCGGGAAGTGCGTCCGGTCATTACTTTCACCAAGATCTGCTGGTTGCCTCCTTCATCCACAACATCGCCCCTGAACGTCATATTGACATTGCCTCCCGTATCGACGGATTTGTAGCCCATGTTGCAGCATTCCGTCCCATTGAAGTAATGGACGTTCGAGAACTTGATGATAGCGGACACGAAAATATCAAATTTGTAAAAGCGGATCTCATGCAGGCAACCGAATTGACCGTGCCGATTACAGATTCTATTTCGTGTCTTCACGCGATAGAACACTTCGGGCTTGGGCGCTACGGCGACCCCGTTGATGTCAATGGACACCATCGGGGCTTCAAGAACATCATAAACATGCTACGCCCCGCCGGGCGTTTGTATATCAGCTTCCCTATCGGAAAAAGTAACGAGGTTCACTTCAACGCGCACAGAGTGTTCCATCCGATGGACATTTTTTCATGGCCGGGAGCGAAAGACTCGCTGGAACTAATCAGGTTTGATTTTGTAGATGATGAAGGTCGGCTCCACAAGAATATCAATCTTGAGACCTCCTGCCCTTCAGTCATCCATGGCTGCGGCATCTACACATGGATGAAAAAAAATGGGTAGACCAAGCATCATCTTTATTATCGCGGATGATAAAACTCGCGCACTCATACCTCAGCTTCCGAGATTGAGTGGCGGATTCGCTGATCGATTGAAGGGCTTGCTGTTTGCGTTGGAATGGGCTGAGGAAAATCAGCGACCTCTGAGAGTTTATTGGGAACGCCCGCTGCCAATTGATGAAATTTTTGAATTGACGGGGAAGAATATTTCAAAAATTTCATTTGAGGAATTATCTGCTTTGATAGCGAGCCAAAACTCAGCCATTGAAATCATTGATTTCTTGGACAAAAAAACTGAGGAGATTCAAAGGCTCCAGTCGCAAATCAATTTTTCAGTACCCGCTTTGAAAATTCTAGTCACAAACCAGTTTTTTGCACCGACACCCGATGAAAGAAAGCAAAGGCTGCGGAGTGCCTTCCAAAAAAATCTTAACTTCAAAGTTAGGATTGCCGAGCGCGCCAAACAACTTTGCCCTTTGATCGACGACGCATCTAAAGCACCGCTATTGGGAATGCAGTTAAGGGTAGGAAAACATGTCGGAGCTCAATGGACGGACCCTTTTCTCGATTCCAAACTCAACTGGAAGTTGCTCAGAACCGTCGGAAGACGTGTCGGCAAAAACTGCAAAAGCTTTGTGTTCATGAGTGATGCGGGAGAATTACAATTTGGCTCCATTCATCCCGGTCTAGATCAATTCCGCCCAAGGTGGGGACAAACGTCTCATCATTTCGAACTAAGCAAAGGTAGCGCCTCCGAGCAGATCGTCGATACTCTTGCGCAATTTTATATTTTGACGTGCTGCGAACAAATTGTTCACGGAAAGGGGGAGTTCGGCTTTCTGGCCGCAGCTGTTGGACACGGCTCGTCCACTGATTATTATCTTGCACTCAGCTCTGGGTACAGAAAGATGCATAAATGGAATCATCGCTTTTCCAGATGGCATATTTCCATACACAAGGCGCTGAGCAACTGAAGATAATGAGAAACTGAAAGAATAGGTAGTCACATGACACCCAAATTCTGAAGTAGCCCCCTGATTCCCAGTACCACGGGTATTCCTTAAACTAGCTGATAGGAATACTCCTATGTTTACTGATATGAGTTCAGGAAGTAAGACCGACCGAGTTGAGGTCATCACAGGTGTCCAGCGCCGGCGGCGCTGGACACCTGAAGAAAAGCTGGCGCTGGTGCGCCGAACGTTTGAGCCCGGCATGACAGTCTCTTTTGTAGCCCGAGAAGCCGGAATTGCTGCGGTAATCCCCCCATTTTTGATGTGACTCAAAAGTAGGTTTACGCTGCCATGGCCGACTTCATTTTTGGCGTAATGCCACCCAAGGCCATATTGGGTCTTTCGTAATTGTAGGACCAAAGCCAATCGGTCGCGTAGTCCT
>SXGQ01570869.1_pt1 | contig 11918 bp, 5 predicted proteins | sample 3178371 | NCBI WGS metagenome assembly SXGQ01 (sample SAMN11356859, study PRJNA531348) | freshwater metagenome | isolation source: freshwater sample F1-20 | place: China: Fuxian Lake, Yuxi | collected 2017-12-25 | reverse complement strand
TCAAAACACCCCTCATTCGTGGTTCAAAACACCCCTCATTCGTGGTTCAAAACCACAGCGCGCAAAGAAAAACCTTCGAAGCTTATCGCCTCGAAGGTTCATCTTTGCAGCAAGGTCTCTCAGGCACTTGCTGTATCGTCGGCTCGGTTCTCAGGCGAGCCGCCTGTCTCTCTGAACTTGCCATCGCTTTCTCAAGGCGACAGCCGGGTCTCGGGTTCTCAGGCCGAAACCACTTTTGCTCTCGAAAGACTCTCTATGCAACCACTGTGCCAAAGGCAAAAATCCCGGGCCAGTTTTTCCCGCAATCATTCGGCACACACCGCAAAGTCTTTCGCTGCAGCAGTTTGCAGCCACAAATTTCACGCCGCGGTGACCCAAAATTTCCACGCGACCACAGCCGGCTATCCGATTTTGTAACTTTTACAACGCCACCGGACGCTGGTGCGTTGTAAAAATTACAATCGCAGCAGGATTTACAAGGACCGGGGCCCCGGGCGGACCCCGCCACGCAGCACACCAATCGCAGAATGGGGGTAAAGGAGGTCAGGGGTCAGGGGGTAAAGTTCTCGCCAAACGAAAACCGATACCGAGGTCCCGGAGCCCGGGAGTGAAGAAGCTGCGGAACCACGCAGAGCAGTCGCCTGAGTAGTCGTACCAGGAACCGCCACGCAACACGCGGCTTTTGCCTTGACGTGGCCCCTCAGGATCATCGGCCGGTGATTTGCTGTACCAGTCCTCAGCATACCAGTCGGCACACCACTCCCATACGTTGCCGTGCACATCCTGCAGGCCCCACGCATTAGGCAGTTTCAGCCCCACTGGCTGAGTTGTGCCGCCACTGTTATCTCGAAACCACGCGTACTCAGGCAATTGTTCCTGCTGATCCCCGAAACAAAAGTCGCCGCTGCTGCCAGCCCGGCAGGCATACTCCCACTCAGCTTCCGTGGGCAGTCGACCGCCCGCCCAGCTGCAGTAAGCCACAGCATCGTCCCAGCTGACCCCCACCACCGGCTGCTGCGGCTGATTAAAGCGCCGGTCATCCCAGAGAGCCGGCTTCCGGAAACCAGCATTGGCCTGCAGAAACAACTCGTACTGGGCATTGGTTACAGGTGTCGTGGCCAGCAGGAATGCTCGCGTAATCCGCACCGGATGCTCGGGTGCATTCCCAGCCGTGTACCCTTTTCGGCCCATCTGAAACACACCGGCCGGGATCTGTACAAACGAAATCTGAATCCGGTCATCGTAGGACGAAGCCTGAGACTGCAGGTGGCCCGGCAGTTTCCGATCGGCTCGCAGCAGCAGTTCACAGGCCGCCTGCCGCAGCTGCCGGGCCACCGTGGCAGGCTGTACCCCATGCAGCCCCGCCTCCAGCAATTCAGCAGCAGCATCTGCCAGTGCCGGCAGCTGCCCGCCCCGGTTCTGCAGCATCGTCAGCACCGTTGCCGCACGCTGCGGCTGCTGCAAAGCCTGCTGCACAATCTCCACAAACGGCTCGGCATCCACAAACTTCGCTTCATTCAGGCACTGCTCCAGCAGATCAGGACGCTGCTCCAGACCCGGCTGCTGCAGCAGCGACCGAAAGAAACTGCTGCAGAACGGCCGAGTCGAACGCAGCGACAGCAGCGTCGTCTCTTTCCACCAGTCACTCGCCGCAGCAGACGCAGACACGGCCAGCTGTCCCCCCTGGCCGTTGGCAACGGCAAATTTCGATGCCAGGTATTCCTGAAATGTCAGGTGCAGAAAGCTGAGTTCCCCGTTGGCTTCCCCGGCCAGAATTCCGGTCTCCTCACGCACTCGATCCAGAAACTGCAGACTCGTCAGATTCTGCCGCACGCCGGGCTGCAGCCCGCCCAGGACCTGTTCGGTCTGAGCTGCCAGCTGATCCAGTGACGCTGATGTCCGCTGATCCTCGGAATGCAGCCACCAGGCCAGCTGCTGCAGCACCTCTTCCACAGTTTCCGCATCCAGCGGCTGACGCGGCACACTGCCAGCACCCGCTGCGTACAGCTCTTTCCGCCAGTGCTCCAGCAGCACTTTCACGCAGTGCGCATAGACTTCCGACCGCTGTTTGGGCAGATCCTCGTTGTCATGAAACACCAGGCACAGCACAGTCAGCAGCATCGGATTGCCGGTCAGCTGGCGCATCTTCTGAGTCTGATACTCGGACAAATTAAGCTTCTGCAGCAGCCTGCCGGCTTTGTCAGCAGCCTGCGAGTTTTTGCCGAGTCGTTCATAGACCAAAGTGAACCAGTCGTAAATGAAGCGCTGCTGATCGGTTTCATTGAGTGCCTGGACATGAAATTCGCGAAATCCCGGCCCGAGGGAAATACCGGCTCGGTTGTAGCCGGCAAATCGACAGGTGACCAGAAATCGGTCGTTCTCGCGATCATGCAGGGCCTGAGTGATCCAGCCGGCGATCCGCTGTCTGGCGGCATGATCCACAATTTCATCCAGCCCATCGAGGATCCAGAGGATGGGTATGTTTGTGCTGTCCCAGAGTTCGGTCCCCGGCTGCTGCAGGCCCTCAGGTGCCAGCGGGCGAAACAGTGACTCGGTCAAAAACTGTTTCAAACCGCCGTCAGCGCCGGCGGCTGCTGCGGACAGATCGCGGAATCGCAGCAGCACCGGGCAGATGCCTGCCGGCAGGTTCAGTTCCCTGGGCTGGACGGTCCCGGAGGCCAGTCGCCATGCCAGTTGCCTGGCGGCAGTGGTTTTTCCCGCTCCGGGTTCACCCAGCAGCAGTGCTCCCCGCCATCTTTCACCGTTTGCAGTTTGAAACACAGCATTCACATCGACCGGCAGGCGTTCGCCCTGTTCCTGCAGAGCTCTGTCCCGCCGCAGTTCGCCGGCAATTTCCGTCCACAGGACTCGCAGCGGCACCCAGGCCCGTTCAATGGGCAGCTCAACCTGCAGTCCCTTGCCGAATCCCAGCAGGCTTAACCGGGACGTCTTTTCCGCCAGACTGCAGAGATAACGGTGGACAGCTTCAGGCCAGCTAACCGGTGGCGGTCCCGTCGGCGCAGGTGGCCCGGGTGGCACCGGCAGCCGGTGTGGTACCAGTTTCTGCAGGAAACCGGCGAGGTCCTCAAACGTTTCCCCATACCGAACAGGAAAGATGCGCCCAAACGTCGCCGGCGGCGGTTCCTGACCGCAGTACAGGCGATAGTGACGATGCTCGGCACCAGCAGCCTGCTCAAGGTCGTGCAGCCAGGCGAGGAAGACGCCGAGGTTCGGATCCGTCAGTCCGTCGTCACTGCAGCCAATCAGTACGAGGCTGGAAGTCAGCGCCAGTGACCGCAGGACAGCCTGAGTATTCACATCAATTCCGACCTGCACGTAGCTGCGAATCCCCAGGACCACGGATTCTGGTTCATTCCAGTGACCGTGCAGATGGAGCACCAGCGGTTCGTCCTGTCGACTAAATCGCAGGGTATTGCGTGAATCTTTCCAGCTGATGCCATCACGCTTCAGACTGCGTGACAGAAGATCATCGTAATTTGTGGTAACAACACGACAATTCCAGTCTGCCAGTGCCCGCAATGGTAGCTCGTCGGTAATTGAAAGTCCCTCAAACTGCTGACGCAGCCATGGCGCGAATTCTTGACATTGTCTGAGCTTGTTGTCGACAGCGTCTGCGGCACTTAAAAGTGCTTCCGGGAACTTCTGGGTCAGGTTATTTTGAACCCAGCTGCACCACTCGTCGGTTTCGCCCAGCGATCGCAGGTGCTCTATGCCAGTTTGCACCAGATTTCGCCAGCCCGGCGCGGCACCGCCAGTCACACTTGCCGACAGTCCAGCCCCGGCCACAACAATCACTTTACCGTCTGCAATGTTCTGAAGCAGTTCCGCTTCCAGATCAACACCCGACATATCTCGTTCCCCTGCTGCAGCCAGCCCCCAGCCCCCGCTGCCCGCCCCTGCTTAAAAAACTGTCTCGGCCGGACGTTCGACAAATGCTACCAGCCCGGTCAATTCGCCGCCACGCCCCGCACTCCCTCGACTCATGGTCACTCCCGCTATGTTGCAAAAGGTGAAAAGGAACAAAGGCAAAATGGGGGTAAAGGGGTTCAGGGGTCAGGCCGTAAAGTTCTCGCCAAACGAAAACCGATAATGAGGTCCCGGCTCTCGGGCGCGTCGTAGCTGCGGCACCACGCAGAGCAGCTGCCTGCGTAGTCGTACCAGGAACCGCCACGCAACACGCGGCTGGCTGCGGGATCTCGAATCTTCGACCTGTCGTACACACTTGCCGTCCATTCCCAGACGTTCCCCGCCAGCTCTTCAGCACCACACAGCGCTGCCCCCGCAGGGTAGAGCCCCACCGGCGTCATTGCGCCATTGCGTACCTCCGAATTGCATGACAATGCCTGCCAGTCGGGCCCCCACGGATACCGACGCCCGTCACCACCACGAGCCGCTGCTTCCCACTGCTCCTCCGTCGGCAGAAAATACGCGTATCGCGTGTCCATGGCACTGCACCACCGGCAAAAGGCCTCCGCCTCCCACCAGCTGACTGCCGCGACAGGCTGCGTTGCTCCGCCGAACTGCGGATGGCTCAACCACGCGGGGTCCTGCTCCGGATGCTGCTCTTCCCGCCACGCCCAGCCGGCATCGCTCCAGTACTCACGCTGCAGATATCCGCCCGCCTCCACAAATCGACGATACTGAGCATTCGTCACCGGAAATCGTCCGATCTCAAACGGGTCTGTCAAAGTCCACGGCTGACTGTCCTCCCCGAAGAAATACCGGCCAGCCCGCACCACACACCAGGCCGCAGCATTCTCCAGCCGCAGTTCCGGACGTCGATCTCCCAGCCGCCCCTCCAGCAACGCAATCCGAACCCGCACCGGCTCGCTGCATTCCGTCCGTACCGCCGCCGCGAACAGGTTCGTGAAGGAATCCCGCATTTGCTGCTGCGGCTGCCAGCCCCGATCGAGCAGGTTGCTCACAACATCGCAGGCCACCACCGCCAGCTCCGACCGCCGCCCCAGTGCCGCCAGATCCACGGACTGCACCAGTTGCAGCGCCAGCTCCTCGGCCTTCTCACGCCCGTGCACCGCCACGCGTCGTGCAAACAAAAACTGCAGTGTGTTTCGCCAGTTCGAAACCTGCCCGTACTTACAGAACAACTGCAGCACTTCCTGGCCTTCTGCCTGTTGACCCAAAGCCTCAGCCGCCAGAAACTCCTGAAACGACGCATGTGCGAACTCGGCGGAGTCGTCCGATTTGCTCCGCAGAAGTCCGCTGCGGTTCAACAGATCCTCCAGCGTCTGCACCACAGTCAGCCGATCCTGTTCCTGCATCTGGTTCCTGCCCGCAAAGGCCGACAGTACCTTTTTCAACAGTTCACTGTGCTCTTCAAAGACTGGCGAAGTTCGCGACTCATCAATCCCCAGATGCATCCCGCGAGCAATCGCCACCAGACGCCCTCGCTGATGATCCACCTGGCTGCGCGTATTGGAATACTTCGCATGCAGGGAGGTATTGACGATTCGATCGTAGAGTGCATGCAGGTCCTGTGGCAGCACTTTCCCTTCACCATAAATAATGCAGATGGCCGTCAGCAGCAGCGGATTCGGCACCAGTTCCTGCACTCGCTCCAACTGACGCACCTGCCTCAGCATGGCATCAGCGGTCAGGCACCCTGCTTCAGCAGACTGCTGCATGACGCTGAACCAGCGTCGAGCCAGCAGATCCTGCAGCTCAGCGGGCAGCGGCTGCAATCTTGCCAGACGCAGGCCACAGGCCTGCAGTCGCTGCTGGTATTTTGCCGGTACGCCGTGCGGGCGACTGGTGATCAGCACCCGATTGCCCGACTGCAGCCAGTGCCCGACTGCACCGGGCAAACATTCCAGCAGCACCTGCCTCGGCTCCCAGCGATCGGCCCCCGCACCCCACTCCAGCGACACCTCGTCGACACCGTCCAGCAGCAGCAGCACACGGCCCGCCCGCAGCCATGCCAGCAGCTGCCGGCCCTGCAGACCACGTTCCCCGGCATATCGGTCCAGACACTGCCCCAGCATCTGCTGCAACTGCTCGACGTCCAGTGAATTGCGGCGTTCGGCACACAGCTGATCGTTCAATTCCCGCAGCGGCACCCGCACTGCCAGCAGGTTCGGTCGCAGATCAGCGGACAACTGCTCCCGAAATTCCTCAGGCGTCTCCACAAGCTCCTGCAGCGACAACTCGCACATCATCCGCAAACACAGCCAGCGACAAAACGTGCTTTTGCCCGCCCCCGGATCGCCCTCAACCAGCAGCGAGCCCTGTTGAATGGCTGCCATCAGCAGCTCCCAGTCCGGCTCCTCCGGCGAATCCTCAGAGTCTGCTGCCTGAGTTTTTGTGGCGGTCCGCGATTGAAGTTCTGTTTTCTGCCGTTCCACCAGCGCCGGCACATAAACCTGCCGCAGATGCATCAGCAGCTGCTGCTTCTGTTCCATTCCAAAAGGCAGCACGTCGCGGCAATCACTTTCCAGCCATTGCCCGTACCTGGCGGGAATCAGCGGCAGAGCTGGCATCACAGCGTGCTGGCCGGCACCGGCCGCTTGCCGCAATGCCTCAGACTGCTGCCGAATCTGCTGCAGCAGCTGAAGCAAAGGCTCACCGTGTCCCGCATACCGCACCGGCGTGATCCTGTAGTCGTCCCAGGCTGTAACCTGCCCCTGATCCTGCTCGCACATCAGTACGAAGCGTTCACGAGCATGTCCGCCGAACAGTTGCAGCATTCTCAGCAGGGAATCCATCACATACCGATCACGCAGTCCAAAACCGATAAACAGCAGCGGTGCGCCGGCCCAAATCGACTGCAAGGTGAAGCGAGCACGCTTTGAACTTTCTGAACCGCTTTCACCGGATGAATACAGCTCGGTATACTGTAATTTTGTCAGCACCAGCGTGTCAGAATCATCCACGTGACCATGCAGATGCCAGACCATGGGATTGTCCTGCGGATTCAGGAATTCCTGCATGTTGCCGGACTGACCGCTCAGCACCGCCTGGCTGTTCGGATTCGCCCACTGCAGCACTCGATCATAGTTTGTGGTGATGACTCGCTGCGGCTGCAGAGCCCAGATAGCTTTTGGCAGGGTCAGGTCTCCGACAGGTTCACTGTAACGGAACTGACCAAGCATGATGCGGCGGAATTCGCTGGCACCGAGGATTTCGTATGCCTGCTCTGCAGCCTCCAGCAGTCTGCCCTTTTTCAGAGGTGACCGCACGGCGCCCTTGTCGTCATCATCGGTAATGGCCTCAACCATCTGCTGCAGCAGTTTATCCCAGCTGCAGAAGTGCTGGCTGCTGACATCCATGCTGACGCCGGAACCAACGAAGGGAACGATCTGGCGGCTGGCGACCGCCTGCAGCAGCTGTTGCGGAATTTGCACGGATGCACCTGATGTCGGGGTGTCGGAAGGCTGTTCTGATCAGCCACGGCCAGACGCTAACCGACAGGCCGCAGCGAAGTCAAACGTGACCGATGGGACCTATGGGACTTATGGGGCGTATAAGACTTATGGGTCGCACAGGACTTACAGGTCCCACAAGCCTTATGGGACCTTGACACCCCGGCCCCGGTCAACGCAACAAGGGCTGCCGCAGTGGTCTGCGGCAGCCCTTGCCTGTGGTTGCACAAATTGTGTTCAGCCGGCGGTTCAGCCGGCTTTGCGCAGGCCTTCGGTCATCGGCAGAATGATGGGGCCGGTGCCTTCCCGGGCGGCGGCGTCAATAAAGGCTTCAAAGATCTGCAGGTCCAGGGCGGAGGCGGTTGAACTTTCCGGATGCCACTGCACGCCCAGACAGAACCAGTCCTCTTCAATCGACTCGTAGGCTTCAATCACGCCGTCCGGGCAGGTGGCACTGACGCGGAAGCGGTGGGACAGATTGTTCACGGCCATGTGGTGCGCACTGTTGACTCGCACTTCACCCGGCCCGTAGATGGCGTCCAGGCGAGTGCCCGGGACGATTTCCAGCACGTGCCGCAGATTCTGCTCGACCGGATCACGATGATGCAGGGCGCGCGGCACGTCTTCGGGAATGTGCTGGTACAGAGTTCCGCCGCACAGGACGTTGACCAGCTGCATGCCGCTGCCGATGGCCAGGATCGGCATCTTGCGCTGAATGGCCAGCTCGGCCACGCGACGGTCAAAGTCTTCACGACGTCGCGGCATGACACGCACCGACGGATGCTGATGCTTTTTCTGGCGAGTCGGGTCGAGGTCCAGTGTGCAGCCGGAAAGCACCACGCCACCAACTGTGTCCATCATGCGAAGAATGTCATCATCCTGCTGCACAGGGGCCATCAGGAAGGACAGACCGCCGGCAGCTGACACGCAGTCGTAGTACCCGGTGTTGAACCAGCTCAGGGCTGCCCCGTTGTATCGCTCCGGTCGAAAATCCCCGGTAATGCCCACCATGGGCCTGACAGTGCTCATGAATCAGATTCCTTCCTGCAATTGAACTGCAGCAGCCACATCCCTGGGCTGCCGTTCCGCCGCAGAAATCCCGGGCGATGTCGAATCAGCGAGTGCGGCTGGGAAACCTGAGCCACCTGGGTGGCTGTGTGCGGACATCCAGCGCCGGAGTGCCGGCACATACGGCGGTCAGGGTCCGCCTGAGCAGACCTGAGACGCGGCATTGTGCGGCTGGCGACGGACAGCAGCAGATTCCCTTCTGCACGACTGACCGAAATCGTCCGACCGATATCTGCGGTCGGCACTTCGTCCTAAAGACCCCCTTCAGGACTGCTTCCGCTGCAAACCATCCTGCCGCAGCGGAAGCGGGGCGAACAGTACACCGGCAGAATCTGCCTGTAAACAAGATCCGCCATTTTGTGCCAAATACTTTGTGAGCCACAACATCCAGGGCTGACCGGACTTTTCCGGCACCCTGCCCCGCTGCCGGCTCCGCGCCTTTCCCACATTCCTGGGGACTGTGATGGTGCATCCGGCCAATTTTTGCTGTAGAGTGTGGATTCTGGGTTGCGGACCATGATTTGAGTGCCACGGGCAGCAGCGAGACTGGGCGATGCCGATCAAAGTGCAGTGTACAGAATGCCAGACCAATCTGAGTGTCTCGGATCAGGCAGCGGGCAAGGCGGTCAAGTGTCGGCAGTGTGGAGCCCGGGTGAAGGTACCGGGTGCCGCGGCGGCGGCTTCGGCGGCCGGGTCTGTTCCGGCCAAAAGGCGGGCCCCCGGGAAGGCTCAGGATCCTGACGATCTGTTTGGGGACATCAACCTGAACCAGCTTGAGGACACGAAGAAGAAGGTGTGTCCGGGCTGTGCGAATCCGGTGAAGGACGAGGACATCGAATGTCCGAAGTGTGGCGTGAACATTGGCACGGGGGTGCTCAGTGATCGTCAGCGGATCAAGCGTGAGCGGAAGGGTCCGCCACCAGAGGAGTTTTACCGGGACGTCTGGAGCAATGCGTGGAAGTTCTTTAAGAAGCACTGGACGTATGCGGTGCGGACGGCGTTGATCTGGTCGATGTGCGTCAGCATGGCTCTGACGTGTGCGTATGCGCTGAACTTTTATGTGACCAAGCGTCGGGCGTCTCTGGAAGAGATGGTGCAGAAGGAGCGGGCGAACATCACGATCATCGGCGACCGGCTGTTTATCAAGGTGCCGGAGGGCAAGGGGAACAAGGTTGAGTTTGACGGCAAGTTTTATCAGCGGGATGCCTCGATCTGGGCGCCGCATGTGCAGCCGTGGACCGAGCCGCCTTCGATGTTCTGGATTTTCATGACGGGGGCATTTTCGCTGGGTTTTGGTGGTTGGTTCTGGACGATGGCGACCACGATTACGAACACCACGATGGCGGGTGAAAAGCGGGTGAAGCGGTTCAATTTTGACTTCTTTGCCAACCTGACTCTGGGGATTCGATTCTTTGCGTGGCCGACGGTGCTGATGCTGCCATTTCTGCTGGTGGCGGGTGGAGTGGCGGCGCTGAATCCGCTGGTGGGCGGGATTCTGGCCGCGGTCTTCATGATTTTCCCGGTGCTGGTGCTGCCGACAGCGGTGGTGCACATGGCGCAGAAGTTTTCGTATCGCGCGTGGCTGCTGTTCTGGATGACTCGGGATTTTGGCCGTTCGATCGGTGCATCGCTGTATGTGTTTATGATGATGCTGTTTTTGGTGCTGCTGATTCCTGGGGGAGTGGCTGGTGCAGCGGCGGCGACCTCCGGTCGTCTGGTGCCGTGGCTGCAGTCGCAGGAGCTGGCGGCCACGGACTGGCTCAGTGCCAACGTGATGGCGCTTGAGCTGGGCGGCAACATGCGATTTCTGATGTTTCAGATGCCGCTGGTGTTTTCTTCGTCGTTTGCCTTTTTCTGTGTGCTGTTCGGGCTGATCTCGTGTCAGGTGGTGTTCATGATGCGAGTGATCGGGCTGTACGGATTGTATTTCCGTGCGGACCTGTCGATTGTGAACGAGTTTCCGGATTTCGAGCGTGCGACATTTGGTCCGCGGTATCTGGCATTTCTGGTGGACCTGATCATTATGGCTCTGCTGGCGGGTGTGGGGATGTTTGTTGGCCAGATGTTTGGCTTTTTATTCAGCATGTACGGCTGGTCCTTTGCGGCTCAGGGGGCGTTGATTGCCGGTGGTGTGGCCTCGTTGATTCTGTGGGGAATGTACTTTACTTTGGGCGAATCCGGTTCAGCGCGGGCGACATTGGGCAAGTGGAGTATTGGGATTGTGGTGATGCAGGACGACGGGCTGCCGATCCCGATGCCAATGTCTCGTGATCTGGCACTGAAGCGGGCGGCCAGTGCGTTTTTGTCAGTGCTGACGTTGTTCATTGGGTTTTTGTCGTGTGTCTGGCGTGAGGACCGGAAAGCGATGCATGACGCGATGACAAAAACGAAAGTTGTCTGGCAGCCGGAGACGACCTGAGCCCACCAAAGCTGAGAAATACTGGCAAAAGCACCGTATTTGCGGGGTAATTCCTGACAATTTGTTGCAGTTGGCGATGGAAATCGCCGATCACGCTGGAAATTTGCCCGGTGCCGGAATATGCTGCGAGGTCCCTGTATTTGGGGAATTCGCGTTTCCTTCAGTCTGACCATTTCGAAATTTTTCCACCGCTATGCCCAATTCAGCGTCCGCCGAGAAATCACTTCGCAAAGCCAACGTTCGTCGCGAGCGGAACCGTCAGCAGCGCAGTACGCTGCGAACGACGGTCAAGCGTTTCCGTACTCTGCTGGGAACCAAGCCATCGCAGCAGGAAGCTGACACTCAGTTTTCTCTGGTCGTGAAGGCTCTCGACCAGGCTGCTGCTCGCAAGCTGATTCACAAGAACACAGCATCCCGCGTGAAGTCTCGTCTGGCGGCATTGAAGAAGAAGACCTTCGTCGGCTGATCCGGCCTGACGTGATTCTGGTCTGACTTCGCAGCAGCCCACTGTCGACCCGGCATTCCCTCAGGGAGGCCGGGTTTCGTCGTTTGCACGTGTGTGCTGCGGATGGCATCTGGCTTGCGTTTGCCAGTCGGGGTCGGTGTGTCCGCCACGAATGCCTGTTGCTGCCGGAGTGACGGACACGACCCGCCGCACGAGGCTTGTCTTTGCATACCGCAAGCTGGCCTGAAAACAACAGTCTATTTTGCGAGCTGATTGTGCCGCCCTGGGGTACGGTCGCCCTGCTGTCCCCCGCGGCCGGACAATTCTCGGTGCTTTCATTCGTGCATATTCGTGTCAATTCGTGGTTCAACACGACCCGCTGCGAAGAACCTTCAGGGCAGACCTCGGGTTCGAAAGCCCGAGCTACAAAAATTCGTGCCCATTCGCGTTCATTCGTGGTTCAAAAACACCCGCTGCGAAGACCCTTCTGGGCAGTTCTCGGGCTGGAAAGCCCGAGCTACAGAAATTCGTGCCCATTCGTGTCAATTCGTGGTTCAAAACAACCCGCTGCGAAGACCCTGCAGGGCAG
>SXGQ01386201.1_pt1 | contig 11918 bp, 9 predicted proteins | sample 3178371 | NCBI WGS metagenome assembly SXGQ01 (sample SAMN11356859, study PRJNA531348) | freshwater metagenome | isolation source: freshwater sample F1-20 | place: China: Fuxian Lake, Yuxi | collected 2017-12-25 | reverse complement strand
GCGGCGAACTCCGGCGCCCACAAGCCGGCCTCACCCATCACGCGGTCGACGAGCAACCGAAGTCGTCCGGTGAACTGATCCACGTCGAGTCGATTGCTCGGGTCGGTGTCGCGCAGGCGCGCAACCAGATCCTCCGCACTTTTGATGGCGCTCAATCCGCCGCGTGCCGCTGCATATCCCATGTCAGGCTCCTTGCAAAGAATCGGTATGGCGAGCAGCAATACGAAGCCGCGACGTTCGGGGCACACCCACAACTGCGCCGCATTTGTCAATCAGCCACGCGTCGAAACCCCGGGGGGGCTGTTCGATCCGCTTGGTGAGGAAACGTGCGAGACGGTCGAGCTCGGACGCCTCGGCATCAATGACAACACGTCGCGTGCCGCGTACGCCCGGCCCAGCGATGGAAAGAAACGAGTCATCGCCATCGCTCGTGTTCAAGATCCCGTCCACTGCGACAGCAACTTGACACGCAACGTCGGGACGCAAGTCGGTGCCCTGACGCAAGGTGTGGGGGTCGATGACTGCACCTTCCATTACGGCGACGAACGCAGCCTCGCCAGGCGGGGTAGAGCGTCCGAAGGTTGCGCGCGTCATCGCGTCCGACACCTCGTCCGCGCCCGATCCAACGACCGAAAACGGCGTGTCGTGGCTGACGAGAGCCATGAGTGGAGCGAGACAGGGGGTGATGCGTGACGGGACGGCGTCGGGAAGGTGAATTATCTCCCCGGGTCGGCTGAGAGCTGCGAGGAGGCACCGGAAGATCGCCTGGGATTCATGAACTTCGGTGATGCAGGCGCGATAGAGGTCCGCGGGGTTCGGCACGGCTCAGTCCAGTTCTTCGAATTCGATCGCGGTTGCCAGTACTTCCCGCCTCCGGAGATTGATGGCGTAGTCGTTGACTCGGTCGAGCGACTTCAGTTCGTCGATCGTCTTCGTCTTGGCCGCGTGGTCACCATCTGTGCCTGCCAGCCAGCCGTCGAGCACCGCTGCGGCCACGGCCGCTTCGGCATTCGCCCCGACGCGCATGGCCCACCCGAGTGATTCATCGACCATCACCTCGGCAATGGTGACCAACGCATCGGCGAGGATGAAACGTTCCCGACAGATCGGCTCGCGCACCTGCAGTTGGATGGTTCCGATCTGGGGTTCACGCAATGGTCGCGGTGCAGGAATCGTTTTCGACCACAGCAGGTCATCGACGATTTCGACGATTGTGTGATCGTCACAACGAGCGACCAATTCACTCAGGTATTCGCGGTTCGGAGTTCGACCGCCAGTTGAAGCGCTGTCGGCATTTGGCACAGTGCGAAAGTAGAGGTGAGTAGTAACGGTCGTCTTACGAATGGAAACTCCTGTGTTGAGCACAGATGTATGTTTCGTGAACTCGTCACGACATCGTCCGTTGCGAGTCGTTCGAAGATGACTCGCAGATGAGTGAAGTCTTCGTGCATCGTTGGCGTCGATGTAACCTGACGGACAGAAGTTCGTCAAGTCGCTTGCTTATGATTCGCGGCCATGAAACGAAAAAAGCACCTCTCCATGTTGTTGCTGGCGACCGCTCTCGGGTCGTCGTCGGCCCTCGCCGTTGTCGGATCATCGAGCTCGGTTTCCGCCGACGTCGCAACCACGGCCGGCCTGCGGTTCCTCGGTCGGTGGACCAGCGGAAGCGGCCTCGGTGGAGCGGAGATTTCTGCGTATGACCCCGCATCGCAGCGACTGTTCGTGACGAACGGCAAGACCAATCAGATCGACATCGTCGACATCAGTCGCCCGGAGCGAGTCAAGAAGGTTCGATCGATCGATCTGGCGGCCAAGGGTGCCACGGGTGTCCAGAGCGTTGCAACGAAGAACGGACTGGTCGCAATAGCTGCGGTCGTGGGTGGTAACAGCCAGGCAAACGGCAAGGTGTTCATCACCGACACCAACGGCAAATTGCTGAAGGGGGCACAGGACGGACTCGAAGTCGGCGCTCTTCCCGACCACGTCTCGTTCTCGCCCTCCGGCCGCTACATCCTCACCGCCAACGAGGGTGAGCCGTCGTCCTACTGCAAGGCAGCCGACGGAACTTTGCCTCAGACGACCGACCCGTACGGATCGGTTTCGATCATCGACGTCGGTGGCGTGAAGCCGAAGCCGGCAGTGACCGTCAACTTCGAATCGTTCAACGATCGCGCAACTTCCCTGGTGTTCCAGGGCGGCCGTGTGTTCGGACCCGGAGCCAGCCTTGCCCAGGATCTCGAGCCCGAGTACATCACGATTTCCGACGACGAGAAGTTTGCCTTCGTGACGCTGCAGGAGAACAATGCGATCGCGACCATAGATCTAGAAACGCAGACCGTGATTTCGATCAACGGCCTTGGCTACAAGAAGCACGCAGATGCGGGCAAAGGACTTGATGGCATCAACGACGGTGCCGTTGCAGTCGCCACGCAAAACGTGCAGGGCATGTACCAGCCCGATGCCGTGGCAACGCTGACCGCCGACGACGGCACAACTTATCTCGTGACGGCCAACGAAGGTGACGCGCGCAACTATCCGTGTTTGTTGGGTGGCACCGACACCACGAAGGCCCAGGACGAAGAGGCGAAGTTGTCGAGTGCCGCCGACTCGGCGGATGCTGCGATCTCGGCACAGGCAAAATTGACGAAGGACCTCGGTGTCACGCAATTCGCTCCGGCGACTCCGCGTTCGGCAACGGTGACAGGTTCGACCAAGGTGAAGGTCGCCTACTCGTACGGTTCGCGCTCGATCTCGATCTGGAGGCCCGTGACCGATGTCGAGGGCGTCGACACGATGACCCAAGTGTGGGACTCGGGAGACCAGTTCGAGCAGCTCGCAGCCGCGCGTCGTCCGGCGTACTTCAACGCTGATTGGGATACCACGTCCGGCGCAATCAAGAAAGTCGATGCACGTTCGGCGAAAAAGGGTCCCGAGCCCGAAGCCGTGACCGTCGGCAAGGCCTACGGCAAGACGTGGATCGCCGCGGGTCTGGAACGCGACGGTGGAGTGGTGCTTTTCGATGCATCGACGCCGACGGCTCCGGTGTTCGTGGATTACATCAACACATCAGAGCCCGCCGGCAACCTCGTGACCGGCGCGAATCCAGGTGACGTGTCGCCCGAAGGCCTTCTCTTCGTCGGTGAAGACGAAAGCCCGACCGGCAGCGCGCTCGTCATTGCTTCGTTCGAGCTTTCGGGAACCGTCGCAATCTACGAGATCCCGCGCATGACACCGTCACAACCGCGTGGTGTGAAGGTGACGAGTGCCGATGGCAAGCTGCGCGTCTCGTTCCGCAAGCCTGCGCAACCAGGCTGGGCCGGTGACATGTCGTACACGCTGAAGTGCACCTCCGACAAGGGCACGCTGAGTGCAAAGGGCAAGACGACGAAAATCGCCGCCTCGGTGCCGTCGTCGCTGCGTGGAGCAAAGGCCGAGTGTGTCGTGATGTCGAAGTCGACGCTCGGCAAGGGACTCGCCGCAGATCCAATCGCCGTCACATTGAAGTGAACCCCCAACAACAACGATCAAAGGAGATGAAAAAGTGAAGAAAAGCCTCAAGCTCAAAGTGGTCGCGGTTGCGGCCCTCGGATTCATGGCACTCGGTGCGGGAACTGCGCCCGCATCAGCCAGCAGCAGTGCACCCAAGAACGGCGCGCCATGCACCAAGGCCCAATACGGCAAGGTTGTGAAGGCGGCAGGCAAGTCGTTCCAGTGCACCTACACGGCCAAGACCAAGAAGTACACCTGGGCGATGCTGAACACCACGGCCACGACCGTGGCGCCCATCGATCTGGCGAAGCTCGACAAGAAGGGTTGGCCGGCGAAGTTCGTCATCGGTGGCGTGCCGGCCGAAAACGTGTCGGCGATGCAGACCAAGTGGCAGGGAATGGTCAAGTTGTTCCAGGACGAACTCGGCATTCCGGTCGAGTTCTACGCAGGAACGTCCTATGCCGGCGTCATCGAAGCATCGATCGCCAACAAGGTCGACATGGTGGCGTGGGGCGCAATGTCGTACATCGTGTCGAAATTGAATGGCGCAAAGATCGAACCGTTGGGTATCTCCAAGTATCTCGATGGGTCGACCTCGTACACCTCGAAGCTGTACGTGAAGACCGGCAGCACGATCGCCGGGATCAAGGACCTGAAGGGCAAGAAGGTCTGTTTCGTGACCCAAACGTCGACGTCTGGTGGCCTCATTCCGACCGAGGGCGTGTTGAATGCGGGTCTCACCGAGAAGGACATCACGCAGAACTTCACCGGGGGCCATGACAAGTCACTGCTCGGTTTGTCGACGAACCAGTGCGAGGCGGCGTTCGCGTGCTGTGTCACCATCGGTTCGGGCACGCTCGCTGCCATGAAGGCATCTGACTACAAGCAGATTTGGGAGTCGGGTCCGATCCCGAACGGCCCGATGTCGATTCGTAGCACCCTGCCGAAGTCGTTGAAGGCCGCGATCAAGAACATCCTGCTCACGAAGGCGAACAAGGAACACTTCGTGTCGAAGGGCTACAACGGTTGTACCGAATTGGCGAGCTGCGTCGTCGTCGAAGACAAGAACGTCAATAACTTCATCGAGGTCAAGGACTCGTTCTACGACTACATCCGCGGCGTGTGCGAGGCGACGAAGAGTTCGTCGTGCAAGGCCTGACGAACGGCATGACGTCACACGGTGGATTTGAGGGGGATGCGGTCGTTTCGGTCGCATCCCTCTCGAAGAAGTTTCCGAACGGCACCCTGGCGGTCGACAACGTTTCGTTTGACGTGCCGGCCGGCCAGGTGCTGGGTCTTCTCGGTCTGTCGGGGTCGGGCAAATCGACTCTGATGCGCCTGATCAACGGTCTGCACCAGCCGACATCGGGTCACGTCTCGGTGTTGGGTGCGGTCATCGACGAATGCAGTCCCTCGGAATTGCGTGATGCCCGTCGCAACATCGGCTTCGTGTTCCAGCAGTTCGGCCTCGTCGGGCGCATGACCTGTATCGAGAACGTCCTTGTGGGCTCACTCGGTCGTTTGCGCGGTCCGCGACTTGGCGTTCGCATGTATCCGAAGGCACTGCGCGTGAAAGCCCTCGAGCGCCTCGAGCGCGTGGGGTTGTTGGCGCAGGCATTCCAGCGCGCCGACACCTTGTCCGGAGGCCAAATGCAACGGGTGGCGATCGCGCGCAGCCTGATGCAAGAGCCGAAGGTTCTTCTTGCCGACGAGCCCGTTGCGTCGCTCGACCCGGAATCGTCGGTCCAGGTGCTCGACCTCATTTCGCAGATCGCCCGCGAGGACGGCATGACCGTCATCTGCAGTCTTCACCAGGTTGAACTTGCGGTCGGGCGTACCGACCGATTGATCGGTCTCCGCGACGGTCGGGTGGTGCTCGACAAGATGACGGCGGGAACAGATCAGGAGTCGGTCATGTCCCTGTACCGGCGCAGTGGCACGGCCGAAGCAGAAGAAGCACGCGTGGCACAGCTCGCATGAGCAACAAGACGACGACCACCCACGACGCCCCATCCATGCGCACCACGCCGCCGGTTTCCGGTCGGCTGGTGTTGCAGTGGGTGTTTTTTGTCGGCTATCTGCTCGTGTTCTTGTGGAGCTGGAACAAGCTCAACATGTCGGTGTTCAGTTTCTTCAGTGACCTCGGCAACGTGGGAAACCTCTTCAAGCGGATGTACCCGCCGGACTTCGGCGACATGGGACGCATCGTCGAGGCGATGGTCGAAACGATCTGGATGGCGCTTCTCGGCACGGTTGGAGCTGTCATTCTCAGCTACCCGCTGGCGCTGGCCGCCGCACACAATACGACGAAAAGCAAAGCGTTGCGCGCGCTCAGCCGGGGTGTCATCACGTTGTCTCGCGCCGTGCCCGAGATCATTCTTGCGGCCATCTTCGTTGCGGCCTTCGGCCCGGGGCCATTCTCGGGCATTCTCGCCCTTGCGCTGCACTCGATAGGAATGATCGGGCGACTGTTCGCGGATGCAATCGAGACCGCAACCGAACAACCCCGCGAAGCGGTGATCTCCGTCGGGGCTACCAAGCGCCAAACGACCCGCTCGGCTATTTTGCCCCAGGCTCTCCCATCGATGATCGCGACCTCGCTCTTTCGATTCGAGATCAACCTTCGCGGTTCGGCGATTCTCGGACTCGTTGGTGCGGGCGGTATCGGGCAGATCATTTCCGAGTCGCTCGAGACCATTCAGTACCGACCGGCCCTCGCAGCGGTTCTCGTACTCTTCGTCGTGATTCTCGCCATCGAGATCGTCTCCACTTCGGTGCGCCGGTCGTTGATTGGTGAGGCGGCCAATCTTCAGCTGAGTGCGCAGCGTTATTCATTTCTGAAAAAGATGTTCCAACGGCGAGACGCACGCGTGAACAAGGCTGCAACTGCCGAGCGCCGCCTCAGCCCACCGTGGACTTCTGAACGCCTTTTTCGCACCACGATGCTTGCATCGGCGATTGTTCTGATCGTGGCGGCGATCGTGACCGTCAATGTCGACTGGATCCGGGCCATCACGAATTTCGATCAGATTTCCATCGTGCTGAAGCAGATGTTACCACCGAGCTTTTCCGGCGAACGATCCAACGTCTTCACAGGCCTCATCGAGTCGTTTGCGATTTCCGTGGTGGCAACCACCCTCGGTGTTGCCATCGCACTGCCACTCGGCGTCGCGATGGCACGCAACATCAACGTCCGTCGATGGTTCTCCACTTTCATGCGCATGTTCGTGCTCGCCCTTCGTGGGATACCCGAATTGATCATCGCCGTCATCTTCGTGAGCGCTATGGGTTTGGGTGCGGTGCCCGGCACTTTGGCGCTCAGTGTCACCGTGGCCGTGTTTGCAGCGAAACTCTTCGCTGACACAATGGAAGAAGTCAGCCCGGCTCCACGTGAAGCCGTCGTTTCTGTGGGAGCGACCCGACCACAGGAGTTCATCTCCTCGGTTGTACCTCAGTTTGTTTCGCCATTCGTGGCGCATTTCTTCTATCTGCTCGATGTCTTCTTCCGTTCGTCAACGGTGCTCGGTATCGTCGGCGGCGGTGGCATCGGCTTCTTGTTGCTGCAGTCGATTCGTGTCTTCGAATTCCAACTGACGACGATGATCGTTCTCGGGGTCTATCTGATCGTGCTGTCTATTGAGTGGCTGGGACTTGGCGTTCGACGTTTATATCGTTGACTCGTTGAAGTTAGTCGGCCACCGTCGGTTCGGCGAGTTTGTGCGACCGTAGTTCGCTGCCGTCTGGGCGGGTGACGCGGACTGCCGAGCCCGAGTGAGCGTGAGAAGCAGTCATGCGGTGTCCGGCTTCGACCGTGAAGGCGTGCCTGTCGTGTTGGTTCGCGACGGTGACCCGTGCGTGTTCGTCGTGGACGAAGTGAACGTCGTGGTCGTCGGTCACGCGCAACATGCTGTCTGAGTGGGGCTTTTCGGGATCCTTGCCGGACAGGCGGTGATCGGCCTCGATGTGTTTGTGGGTGCCGTTGTTGGCGTGGACGGCGATTCGTACCCGCACGTCGTTGTCATGGGTTTCACCCGTCGCGGACACCACGTAGACGCCGTATTCCTCGCCTGCGGGCATGAAGACATGGACCATCGACATGCCGAGTCCACCCTTGCCGACGACGAACTTCGCGCCGTCGACTTCGTTCTTGTGCTCCCCATCGTGGACACCGACGACTTTCCCCGATGCCGTTGTGACGAGGAGACTCGCTGCGGGTCCGCCCGACGTCGCCGCCGACAGCGTCACCACCGAGTGCCCCTTGGTGCCGTTCTGCGACGCGTGGAACGGGCTGGTGAACGGACCTTGGCGCGCGTCCATCGGTGTCAACTCGATCGTGCCCTTCCCACCCGACCAAGTGGCAAAAGTTCCGTCGGGGTTCACCCCGGCCCATTCGTAGCGCCACGTGTCGTTGGCGGTATCGACCTCGATGTACTTGGGCTCTTTGGGGAAGTTGTTGTCGTAAACGTGCAGGCGGTAGGTCGCATCGATCTTCGTCACCGCGTAGGGCGTGACGGCGTGGCCGTAACCGTCGCCGTAGGTGCCGATCGTGTGGCCTTCTTTGGCGATGAGGCCCGCGATCAGGTCTTCGGCGACCTGCGTCGGCGTGCGCCGACGCGACGCTTCGGTCGCCTCCTGAACCTCGTGCGCGTACTGCGTGGCCCACCAGTAATTGATCTCATCCTCGAGGCGCTCATTGTCCTTCACGAGATGGAATGTCGTGTCGGCTCCCTGTTCGGTTGCCGAGACCGAATCGATTCCGAGAAAGAAACGCATCGCGAGCGCGGCGAGGCCTTCGCAACGTCCGCCCATCAACGAGGCTTCCCACTGTTCGAGGGTGAGCGCGGCGTTGGGAAGTGGTGTACACGGATCGGCTGACCCGTCGACGCACACGTCGTCGGCCCCATACATCTTCACCAACGTGTCGATGCGGAGCTCTTCGGTTGCCGAGTCGAGGCCCGCCCAGTTGGCAAATCCGAAGTCGTCCGCCGAGAAACGAAACCCGGTGTCGATGCACACCTCGCCCTCGCCGAGGTCGGATTTCGGTGCTCCGATGCATTCGGGTGCAGCCGACGACCCTCCACCGCACGCAACCAGCCCTGTCGTCAGCAGGCAGCCGACGAGGAACGTCCTAATCGTCGTCGGCCGCTTCGTCGGCAGGGGCGTCGAACCCCGCCGCAGCCAGGCGGGCGAGAAGTTCGTCGCGCGGGCTTTCGCCCGGTGCGCGGGCCTTGTCGTTGGCGATGCGCCACCCATGTCGCGAAGAGTAGACGAGCGGCGCGTCTTTCAGGCGCCCGTAGCCGTAGTCAGTGACACGGGCGAAAAACAGTTCGTGGTCGAGCATCGTCTTCGACTCGAAGATCTCGGCATGCACCCATGCGAGGCAGTCCTTCACCACGGGGTGGCCGTTTTCCTCGGTCAGGTACTCATCGGCGATGTAGTGGAACTTGCGACCCGGATACGAGAAGTACTGGCCGATGTGCACCTGGTCTCCGGCCAGAAACGAGGTCGTGAAGGCACCGCTTGCGACCATGAGCGGGTATGTGTCGTGCTTCGGCGAAACACTGGCCATGATGACTGGCTCTTCGAACGACACCTGCGTCACCCAGTGCGAGGTGTAGCCGCGCGTGATGCCGTCGTGGCGCGCCGTGACGATTTCAACGCCCTTCGCCGCCTGGCCGAGAGCACGCTTGAGTTTCGGGTCGATCACGGTTGCTCAGTCAACACGACTCGGCTGTTGTGCGCCACTCGAAAGCGGCTTGCCGTCGAACCGGTCGATAGTGGCAAATCCTTCGACGGGGTTGCGACGGAGTTTCGTCAGGTGTCGATCGACATGGCCGAGGAAGATGGTCGCCGCGAGTGCGTGGCCCGCGGGAAGGCCGAGCAGGGGTCCGGTCGTGCGTTCGGCGCGTATGGAGAACGTCGTCATGACCCCACCGAGCCCACGGTCTCGGGCCGCGAGCAGAATGCTCCAGCAGAACGGATAGATCGACCCGCCACCCGAGATGGTGGGACGTGGCAAGTCCGCGTCCATCGTGGCGATGCGTGACAAGTCGGCGGCGATCGCAAGAACCACGGGCACGGATTCGATGTCGTCGATCAGCGGAAACGGAACGTCTGCGGGTTCGGTCGTGAGAGGTGGCGCACCGTCGACGACCGCGAACGGGGTGCGACCTGTCTGGGCGAGTGCCACGTATTCGTTCCACACGGGCTTCATCGCGTCAGCGAGTCCTCGACGGATGACCCGGTCTTTCACGAGGGCGACACGCCATGGTTGGCGGTTGCCGCCACTCGGTGCAAAACGCGCGTCGTCGAGGATGTCGTACACGACCCCGTCGTCGACCGATCGCGCCGCGAATGCACGAACGGATGCCGTCGCTCGCAGAACGCTGCGTGTTTCCATTCCCGCAAACTAGCCAGCGCTGCGTGTTCGGCTGCGCTGCCATACTTTCCCCATGACCCTGCCCGCGATCGGCGACGTGCGCCCTTGGGCCGACCCCGAGGTGGTGTCGATCAACCGACTGCCGATGCGTGTGCCATTCGGATCGACTGCGTCCCGTCGTGTGTCACTCGATGGCCAATGGGCAGTGCGGCGCTTGGCGCACCCCAACCTCGTTCCCGCCGATGCTGTGGGTGCAGTCGACGATGCGGGCTGGCGGCGCATTCCGGTGCCGGGCAACTGGACGCTTTTTGGACTTGGCGACAGTCCGCACTACACGAACGTGACGATGCCGTGGGAGGGCCTGCCACCGGCGTTACCCGACGAAGTACCGACGGTCGTGTACCGCCGGTACTTCGCAGCGCTGCAAATCGGCGATGGCGAGGCTGTGATCCTTCATGTGGGAGGGGCGGAGAGCGTTCATGCGGTGTACGTGAACGGCATGTTCGTTGGCTACGGCACCGACAGTCGCCTGGCAAGCGAGTACGACGTGACACGGTTCCTTCATGCCGGCGACAACACGGTTGCGATCGTCGTCTGCAGATACTCGGCGCAGAGCCACGTCGAGGATCAGGACCAATGGTGGATGGCGGGTTTGCATCGCGAGGTGTGGCTCGAGACGCGGATTCCCGTTCACATCGCCGATGTTCGTGTCGAGGCGGGTCTCGAGGGTGATTCCACGGGCCTGTTGCGCGTGACGACAAGCGTTGCGTGCAACGACGGCGCCACCGTCACCGAAGGGTGGTCGGTGCGCGTCGCGGTGCTCGACTCCTCGGGAAAGGTGCGCAAGTCCACCGAGGCCCCGGTGGCGAGCGACGAGCGTCCGTACATTTTCACCGGACATGTCGCGGTCACCGAATGTGCATTGCCGAAGGTGAAGGCGTGGACTGCCGAGACTCCCAACTTGTACGACGTGGCGATTTCGTTGGTCGACTCCTCCGGCGCGGTGTGCGAGACGACCGAGCAGCGGGTCGGGTTCCGGCGGATCGAGATCATCGACGGTGATTTTCTCGTCAACGGTCGACGCGTGATGTTCCAAGGGGTGAATCGCCACGACCACCATCCGGAACGTGGCAAGGCCGTCACCGTCGAGGACATGCGAGCCGACCTCGTCGCGATGAAGCAACACAACGTCAATGCCGTGCGATGTTCGCACTATCCGAATGATCCGCGGTTTCTCGACTTGTGCGACGAGTTGGGGCTTTACGTCGTCGACGAAGCCAACGTCGAGAGTCACGCCTGGAACACCAGTCTGTGCCACGATCCGCGCTACCGCTCGACGATCATGTCGCGCGTGACGCGCATGGTCGAGCGCGACAGGAACCACGCGTGCATCGTCATGTGGTCGCTCGGCAACGAATCCGGATACGGCAGCGTGCACGACGCGGCAGCCGCATGGATTCGGTCGGTGGATCCCTCGCGCCCGGTGCACTACGAGCCAGCGATTTTTCACACGAACTGGTTCGACGGAGGTGTCGGCACGACCGACGTCGTGTGTCCGATGTACGCGCCGATTGACGCGGTCGTGTTCTACGGAAAGTCCCCGAAGCGAGATCGACCTCTCGTCATGTGCGAGTACAGCCACGCGATGGGCAACTCGAATGGTTCGCTTGCGGACTACTGGCATGCCTTCGACAACACGCCGGGACTGCAGGGAGGTTTCGTATGGGAGTGGAAGGACCAGGGGATTTCCCAGGAACTCGATGATGGTCGCAAGAGATTCGCCTTCGGTGGTCAGTTCGGTGACACGCCGAACGACGGCAACTTCGTTGCCGACGGCTTGGTGCACAGCGACCTCACACCTCACCCGGCCTTGCGCGAACTTGCCTGGGTGCACCGCCCCGTCGCCGTTTCGCTGACCGGCAAGGGGAGTGGCATGCGGTTGGCTTTGCGCAATCGCCAGGGATTCCGCGACCTTGCTCATCTGCGTGCGACGTGGGAACTCGTCGTCGACGGCGCGGTGACAAAGCGTGGGTCGCTGCGAGTGCCGACG
>SXGQ01234096.1_pt1 | contig 11918 bp, 8 predicted proteins | sample 3178371 | NCBI WGS metagenome assembly SXGQ01 (sample SAMN11356859, study PRJNA531348) | freshwater metagenome | isolation source: freshwater sample F1-20 | place: China: Fuxian Lake, Yuxi | collected 2017-12-25 | reverse complement strand
ATTATTTTATTTATTTATTTATTTATTAATCTGTTCACTGTTCACGTTCCTTTTGATTTGCACACACCTTTCATGCAGTCACCCATGTAATAATAATAATCAATATCATTATTGAACGCGAGTTCGGGTCCGTCGGCATTTCCCGCAACGCATTTTCCGTCAGGCGAAATACCGAACCCGTTAAGCGCACTGGATTGCGCACTGGACGCGGCACCTTTTTTATTCGCAGAATTCGCAGTGTTATCAATGCTAAATTTAACCCAGCCGCAGCAGCATTTTTGAGCGCATGAACTCTGGGTGGTTATATCACCGCACGCTTTTTGAACATCGCCCTGATTGACTTTGCAAAATTCGCTGTTGGAGTTGCATGACCGAGCCGTATTTCTTAAATTTTCACGCTTGGCGTCGCTCGGCCCGGACGGCACCATAGTCGCTATGCTGTCGCTAATAATGTTTTCAAAATTTATTTTACCATTGATTGCGTTTTTTATGGCAGACCCGTCTCTGTTCGCGGGTTTTGGCGGGTCGTGTGGATTGGCTTTGGCATCAGCCGCATCATCAACTGAGCCTGCCACCGGTGTAAATAACTCAACTGTAATTTTTTTAGATACAGTTTTATCATTGTCGCCCATATCCGAAATTTGGTTATCCGCTTTATCCGTTTTATCATTTTCATTTACAATCTTGATTTGAATATACAGTGCAATTCCAAGAAGTAAAACCGCCAGACCTATAATTTGGGATATGTTTTCCATAAACGATGCACCTAAATCGGTGGCCTTCGCACCATCAACCACTTTACCCAACATATCCAATCCAAAATCTTTGGCATCGGTAAAGAGGTTGGTTAAATCATCTGGACCTGGGTTTGAACCTGAAAGCGATATGGGTTTCGGTTGTTTAAAAAAATCACCACTGTTAAAATTAAAATTATTCATGTATCCTAATACTTAATTACTTATTTATTTTATTTATTTAACAAATTATTTTATTTATTTTATTTAATTAATATTTCATGCAAATAAGTATATATTAAAAATAAAAAAAATTGATTGAAAATGGTGATCATCGATAATTATTACATTAGATACAATCCCAATCGGAAACAACTCCAAACGCAATCACATCCACATCACACCATCGACAATGCTCGGATACGTGGTCAATCTTGCTAACAGTTTCACTCAGACCCAAATGGCCCCAAAGAGCAAATTCAAAACAATTTACTGGTATGGCGAACGCTATTACTGTGCAGCGGAAGTTGATGCACACATAAATACGTCTGGCACTGGCACAGAATCCAATCCACAGCCGCTCGCGACAGTTCCCTGTATTGCAGCCAAAGAAACAGAATCAAACTCAAGTCTAATGGATGCAAATGAAAATATGGAGTCAGGTTCAGTGTCTGCAACTGATTATTGGAATGCAATTGCAAACGACGGAACTTTGGCATTATCGTCGCCCACGTGCTCGCAGTCGCACTGCATTTCACCATTTCCGTCCAAGCCAGAGGCTATTACACATTCCGAACCTGCTGACAGTCCACACAGTGTGGCAAGCAGCACGAGTGCAGGGTGCGGTGGATCGCGCGGTCGTGCTATCGGAAAACGCAATCAGGAGTTTTATCTTCCAGGCGGAGGAGTTAGATTGTCGCATGTTAGCACTGGGTGTCCGGGCGGCGAATGCGAAGCATGGTTCGGTAGATACGACAAAAAAAGCAATACAATTGGCCGAACACCTGATGCGGATACTGATACCGTAATTGCCACTTACGAAACATTGGCACACTTTGCACAGGAACACGACCGAGAAGCACATCGTTCTGAAACCAAGGATACGCCAAATGTATGGAAAAACCACATGTTTACCTTCTACAATACCGTAACGTGCGAATGGGAGCCTCTCAGCAGTTTGAGGGAATAGAAATCAAACCAAATCAAATCAAACCAAATATCGCGGGCAAAACCGGCTTGGACGTTCCAACTCGGACATTTTTTTAAATAATGATTTAAGATAAATGAAAATACGCGCATTATGAGGTGGCTGAATCGATGCCAAGTGAAAATAACGATGTTCGCAATCATCGTCAACTCGATCATCTGCACCGCATTCCAGTATAGCTTCCTGATTTTTCAGCATACCTTCTGGATAATACTCTCTTTTTATTTCATCCGAATATCGAAGCGTCGGAAGCGCGTCCGAAAGGTAAAGTGAAGACTTGTAAATTGCAAATCCGTTATACGCGGAAAATACGGGGAACATCATTGTCTCGCCATTCCGGACAGCCTTTTCAATCGCGGTGTCGAAATGCGCACGAACTTTATTCAGCGTATTGTTCCAGTACTCTCTGAAATGAAAGAAGCTGTGAATAAATGGGTCGTATGATAACGCCCATATATCGTAATACCCCGCCTCACGCAAAAAGGACAATGAATCCCATTCTTCGGACCGCACCATCGCTTCGCGCAGCACTTCCGTGTTTATGTCACCAATGCATGCATAATTATTAGTATCCATGAATGCGAAATGAGAGAATTCGGTTTCAGCTGAGCGCAGTTCGCGCAATCGTTCCAGCACCGTATTGCGCGCGTTCCCTATGTGTCTCTGGCGAACCGGTGAACGGTCAAATCTGTTTTTGATACATTCCACAACACATGGGTGAATTAAATTAGAAAAACTGGTCAAAATTTGATGTGTGGTTGACATAGTCGAGTCATTATCTTCATACACTACAATGAAATGCATGCGGTCGAATATACCGGACGAACGCATTTTACCAAGATTAGAAAGAACGTACGGTAGCCCATGTTCGCTGTTATAAATACACAGCCCAACACATAATGAAAATTTGTTCATGAAAATTATAACCAATACTTATGATGATTTATAATTTAATTTTGTATTTATATATTAATATTTTTACATTGTTTTTTGGTTGTTTATTTAATTCATTGTATATTTTGTATATTTTACACCTTTGAAACGTCAACATTTTCAGTGAAACATATGAACGTGTGCGTCTGTTTTGATATTTCAGTCTCGAGGTAAGCCTCCCCGTGCATATTGGCTTTAATCTTGTCAATCACGTCAGATATACTCACCCCATCAATGATTTTCTCGTCACTGGCACCACCATCTTGGTCTGCAGACGTTTCGTCTGATGCAAGCATCGATTGACCGCGTTTCGTGTTTCCACCAGCATGCTTGGATTTTTTTACCGATTTTTTTGTCGGCTTCACGGATGACACCCATTTTCCGGTGATGATTACGGCGCAATCGGAATGATTATATTTTATACTGTTGTGTTTGAATGAAAGATGAACAACATCAGCGCCTTCTGTATCGGGTCGAACAACAATGTTTGTGATTTTATCTATATCACTCTTGAATGAGCTGCTCGCCACATGTGACGAGATTTTTTCAATGTGTTCATCGCCAATGTCGACCGGCGTGTCATTGTCTTCGACATGGTCGTATCTGAAAAGTGACGGTGTTAAAACGATTTCATATGATGCAGACAGTGATACAGATTGCGACCCACCCATTTCGTATATATTGAATAGTTGAATGAATAGCCTATAAACAAATTATAATTTATAATTACGATTATAATTTATAATTTATATGGTTTTAATGATAATTAATATTATTAATAATAAAATAAAATGGTTATTATTTTATACAACGACTTGGCTTACGGTCAAAAATAGAGACAATTTCTTTGACCAAGTTCTCGAACTCTTCGCGCTGGGAAACCGATAAATCAAGACTATCTCTGAATTTCGTGAGCATGATTTGAATACGCATTCGTTCAGCCTCGAGGTCTTTTGTCTTCTGCTGTTGTATTTTGTATTCATTTGCAAGCTTGTTCAAACGCTTTAAGTCTTCGGAATAGCCGACATTTTCACCGTTTAGAAGAGCCTTGTATTTATTGTAATGGTTAATAAACGCAGTTGCAACATATCCGGAGATGTTTTGGGTGTTCATATGGACGCTGGTAAGCAGATTAATCATCTCGTCTTTATACTCATCTTTGACTATTTTTTGGTCAACTGTGGTCTTCAGTGCCATAACATGAGAAGCAAGCTCGCCTAATGACTTCAAGAAGGCAGGTCGCATTGCATCAAGGACTTGCAAATAATCGGTATCTGCAATAAGTTTCTTGTAGTGCATTTGGATTGTAGCATTCAATCGTTCTGACTCCTCATACAACATATTCATGTGTTTGCGAGATGTTTCAAGTCGAAGCTGTTCGTTCTTTAGTGTAACGCTTGCACCATTAAAATTGTTACGGTTTTCTGTTTCAATTCTAACTTGTTCAGTGTTCATTTCTGTTAGTATGGATTTCACCTTCGTTTGAAATTTCTCGAGATGGCCGTTTGTCTTTGGGATGGTGTCGAAAATTTCCTTTACAATACTTTCTTTTGGAATCGTGGTGGCGACAGGGGTGGTGGCGACGACAGAAACCTTTATAGCTTCCGACTTGGCCTTTATTGTCGCTGCAGCGGCAGAAGCAGCGGCAGAAGCAGCAGCAGAAGCGGCCTTATCGGCGGCGCGTTTTGCATGAATCACCAAAGGGTTTGACAAAGACGATGCCTCGCATCCAGCAGCAAACAAACATTCTACGCCCACCGGCTTCCACGCCAGCTGCCATTTAGAAAGTGGTGAACTGGGACCACCGTATCCGGACATCTGCCAGTCTTTTGCGCCGCGCTTTACGTCCATGATTTTTCCATCAGGAGCTGAAAAATCGGCATTTGTTGCAGTTCCATCGGCGTTTCCGCAGAGACCCTTCATTTTTCCAAAGTAACTGATAGGTGCATTCACTTCCAGAGTTCCACAGTAGCCCCCTTCGATCATAACAGAAAACCCAGCCGATCCTGTAATTGTCATTGCTGTGGTCTGGTCCTTTTCTCCGCGCCAGGCAATTTTTTGCTTGCCGTATTTAACCTGAACACCGCCAAACGTTTTGGTGGTATCCTTGGCCAAATCTACAACCGCGCCATTCACGCGAATTTTGCCGTAGTTGTAAACGTCAACTTCAATTGACACGTCACCGAATCTGACAACAGCTCCAATAATGCAGCAGGGAACACCGGGCTTATTCGCACCGGTTTTCTTGACCCGTTCCTGAACCTCAAATTTATCGTCGTCAGAGCTCGCAATCACGAAGATACCTTCCTCTTGCAAATGGTAAATGTCTCGGTCATAGCTGGTAAAATGTGGGTCACCAGAAGCAATGCAGTAACGTTTGCTGGTGGGAGCGGACGTTTCTTTTGTAAGAAACTCTTCAGCGGTGAGAGCACCAAGTTTAGCAATATTCTCATTTTTCATCACCATCATGTCTTCGATGCATCCGTTGTAAATTTGGGGATTGTTCTCAATTCCCAGCGATTTGCAAAACTGTGCAGCATGAACACCTTCAGTAGTTACGAGCCATTTATCGGTTGCGGTTTCCTGTTTCTTTACAACATTGACTGCCGTGGTCGCGGTCGCAGCTACAACTGTGGAAGCCACTTTCACCGACGATGTTGTAGCTTTCAAAATATTTGAAATTTTTGATTTCGAAGATTTCGATTTGGATTTTGTGACTAATTGCTGTGGTGCAGGTGCAGGTGCGGGTGGAGGACGTGCAGGTGGAGCACGGGCTGGTGCGGGTGGAGGACGTGCAGGTGCGGGTGGAGGACGTGCAGGTGGAGCACGAGAATAATGTCGTCTTAACAACTTTCGCCCCTGTATCTGTATCGGATGCGTTTGTGTCATATCATGTTTGTATCCATGGTCGCGCTCGCGTTCACGCCATTCTTCACTCTCGTAGTCAATTTCGGGTTTAGATACGGTTGCATTATTGTTACGTAATTCAACCGACCCGTTATGCGTATCATTTACAGCATTAACAACAACAACAACGTCGGACTGGTGTTTTAACGAAGTTTCATTGTATAAAGAAACCGGAATTGCTAAACCTGCTCCGAGACTGCATAGAAAAAACGTAGTTGCAAGCAACCCGATATTTAAATTTGATTTGGTCATAGTGTAGTGTGTGTTTTATTTATAACATACTGTGTGAAAATATCTTTAACTATTTTGTATTATTGTAGTTATAATAGTTGTATTTAGTTATAGTGACTTTTCAAAATAATTAAATTACTTAAATTTAATTTAAATTTTAAAAACATAAAACAATCAAATTAAATAAAACTAAAATTGATTTCAAAAAAGCGCTTAATGATATTTTAGTTACATACAATATAGAGATATTTTGGCAGCGCATCGTACCAACAAAATAACAAATAACTATGAGCAGACGGGAGCAGCAGCAAACACAATCAACCGGATATCGTCACAACCGTAGACCGGGCGCAGCAGCTGATGTCAGCGGCATATCGAAACAGAAACAATTGAACAAAATGATTGAAATGTATATGGAAAACGTGTTGGCTTCGAAAAGGAAATCGTATGACTTACTTGAAATGGAAGTGCGGTTTGGAACGGGTGGCGTGCGAGCTATAACGCATCGCGACCATGCGAATGTTATTGACCGTCTATTATCAGCAGGGTTCAAGGCCACCAGCACCGGAAATTACCATTTGCGAATTAATTATGAAGACGGTATATCGTCAATTGATAATACCCCAAAAACGTCCAATATCCGGTTTGAAATTGATGGCATGACCAATATTCAAAATTATTGCTCAACTGACGCTTTGGATCTGGCCCATCTCAAATGCACGAGAAAAACGGACGCCTGGTTAAACGATGCCCGCATTTATCCCGTCAAGTTTGACGACTTCAATTTTAAAGTCACCCTTCAAAATGAGAGAAAAATGCGCCACGAGTCTTCAGAAATTGACTCCGTAATAAAGAGATGGCCACAAATAAAAAAAACGTTTCGACACATGAAACGAACGTCATTTGCGCACCCCGAGTCTCCCATAAGGGTCGACATAAGTGTGGTGAAGGAATCGAAACGACATCCGCCACCAAACACTTGGCGAATGGAATCGACGTATACGTTTGAACAAGCAAATGTGGCCGAGTCGTCGCCGAAATATGAGATTGAAATTGAAATCGATAATTCTCGCGTCGGTCCCGGAAAGTTTGTGGATAGTGGCGAAGCGCTCGCATTTCTTATGCGGCAGGCAATAAAACTCGTGCTTTCAGGTCTACAAGGCACGAATTTTCCCGTTTCATATTATCCCGAAATTCAATCCGTCTGCAACGACTACCATTACTTGTTGCACCACTCTGACCCCGATTCGAAACGGCACCGTGGTCGCGACGATAATGATGATAATGCCGAAGAACAACGAACGCTTCGCGTGTTAGAATTGGCTGCAGGTGATTATAAAAACAAAGAACTTAATAACCGCCTTACTACACGAGATTTTATCGGACCGTCATCCGTTACATTGCAGCGATGTAATATTTCAAGCACGTTCAGTCGAGACAGAGAATCCGGTATCCCAAACATTCGATACAATTACACGGTTACCGATAAGGCCGATGGCCAACGAAAAATGCTGTTTATCAACCGAATTGGTCGCGTATATTTAATTGACACGGCGATGAACATTCAATTCACGGGAATGGTATGCAAAGACGATAAGCTGCATTGGACGTTACTTGATGGCGAACACATAATGCACGATAAAGACGGCAATTTTATAAACTTGTATGCCGCATTCGATATTTATTTCATGCGTAAGATGGATATCCGACACTTGGCATTTGCATTCCAGCATGACGATGTGGTATCAAATTCCACGAAATTTAGGTTATATTACTTGAAGGAAGTTGTTATGGCCGACGTTGCCAACACGTTTCATTCCATTGTTCCCGTATCAGAACACGGCTCAACTCCACCACTGCGAATGATTTCAAAAAGATTTCGAGTTGCAGGTAAGCGCGACCCGGGCGAAATATTCGAATGCTGCCAAGATATATTAACCCAAATCAACGATGGTGTATTTCCGTATAACACGGACGGACTTATATTTACTCCGGCAGATACCGGAGTTGGCATGTCGCGCATCGGAGGCATAGCACCTCAAGAGCGGTCCACGTGGCCACTATCTTTCAAATGGAAGCCGATAGAACATAACACGATTGATTTCTTGGTCACTACCGAAAAACGCGAGGACCGTCATGAGATTATTCACGAGAAGCCCGGTATCACGACATGCGACGATTCGCCGGTGATTAAATATAAAACGTTGACTCTGCGCGTAGGATATTCGGTTGCCAGGGATGGCCAACTGAACCCGATGCAAACTGTGCTCGACGGCGCGGCTGCGAACACAACTGCGCCGCACCCCGACGATCCTCCCTCCGCAGCAGTGCCATTTTATCCCTCAATGCCTCCGGATACCACCGCACACATATGCAACATGGTTCTTCAAAATGTGGATGGCGTTTATCAGATGCGGGCGGAATCCGGCGACGCGTTCACGGATAAATCCGTAGTAGAATTTAGTTACGACATGAGTCGCGAACCCGGATTCAGATGGGTGCCGATAAAGGTTCGACACGATAAAACGCTGGCTCGCGAGCTTGGCAATTCGTTTCACGTTGCGAATGACAACTGGTTCTCGATTCACTATCCGGTAACGGAAGAAATGCTTGTAACAGAAGCCGCACTCGATGCAAGTGTCGACCCCGGCGTATATTACCAGAAAACGGTATCATCACAGAGCGCGGCGTCTGGTAAGCGACGACTGATCGACTTAACGTCGAGTCAACCTCTTCGCGACTTTCACAATCTTTATGTTAAACGTGAACTACTGTTCGGTGTTTGCAAACCCGGAAAAACGCTTATTGATCTCGCCGTTGGAAAGGGTGGTGACATTCAGAAATGGATCGAAGCCAAGTTGCACTTTGTATTTGGACTCGACGTTTCGGAAGACAACATTATAAATTCGTATGACGGTGCATACGCGCGGTGCGTAAAATATGCAGAAAAAACGCCGCTGGATAAAGGCAAAGGCGACAACTTCCCGTTTATGGTATTTGCCAAAGGCGACAGTGGCAAGTTGATACGATCCCAATTCTCGGCCGATTCCGGAAATGCATTTATGGCCGGGACGAATCGGCGCGGAGCGGCAGCATCAAATGATACCAGTATGTACAAGGCGATTGCTGACACGGTATTTGGCGAAGGGAATCATGACCCGAAAATAGTGGGTCGCAATTTAATGAAACATCGCGGCATTGGTCGAGACGGATTCGACGTATGCTCGGTGCAATTTGCCCTACACTATTTCTGGAAAGACGTGGAAACTCTGCACACCTTTATGCGAAACGTTAGCGAGTGCACTAAAGAGGGCGGATATTTCGTAGGCACGTGTTTTGACGGCCGACGAATGTTCGAGATGCTACAAAAATACAGCACGTCATACCCCATGGTATACGAAGATGACGCACCTGCCGATAAACGAAGGGTTATATTGTCGGTGATGAAAAATTATGACAAGGACGAATACCACGATGACGAAACGTCGATTGGATACGCGATTGACGTTTTCCAAGAATCAATCAATTCAACGCATACCGAATACCTCGTGAACATGGTGTATTTAGAACGCCTGATGCGCAATTACGGGTTTGTGCTGGTCCAACGAGACATCGCAAAGCGCGACTTGCTTCTACCCAGCGGAATGGGGTCCTTCAGCGAGCTATACGACATGATGTGCACTAACATGTCTTACACTATAAGAGGGCGCGAGGGTGAAATGACCGAAACTCTCAAGACGATATCATTCATGAACAACTACTTTGCGTTTCAAAAGGTCCAGAAAGTTGATGCGAAACGAATTTCGGAAGCGTTCATAAAAAATAATGGCATTGATTTGGTAGCAGTGGCAGCGGAACAGGTGATGGCTTCAGACGTTAAGCTACCATCCGCGGCAGTTGTTATGGAAAAAACGCGAAAGAAGATTGATGGCGTTGTCTATATGATAGACAAACATGGAAACCTATTTAAACTGAGTGATATGACCACATCAGTCGGAGAATTTGACGCGAAGAGGAAGGAGATTAAATTCAAGAGTGAAAGTCTTGCAGAGGAACACCGGACGCAAAAATCGGCAGTTGCTGAGGAAAAGAGGCTTAAATTGGAAGCCAATGTTCTAAAACAAAAACAACCACCCCCATGAGGATGTACGGGTTCGCGTGTCATTTCATATTTTAGCAATTTACCAATTTATTAATTTATCATTATTATCATTATTATTATCATTTATCAATAAAACGCATAAAATCATAAAATATAAATAAAATTAAATATTAATAAAAAATAGTTGTAGTATTATAATATATTTTTTACACTAATTTAATTACATTCTTAAATGAAAACGCAAGAATTCTGGCTTTCCGATCCGACAATTTTGCTGCATAAGGACCATATCGGCGAATTGTGGCCCAAAACCGGAACAACGCTCGAGACAAAATTGAATGCTGGCTCCCGTCTGGTTATCATTCTCTCAATTTTAGGTTATCTTTTCACTATGAACATCAGTTTTTTCATTATAGGATTCATTACTTTAGCCATTATCGGCGGTCTGTATAATGTCAATAATTCGCATACCAGTATAAGTGAAGCAGCAGCGTCGCTTTTAAAAACCGGGGGGGGAGAAAAAGAGGGGTTTGCTGGAAAGGGACAGATGGGGGGTAGTCTGGGCCCAGGTGGTGGTCTGACTACCAGGGGCGTTGCGGTTCACGGCGACTTCACAGCGCCCACACCATCCAACCCGTTAATGAACGTGCTTCTGCCCGAAATAAAATACGCACCCGATCGCGCAAACGCGATGCCCGCATTTTCTCCGGATGTGGAAGCACAGATTAATGAATCTACAAAGGCTTACATTAGCACCAATTTCGATGCCAGTTCGCGAAACACGGTCAAACCAGTTGGACCGGATTCGGCGCTCGTGGCTGCATCTGCCAGTGAAGACTCGCAGCAAAGTGAACAAGAGTCCCGCGACATTTACAATAAGCTGTTCTCCAACTTGGGGGACAGTTGCGAATTCGAGCACTCCATGAGGAACTTTTATGCCACGCCCAATACGCGAGTGAACAATGACCAGGAAGCATTTGCTAAATTCTGCTACGGAGATATGCGGTCTTGCAAGGAGGGCGACGAATTTGCGTGCAGCCGTAACAGCACTCGTATAGGCCAAATCGTTGGAGCATAGAGACGTAAAAAAAATTGAAATGAATTCCCCAGCATTCATATTGATAGCAGGAATCATCACGAAACTACGACGAATCAATGGCCTACAACAAGTCCACCACCACCACCACCAAATCCAACTCCAATTACGCGAAACGCCTTCGCGAATGCAGAGTGTGTATTGATGCTGGAAAATCTCCAGAAGAATGCACATCGCACTATGTGAAAGACCTTTCCGGAAATGTCACGTGCCCCACACTACTCAATCAGAAATGTCTTCTGTGCGGAGTATGTGGGCACACTGCGAGCTACTGCAAGACCAATACGTCGACCACCGCTACGACACCGAAACCGACTCCATATCAACCCAAGCTCAGAGTCCAGTCCGTCCAACCTGTGAAAAAACGTCCACAATCATCGAACAAATACGCGATTCTCGGATTACTGGAAGCCGAGGCGGAACGCGTCAAAGAACAATTCGTTGTCGCGTTTCCACCACTCGATCCCAAACCGGAACATTCGCGCCCGTCAAATGCGACAAAATCATCTGCAATCTCTACCTGGGCGAGCAGACTCAAAAGTCCTCCCTCACCCATTTCACAGCAAGAGGAGCAGCATCATCGTCGCAAACCCACAAAGCCAGTCGCAATTGCAGTCTCATGGGCCGACTACTAAGAAAATCCAAAAAAAACAAACACAACTCTCGGTAGATAGAGAGCGAGGTATATACTTAAGCCCTCATTTTTTT
>SXGQ01118946.1_pt1 | contig 11918 bp, 13 predicted proteins | sample 3178371 | NCBI WGS metagenome assembly SXGQ01 (sample SAMN11356859, study PRJNA531348) | freshwater metagenome | isolation source: freshwater sample F1-20 | place: China: Fuxian Lake, Yuxi | collected 2017-12-25 | reverse complement strand
GGTCAGCACGTCAACACCACCGACTCTGCCGTCCGCATCACGCACAAACCCACCGGCATCGTCGTCGCCATGCAGGACGAGCGCAGTCAGTTGCAGAACCGCGCCCGTGCCATGCAGGTGTTGCGGGCGCGCATCCTGAAGGCGCGCCAAGAAGAGCACGACGCGGCCGCCTCGGCGCAGCGACGAGCGCAGGTTGGCGGTGGTGGTCGCAGCGAAAAGATCCGCACCTACAACTTCAAGGAAAACCGAGTCACCGACCACCGCATCGGTCTCACGCTCTACCGTCTGCAGGACATTCTGAAAGGCGACCTGGCAGAGGTGTCCGACGCGTTGATCCAGGACGAACGCACACGGCAACTAGCCGCAGGGGAAGAGTGAGCGAACCCGACACATCCACATGGCGCGAGTTGCTCGACGAGACGGCCGAGATGCTGGGCGACCGCAACGAGGCTCGCTGGATGTGTGAAGAGGCTTCGGGCCTCGAGGGATCCGAGTTCCTCGATGAACTCGACCGGCCCGCAACACAGCGGATGGGACTGGCTCTCCAGTCGATGATTGGTCGCAGACAGGCGGGCGAGCCCCTGCAATACGTGCTCGGCCACTGGCCGTTTCGGCACATCGACCTGCTCGTCGACCGACGCGTGCTCATCCCGAGACCCGAGACTGAACTCGTCGCAGAGACGGCTCTCGGCATCGCGCGCGACGCACACCGCAGGCGTGGTGACCGCACCGTGCGCATCGTCGACCTCGGTACCGGCAGCGGTGCAATTGGACTCGCGATCGCGAACGAATTGCCGCACACCGGTGTCGAAGTGTGGATAACCGATTCATCAGCCGATGCCCTCGCTGTCGCGCGGGCGAACATCGCCGGCATCGGACGCAATGCGGCGAACGTGCGTGTTGCGCTGGGCGAATGGTGCGCCGCCCTGCCCGACGAACTGCGTGGCACATTCGATGTCATCGTCTCGAATCCGCCGTACATCGCCGTCGACGACGCAGACCTCGACGCATCGGTTCGCGACCACGAACCACACACCGCCCTTTTTTCGGCCAACGACGGTCTTGCAGACGTCTTCGGTATTGCTGAACAAGCGCGCGACTGGCTGGTGCCCGATGGCCGTCTCGTGTTGGAGATCGGCCACCAACAGGGTGTCGCGGTGCGTGCGGAACTCGAACGTCTCGGCTACGCGGGCGTCGACGTGAGACCCGACCTCGCGGGTCGCGACCGCATAGCGGTGGCGGTCAGCGCAGCGAACGTCTGATGAACGCGAGTTGGTGAAGCAGCAGGTTTTCTGCCACCACTTCCTGGGGCGTCATGTGTGTGACGCCGGACAGCGGCAGAACTTCATGGTCGCAACCCGCCGCCAACAGGGCGGCCGACAACTGCAGCGTGTGAGCCGCAACCACGTTGTCGTCGGCCAGGCCGTGAATCAACAACAGCGGACGCGTCAGCGAGGCTGCCTCGGCGATGAGGTTCGTGCGGTCGTAATTCACGGCATCGGTCGCCGGTGTGCCGAGGTATCGCTCGGTGTAGTGCGTGTCGTACAGGGCCCAGTCGGTGACGGGAGCGCCCGCCACTGCGCAGTGGAACTTGTCGGGCCGGCGCAGTACGGCGAGTGCAGCGAGGTATCCGCCGAAACTCCAGCCGCGAATGGCCACGCGTGACAGATCCGCCCGGGGCTCGATGACGCCCAACGCATCGAGAACCGCCACCTGATCGGCGAGGATCGGTGCAGCGAGGTCCCCGTGGACGGCGCGTTCGTACGCACTGCCGCGGCCGGGTGTGCCGCGGCCGTCGGTCACGACGACGATGAATCCCTGATCCGCAAACCACTGCGACGTCGCAAATGCCATCTGCGTGGCGACGACACGTTGCGCGTGAGGGCCACCGTACGGATCGAAAAGAACGGGCAGCGTGGTCGCCCCACCGTCGTGCGGCGACACGATCGCAACAGCGCAACCTGCCACTTCGACGATGCGAACGTTCGGCGACACCAGCATCGTCTCGGCGTGATTCGCAATCGATCGTCCATCGACGACGCGGAAAGATGCCCGCGGATCACGCAATGACGACTCGCGCACCACCGTTCGTCCGCCGCCATGCGAGGCCGACACGGCGGCATCGCCTGCTGCAACGACACGGAGACCCTCGGGCCCGAGCGCGTAGATCCCCTGGAACCACGGCGTCGACACGTCGTTGGCGCAGAACACCACCTCGTCACCGACGGAGACGATCGCGCGCACCTGCAGGTTGTCGGGAGTCGCCACGACACCGTCGACGAGAATGCGCCGCACGCCGCGGTCGGCGCACGTGACGAGCGAACCATTCGGCTGCAACGCCGGTGAACCGGGAACGAGTTCCACCCAGGAGGGATCGGAGTCGGTGCCGATCGTGGCGCAGTTGCCTGTCGTCTCGTCGATCCGCACGATCGTGACGTTGCGTTGGTCGCGCGACTGCACCTGGACGATGAGGCCGGCTGCGTTCCATGCGACGGAGTTCAGGTATTCGTGTACCGGCAGGTCGACGCGCCTGCGTTCATTGGTCGTCACGTCGATGATCCACAGCGAAACTTCGGCGTTCGTCGCGCCGGCGGCGGGGTAGCGGTGCTCACCCGCGGGAGTTGCCGGGTTGGCGGGGTCCGCGATGTGCCACACCGGCACGTGCGAGACGTCGACGCGCGTCGCAGCGATGTGGCGGCCGTCGGGGGACCACCAGTAACCGCGTTGACGGCCCATTTCCTCGGCTGCGATGAATTCGGCGAGACCCCACGTCACATTCGGGTCGTCGTCGCCGGCAATCTCGCGTTCGTCACCCGCCGCATTTGCGACGCACAGACGCCCGGCCCGCGTGTAGGCGATGGAACTTCCGTCCGGGGAGGGACGTGCGTCGAAAACCCCCGTGTCGACGGGAACGGGCTTCGCTCCGCCGGCGACCAGATCAATCGCGAACAACTGACCGCCCAGCACCGTCGTTGCGATCGTCATCGTGGCATCGCACGCGTACGCAACGACACCGCCGGCACCCTCGCGTGCGCGCTCACGGCGTCGCCGTTCCTCGGCGGTGAGTTCACCCGCCGATTCAACGGCGGCGCGGGGGTCGAACAGGCACGTCTCTGCACCGGATGCGACGTCGAGCGACCACAACTGGTTGACGGGGTCGCTGCCCGAGGCCGATCGTGCGAACACGACACGTGTGCCGTCGGGTGAAACGGTGAAGTTCCGCGGTTCCCCCAATGTGAGGCGCTGTGTCCGCGCATGCTGGCGCGGAAACGTGTCGCCGTTGCGGCCGTCGTCACGTGTCATGCGACGTGGAAGACGCCCTTCGCGTCGAGCTCGACGCGGCGACCGACGAACTCGTCGGCACACATCTCGCGGCCCAGTGACACGTCGGTGCTTTCGCCCCACGCGCGCCGACCATCGGCCAAGAGACACGCGGCGTGGATCATCTCGGGTGAACCATCGCGGCCGTGCATCACCGAGTACGCCTCGATGGTGGCGGCGGCACCCGCCGCATGGTCGATCGTTGCGACGTCGCGGCGTGGCATCGCATCGATTTCATCCTGCGGATAGGCGTGACGGAATGCCGCTGCCGGAGGTTCGGTGGAGTAGATGCCGAAAGCGTGCTTGGTGGTGTAGCCGCCGTTGGCCCACACCAATCCCTTCGCGCCGGGCCGTTCGCGCAGGTCGTTCATCACGGTAGCGATCGCGTGCATCACGTAGTTGTTCCACGGCCCGCCGGCGAAGGGTAGACCGCCCGTGCGCGTGAGTTGAGAATTGATGTCGAGCCCGAGTGACTGTGCCCCCAACTGCACCGCAGACGGGAAGCACGAGTACAGATCGACGATGTCGATGTCGCCGATGCCAAGACCGGCGAGCTCGAGCGCGCGCTTGCCGCCGAGTTCGATCGCGGGGGTCTCGGCAAAGGTCCAACGGTTCGAGATGTATTGATGTTCGTGGCAGTCGGATCCCGAGTGGATGAACACCCAGCGGTCGCGTGGAACACCCAGCGACTGTGCCTTTTCGACCGAACACATGATCAACGCCGCACCCATGTCGACGTCGTTGTTCGAGTTCATGTACTTGGGGTAGGGGAATCCGATCATGCGGTTCGATGCGCTAGGCGTGCGAATCTCCTCGGCCGACAATTCGCGTTGCGACCAAGCATTCGGGTTCTTTGCCGCGACCTTGCTGAAGCGTGACCACAGTTCGGAGATGAGCATCTGCTGGTCGGCAACCGAACGTCCGGCTCGCGCGCGGATCGCGGTTTCGAACATCGGGTACACCTGCACGGGCATCACGATGCGGCGTGCGATTTCCTGTTCGCCCGCCATTGACAGGTCGTCACTGGCGGCGTCCGGAGCAGGAGTCGACGAGTCTGCCTTCGGCCACGTCAGCGTGTGGCCGGCCTTCTTCGCGCGCTGCTTCGTGCGCGAGGCCTCGCCGCCCGTGAGGATGATGATGTCGGCGCGACCCGACTGGATGTCGAGTGCCGCCGAATTGACGAGGGTCTGGGGGGTGTTGCCGCCGTTGGCGCTGAGGCCGTGCTGCTTCGCGGTGATGCCGAGGTTGTGCGCAACGAACCACGCAGGGTTGCCGTACTTCCACGACAGCAAGGCGACGACACGAAGTGCGTCGACGTTTGGCACCGTCGAAAGCCCGGCGTCAGCCGCTGCAAGACGGACCGCATCGGCCATCAGAGTGGCCGGGTCGGCCGCTGTGTCAAAAGACGCAGCCCGCGGGTCGTCGGGTCGCTGAAGAAACTGTCCACATCCGACGAGAACGGGGGTGCGCGGATCAAGAGCCATGCCCGCAGGTTATGCGCTGTGCGACCCGTGCCTCCTATGCTCGGAGAGTGTCCACGCCTTCGTCCCACCGCGCCGCGCACATCGCAATCGGGGCCGATCATGCGGGCTTCGAACTGAAACAACATCTCATCGCGTTCCTCTCCGCGGCGGGCCACGAAGTCGAGGACTTGGGTACGCATTCGACGGAGAGTTGCGATTACCCACCCATCTGCGCTGCCGTCGGCCGTGCGGTGCGTGACGGCAAGGCTGACCTCGGCATCGTGCTCGGCGGCAGCGGCCAGGGTGAACAGTTGGCGGCCAACAAGGTGCGGGGCGTGCGTGCCGCGCTGTGCAACTGCCTCTACACGGCCAAGATGGCGCGATCCCACAACAACGCCAACGTCTTGTCGATGGGTGCGCGTGTCGTTGGTGTCGGACTCGCCGAGGAGATCGTCACCACGTTCCTCGCTACCGACTTCGAGGGTGGCCGCCACGAGCGTCGCGTCGCCCAATTGGCGGAAATCGAAGAGCAAGAGTCGAAGTAGCACGAGTCGAGACCGAAAGGCGCGAAGGAACCCCCATGTCGCAAACGAAGAAGAGCCTGCGTGGCATCGTCCATGCCTCCGCCACGAATTGGGCATCCGAGCTTGGCGGTGACGATCCCGTGTTCGACCTCATTGATCGCGAAGTCGAACGTCAGACGACCGGCCTCCAACTCATCGCGAGCGAGAACTTCACGTCGCCCGCGGTCATGTTGGCAACGGGATCGGTTCTGACAAACAAGTACTCCGAGGGTTACCCGGGCAAGCGTTACTACGGCGGAAACGCGGTCGTCGACGACATCGAGGCGATCGCCATCGACCGGGTCAAGCAACTGTTTGGTGCCGAACACGCCAACGTGCAGCCGCACTCCGGTGCGAGCGCGAACATGGCCGTGTACCTCGCGTTGCTGAACCCCGGCGACACGGTTCTGGGTCTCAGTCTCGACCACGGCGGCCACCTCACACACGGCTCGCCCGTCAACGCGAGTGGCATCCTCTACAACTTCGTGTCGTACAAGGTCTCCGGTGGTGAAGAGCGCATCGACATGAACGAAGTGCGCGATCTGGCGCTGAAGCACCGACCGAAGATGATCGTTGCCGGAACCACTTCGTACACGCGTCGCCTCGAGCCCGAACCGTTCAAGAAAATTGCCGACGAAGTCGGGGCGCTACTCATGTTCGACATCGCGCATCTGGCCGGTTTGGTCGCGGGTGGTGCGCACCCGAACCCCGTGCCCCATGCCGACGTCGTCACCTTCACGACGCACAAGACCTTGCGTGGACCGCGCGGTGGTTGCATTCTGTGCAAGGCCGAACATGCGCAAAAAATCGACAAGGGCATCTTCCCGGGAACGCAGGGTGGCCCGCTCGAGAACGCGATCGCAGCGAAGGCCATCGCATTCGGCGAGGCACTCACGCCGATGTTCCGCGAGTACGCGCACCAGATCGTGAAGAACGCGAGCGCGCTGGCGGGTGCTCTCGCGCGTCAGGGCTTCCGTCTGGTCTCGGGTGGAACCGACACTCACATGATGGTCGTCGACCTCACGCCCTTCGACGCCGACCTCACCGGCAAGGAAGCGCAACTCGTTCTCGACGAAGCGGGCATCACGCTGAACAAGAACACCATCCCGAACGACCCTCGCAGTCCGTTCGTCACCTCCGGTGTCCGCATCGGCACGCCCTCGGTCACGACGCAGGGCATGAAAGAGGCCGAGATGGAACAGATCGCCGAACTCATCGCCACCGCGCTGCGCAACCGCACGGATGCGGCCGCCATCGCCGATGTTCGCGCTCGGGTAGCGGCGCTGTGCACTCGTTTTCCCGTCTACGCCACGGCTTGAGGCGACCCCATCGGTCACGTTCTCGGCGGGCAAAGTTCTAGTGTCGTAGACGAATGGGCGACACCACCGGCTACGTCGTCGTCGCGATTGCGGCGGCTCTCGCGACGTTCGCGACGACCCCGGTCGTGATGCGGCTTGCCGAGCGGCGCCGGTGGATGGCCCAGCCCGATCCCCGCAAGGTTCACTCGACACCGACACCCGATGTCGGCGGGATTGCGTTGCTCGTCGGCATCCTCGTGGCGCTCTTGCTCGCGTGGCAGATGGACAGGTTCAACCCGCTGTTTCGCGGCAACTCCGAAACGCTCGGCGTCGTCATTGCGGCGGTGTTCATCTGCGGTCTCGGCCTCGTCGACGACATTCGCGAAATTTCGGCGCCCGCAAAGGTGGCGGGCACGGTCGTAGCCGGCGCGGTGCTCGTGTGGGCGGGCGTCACGATGTTCTATTTCCGCGTTCCCTACTTCGACGTCTTCGTGTTGTCGAACGACTGGATTCCCCTCGTCACGATTCTGTGGTTGCTCGTGATGACCGAGGCGATCAACCTCATCGACGGTCTCGACGGTCTCGCCGCCGGGATCGTGGCCATCGCGTCGGCTGCCTTCTTCGTGTACAGCAGGCATCTCGGCGACCTCGGTCTTCTTGCCGAGCCGAACATCGGCCCGCTGGTTGCCGCGATCACGTGCGGTGCATGCGTCGGCTTTCTGCCGCACAACTTCAATCCGGCGAAGATCTTCATGGGGGACAGCGGTGCGTTGTTGCTCGGGCTCATGCTCGCGGTCTCGACGAGCGTCGTCGGGGGACGTGCCGACCCTGCAACCCAGGACTACAGCAGCCAGACCTACTTCTTCCTCGCACCGCTCTTCATTCCGCTGCTCATTCTCGGTGTGCCGATTTTCGACGTTGCATTTGCAATCGTTCGTCGCGCATACAAACGTCAGAGTTTCGCCACCGCCGACAAGGGCCACCTGCACCATCGTCTGATGAACCTCGGCCATGGCCAGCGCCGCAGCGTGCTGATTCTCTGGCTGTGGACGGCGCTTCTCTCGGGCATGGCGCTGTATCCGGCCATCTCGACATCGGGTGGGAACATCGCGCCCTTCGGAGTCGCCGCCCTGGCGCTCGGCCTCTACACGGTGCTGCATCCGAGCGTGCGGCGTCGTAAGGAACCCGACGACGACGATGACTCGTCCAACTTGGCGGCGACGGATTCGAACGCCTAGATTGGGAAAGGTTTCACGAGCGGAGGTGGGCCAGCCTCCCCCGCTGTGTGCACCGGCCGAGAACCCCCGATGAAACTTCTCCCTGACCCCGAACGTGTCCGCAAGACCTCGGCCTCTGCTGGCGACCAAGGATTGGGCCAGGGGGCGGAGATCGCGGTCGGCCTCCTCGTGTTCTTCGGCATCGGTGCCGGCCTCGATTGGTTGCTCGGCACCACTCCCGTTTTCATGATCGTGCTCACGATCTTTTGCGCGATCGGACAGTTCGTGCGCCTTTGGTACGGCTACGACGCGCGCATGCGCAACCTCGAGGCCGATCGCACCCGCGGCGCGACGGCCCATCAGCACTCGGATGGGGAGGTGCAACAATGAACGCGCCGGCAAACCCGCTGACGACCCGGTTCGATGGGCCCGCTCCTGAGGCGCAGGTCACACGCCACATGCTGAAGCGGGGCTCTGTGGCGATTCCTGTTCTTGTTGCGGTCGCCGGATTCATCTGGGGAGCCGACGGAGCGCTCGGCTGCCTCTACGGCATGGCCCTCGTTTTCGTGAATTTCGCGCTGGCAGCGGGGTTGATTTCGCTGACCGCGCGCATCTCGCTTGCCCTCATGATGGGCGCCGTCCTTTTCGGGTATCTGCTGCGTCTCGGCATCATTTTTTTGGCCGTGATTCTCGTGCGAGATGCGAGCTGGGTCTCGCTTCCGGCACTCGGATTCACGATCATCGCCACGCACCTCGGGCTCTTGTTTTGGGAGTTGCGCCATGTATCGGCCACACTGGCGTTCCCGGGCTTGAAGCCTGAGCCCAACCCCCAGAGCAAGACCATGTCTGACAAACGCATGCGAAAACGAAAAAGAACAGGACGAGAGAGTTAGGAAACAAACGTGATCGCACTCGAGTTCCCGCCCATCAACGCCATCCTGCGCTGGCAGGACGTTGCGCCGTCGTTCAACAAGATCGCCATCATTGCCGTGCTCGCAACGATCATCGGCTGCACGATTTTTGCGATGGCCGCGCGCGCCGACGCGCGCAAGGCGCCGCGCGGTGCGCGCAACCTTGCCGAGACTTCGGTCGAGTTCATCGAGAACGGTGTCATCATGCAGACGATGGGTCGTGACGGTCTCGGTTGGACGCCGTTCCTTTTGACGCTCTTCTTGTTCATTTATCTCTGCAACGTGCCGGGCATCATCCCGTTCTTCCAGATGCCCGCGACCGCGCGTATGGCAATCCCCGGCGCGCTCGCATTGATGGTGTGGGTCGTGTACAACGGCGCGGGCATCAAACACCAGGGTTTCGGTGGCTACTTCAAGTCGGTGCTCTTCCCGCCGGGCGTGCCGAAGGCTCTCTACGTTCTCGTGACACCGATCGAGTTCATCTCGGCGATCATCGTGCGGCCCTTCTCACTTGCAGTGCGACTCTTCGCCAACATGCTCGCCGGTCACATTCTTCTCGTGACATTCGCACTTCTCTCCGAATCACTCTTTCAGGCCAAGGACAAGATCCTCATTCCCTTCGGTGTGCTGCCGATGTTCATGTTGATCTTCCTCACCGGCTTCGAAGTTCTCGTGGCCTTCCTCCAGGCTTACATCTTCACGATTCTGACGGCTGTGTACATCGGTGGAGCGGTCCACCCCGAACACTGATCGTCGCAACGGTCTCCCTATTCATCATCATCACCAGGAGAAAGAAAAATGGAAGCACTTGCCAAGATTGTCGCCAAGGCGACCGAAGCAGCGGTCGATCCCGCTGACGCGAAGAACCAGGCAGCAGCCGCTTCGGCTGGTTACGCCTACGGCCTCGCGGCCATCGGACCAGGCATCGGCATCGGTTACCTCGTCGGCAAGGCCGTCGAGGCGATGGCGCGTCAGCCTGAGGCAGCCGGCATGGTCCGTACGACCATGTTCCTCGGTATCGCCTTCACCGAGGCGCTCGCCCTCATCGGCTTCGTCGTGTTCATTTTGCTCAAGTTCGCCTGATCGCGAACGTCGAGCAACCGCAATCCACTGACCGTTAACGCAATCGCCCTGCACGAGCAGGATCAGGAGTACACATGGCAACCGCAGTAGTCACCCTTTCGGGTGGATCCGTGGTGTCGGTGAGGCTCGCCTCCGAAAAAGGCGTGGCCGCCGCACCCAGAGCCGAAGAGGGCGCCGAACCGAAGGACATGGGGCCCAACCCGATTTCCCCCGAGTTGAAAGAACTCGCATGGGGATTCGGGTCGTTCCTCGTGTTCCTCGTCATCATGCGCCTGTTCCTTGTGCCGAAGGTTCGCAAGGGTATGGCCGAGCGCTACGACGGCATTCGTGCCGACCTCGAAGGGGCCGATGCTGCCAAGGCCGATGCCCGGGCGGAAGTTGCCAAGTACGAGGCCGCTCTCGTCGAGGTGCGTGCGGAAGTCGCGAAGCGTGTCGACGCGGCACGCGTGACGCTCGACAGCGAACGAGGTGAGGCGATCGCGGCAGCGAACCGACGCATCGCAGCAAAGAAGGCCGAGGCCGAGGCAGCAGCAGTTGCCGAGCGCGCAGCGGCTCGCGATCAGATCAGTGCCGCGGTCACCAGCGTCACCGCAACGGCAACGTCGATCGCGGTGGGCAAGCAGGCCGACAACTCGGTGGTCACCCAGGCAGTCGCACAGGCGATGCAGAGCACAGGAGCCCGATGATGAGATTTCTCCACCTCCTCGCAGCCGAAGACCCGTCGCAGACGCACCACTGGTTGTTGCCTGAAACCGCAGAAATCATCTACGGAGGCATCGCGGCACTGATCATCTTTGCCGCGCTCTACAAGTTCGCGCTTCCGGCGGCCACGAAGGCCCTTGCCGCTCGTACTGAGCGCATTCAGAAAGAACTCGACAACGCTGCGAACACCCGCTCCGCTGCCGAGGCCGAGGCATCGAACATCCGCAAGGCCGTTGGCGATATTGCGTCCGAGCGCGTGCGCCTGCTCGCCGAGGCCGATCAGCAGGCAGCCACCGTGCTGTCCGAGGGTCGGGCGCGCATCACGGCCGAGGTCGCCGATCTCGAAGCCAAGGCCGAGGCCGACATTGCCGCATCGCGCTCGCGTTCGAGTGACGAACTGCGCGCACAGATCGGACAGATCGCCTCGGTCGCCGCACAGAACGCCGTTTCGGCTGCACTGAACGACGGAACCAAGCAGGAACTCATCGAGAGCTTCATCAGCTCGGTCGGAGGTGCACGATGAGCGAAGCACGCATTGAGGCCTACGCGCGTGCGCTTGCCGACATCGCGACAGCCGAGGGCACTCTCGATGCCGTGGAGAAAGAGCTCTACGTCGTTGCTCGCGCGGTCGAGTCAAACGAGTCGCTGCGCGCGACTCTCTCCGACGAGTCGATTCCCGCGGTGCGCCGTCAGGCGGTTGTCGAGGCCCTGGTGGGTTCGGCGTCGAACACCACCGCGCAACTGGTCGGACTGGTCATCGGCTCAGGTCGTGGACGCGATCTCGCAGCCATCATCGACAAGGTCGTCAAGCGCGCGTCGAACGCGCAGAACAGGGAAGTTGCCGAAGTCCGTTCGGCGGTGGCCCTCTCTGCTGACCAGCAGAGCCGCTTGGCAGCCGCACTCGAGCGTGCTACCGGGAAGTCGGTCAATTTGAAGGTCGTCGTTGACCCGAGCGTCCTCGGTGGACTCATTGCCACCGTTGGTGACGAGGTCATCGATGGCAGCGTCCGTACCCGCCTCGACCAAGTGAAGAGCCGCCTCTAGGCCGGCCGAAGTCTTACGAAGGGAACACACATGGCAGACATCACACTGTCCGCAAGTGACATCGCAGCCGCGATCACGAAGGGTCTGGAGGGTTATACCCCCGATCTTGAGAAGCGCACCGTTGGTCGCGTCGCCGAAGTTGGCGACGGCATCGCCCGCGTGTCGGGGCTTCCCGACTGCGCGGTCAACGAGTTGCTCGAGTTCGAGGACGGCACCGTGGGCCTTGCCCTCAACCTCGACGAGGACTCGATCGGCGCCGTGATTTTGGGTGACGCCGACGCGATCGCAGAGGGCCAAGCCGTGAAGGCGACGGGTC
>SXGQ01109523.1_pt1 | contig 11918 bp, 8 predicted proteins | sample 3178371 | NCBI WGS metagenome assembly SXGQ01 (sample SAMN11356859, study PRJNA531348) | freshwater metagenome | isolation source: freshwater sample F1-20 | place: China: Fuxian Lake, Yuxi | collected 2017-12-25 | reverse complement strand
GGCAACGTGGTCACCCAGATGGAGATCCCGGTGGAGGGCACCATGGCTCCCAACCGCAGTGACATGATCGGCACGCTCTCCCCCCCTCGTGGTGACAAGAGCCCGCCGCGCATCATCTTCACCACGGACTTCGAGAAGCTCGTGGCGGAGGACCCGAAGGCGGTCGAGCGCTGGGCCGACAGCGTAGAGGTGCTTGTAGGCGACAAGGAGCTCAGCGAAGCCAGCGTGACGATCGTGGAAGTCCGCGCTGTCCCGCCGGACAGCGTCGCGGGGTAGACCCGCGGCGGAGGCGCGGTCACCGGGCGAGCGGGAGCGAGCGATCCCGCCGCTCAGCCGCGCGTGGGAATCCTCACCAGCTCAGCGCGAACCACTCGTACGTGGAGTACGAGACGTAGGGGTAGCCCCAGGCATCGGGGAAGTGGTCGCAGTAGTAGTCGGGCTCGCCGCACCAGCCGGCGCCGAAGCCGAGGCTGAACTCGTCGAAGGTGAGTCCCATGCCATCGATCGGGATGTCCCACTGCACGGTGTAGGCATCCGGGTAGGACAGGCCGGGATCGTCGAGGTTGTAGAAGGTCCCCGTGCTGAAGTCGTAGCCCTGGAGGCCGCTGTTCCCGGACTGAACGAGGATGCGGTAGAGCCCGTAGTCCGCCGCCGGCGACTCTCCCCAGGCCTCGACGAAGAGCCGGCTGGGGTCGAACACCGTGGACGACACGATGCGCATCTGGAGTACGCCGTCGATGACCCGGTACCAGCCCGCGGACACGTCGAAGTCGCCGGCGCCGACCACGTCGCCGCTGCCATCGCCGAGGTCGTCCATCGGTTGCCACGGCGGCTCACCGAGGACGAGCTGCTGACGCGCTTCGTAGGTGCGCGAGGAGTCGGTGAGCGTGAGGAGCAGATCGACCGTGTCGCCGGGCGCGCCGCCGGTGACCGTGATTTCGAAATCGTCGACCGTCTTGGTGCTGAGCGCACCGACGCTGCCCACGTTCTCGTCGTTGACCCCCGCCACGGCGGTGGCCGTGCTGGTGGCCTCGACCGAGAGCACGGCGCGGACGAGGCTGTCGCTCGCTTCATCCCCGATGTTGGTGATGCTGAACTCGAGCTCAGCGGTCTCGTCGGCGTCGAGGATGCCATCGCCGCCGCTGTCGTCGATGACCACGCCGGTGATCGCGAAGACCGGGAAGGGCACGGGGAGCCCAACGTCGAGCGCCCAGGACTCCACCCCATCGGTGAGGAGTAGGGTCGCGTCGAGATCGGTGGAGTCGATGTGCGAGGCCGCGACGTCGAACCGGAAGGCGTCGAGGGTGCGGGTCGAATCGCCCGCGTCGAGGGCGGTCGAACCGATTACGATGGGACCGCCGTCGAGGACCGTGAGGTCGGGATCGGCGCTGACGAGCGTGGCGGTGAGCACGTCGGCCGTGACCGCGCCGTTGTTGGTCAGCGTGAAGTTCATCGTAGCGCCGGCCGTGCCCGGGTCGAGCTCGGAGGGGGTGGTGCCGATGCCCGACACCACGAGGTCCGGGGGCTCGGGCAGGTAGCAGACGTCGGACTCGGCTGCGTTGACCGCGAGCGGCGCCATGGTAGAACTCTCGGTGACGCCGTCGAACGTGATGGAGAAGTCCATCACCGCACCGCCGCTGGCCGTCGCCGCTTCCACCCACCAGCGACCCTCTCCCGGACCGGCCGGCAGAAAGTCGACCGCCTCGGTGATGTCGGCGGTGTACACCGTCTCACCGGTGATGGCGGTGCCATTGGCGACGGTGACGGACCAGTCCGGCGCGACGGGGTCGCCCACGCCCACGACCAGCTTGAGCGCGCCGTCGGCGAGGGCCAGCCACTCGACCGAGGCCGTGCTCGCCTCTCCGATCAGCAGGCGCGTGTCCTCCACGACACTCACCGCGCCTGCGCTCACCGTCAGCGTGAGCGGGAGGTAGCTGTTGTCGGGCACCTCGGGCGCGATGTCGATCGCGAACCGGGCCTCGCCGGAGGCACCGGCCGCAAGGGCGCCGATCGTGGCGGTGGGCGTGGCCGCGGTGGCGCCGCCCTCGGGGAACTCGGCCGTGACCGTGAGGGCGGTCGCGTCGACCGGGGAGTCGTTGAGCACCGTTACGATCAGCGAGGCGGTGCCCCCAGGCGCGAGCACCGCGGGCTCCGTGGTCCAGGAGGGCGTGAAGGCCGGCTGCAGCTCGGTGACGGCGACGTCGTCGATGTACCAGTCGTCCGTATCGGCGCCCTCGTAGCGCCAGGAAAGGTAGACGACGTTGCCCAGCCAGGCGCTCAGGTCGTAGGCCCGGCTCTTGCCCCAGATCCCCTCGGGCGCCGCGGGCAGAGCCGCTTCGACGGGCACGTAGGCGCCGTCCTCGGGGTCGGGGCTGCCCAGGCTGATGTAGAGGCCGTGTTTGGCCTCATCGGCGGACACCCCGTACTCGTACCAGACCACCTGGGCGGAGGGTGCGCCAGAGAGGTCGATCGGCGGCGAGATCAGCCAGTCTTCCGGTGGCGTGATGTCGGCCGGCCCGCGCCCGTGAAACACCGCGTAGTCCCCTCCGTGGGACTTGCCCGCACTGAGGTCCCAACCGTAGCCCCGGAAGCCGAGGCTGGCGCTGTGCCACTCCAGCTCGGTGATGGTGGGAACCTCGGGGTCGGGAGGCTCGAAGGTCTCGACGAAGGGCAAGGCTCGGCCGAGGGCCTGCACCGGCACGAGGAAGGGCTCGCCGGGGGCGCCATCGGGGAGGTAGGTGTCCGAAGGCGTCTCCGCGAGGTCGACCGCACGGAAGTAGTACTCGAGGCCGGGAGAGGAGACGGCCGGCAGGCTAGCCGTCCACACATCGCCTTCGGCCTCCATTGTCCCGGGAACCCACGTCGGCTGCCCCTCGGTGCGCGAGAAGAACTGCACCACGGCAACGCCGTCCTCGTCGGTGGCGGTCACGGAGAGGGTGAGAGCTTCACCTTCTCCCGCGCCTGTCGGCGCCTCGTGAACCAGCACCGGCCCCGAATACCGATCGACGGTGCCGGTTTCGGCCGCCTCGTCACAGGCCAGGAGGAGAAGGAGGGTCGACGAGACGAGCAGCCGGGACATCACTCCTTGCCCTCCTGAAGGTAGCAGGGAGCGTAGCAGAGGCGCACCCCCTCGTAGGGCATGATGCAGCTGAAGCCACCGGGGCAGTCGCGGTCGTCGTCGCAGACCACCCCGCAGTAGTCGTAGAAGCAGATGTTGCCGTTGCCGCCGCAGTCGCCGTCGTCCTCGCAGTCGCGGCAGAAGTAGCCACCAGCGTCGTAACAATCGCCCTGGATCGAGCAGTACTCGCCAAAGCCGCAGTCGAGGTGCGTGTCGGCGCACTCGCCGGTCTCGCAGGTGGCCTTGTCGGCGTTGCACACGTCGCCGAACATGCAGTCGGAGTCTTCCTGGCAACCCGACACGCAGGTGTTGTCCGCCGAACAGTACTGCTCAATGCCGCATTGCACGGAGGTGGCGCAGGTGGCCGCGACACACTGCCCAGCGATGCACTCCTCGGCGAAGCCGCAGGGCTCATCGGCCGAACACTCGGCGACGGTGCTCTGGCCGCAGGCGGCCAGAAGCAGGAAGAGGAGGCTCATTGGCCGCTCCGGACCTTGTACTCGGCCACGATGTATTGTTCGCTCTCGGGGACCTGACCGAACTCGAAGCGCAGGCTGTTTCGCTCTTCCACGTAGCTGTAGTGCGTGTCCAGCGTGAGATCGCGAACCTTGCTGTCGTTGTCGGGCGACGAGTAGATCGCCACCTTCAGGGACTCCAGCACCGGGTAGCGGCTGAGCTCGAACTCCGCCTGCAGCCCGGAGAGGGTGAGGCCGAGCTGGGAGACGAGCGGGGAGAAGTCCTCGTCGCAGATACTGTCGGCGAGGCCTCCGGTGAGGGCCACGGCGTGGACGTAGCGGTGGCCGTACACCGCCGCACCATTGGCGCTCACGCAGCTCGCTTCGCCGGCGAACTCGGGGGGTTCCGAGCCGACCACGGCCGAAACGTTCATGAGGGTGTGGTCGCGGAAGGCGGCATCACCTTTCATCGCGGCGAACTCGCTTAGATAGGTGCTCACCGGGTCGGGCGAGCCATCCTCTTCGTCGGAGACCACGAGGATGTTGAAGTTCGCCTCTTCACGGATGAAGCCGGCGTTGTGCCCCGCGAGCATGTCTGGCGCGGTGGCGAGCCGAACCGCCTCGAGGCCCATCTCGTGCCCCGAGCCGCTGATACCCTGGGCGACCATCTCCTGGAAGATTTCGCGCGCCCCCTCGGTGGTGCCGGTGACGTAGAGCACGTCGTTGTTCAGCGTGAAGGCCTCGCCGGTGGCGAGGTCGGCCGTGACTCCGCCGTTGAGCGTACTGTCGGCCTCACGGGCCACCACGACGGTGGCGCCCGCCTCGAGGGTGAGTCCCTCGGGGAAGCTGTAGGCGTTCCGGCCGTCGTCGATCAGGCCCCATCCGGAGATGTCCTGCGGGGCATCGCCGATGTTGGTGATCTCCACCCACTCGCCGAGCTCATCAGCCACTCCCGCGGGGTCGGCCATGAACTCCGTGATGATCACAGCGCCGAAGCGCGCGTCGACGCCGGTGCCCTCGGCGCTCAGTCCGCAGGAGGCGTTGGCCTCCCCGGCACCGCCCCCTTCGACCGCACACCAGCTGTCCTGCTTGTCGTTGCCCACCGCGGAGTACCAAGAGGGGTCGAGCACTATCGCGAAACCCTCGGCCACGGCCCAGGCGTGGGTGTACGCCACCCGGTCGACCTCGTTGCCGTCCGCGTTGGTGAGCACGATCTCATCGTCCCCGCCGATGAGCCGACCACGCGAGCCGGGCTCCTCGACGTCGGTGAGCACGACGCCGAGCTGCCAGTCGACATCGGTGCCATCAAAGTACTCGATGAAGCTGTCGAAGTTCGACGCCAGCTTCGTCTGCTCCTCGTACATGGAGCAGCTGTTGTCGACCACCAGCATCAGATCGAAGGTGTTGCGACGCTTCTGCTGGAAGGAGTCGATCGTCTCGATCTGCGTGAAGCTCGTTTCGTTGCACCCGAGCAGAATCAAGACCGACCACAGGGTCCTATTCATCGAGGGCCTCCTCACTTTGATCGCCGGCACCCCGTTCGAGGCCGACCATGCCGCGGAACAGCAGCGCCTCGGAAAGCGCCGGCGTCTGCGGGTGGAGATGAAAACTGGAGTAGTACACCTGGCCGTTCTGCCCGATGGGGATGCGCACCGCGAGCGGAACGCCCTTGAAGACCTCGTAGTCTCCGCCCTCGAGCGGCTGGTAGACCACGTCGCCGCTGAGGAGCACCTCGACGTCGTCGCTCACGTCCTTCATCACGGCGAAGGCCGAGTAGTTCAGGCTCACGCTGACGACCGCGGAGTCGAGGGTCTCCCGGAGCTCCTCGTCCACCACATCCACCAGCAGGTCACCCGCCACGCCGACCTGTGCGTTGTCCACGATGGTGTCGTCGTTGGCAAAGGTGATCTTGTCGGGCCAGCAGGCCTCGACCAGATCGTAGGCCCAGTCGGTGACGAAGAGCGAGCCGCCGCCTTCGGGGAAGGCGCAGGCGTTTTCCATCGCCGTTTCGTCGAGAAGGAGCGCGTCGTCGGGTTCGAGGGTGCGGTTGTACTCGAAGGAGTTGAGCCCGCGGGTGCCGCTGTTGATGAACACCGCCTGAAACTGGTCGATCTCGAAGCGGCTCAGGTCCTCGACCGGCGCGGTGAAGAGCTCTTCCACCGTGCGTCCCGGGTCCTCACGGCCGGGACGATCGTCACCAACCCAGGTGGTGGACGCCGAGATGTACCCGTTGAAGGGCTGGAAACCGACGTCGCCGCGCAGGAGTACCCCGCCGAGGTCGTCGAAGTCGCCGTTCACGACCGCGATCGCGTCCAGCTCCACCGCGGTGAAGCCTTGTTCGACACATCCGAAAAGAGTGAGGAGCAGACCGACGCTCATTCCAGGATTACCGTCCCTCCGACCTGGACCACGGAGGTGCTCTTGGTCTGGACGGTGCTGAAGGAGAAGCCCACAGGCGGCCCCTCGATGTACGAGTAGGCCGCAAAGCTCGCGTTGCCGTCCTTCAACTGGCCCAGCTCCGCAGGAGTGTAGGTGTGCTCGCCGTCGTCCCAGGGCAACGAGCCGGCGAAGCCCGACATCCCGTCCGGCTCCACCAGCTGGCCGGAGATCTGCGTGCCGAAGATCGCGTCCGGGTAGGTCTGAGCGGGGGTCCAGGTGTAGGTGAGGTCTTCCGCCCGGTTGTGGGTGAAGTTGCCCCACCAGCCCGGATCGAGCATCTCGAAGTCCGCCGGCACGGTGGGCTGCGCGTCTTCCACGACCTCCGCGGGAATCCCGTTGGGGTCGCCCTCGGTCTGCAGGTCGTACATCTGGTCGAAGCAGTAGTCGCTCAGCGAAACGTCGTCCTTCGTGTAGTAGATCATCCCCGACGAGCCATCGATCTGCTTCTCGAGGGTAACGATGTTGCAGTCCGACACGAGCCACACGCGGTCGCCGGCGCTGAGCGTTTCGGGATCGGGACAATCGGCCGAGCCGCCGGTGGTGTACGTGACCCAGACGCCATTTGCGTCGTAGGGCTGGGGGCCGCCGGCGCAAGCCGGGTCGCTCGAGCAGTCGCTGTCGTAGCAGTCGGTGTAGTCGTCTTTGTCGTTGTCGATCATGTCCGAGCAGGATGACTCGGGATCGGGCGGGCAGGCAGGATCCAGCGGCAGGTAGAAGAGCGCCCCGACGCGGACGTACTCGGCGATCTCACCGGTTTGGTTGTCGATGCCGCGCACGACGTAGAACCAGCGCGAGATCACCACGTTGCTCAGGTCGAGGTCGCCATCCAGCACGGTGGTGGCGTCCTCCATGTAGACGCCCTCCTGGCCGGTGGTGACGATGATGTCGCGGGTGCCGAGCAGCGCCGCGTTGCTCACCGTGAGGCGGCCGTAGAGGTTCTCGGAGTCGATGACCGTCATCGAGTCGACGATGATGTCCTGCTTCTCGTCCCCGTACTGGAAGAAGCGAAGTTCGGTCTTGTCGGTGAAGTGCGTGTCCTTGCCGACGATGGTGAAGGTGACCGCTTGGCCCTGCTTCATCTCCGGCGGGTCGAAGGTGGCGGAGATGCCCACGCGATCCACCTGGAAGGCGCCGTACTGCGTGGTGAGGTCGTTGCCGTTCTCGACGTACACGTCACGCAGGCCGGGCACCGCCTCGGGCGCCACCGTGATCTCGGCGACAAGGTAGGTCTCGCTCAGCACATCGACCGCGGTGACCTCGACGTCCTCGCCGAAGCCCGCCCAGGTCTTGCCCGACACCCACTCCGTGTTGTTGCCGATCAGCTCGACCCGGAGGTGCTCGCCGATCTTGGCGCGGGAGGGGGCGACGGTGAAGCTGTCGTCGACGATGGTGAGGGCCTCACCCATCGTGAACGAGCCGCCCCGGGTGTCGAGGTAGCCGTCGCGCGGGCCCAGGGTGGCCGCCGGATCGACCGTGACGTTGGCCACGGCAGACCATCCATCGAGCACGGTGAGGCTGTTGACGGTGACACCGCCGCCAAGGTCCAACGAGTTGTCCACGAACTCAAAGATGGAGTTCGTCGAAGTGATCTTGGCGTCGAGCGTTTGACCCCGACCCGCTTCCGGGGGCCAGAAGGTCAGGGACTGGACCTGGGTGCCTACCTCCGGCGAATCCCCGCTACTGGGATCGTCACAAGCGAGGAGGCCGAGGGTGAGCAGAGCGAAGAGCACGCGCATGAACGCTCCGGGCGAAATGCTGAGGAAGTATACCAGCGGACGGGCCTGATCGCGACGAAGGTTGCGGCGAAAGCAGGGCCGGCTACGACGGGGCGGAAGCCCCGAACCCGCGCCCGCTCTCAACCGAGAACGGACGCCATGGACGCATTGGCCCAGTCGAGCAACGCCGAGGGCAGGAGCCCGAAGATGATCAGGAGCGCGCTGGTCAGACCCAGCGCGAGGCGAGCCCGCCCGTCCATCGCAAGCTCGGGGTGGCCCTCACGCATGTACATGTAGACCATCGGCCGCAAGTAGTAGTAGATGCCGGCCGCGGCGCCGATCGCGCCGACGAAGGCCAGGCCGATCTCGCCCGAACCGATGGCCGCGCTGAAAAGGTAGAACTTGCCGATGAAGCCCATGGTGGGCGGAAGGCCCGCGAGGCTGATCAGGCAGACCGACAGGCCAGCTGCCAGCAAGGGGTTGGACTTGCCGAGGCCAGCGAGCCGCGAGACGTCGGTGGCGTCGTTTCCCGAGGCATCGGTCATCATAGTGAGGACCGCGAAGGCACCCGCGTTCATCAGCGCGTAAGCGAGCATGTAGAACGCGAGGCTGCCGATGCTCTCGTTGCCGACCGCGCCGCCGGCGGCCACCGAGGAGAGTGCCATCAGCAGGTAGCCGGCGTGGGCAACGCCCGAGTAGGCGAAGATGCGTTTCAGGTCGTTCTGCGCGAGCGCGGCGAGGTTGCCCACCAGCATGGTGGCAGCCGACATCCACCACAGGGCGCCGCTCCACAGGGAGGCGTCGTCGCCCATGGCGCCGATCACAACCCGGCCGAAGGCCGCGATGCTCGCCGCCTTCACGCCGGAGGCCATCAGGGCGGTGACCGCCGTGGGTGCGCCCTGGTACACGTCGGCGGCCCACATGTGGAAGGGCACCGCCGCCACCTTGAAGCCGAAGCCGACCAGCATCAACGCCCCGCCGATCAACAGCAGCGTGCTGGCCTCACCATGCGCCTCACGCAGCGCGTGCGCGAACGTGGTGAGCGAGGTGCCACCGGTGGCGCCGTACACGAAGGCCACGCCGTAGAGGAGGATCGCCGAGGAGAACGCGCCGAGGATGAAGTACTTGAAGCCGGACTCGACGGAGCGCTCGTCGGAGCGCTTGATCGCACACAGCACGTACACCGCGATGCTCATGATTTCGAGCGCGATGAACGTCATCATCAGGTCGTTGCTGTACGCCATGCCGAGCATGCCGCAGAGCGCGAACATCACCAGCGCATAGAACTCTCCGACGCGCACGCCGATTCGCTCCATGTAGGAGTCGGCCACGAGCAGGGAGAACAGGCCGGCCAGCAGCGAGACCGCCGCGAAGAAGTTGCCGTAGGCGTCGATGCGGAGCATTCCCGAGAAGGCCTCGGTTGCCGGCTCCCCGGCCCCGAGCGCAATCAGGACGAGCGCCGCCGCCACGGTGGCGCAGGACGCCGCCCAGAACGGAAGCCGCGGCATCGGCCGATAGAGCGCCGCGGCAACCATGAACACTACGCCCATCACCGCGAGGAGGATCATCGGTGCCGAAAGAACGAGCGAATCGAGGTTGGTGGTACCGGGACCCATCAGTGCGACTCCTTGGCGAGCCACGAGGGCAGGCAATCATCCCCACAGGCGTAGGGCGAAGCCTCGAAGTGGGTCTCCATGCGAGCCACGAAGGCGTTCACGGAGGGGTTGATACGGTCGAGGAAGGGCTTCGGGTAGATTCCCATCCAGAATGCGAAGGCCACCAGAGGGAGCAAGTAGGCCAGCTCCCGCGCGTTGAGGTCCTTCAGGCCCTTGTTGGCCTCGTTCTGCAACGGGCCGAACATCATCCGCTGGAAGGCCCACAGCATGTAGGCGGCTCCGAAGATCACGCCGGTGCTGGCGATGACGGTGGGGATGGGCGCGTACTGGAAGGCGCCGAGCAGGATCATGAACTCGCCCACGAAGCCGTTGAGGCCCGGGAGACCGATCGAGCTAAAGGTGACGATCATGAAGATCAGGGCGAACCGAGGCACCACCTTGGTGAGGCCGCCGTAGTCAGCGATCTTGCGGGTGTGGCGACGCTCGTAGAGCACGCCCACGAGGAAGAACAACGCCGCAGTGCTCACACCGTGGTTGAGCATCTGGAAGATGCCGCCGGTCACTCCCGGTCCGTTGAGGGCGAAGAGGCCCAGCATCACGTAGCCGAGATGGCTCACCGAACTGTAGGCCACCAGCTTCTTGATGTCGTCCTGGACGAGCGCCACGAGGGCACCGTAGACGATGCCGATGACCGCCAAGCCCACGAGGATGGGCCCGTACGCCACCACCGCGTCGGGGAACAGCGGCATTGCGAAGCGGTAGAAGCCGTAGGTGCCCATCTTCAGCATCACGCCGGCCAGAACGACCGAGCCACCCGTGGGCGCCTCGACATGTGCGTCGGGCAACCAGGTATGCACCGGGAACATCGGCACCTTGATGGCGAAGGCGATGGCCAGACAAGCGAACATCCACTTCTGGGAGGAAGGGGTGATCGCAAGCTCGAGAAGCACGGGGAGATCGGTCGACCAGGCGCCCGTCTGCTCGTACTGGGTGAAGTAGAGCGCCAGGAGCGCCACCAGCATCAGGAGCGAACCGGCTGCCGTGTAGATGAACAGCTTCACGGCCGCGTAGATGCGCCGCTCCCCGCCCCAGATGCCGATCAGGAAGTACATCGGCAGGAGGACGAGCTCCCAAAAGACGTAGAAGAGGAAGACGTCCAGCGCGACGAAGGTGCCGATCATCGCGCCTTCGAGCGCAAGCATCAGCGCCGCGTAGCCGCGGAAGTTCTTCTCGACGCCGGTGAAGCCCGCGAGGAGGATGAGCGGGGTGAGGCCGGTGGTGAGCAGGATGAGGAGGAGTGAAACCCCATCAATGCCGAGGTGGTAGCTCACGCCCCACTGCGGGATCCACGCGAGGCGCTCCTCGAACTGGTAGGCGGAGTTGGCAGGGTCGAACCCGAACCAGAGCGGCAGCGAGGCCGCCAGGACCAGCATCGACGCGCCGAAGGCTGCCGGCCGGGCCAGCCGCTCGGGGAGCATCGCCACGAACGCGGCGAGCACGATCGGCAGAAGGGTGACCAACGAGAGCATCGGCATCAGCTCACCCGAGGACGTAGGCGGTGGCGAGCAGAGCTGCGCCGGCCGCGATGGAGATTGCGTAGGCCTGGACCTTCCCGTTGCCGAGACGCCCGTGGAGACGGCCCGCCGTCTGCGCGAGCGAAGCCGCGCCGTTGACGAGTCCGTCGATGATCTGCGAGTCCACGATGGCCCAAAGAACCTGGCGCGACCCGGTCACGATGGGGGTGAGGATCGCGGCCTCGTAGGCCTCGTCCACGTACCACTTGTTGAGGCTGCCCTCGTAGAGCTTCCGGAAGCGCGCCGCGATCTCACCGGGGAGATGCGGCTGCTGCACGTAGAAGCGGTAGGCCAGCCCGACACTCGCGGCCACGCCGAGTAGCGTGAGCCCCATGAGCGGGAACTCCAGCGGGTTCCCGTGCGGGAACTCTACGTGGCCGTGCTTGAACACCGGATCGAGGAAGTGGTGGAGCATGCCGTGGCCCGGGAGCCAGTGCGGCAGGTTCATGAAGCCGCCCACCGCCGCGAGGAGCGCCAGCACCACGAGGGGGCCGACGATCACCGGCGGGGACTCGTGCGGGTCGTGACCACCGTGCCCGTGCGCATCGTGCCCATGGGCATCGTGCGCGTGTGCGCCGTGACCGTGTGCGTCGTGACCGCCGCGGTAGGTGCCCGCGAAGGTCATGAACATCAGGCGGCTCATGTAGAACGCCGTGAGAAGCGCACTCACGGTGGCCAGCGCCCACAACACCTTCGGCATCACCGACCCGAGGGGAAGCCCTTCGAACATGGGGGTGATGAAGGTGAGCCAGAGGATCTCGTCCTTCGAGAAGAAGCCCGAGAACCCGGGAACCCCGATGATGGCCAGGTAGCCCATCAGGAAGGTGAGGAAGGTCACCTTCATGTGGCGCGAGAGGCCGCCCATCTTCCGCATTCCCATGAGTCTAGGAATTGAGTGACCATAAACATCTGCATCCAAGATTCCAACTTTTAAACCTCTTGCAGCTGCAGCAACTGCAAGATTTACAGTTACAGAAGACTTTCCAACTCCGCCCTTGCCT
>SXGQ01835251.1_pt1 | contig 11919 bp, 14 predicted proteins | sample 3178371 | NCBI WGS metagenome assembly SXGQ01 (sample SAMN11356859, study PRJNA531348) | freshwater metagenome | isolation source: freshwater sample F1-20 | place: China: Fuxian Lake, Yuxi | collected 2017-12-25 | reverse complement strand
TGGAGACGGAGACGCTGAAGTGGTGCCGGGAGATGCTGGAGCATTCGCCACTGGCGCTGCGGTGTTTGAAGTCGGCGCTGAATGCGGATTGTGACGGGCAGATGGGGCTGCTGGATTTGGCGGGGAATGCGACGCTGCTGTATTACATGAGCGAGGAGGGGCGTGAGGGGAAACAGGCGTTCCTTGAGAAGCGGCAGCCGGATTTCACGAAGTTTCCCCGGGTTCCCTAACAGAAGGTTGTGGCGAAGATTCCGCTCAAGTCGATGGTGTTTGCCGCGCGGCCGAAGACGCTGCCTGCGGCGATCGTGCCGGTGTGGGCGGGGTGTGTGTTGGCGTGGAAGCTGACCGGGGAGTTTGATTGGCTGATCGCGTGGAGCACTTTGTTAGGGGCTGTGTTCATCCAGATTGCGACGAATTTTTTCAACGACGCGATTGATTCGCGGAAGGGAGCGGATACGGAGCGGCGGCTGGGCCCGGTTCGGGTGACGGCTTCCGGGATGATGACGGCGCGGATGGTGAACGGGCTGGCGGTGGGTTTCCTAGGGCTGGCGTTTTTGTGCGGGGTGATTCTCTATCAGGCGCGGGGATGGCCGGTGATTGCGATCGGTTTGCCTTCGCTGTTTCTGGCGTATGGATATACGGGCGGGCCGTTTCCGCTGGCGTATCGGGGGATGGGTGAGGTGTTTGTGGTGTTGTTTTTCGGATTGGTTGCGGTGTGCGGGACGGTTTTCATGCAGACGGGGGAGTGGCCGCGGGAGGGGCTTTTGTTAGGCGGGCAGATTGGGCTGCTTTCGGCGGTGTTGATATCGATCAACAATTTGCGGGACCGGGAGGAGGACGGGACGACGGGGAAGCGGACGCTGGCGGTGCGGTTCGGGCCGAAGGTGGCGGTGGCGGTGATCTGGCTGGAGATCAAGGTGGCGGCGTTTGTGGGGTTGGCGTGGGTGGCGTTTGATCAGCCGGCGCTGGCGTTGGCGGGGGCTCCGGTTTTTTTGTTAGGGATGCGGATCATTTGGGGAGTGCTGACGTTGCCGCCCTCGCGGTTCAACCGGTTGCTGGCGATGTCCGCGTTGCAGTTGATTTTGTTTGCTGCGGTTTTCCATGTTGCGGCGACATTGAAATGAAATTCACCGACGCATGATTGTTCACGAGCCGAAGCCGCTGATTGCCCGATACCGGATGAAGTCCCGGGGATTTCTGAATGCCGTGAGCGCGCGGCGTGAGTTCGAGGGGGTGTTGATCCAGACGGGTGGCGGGTATGGTTGCATTCATCCGTGGCCGGAGCTGGGTGATCCGCCGTTAGAGAAGTGCTTGGCGGATCTGCAGGGGGCGAGGCGTTGGCCGATCGTGCGGCGTGCGTTGCGATGTGCGGAGTATGACGCGGCGGCGAGATCGCGGGATGAGTCGTTGTTCGAGGAGATGGAGGTGCCGATGAGTCATGCGACGTTGGGTCGTGGTGATGTGGCGGAGGTTTCGGCGGCGGTGGAGGCGGGGTTTGCGGTGGTGAAGCTGAAGTGCGGGCGGGATGTGAAGAAGGAAGCGGCGATGCTGGATGCGCTGGCGGAGGGATTTCCCGCAGTGAGGTGGCGGTTGGATTTCAACGAGGTGCTGACGCCGGAAGCGGCGACGGATTTTCTAACAGGGTTGACGGAGAAGACGCGGGGGGCGATTGATTTTGTTGAGGATCCGTGCCCGTTTTCGGAGACGGCGTGGCCGGAGTTGAGGCGGCGGACGGGGTTGTCGCTGGCGGTGGACCGGGAGTCCGCGCCGCATCGTGCGGAGGCGCAGGTGATGGTGATCAAGCCTGCGGTGGACGAGCCATTTTTGTTAGGTGAGGCGGCGATCGCGCATCAGCAGCGGGTGGTGATGACGAGCTACATGGATCATCCGTTCGGGCAGGCGTTCGCGGCGTGGGAGGCGGCGCGGTTGGAGTTGATGTTTCCGGGGTTGGTGGGGGTGTGCGGATTGCAGACGCATCATTTGTTCGAGGCGGATGCTTTCACCGAGGCGTTGGGGGCGTGGACGCCGGAGTTTCATGTTCCCGCGGGGACGGGGTTGGGATTTGATGATTTGTTGGAGGCGCTGCCATGGACCCGGCTTTATTGATTGATCCGGTGTTTTGGGGTGATGGGGCATCGGTGGCGATGGGTGCCTTCGATGGGGAGTTGCCGGATGAGGTGGATGGATCGGGGTTGGTGTTTTTCCAGACATCGGGCAGCAGCGGGGAGCCGAAGTGGATCGGTCTAACAAAGAGTGGTTTGTTGATTTCGGCGGCGGCGGTGAACGGTCATTTGGGGGTGACGGAGGATTCGTGTTGGGGGCTTGCGCTGCCGTGCCATCATGTGGGTGGGTTCGGGGTGGTGGCGCGGGTGTTCGAGGCGGGGTGCGGGCATGTGGTGTTTCCCGGGCGGTGGGATGCGGGAAGGTTTCGGGACTGGGTTGCGGAGGAAGGGGTGAGTCATGTTTCGCTGGTGCCGACGCAGGTGCATGATCTGGTGGCGGCGGGTCTAACAGCGCCGGATGGTTTGGTGGCGGTGGTGGCGGGTGGAGGGAGGCTGGCGGAGGAGACTGGGCGGGCGGCGAGGGGGCTGGGTTGGCCGGTGCTGGCGAGTTACGGGATGACGGAGGCGGGATCGCAAGTGGCGACGCAGGGGTTGGGATTACTGGATGTGCCGTATGAAATGGGGCGGTTGCCGATTTTGCCGCACTGGCGGGTGGGGGTGAATGATGAGGGTTTGTTGAGGTTGGCGGGACCGGCGTTGTTTGATGGGGTGTTAGAGCGGGTGGGTGGGCGTTGGCGGTTTGTGAAGCGGGTGGGCGAGTGGTTCGAGACGCGCGACCGGGTTTTGTTAGATGGGGGTGTTTTGACTCCGATGGGCCGATGGGACGGGGTGGTGAAGATCTTCGGAGAGCTGGTGGATCCGGAGTTGGTGGAGCGGGAGTTGGCGGTTTGTGCGGAGGGTGGGTTGGTTGAGGGGCGTTTTTGTGTGGTGGCGGTGGCGGATGAGCGTGCGGGGCACCGGTTGCGTTGGTTCATCGAGGGGGATTTTGATAGAGAGTGGGCGATGCGGGTGCGGGAGCGGTATCATGGGAGTGTGCCGGGGTTCCTGAGGGTTGGGGAAGCGGAGGGGGTTGAGGTTTTTCCTCGGAGTCCGTTGGGGAAGATTTTGCGGCGCGAAATCGTGCGAAAATAGGGATTGTCATCGGGCGATGATTCGGAATACTTCAACCATATTGAATACCAGTGGTAGTAAACGGCTGCCCTCGGGTGGCGTTGCGGATTCCAGCGGCGGGCTGGTTGATCGCGAGGTTTTCCCCGCCACCCCCATCGTTTCCACAACAAACCAATGATTCAACCGACCGAGGCATCGCAGGCAGGACTTTTTGAAGAGATCACCCCTGGCGCCGGCAAGACCCGACAACGCATGTCCGCCCGACCCATACCCGCTGATTTCGGACTAACGGCACCATCGCAGATCGTCAAAAACTATGTTTTGGACACGAACGTGTTGTTGCACGATCCGGCGTCGTTGGAGCGGTTCAAGGAGAACCATTTGTGCATTCCGGTGGATGTGTTGGCGGAGTTGGACAAGTTCAAGTCCGAGCAGACGGAGCGTGGTGCGAATGCGCGGCGGGTTCACCGGCGGCTGACGGAGATGTTTTCCTGTTCGGAGAAGGTGACGCGTGGGGTGCAGACGGAGGGAGGCGGGACGGTGCGGCTGGTGATTTATGATCCGGCGAGTTGTCCGAAGGATTCCGAGCAGTTGAACCGGTTTCACCGGATTTTTCCGGATCGGGAGCGGGTGGATCACCGGATTCTGGCGGCGTGTCTATTGCTGATGCAGCACAATCAGGCGCCGGTGGTGTTGGTGACGAAGGACATCAACATGCAGCTGAAGGCGCGGGCGGTGGGGATCGAGTGTCAGGATTATCTGAATGACAAGGTGGATGCGCGGGAGGTTTCCAATTACGATGTGCGCCGTATTGAGGTGGATGCGTCGGAGTTGCAGCGGTTCGCGAGCGCGGGGGAACTGGTTCTGAGTGAGGACCGTTGTTCCGGGTTGGCGATCAACGAGTATGTTTTGTTAGGCACTGGTGAGAAGCAGACGATTCCCGCGCGGATCACGGCGGATTTCCGGTTTGTGAGGCTGAACATTCCGGAGGTTCTGAAGATTCCGGACGGGCAGTCGCTGAAGCCATTGAATCTAGGGCAGCGGTGTTTGATCGACGCGTTGCTGAATCCGGAGATTTCACTGGTGACCTGCTATGGTCATGCAGGGACCGGCAAGACGTTGGTTGCAGTGGCGGCGGGGTTGCATGAGATGTTCAACCGGCGGTACACGGGCATCACGGTGAGCCGGCCGGTGGTGGCGATGGGTGAGCAGCTCGGGTTTCTTCCGGGATCTTTGGATGAGAAGATGCGGCCGTGGTTGCAGCCGATTCATGATGCGTTGGATTTGCTGATGCGGCCGAATGTTCCGTTGGGGCCGAAGCGGAAGCAGCAGAAGCCGATGCCGGGTGCGCCGACGGCGAAGAAGCCGTATGAGTTGCTGATGGAGCAGGGGATACTAGAGATCGAGGCGTTGTGCTACATCCGCGGCCGTTCGATTCCGAACCGGTTTTTCGTGCTGGATGAGGCGCAGCAGCTGACGCCGCAGGAGGCGAAGACGGTGGTGACGCGGATGTCACGGGATTCGAAGCTGGTGCTGGTGGGGGATCCGGCGCAGATCGACAATCCGTATGTGGACAGCCGGAGCAATGGTTTGGTTTACACGCGGAACCGGTTGAAGGGTCAGCCGTTTGTCGCTCACGTGGCGTTGAACCGGGGTGAGCGATCCGAGCTGGCGGAGGCGGGTGCGCAACTGATGTGACGGGGCTGCCCGTTGACAGTTGGCCTCGGCCGCTGTTTACTCCCCGCCAATGACCGTTTGCCGTTGGTTTCTTGCTTTTGCTTCGTTGCTGTTTGCATCGGGTTGCGGCTTGGTTCCGAGCGAGAACAGCTGGCAGGGAGCGATTGCGAACCAGTCTTCGCAGTTGGGATACCGGAACTGGATCGTGATCGCCGAGGCGTCATTTCCGGCGCACAGCAGGCCGGGTGTCCGGCAAGTGAATGCGAATGTTGAGGTGCCGGAGGCGGTGGATTACGTGTTGAATGCGCTGGAGCGGACGCAGCATGTGCGGCCGAATGTTTATCTGACGCGAGAGTTGCGGTCGTTGGAGAATGATTTCGCGCCGGGGATTGATGATTTCCGGGGGCAGATCCAAGAGTCGCTGCACGGGTATGAGCCGACGGAGCTGGATCAGCAGTCGCTGCTGGTTTTGTTAGAGGATGCGAACCGGACGTTTGACGTGTTGGTGATCCGGACGATCAGCGCGCTGCCTTACAGTTCGGTGTTTTTGGAATTGCAGCCGGGGTATTGGGATTCGGATTCGGAGCAGCGGTTGCGGCAACGGATCGAGCGCGAGCGAATGGAAAAGCTGGCGCGACCGGTGCCGTGAGCTCAAAGTCGCCGCGTGAGCCGAAAAGACGACGAACTCCGCAAGGAACGGGAAGCTGCCTGGGTTGGTGATGCCGTGTTGGCGCTGTTCGCGCGGCAGTTCGTGCTTCGGGAGCGGAATGCGATGGATGGCGAGTGGTTCACGCGGATGACGTCGAACGAGTTTTTGAGTGCGTTCGGGAATCCGACGCGGGTTGAGGCGTCGATCGGGCGGTTGTATCAGGAGGGAGGGTTGGATGCGGCGTTTGCGTGGATGGATGCGGAGTTGGTGCCGATGTTCCGGAAGCAAATTGCGAAGCGGCCGTGATTTCGCCGATTTTTTGCGGATTTCGGTTCGATTTCGCCTTGGCGGAATCTCGAAGCGTGCTTAAAAGCCCCGCGCCATGACACGTGCCCACATCGAAGTTTGCATCAAGATCTTCATCGTTGCGCTGATCGCGACGTTTTGTTGGACGGTGGTTCGGGTGTTGGGGATGATGGGGTGGATGTGATCCGGGGATTTCCGGGTTATTTCCAATCGACAGCGATTTGGGCGATGCCGCCGGAGCGGTCGTCGTATTTGAGGTGGCCGTGTTGGAGGCCGTATTCGTGGACGAGGCGTGTGACTTTGACGTCGTGGGCGCAGTATTCGGCGATTTTGCGGAGGGGTGCGAACTCGCCGGTTTTCTTGTGTTCTTGCCACCAGCGGAGGGCGTCGAGGCCGTCGGCGGTTTTTCCGGCGCCGAGTGAGGCGGAGGCGACGGAGTCGAGTTTGAGGCGGAAACCGAGGCGGGTTTCCAGATCGAGCATCATGTCTAGGTTGAGTGTCTGGTCGGCGAGGGTTGGGAAGATGTAGGGTTGGAGGACGGGGTAATCGAACTGGATGTGGTTCCAACCGATGACGAGGTCTGCGCGGACGAGTTCCTCGCCGAGGCGGTCCATTTCGTTTTCCGGGTAGATTTCGTAGGTTCCGCGTGCGGTGCTGTAGGTGACGGCGACGGATACGCCCATTTTGTCCTTGTTTGAGAAGCCGCCGACGTCTCCGAAGCTTCTTTGGGTTTCCAGATCGAAATAGACGATGTTTCTCGCGGCCACGCCCGTTGGTAGCGGAGGGGAGGTGGCGAGGGCAAGCTTCGTGCGCGTCAGGATGGCTCCTTGCGGCGGGCGAGGGTGAGTGCGAGGCCGAGGGTGCCGAGGAAGATGAGGTAGCAGGCGAGCAGTTCGAGGTAGCTTTTGCAGATTCTCGGGATTTCCGGGGAGAAGGCATCGCCGAGGGTGGCGCGCCAGAAATTGGAGCTGCCGATGACGCGGTTGAAGACGTAGAGGATGAGCAGGGCGGCGGCGATGAGTCCGGAGCCGGCGTGGGTGCCGAGTGTTGCGAAGAAGCCGAGCATGATGCGCTTGTGGCGGAATCCGGTGATGAGGGCGAAGATGAGGATGGCGCCGACGACCCAGCTTTCCGGGAAGGGCCAGCCGAGGATGTCCGAGATGAAGTCTTCGATTTCGCCGACGACTGCGGCGGCGAGGCCGAATGCGAGGACGCGGCAGACCGGGCGTTGAGGGCCGGCGTGGGCGGAGGCACCGAGCATGACTGCTGCGCCGAGGGCGAGGAGGAGGGCTTGGAGGAACTCGATGGAGCCGCGTTCGAGTGGTGCGGAGGGTTTGTCCGGCAGCCATGCGGGGAGGAGGATGGCGACGGAGCCCGCGCAAATCAGAGCGATCCGCACGAGGGTGCGGGAAAGCGATGAGCCGTTGCGGGATTTCGGGACGTTTTGCGTCACGGGGGCAGTCAACGGATTCCCTCCGCGCGTGGCAAGCCCGCGTGGTGGGTCACTCGCCGCGGAGGTGTTTGAGAGCTTCGCGGATGGCGGGGAGGAGCATGGGCAGGCATTCGCCGATGGCTTTGGGGTTTCCCGGGAGATTCAGGATCAGGCTGCGGCCGCGGGTGCCGGCGGTGGCGCGGGATAGGATGGCGGTGGGGACGGTCGGGAAGCTCATCACGCGCATGACTTCGCCGAAGCCCGGGAGTTCGCGTTCGAGCACGGCGCGGGTTGCCTCCGGGGTGACGTCGCGTGGTGCGGGGCCGGTGCCGCCGGTGGTGACGATGAGGTCGCATGCGTCGGCGTCGCAGAGGCGGATGAGGAGTTGTTCGATTTCCTGGCGATTGTCCGGGATGACTTCGCGGTTCCAGGTGATTCCGGTGCTGAATGCTTCGCCGAGGATGCGTTCGATTTCCGGGCCGCTGCGGTCCTGATAGATTCCGGCGCTGGCGCGGTCGCTCAGGGTGATGCGTGCGATTTTCATGATTTGGTTTTTTCTAACAGCCTGATTTCGCCGATTTCCATGTCCTTGTCGACGGCCTTGCACATGTCGTAGATTGTCAGTGCGGCGATGGAGACTGCGGTGAGTGCTTCCATTTCGACGCCGGTGCGTGCGGAGGTCCGGGCGGTGGCGCGGATGGCGATGCCGGTGTTGCGGATTTCGAAATCCACATCGACGCCGTCGAGGGGGAGGCTGTGGCAGAGGGGGATGAGTTTATCGGTGATTTTGGCGGATTGGATGGCGGCGATTCTGGCGACGGTGAGCACGTCGCCTTTGGGGAGGGCTTTATCGCGGAGGGCGGCGAGGGTTGCGGCGGCGCATTTCACGAAGCCGCCGGCGGTGGCGGTGCGGTGTTGGATGGGCTTGTGGCCGACATCGACCATGCGGGCGGTGCCATCGGCATCGAGGTGGGAAAAGGAGGGTTCGGACATGTTAGAGGGGTGGCAGCAGGTGGGTTTCGACGGTGTTTCCCGGTGTTTCTTCCGGGCGGATTCTTGCGAGGGCGTTGGCTCCGGCGAGTGAAAAGGTATCGCCTGAGGTGGACCAGGAGAGCGGGGTGACGGAGGGGTTTCCGTTCGATAGGGTGAAATTCGCGGGCCAGAAAGTGTCGCGGGAGTTTTTTGTTAGGGTTGCGCCGCCGTGGATGGGTAGGGTTGCCGGATGCCATGAGGGGGGGCGGCCAGTCAGGATTTCCAGTGCGAGCCGGATCGCGACGTGGAAGCAGACGAAGTGTGAGACGGGGTTTCCCGGGATGACGAAGGCGATCGTGCCGGATTTGGTGGCGAAGGTCAGGGGTTTTCCGGGGCGGAGGTTGACGCGGTTGAAATGGATGGTGAAGCCGGCGCGGCGGAGGGATTCCGCGCCGTGATCGTGATCGCCGACGCTTGCGCCGCCGGAGATGAGGAGGACGTCGCAGGGGAGTTTCGCGAGTTCTGTTAGGTTGTGGAGATTGTCGCCGACACGCATTGAGAGCGGGGGAGCGAGGCTCATTTCCGAGATCAATGCGGCGATGAGTGTGGAGTTGGTGTCGCGGATTTTTCCGGGAGCGGGAGTGGTTTCCGGGGGCACGATTTCATCTCCGGTGGCGAGGTGGCGGATGATGGGTTGGCGGATTACGGATGGATTGACCGCGCCAATCTGGGCGAGGATGGCGAGTTGGGTGGGGCCGAGGAGATTGCCGCGATCTAACAGGATGTCCCCTGGTTTTGCCTCGGAGCCCCGATGGCGGATGAATGTGGGTGTTGGGATTCTCTGGATGGTCACGCGATCGCCATCGCGTTGGGTTTCCTCCTGTGGGACGACGCGACCGCATCCTTGGGGCAGCAGGCCGCCGGTGAAGATCCGGACTGCTTGGCGAAGGCCCAATGTGAAATTTGCGATGCCGTCGGCGGGGATTTCTCCGACAACGAGGAATTCGCCGGTGGTTTCTTCCGCGCCGATGCCGTAGCCGTCCATGGTCGAGCGGTCGCCGTCCGGATAGAATGCATCGGCCACGATGGTTTCCGCCAGCACCCGTCCGCGTGCCGATTCAAGAGGGACGTGTTCCTCGCTCAGCCTCGTTGCGTGGGCGGTGATCGTGGCACGTGCTTCTTCCAAGGAAATCATCCCCGGCACTGTCGGAAACGCGATCATGCGGGACAAGGAGAACTTGTCCGGCGGGTGGTTTGGCGTTACCCATCTGGCCGATGCCCGATTCCCTCCGCGCCGACAAGTGGCTCTGGGCCACCCGGTTTTTCAAAACCCGTTCGCTCGCCGTGAAGGCGTGTGCTGCGGGAAAAGTGAAACGCTCCGGACTTCCCGTGAAAGCGGCCACCGAGTTGCGGCCGGGAGATTTGTTAGAGATTCCTTTTCCCGAAGGGCCCGGGCACCGGAGCATCCGCGTGATCGGCTGCATCGAGAAGCGGTTGGGCGCACCGGAGGCGCGTGCCTGCTATGAGGAAACCACGCCGCCGGAAATGCTTGAAGCGCTCAAGGCATGGCATCAGGCGCGGCGCGATGCGGGGCCCGGACGTCCCACCAAGCGGGACCGCCGCGAGCAGGATCGCATCCGTGGTTTTTGGGAGTGATTTCCATCAGCGACCGATGAAGAACACGCCTTTTTTGCTGCCCACGGCGACTTCCAGTTTGCCATCGCCGTTCAAATCGACAGCGGTCACCTGGCAGCCGACACCGGAATCGCCGTCGATTACTTCGGGTTCCCATTTCACGCCATCGCCGTCCTTGCGGTTGTAGAACACGCAGGTCAGAGCGGGATCTTTGGCGCCCGGATCATTTCCGTTGTGCGCGAAATAGCGTTTGCCGGTGACGAAGTCCATCCGTCCGTCGCCATCGAAATCCCCGGCGTCCAGCGCATGGAGCTGGCTGAATTGCAAATCTCCCACGCCTTTTTTCGTCGCATCTTCCGGCAGGATTTCGTGCCCCTTGAAGGTCACCGCGTCGTTGCTACGATGATTCTCGTAGTAGAACAAACCGTAGCCGTGGCCGTTGAGGCTGGTGATCACGTCGTTATCGCCATCGCCGTCGGCGTCGAAGACGAGCATTTGCGCGCCGCCCGGGCCTGCGAATTTGAAGGCCGTCCATTTCCACTCACCTTCCGGCGTTTCCGGCTGAGCGAACCAGCCGTCTTTCTCGACGATGTCCTTGCGGCCGTCGCCATTGAGGTCGCCGACTCCGAGGCCGTGGATGTATGGGGTTTTCGTGCGCTCGCCGGAGATGGCTTTGAAGGTCCATGGCTTTGTGACATCGCTCCAGTCCACCTCGGCGTAGCCGAAGCAGCCGTTTTGCATGCAGATGAGTTCCTTTTTTCCATCGCCATCGAGATCGGTCCAAGCGGGGCACTCGGTGGCGGCTTGTTGCATCACCACGTGGGCTGGCCATTCGCCATCGGTTTTTCCGGGATTTAGATAGAGCGTGAGCGCCTTGCCTGGGTGGCTGGCCATGAGGATGTCGTTGCGGCCATCGCCGTTGAGATCGTCCACCCAGCTGAGGAACGAGTCCTCCTGATAGGCGGTGACCGGCACCGCGTGGCCCATTTTGAAGCGGGTGACGGTTTTGAAATCCGGACCCTTGAACCACAGGTGCCCGGCCACGAGGTCCAGCACCTTGTCGCCATCGATGTCGCCGGCGGAGAGGCCTTCGGTGATGAATTCCGGGGTGACTCCGGTTTTTTTCCAGGCCGCACGGGGTGGGGATTGGGCGGAAATGACGGCACACAGGACCGCAGCGGGCAGAATCAGGGATCGGGTTTTCATGGTGAAACGGTAAACCGCCAATACGCCACGGGGCGGGGAGTTCCTTCGCGGATTGATGGATTAGGATTGATTCCGCCCTCCCGTGCCCCCGAAAGTCCCTGCGCCATGCTCGACATCCGCGCCATCCGCGAGAACCCCGACGCCATCCGCGAGCGAATCAAGCTCCGCGGCGGCGACCATTGGAAACTCATCGACGAGGTCATCGCTTGTGATGAATCCCGGCGCTCTGCGGAGACTTCCAAGCAACAGCTCCAGAACCAGCGGAAGACCATTTCCAAGCAGATCGGCCAACTCAAAGGCCAGGGCCAGGACACCTCCGCCGTCGAAGCTGAGGTTCGTGGGATCAACGATCAGATCGCCACGCTCGACGTGGAGGCCGAAGCCGCATCGCAGCGGCAGACCGACCTGCTCCTTCACATTCCCAACTGCACTCACGACGCGTGCCCTGTGGGCGAGGACGAGGCGGCGAATCCGATTGTTAGGGAGTGGGGGGCCAAGCCGGAGATCGGCGCGCCGAAGGATCATGTGGAGCTTGCCCAGGCGCATGGATTGATTGATTGGGAAGACGGCGCGCGGGTGGCGGGGTCGGGTTTTGTGGTTTATCGGGGAAAAGGCGCGCGCCTTGAACGTGCGCTCATCAATTTCCTGTTGGATACCCAGGCATCGAACGGTTACGAGGAAGTCAATGTTCCGTATATCGTTAATAGTGATTCTCTGAGAGGAACAGGTCAGCTACCCAAGTTTGAAGAAGATTTGTTCAAGCTAAGCGGTGAACAAGATTACTATTTGATTCCCACTGCAGAAGTGCCGGTTACTAATTTAGTCCGTGATGAAATTCTGGAGGCATCAGTTCTTCCCTTAAAATTCGC
>SXGQ01304996.1_pt1 | contig 11919 bp, 28 predicted proteins | sample 3178371 | NCBI WGS metagenome assembly SXGQ01 (sample SAMN11356859, study PRJNA531348) | freshwater metagenome | isolation source: freshwater sample F1-20 | place: China: Fuxian Lake, Yuxi | collected 2017-12-25 | reverse complement strand
TTTCTTGTTTTCTAAGCAGTTCCCCTCTACTTAGATAACTCTTGCACCACTTGGAGGATTTTATCTGGTCGTATCAGATAACCCTTTGACGGATTAGGTTCTATATTACAGGTAATTGGGTGTCCATACAAGGTAATGGCACGCCTTAAATGTTCTATAGGTGTTATCAATATAGTTCCTTCTAATACAAATGCCCAATATTCAGCCTTAGTTGCAGATATACCAGATGGATACCACTCACCATTGTTGTGTGACCAACACACAGTTTCTATATATAAGTTACCAGTATTCTTCCACTTTAAATCTGTTTTAACTTCTATGGTTTTGCCATTAGTTAATAGTTGATTAACTAAGGACTCGCCTTCATGTCCTACTGATAGGTCTAAATCAAAGTCAGATAGTTTACTCATAGTTTACATCAATAAACATAGATGCAGGAAGAACTGTTTTACCAATTATTCCATGCTTACTTCTATGCCTGTTCCTTTCTTCCATAGTAGTTCCTGCCCATACTCCCTGCACTAGATTCTCTATTGCATAGTCAAAGCACTCGACTCGTACTGGGCAAGTGTTGCACATTCTTTTAATAAAATCAAGGTTAGTATAGTTACCTTTCTCCTCAGTAAAGAATATTTCTACATCAATTCCAGCACATGCTGGTGTATTACTGAATCTCATTATCCTCCTGTTGAGTAAAAGCCACTTCCTTTAAAGTGTACTGGTGTAGAGGACCATATACGAATCATAATTTTTTTGCAAGAGGTACAATCTGGTGGATTAGAATCAGTTGTTTCTACTACTAAATTACAATCATTACATTTAAAATCATAGTATGGCATTTATTCATCTTTACAATCTGCATAGTGAAATGCTACTATATCTATTACTGCTTGGTCAATTTCTACATTAGAAGTACATATTATTTTAGCACAGTTAGGGCATTTAGCATCAGCCATTAGTTGCAATCCATTCCTATATCGTCTATTGGTGTAGGTAGTGTAACCAATGAACCACAATTTACACACTCACCATCTAAAAAGTAAAAGGCTATTTCCCCTGCTTCAAAGGCTATTATGGCTGTAAATAATTCTGAACCACATAAACATATATCACCTATAGGATTACCACGCAGGTCCATAGCCTTGCTGTAATCTTTTTTAAACAGGTCTTTTATTTCTTTAGGATTCTCTTGGCTCATTGGCTTCTTCTGTTTCTATGTTATCTATATCTGTATATGTACGCCATCCACCTAGGTTTCTTATTAAAGAATTAACTGCACGTTCAACTCGTTTTCTTGCACCGTCTGCAGAAGTATTTAATTCTCTACCTAATTCAGTCCACTCGCAATTATCTGTCGTAAAACGTAACCTTAAAATATTTTGTTTTGCCTCTGCTAACTTGTTGTATGCTTTTTCTATATCTGACCGTAAGACTAACCAGTTGTTACCATCTGTAATCTCACCTTTACTTGCCTTAAAATTAAGGTCTTTTATTTTATTTGGTATCTCATAACTGCCTGAGATTATAGAAGGTAAGAATACTTCTATTACTGAAGAGTCGTAATAGTATAAATCTATTAAATCATAACCTGATTTTTGAGACTTTTCTTTTTCGCAAAAAGTTATTGCTGCGTTCCGCAACGATTTAGCAATTAGTTTTTCTTTATCTTTGGCTGGAAGTTTAGACCACTCTTTATATTTATTTGGATGGGTAACAAACCACATCCATAAAGTCTGCCTGATATCATCAGGGTCAAGCATTGAGTATCTTCTGTAATATTCGGAGGCAAGGGAGGATACAAGCAACTCATACTCTTGTACCCACTCCTCATTCATGCTTTAATCTGCGCCTTCCCACTGTCCTCTTTGTACCAATAGTCCTATTATAGCATAGTTAGCCAAGTCTATAAGGGTATCTTCTACTGATTCATAATTGGGAGTGTTGCCTGTATCTATTAGGTTATTTAACCTTGCTAACTTGTCATGCATCCTAACTCGTAGCCCATTCATTGCCCCACCTGGGGCGTGAGATATGTTTAATGGGCCATAGTCTTGTTGTTTTTTTAATAAAATTGCAGTTAATTGGTTAACTATTGTATCTACATCACTTGGATTCTTCATCTAATATCTCCTTAATACTTGAATCAAATTGTTCCATTGCTGCTACTACTTGTATTTCATCTGTAAATTCTTTGCCTTCACCTATACTACTAGCATATATAACTGTACCTAATAGTGTAAGCATACGCATAGCACTTTCTGGTTCATCTTCTATGGTTAAATAAATATCTCGTAATGCATTTAGTATGTCTAATCCTTGCCCATCTGATACGGCTAGGCCAACCATACGTCTATTTTCTCCTACAAAATCCCAAAATTCTTCATCATTATCCCAGGCATTTTCGAATTCGCTCATCTATCCACTCCTTTCCTTCTTGTACAATGATGCTATTTACATCGTGTCCTTCTGGCATTTGTAATAAATTAACATTACCTAGTTCTCTACTTAGTTTTTTACCAAACTCTAGTCCTGCATTGTCACCATCTGCTAATACAATTACTACCTCAAAATCATCTAATATTTTTCCATAGTATGGCTTCCAATTATTAACTCCAGGTATACCAATAGATGGATGTCCAGTCTTAGATGTTAATACAATTGTATCTAGTTCACCTTCAGTTACACATATATAATTACCTGCAGTTAAAACTGCTTGAGCGTTATACATTGTAGTCTTGGCTCCAGGTACACCCATATATTTAGGTTCATCTGGATGGTTATTGACACTTCTAAATCTAATATCAACAACACCTGATGGTGTTATGTATGGAATTGCTAGTCTACCTTTATATGATTCATGTCCTGGTAGTGGGTCTTTAACTATCCCTAGATGAAATTTCATTCCCTCTTCTACCGAGAGATGTCGGGTTGAAAGATACTCTGCTGCTAAATGAAGATGCTTTGCGTATTCCTCCGCTGCTTGGTAAAGATATGTCCTCTGCGAATTTGAGAGCCTCACTATAACTACCTCCTTGTCTATGTATAATTAAATCGTATACGTCACCTTTTACTTCACAACCAAAACATTTAAATCTATTCTCATCATAATTAATGGCTGCTGATGCATGTTTATCACCGTGATATGGGCACTTCATCTTGCGCCAACCATGCCCCACGGCTGGCAGGGTGGCGCCTATATGTTCTAGGTAGGCAGCAACACTGTGCTTATCCATAATAATAATCCTATCATTTCTTGTTGAAAGAATGTTAATAAAAGTAGTAGTTCACTTAACAAGTTTTAACATCCTTTCTTGGTCGTGGTATTTTTTTATAATGTGTAAAGCCTTTTCGTATGAATGTTTTGCAATGTAATGTCCATTAACCATACTGTCATCATCTTGACCTTCATACATTATTGCTAATCTATTATGCCAATCTGCATAATCTTCTAGTTCTAATATAATATTATTAATTATCTCTGTCATTTAAAATCTTTCTAATTAATTCTATCCATATTTTTGCTGGCATTGTAGCGTACCATTCTCCTACATCTCCTTTGCCTATTCGTTTATGTAAGACTACACCTGTCCATGCATTATCGTTTTTGATTTCTATTTCTAGTTCTTTTACCCATGCTGATAGGTCTAAACGATAATGGTTTTTTACTTCTATTACTACACCGTTAACTCCTGCTATATCACCTTTGTCTAACTGAGAACCTGCAATCCTACGCTCTGCGTAAGGGAACCATTTCTTTAACCATTTAACTACATCTGCTTCTGCTTTGGAACCCTTAGCCTTGCGTGGATTACTCATCATAACTCCTGTTGTTGTAGGTAACGAATCATAACATCATCTAGATGCATAGACTCTGGATTAAACGAAAGAGTCACATAGTTGTTTCCTGTTTGGTCAGCCTTACCATAACGGTTCTTAACTGGGGCTACACATAAGAAGTTGTCATCTCCTTGTTTCATTTGCCCAATAGTTAATACCATTGCTGGTATCTGGTTAACTAAACCTTGAACTGCTGACCGTGGTTGGCATGGATAGTTTTCAAATCCTTCCTTGGTGTGGTGCAGAACTAGAACTGCAGCATTGGTATCCCTTGCCAAATACTTTAGTTCCTTCATTGCTGCACGCATACCTTGGAATTCTTCGTGTCCATCCATTGCTATATCCATCAAGTTATCTACAACTATAAGTGTTGGGCTTCTACCCCACACTGTTTCAAATGCAGATACTTCTTCGTCTAAATCTTTAAGTGTAGGTGTAGATTCAAATGACCAGAACAAATGATTGTTAAGTAATAGTATTTCATTTGCTTTTTCTGGGTCTTTCTTTAATAAGTTTTCAGCCATTTGTTGACTCATATTACCTGCCATTGCAATTAAACGCATAGCCATAGTATGAGCATTAGTATCTGCACTGAAGTAAAGTGTTGGCAGTTTAGTTCTGGCTGCAATTGCAAGTGCAACTGAGGATTTACCTGCACCTGGAGTGCCTGCTATGACTGTTACTTCTGCTCTGCGTAATATGATTCCCGCTCTTTCAAATGCTTGAAAAGCAGGGGGCAATGGTTCGCCCCCCACTTCGGCTTTCTTAATTGAGCGTCTAAGTGTTTTCACTTAACCTGGTCTGGAACGAATGTGTTCCATGCTGAATCAGTTGTCTTTAGATAAACATTTTTACATTTATCAAATGCACCTTTAGGTGCTGGACAGAAATAACCACGATACATTGAACCATCTTTACCTGTTCCTTGTATTGCCGTCATCTTTCCATGTGGACAATTGCGTCCACCAAGCGTAGTAGTTGAGTTATCTATTGGGCTGATACTGGCGCCTAGTGCTGATGCAACTTGTCCTACTGTCATAGGTGTAGGTATTGTGCCACGAATTGCTTTTTCAAGTTCCATTGTGGCTGATGTAATTGCATCTAATCCTTGAGCAACTATGTTATCTAGTTCTGTTCCGTCACTTGCACGGACTGTTACTAAACTACCTGCTGCTGTCTTGATTGTGATGCTGATTGGTGCTTCTGTGTGAGACACTATTTGTTCTCCTGTTCGAACGGATAGGCTAGACCTTTTTGGTCTCGCCATTTTCTTACTTTCATTGCGAATTGTAAACCTTTAAGGCCTTCTTTAATATCTATCCACAGTAACTTGCATGTGCCTGTTCCTGCAGGTAGATGGATAATGATTGCCTTATCTTTGTTTACATTTCCCCATGTGCCACGGGTTGCCGTTGCACTATCATACGGCAAGCCGTTGGCATAGATAGCCAACTGTATTGAGATATTGTTTGGATGGTCTACTCGACCTGTCTTAATATCTGCAATAAATAACTCGCCTTTATACTCAACAACTCTGTCTGGTGTGCCAGCAATCTTGTATTTATCTAACACACTAAACTGTTCTATGAATTTCTTGTTGAGAATTTTAGTTGCTTCTTCATAAGCCTTTATATCTGGTGCCCATTGCGGTGGGACTATACCTAAGTCTTGACCTAAGTCTAATCGTTCAGCAAATGAATGTATGGCTGTTCCTATATTGGCTGCTTTGTTTGCACCTGCTACTTCCATAGCATCTTCAATCAAAGAGTTAACTGCCATTTTATCTTCTTGTGCTGCCGTAATTGATAGAAGTATATCTGGCCGTGTAGTTAATCCAATTGCTGCCATCCGCATTTTCCAAGCGGTTAATGCTGAGGCATCATCTAATGAGTTAGCAATTGTAGTTGCTCTGGTATAGGCAATTGGTTTACCACCTGATGGTGGAACTACTAGCGGTCTACCGTATCTGTCTCTATCTATCTCTACTCTTGCCATGTTCTCCTTTATGAGTCAGCCCTGAGAAAGGAGATAGCCGAAACCAGGGCTGCTCAAGATTAGTATATCACATACTAGGCTTCAGGATAGCACGACTCTACTATAAGGTCGTCTACCCATACATCACCATCAACTGTTAGGTTGATTTCAAATGCATCTTCAATAATCTCTCTGGCTGCATCTGCATTAGGTGCTTCTATACCTGTAACTGTGGCTGTAATACTTACTGTTGCTGACCATGACTTAGTTAGTTCATCGGCACCTATGTCTTTGAGTAACTCATTGACATCGCCTACCTCACATACTATTTCGTGATGGTCTGTTTCATATCTAGCCTGGAAGAACTCTTTAACATCATACTTAAGACTAAGTAGTTTGCGTTCTAACTGGGCTATTTCTGTTCTATATGCTTCGTCTTTATTAATAATATCTACTAAAGACTGGTGAGTAAATACATAATTGTTACCATTTACCTCAATGGATACTGTTGGTTCAGCACCATCTACTTCTGCATATCTCATTACTCTATCTCCTGTTCTTGGTATAACCACGCATCAAGGTGGTGCCCTTCCACAATGGCGTGGGCAGGCGCTGAACTCTGGCCACGCCAGAATACACCTTCTGGTAGTTCTATTGGTCTATTATAGTTCTCATCATTACATGCTTCAATAGCATGCAAACAAGGTTGTACCATTGTTAATGGTACTGGTGGGTAATGATTGTTTTGCAGATGTATTGCTATCTGTTGGTCTAGCGGTATAGTTGATAACGCTAAATCTTGTGCAAAATTACCACCCATTATTTAACCTTAATAGATGTTTGTATAGGGCTTGCGCCTTCAAGTGCATCACACTCTTGACACCAATAACCATATAAGCCATTGGCAAAGAGTGATTCTGATACTACTCGTTTTTCTTTTCTACATACATTACATTCTTTGATTGCAGATATTATACTCATTATGATACCAACAATTCAAGTGCTCTAGATTTAATGCCATCATTACGACCAGCCATTGTGCTAACTGCAAGGTTCTTGCCTTTAGCATTGTAGTCAGCCCACTCTACAATTGCGTGCCACATACCAAACTCTGTGTTCTGTATGTTCTCTTGTGTAGGTGAGGTTGCATATATATCAAACACTTTTGCTCTGGCTGAGACTGCGTTTGTATATTGTCTTTTCTCTGGTTTAGATAACATATCATAAGGAACTTCTTCTATCTTAGAAGGTAATGGAAATACTTTCTTGAAGTAGTTCTTAGCATGTTCATGGCTAGCCTTTTTGTCTAGTAAATAGTTAGCCAAATCTGTATAGTCATTAGCCATATCATAGGTTAGTTGTATGATGTTGGCTATTTCTGATACTGATAGTACTGCATTACTTGTAGGGTTCAAACTATAAGTATATTTGTTTTTGTTTTTATATATTTTATTAACTTGATTCATACAAAATAGCCGTTCAATTACTGGTTTAATTAGAACTGAACTGCTGCCATCATGACTAGTTCTGGCTAGCAAGAAGGCTGAGTGTGGGTCATTTGCAATAGTCATTTCTAATGGGGTTTCCATTAGCATCCATACCTTTGCACCACCATCATACTCACCTGCTGCTGCATATCTAAGACCACTAGAATCAATTAGGTTATCCAATGCTCCAAATATTTCTGCATTTTGAAATACTTTGTAGCGACTACCTACTACACCAATGGCTGTTGTTTCACCGAAAGGTGTAGTCTTGATAACTGCTTTCTTATCTATTACTGGTATGCGATTAACTGTATCGCTACCTGGTATCTGATAGTTAGCCTCGATATCATGTAATGATACTGACCAATCTAGTCCTGCCTGACTGGCTACTTCACTGGCTGATGTAGCCTCTACTGCTACACCTGCTTTGTGCCAGGCTGCTGTTCTAGTTTTGCCATGTATAACTTCTTTAGTTGCTGTCATTATCTATCTCCTCTACATCTATAGCATAAATTGTATCTATAACTTTTGGATGTAACTGTTGAGCCATGAATGTAAACTCTTCTGGTGCCCAGTTTGCATCGAATACTCTGCGTAATAGTTTTGCTAGTGGATAATCTGGTTGTGTATTTAATACATCAACTAGAATTGAATTAGCATTAAGTATTTGGTTAGTCTGATACAAATATCCAGCAAAGATTGTTGCTAATGGGATTGCTTTATCTTTAACAATAACATTACCAAGTAATGATATGTATTGACCTATATAATCAATATCTTTTTCTAGGTGTAAACCCATAATAAAGTCACGGATTTGTAGGTTCTCATTAGTAGCAATGGCTACCTCTGCTATGTGTGTAGCCGTAGGTATAATCCCATCTGCTACATTATCAACTGCTTTACGTATGTCCTCAACAATACGGACATTTGTATCACGGTCAAATTGATTGTATATTCCTTCTTGCTTAGTTAACTCATGCTTTACTTCATCACGAAGTGCATCTAAGTTATCTAGGTCTATCATTTTATCTCCTTTGTTTGAGGGCGCTCCGCCCCTATTGGCGGCGCCCGATACTATAGATACTGGGCTATTGAATTGTATGTAGATGTGGATACTGATTCATCATCAGTAAGTTTAAGAATACGAAGTGCATTCTCAATCTCATCTACTGTATCTCTGTATGTATGTGCATTCATAACTTCATGCACACGCTCAGGTTCTTGTGGAAAATTTTTGCCACCAGTTGGTAAATCAAAATCAACATTCATAGTTGAGTTCCATGAACGATAGTTGGTGCGTAAATTTTCAGCCTTTGCTACATTATCCATAGCATATTTAACAAGTTCTTTTTGCCATGCTGTATATGCTTTTTGGTATTTGGCTTCTAGTTCATCTTGCATTTTATACTCTGCTTTGATGACTGTTAGCCTGTCCTCTAATGCTTTGATTACCTTTTGTGTAGGTATCTTGACATTGATTGTCCTGCCATTTCCTCTTGCCATATATCTCCTTTGTTTGTTAGTTGGTGAGCAGTTTCATTCGCCGTCATACTCAGGACGAAACGGGAGTTTGGTTTAAAGTCCTTACCCTTCTAGTGGACTATCTACTTGTATCCTTGCAAGTAGAATTTTAGTACCATCCTTTAGCACGCCAATGTGCCCATGCTTTTGATGGTTTGTTGTAGCGATGCTGGATATACTCCAGCCCCCGCTCAATCTGAAGCGGGGCTGGGGTGTGTGGTTTAGTCTTAAGTATCTGGGCTATGCCATATGCAGTAGACTTAGGGTTATCTGCATGTTGTTGCCATCCAGATTCTTTACCCCAAAGTTTTGCTAATGCACGCCATTCAGACTTGTTCCAATGTGGGTATTCCCATTTCATCAACGCCTTGGCGTATGACTTGGCCATGGCTGGTGTCCACAAAGATGTGTTTATACAGTTGGCTTGCAGTTGTGTTGCTACTGCTGCTGCGTGTGCTGGACTGGGTAAGAATGGTGTTGAGAATAGCGCTAGTAGCCAACTGAAATACCCTGCTAATAATCTTTTCATCTAATAAACCTCCATGTGATATAGCCAAAGAGTATGAGGAATGTCCAGGTTTGTGATGGCGTGAGGTATGAACTTGCAAAGAATTGTTCAATCATTTCACCCTTACAATCTCTTGGCTATGTTTGATACCAGTATCAAACTCTAGTATATGCCATTCACTTGGGTCTTCAAGTGCTTCATGGCCTGCGTTGTCTACATTTACATGTGTAGTTCGGCGCCTAACTTTGGCCATAATCCACACGGTATGCTCCCATACTGGGGTATCTTCATCAAGCATTAGGATTCCACTCCAACTTCTCTCGTTCTTTGTCTATTGCATCTTGTATTAGGTCTAGTAATACGCAGTATCTTTCTGGTTCATTGAATAGTGGCTGCATAAATGCCCGTGCATATTCAGCCTGAAGTATAGCCATCTTATGCATTAGACTCCTCCTCATTCTTGAGGATGTCATTAATGGTAGGTTCAGGGGCTACCCATACTCTACCTGTGGCTAACAGTTCATCATATACATCAAGTAAGTCGAGCATTGCATAGGCAAAAGCCTCTTTGATTTTTAGTAGTTCTTCTCTGGTTCTCATTGCTATCTACCTTTCTATTTTTATTTTACATTCAAGATGGTTGTTCCAACCTGATTCTGTAAATCCTATTTTATCACAAGCGTAACATTGCCAGAATGTAGGATTGTTGTAGTCTCCAAAATAAATTGGAACTAATGCGTCTATAATCATATAGAACTATTATCTTTCTTGTTTGCGTCTGTATGAAATCATGGCATTACTTCTGTCGATGATTTCATTCTGTGTCTTGATTATATAGATACAATAGCCAACTGTAAAAATACTGGCTAGTAGTGCTATCATAATTGCTATCATTGTGTAGACATCTAAATACATTACTTATCTCCTTTGATTAGTTTGATTTCCCAATCAGTTAGTTCTTGTTCTTGAGATTGTTCCCATTTTAGGTATAAATCTAATTCTTCTTTAGATATATCTCTACTCATATAGACTCCATTCGACTCGTACTGTGTTTGCATTAACTTGTAGCGCTCCGTAGCAACTACTGCGGGCTGTAAAAAAAAGAGCCAGGTGGGAGCCGAAGCCCCCACCCAGCGGTTGGTTAAGCGATTGAGATTTCAGTGGCTACAAGATTTTCATACCACTTATCAGTTTTCTTACTAAAACTGGTGGTGTGATAGCCATTGACATTAACGATGAACTCATCGTTACTAGTTACATTCTCACGAATGAACTTCATTAGTTCAGGTTGATTAACTGTTACCTGACGAGAGCAAACAAAAGCAGAACGGAAGGAACCATCTGGTTGAGCAACTGCTCTGCGGTCCTCAAGATTAACCTTGATTACTGAATCATAATCAAGGACTTTCTTAAGGATAACTTGATTGAAACTAAATGAATTACTCATTTATCTATCTCCTTTACTTGAGGATTTTCCCCTAGCGCAGCGGCCAGGGGAAAATCTGACTGATTAGTGATTTAAACAACCTACAAATCTGTTAACTTGTAGGTGGCAAATGATACATATGGTATCAGTTGATGGTATAGCAAGATAAGCATCTAACTCATCTTGCTCGAGCATAGGGAAGATGTGCTGACCCAGAAATAACCAACCAGGAAGTCGATTGGTTATGTCGTAGATAGGTTCAATGAACTCTCTGCGAACTACTGGTTCGCCCAGTTCATTGTAGCGAAGGATTGCTGTTGGGTAAGAAACCCAGTCAGCAGATGAAGGTTCATCTGCTATCAGGGTTTGTGCTGGTTCACACTCTTGCTCACTACGCAGTTCTGCGTGTAGTTCCAAGGCGTTTTCAACGCTAGAACCTTCACGCTGAAGTGAGCACTCAACGCAGAATTCATCACGAGTATCCAGCGAACTTGCCAGATTATCGTGATTACAATCGGAAGATTGTATGCTTGAGCATAGGATGTAATCCATGATATCTCCTTTCTGTCTAGCCAACCATTGGCTAATACGCTGAAAAGTTTATCGCCTTGTCACTCTACAGCCTGTCTCGCCGAGGCGAGACGCTCTTAGGCTGGACAATCGCCGTAAGGCGATTTGACAAGGACGATACACTTGAAAGCGTCAGGTAGAAGCAGGCGGCGCTTGCGCCGACAACTGCTTCCGTCAGTGCGGACAAGAACTGTTATAGCCAGCCATTGATGTTTTTGTTTTAAACTGGGCGCGGATATGTTAACAAGGGAGCGCCGAGACTGCTTTCTGTTCAGCACGCTTCTATACTGTATAGTAGGTAGTAGCAATAGGCTACGGGTCAACTATTTTGACCCCAGACTGATTAATACTGTGCTGAGTATGTATATGTATCTACCAAAAAGATTTTCCCGTACAGTGTTCACAGTCCTTTGCTATACCAGTTTGTCCTATTTTGTACTATTTTTGGGCAGGCTGTAAAAATATTTCTGGCCAAAAGCGTCCGTTTTGGCCTGTTGGACAGGTTAATACTATATAGAGACTGTTTATTTTTTACAGTAGCAAGTTCTTCAGGAACTTGCGTTACAGACTGTATCTACTACCTGTTACTAACTGAC
>SXGQ01257501.1_pt1 | contig 11919 bp, 16 predicted proteins | sample 3178371 | NCBI WGS metagenome assembly SXGQ01 (sample SAMN11356859, study PRJNA531348) | freshwater metagenome | isolation source: freshwater sample F1-20 | place: China: Fuxian Lake, Yuxi | collected 2017-12-25 | reverse complement strand
TTTTCGGGTCCCAGCGGTGCGTGGACGTACGGAAGGAGAATACGCGCTCTTTGGCGCGAGACTTTTCCTCGTCGCGGCGAGCGCCACCAAACACCACATCAAACTTGTAATGGTCCAGCGCCTGTTTCAGGCCTTCGGTCTTGGTGATGTCGGTGTGCAGTGCTGAGCCATGGTCGAAAGGGTTGATGTATTTCTCGATCGCTTCGGGGTTGGTGTGCACGAGCAAGTCCATGCCGCTTTCGCGGGCCATGAAGTCTTGAAAGAGGTACATCTCCTGAAACTTCCAGCGCGTGTCAATGTGTAGTAGCGGGAATGGCGGTGGCGCTGGGTAGAACGCCTTGCGCGCCAGGTGCAGAATGACGCCGCTGTCTTTGCCCATGGAGTACATCATGACTGGGTTCTGCGCTTCGGCCACCGCCTCGCGGATGATGTGGATGCTCTCTGCCTCTAAGCGCTTTAAATGTGGCGAGGGAGCCAGATCGGGTTTGGTATTGCCGTTGAGGCTCAAGCCGGTGGGCAGGACAGGGCGGTAGGCCTCTGGGGAGAGCTGAATGTCTGTAGTGCTGGGCATGTGGCGCAGGTGCCCCACAAGCACACCGTGCGGAAACACGGCGATGGGCTTGCCGATGTGTCTTTGAAGGTCCGTCAGCGCTTGTTGAATGGTCCGGTCGTTCAAATTAGCCATGGGCACCCAGAAACGCGCCCCGCGTGCGTCATTGGCGTGCAAACAGGCCTGCCCGGTGGCCAGTGGAGAGATCTGCGCGAACAGCACGCGGTCGCGCCGCTTTCGAGCCTGCTCAATGAGCCAGTCCAGCACGAGCCGGTTCGGTGAGCGGTCGCGCTCGTCCAGTAGCAACTCAGGCTCCAATTCCTGCGGCAGAAGCCCCAGAGTATTCAATCGGCGCTCGGCGGTGCGCTTGGTGTCTGCTTCACCCAGCGCCTGCAAGTGGGCAAAGGCCAGTTCGGTGTCCCATGCGTGAGGCGCGTCTAGGCCGATCAGGTCAGCTGATGGCTTTGTCGCGAAATGTTTTTTATTCATTTTATTTTCGGAAAATCATTCGTGATATGGTGCTGGTGTTGATTAAAGCACAAAATAAAACGTAATGCGACAAAGTGACCAAAAAGAGCTGATCCAGCAGTTGCTCCCCATCGCTAGGGTGGCTGGGGATGCCATCATGGCCGTTTACACCCGTGGAACACCAGAAGTCCAACTTAAGGAGGACGACAGTCCGGTAACTGAAGCGGACCTCGCGGCTCATCGCGTGCTTGCCTCAAGGCTGAAGCCTTTGCTACCTGAATGCCCTGTGGTGTCCGAGGAGGATGCTGGGTCCTTGGTTTGCCGCCAGTCACATGGGCGGTTCTGGCTCCTTGATCCGCTCGACGGTACCAAAGAGTTCATCGCCCGCAATGGCGAGTTCAAGGTTAATATTGCGCTGATTGAAGACAACCGACGTTTGCTGGGCGTGGTGTATGCCCCCGCCATTGATGTACTCTACTGGGGCGGGGCAGGCTTTGGGGCATTTCGGTGCATGGGTGGTCAAACGGTCGCCATCAAGGTGGCTGCTTCCAACCCAGGAAAAGCATCTCGGGTGGTGGCCAGCAAAAGTCACCTGAACGAGGCAACAAGATCGTTGATAGATCGCTTAGGCGAAGTCAGCTTGGTCCAGGCCGGCAGCTCGCTCAAGTTCTGCCGTGTGGCTGAGGGCGAAGCTGACATCTACCCAAGATTGGCGCCAACTTGTGAACGGGACACGGCGGCAGCCCAGGCGGTTCTGGAGGGTGCAGGTAGGGTGGTCGTAGATTTGCAGGGAGCACCTTTGCGGTACGGCAAGCCCGATGTGCTCAATCCGTCATTCATCGCCACTCGTGACACAGCGCTGATCCCGGCATGATCGATACCGCGTATGCCCTGGCCGGGGCGCTCACTGGATTTGTCGTTGGTTTAACTGGCGTCGGAGGCGGCGTCGATGCGGGACTTCAAAGCATCGAAAGCGGTCATCTCTTCCAGGGTCATGTCACGGTTCTCTGCGGCGGCGATGTCGGTAAGGACGCGAGCGTCCTTGATCAGCCCGGCTTTGCGGGACTGCAGTTCACGTAATTGCTTGCTCATTTGTCATTTCTCCAAAAACGATGGACGTAAAAAAACCACCGCATCCGATGGACGGGGTGGTTGCTTGGGGTGCGGTCGACGGGCCGCGTTTTAACAAGGAGCAGCTCATCGGAGCCGCCCCGGGGTTACAAGTTACGAGTCACAGCAGCGCGAGCGAATCCCGCGCTTGCTTCAATCGGGATGCGCCTTGCGGCGCGGTTTGTTTGGTGGCGCGGCGCATCTTCTTGATCACCTCATCAAAGGTGGCAATGCCGTCGACCATGTTCTGTGCCAGCGCCGCATCGGCTCCGAGCACGCGTCCTTGGCCCATGCCTTCGCGCACCTGCGAAATCGGCACGCCGCGCCCGCGGGCGACGGACTTGGTGAAGGCCGCGTAGTAGTCGTCCACACGCGACTGCATGAAGCTGTGCGCCTCAGCGTCCAGGGGGGCGTAGGGATTTCCTTCAACCTTGAACTTGCCCGCCGAGATCAGCGTGGTCTTTACGCCGGATTCTTCCAGCGCCTTGCTGTAGTCCTGGTGGGCCTGCCACACACCAATCGAGCCGACTTCACCGCCAGGGGTGACGTAAAACTGGGAGGCCGAGCAGCCAATCCAGTACGCCGCCGACGCCGCCAGGCTGTTGGCAATTGCGATCACCGGCTTTTGCGCGCGGGCGCTCTGGATTTCGTCGGCCAGTTCGGCCACGCCATAAACGCTGTCGCCGGGGCTGTCGATGTCGATCAGAATCTGGCCGACCGTGTCGTCAGCCAACAACTGGCGCAGGGCTGCTGCGAACTGTTGCGTGCTGACGCTGCCAGGACCCGACACGTCTTCGACCATGTTGCCGCGCTGGGTGACTACGCCATACAGCGGGAGCATGGCAATGCCGCCGGCGGACTGAGCCGCTGTGCCTTGCCGGCGTGCATCTCTCGCCGCACGGTCAGACGCCACGGTTGCGAGCTCGCCATCGCTCGCCGGTACGTTCTGCGACCAGCGCCCGAGCACCGCTGCCATGGCGTTCAATCGTTCGGGCATCAGCGCCCAGGGTGTGACCAGAAACTCGGCAATCAGGTGTGGTTGGTTCAAGGTGTTTCCCCCAGGGTCATCAGTGAGGCGGTCAACGCCAGTTCATCGTTTTGGTTAGCGCCGATCGTGTCTGCCCAGGCGGCTGCACGATCAGGTGAGATGGCCAGTGACTCGGCGATCAGCGCTATGTCTTTGTGTTCCACGCCGCCGGAGCGCACGATGCGCCGCGCCCAACGCTCGGCAGACGATGCAAGCAGTGCGCGAAATCGTGCGCTCGTCTCCTCGGCAGGTTCATGTTTTTCTTGCGCCGGTGCTTGTCCGTCTTGTTCAGCGCCGGCATCCATATCCTCGGCCGAGCTTTCCTCGACCATGTTCAGTGGCCGCAGCGGCTCATCCAGCCCGTCCAGCGGGTTCAGGTTCTCGGCGATGCGTGCTTCGTTGCGCGTGAGCCACCCGTTCTGGATGCCGCTCTGGTAGTAAGAAGAACGGCTCGCCGCATCCCCGCGCATCAGGTTGGAGAAATCGAAGGCCACTTCCAAATCGTCACCATCGAGCAGCAGGTCAGATTCGATGCTCGCTTCCCAACGCTCGGCCCATGGCGTCATGGTGTGCATCACGAACTCGAGACTCTGCTGCTCGATGTTGGAGAAGGTCGCCCGGTCCAGATCCGCAATCATGTGCGGCGGCACCCGAAAGAGCCGCGCGATATCGGTGATCTGGAACTTGCGCAGCTCCAGGAACTGCGCATCCCGGTTCGTGACGCCGACTTCGTGGAATTTCATGCCGTTTTCCAGAACGAGGACTTTGCCCCGGTTGGCACCGGACTGCGCCTGCTGGTAGGACTCGCGAAATACCTTCTTGGCTTCCGAATCCTTGAACGACCCTGGAAACTCAATCCAGCCGCCGGTGGGCTTGGCATCGTTGGCAAAGAAGCGTGCGCCGTAATCCTGCGCGGCCAGTGCCATGCCCAGGCTCTCCCGCGCCAACTCAATCGGACTCATGCCCATCAGGCCGTCCGACGACAGGCCCCGTAGATGCCAGACCTCGCCACGCGGCAGGACAACTTCCTCACCAAAGCGGTCGGTCACCCGGTAGCGGTATTCACCCGAGCGCAGCACTTCGATCTTGACCCGGTCAGGGTGAATCGGCACCAGTTCCACGATCTCGCCGCGCGGGTTGGTGATGATCTGGTTGTAGGCGTTGCCCCGCAGCACCAGGTGACCCTGCAGCATTTCCCGCCATTCGAACGGGTTCTGGTGGCGGTTCGGGCGTTTGGCCATCAAGCGGTAAAGCCAGTGGTCAGTGACCTTGTCCTTGGTTCCGTCGGCGCGACGTTGGTAGACGACCAGCGGCAGCGCCGCCATGGTTTCCGCCAGAATGCGCACGCAGGCGTAAACAGCAGCCAAACGCAGCGCACTGTCCGGCGAGACGCGCATGGCGCTGGCGGTACGGGTTGAGACTGGCTCAAACCAGAAGTCACCACCTTGGCTGCGGTCGCCAGACGCCATCCACCGCGACATGAAACTGAACATTCCCATCAGAGCAGCACCAATTCGTAATCGGCACCGAGCACCACGGCGTCCCCCGGTTTGATCGCACGCGAGATCGCCATGATCAGCGCCACGATGCCATCGATCTTGTTCTCAGGTCGTTCCTTCCTGGGGTAGATGTTGTCCTTGGCATCAAGGTGCGCGACCACGTTGCTTGCCATCCAGCCCAGCACAGGGTCACCGTCGTGGATGAGTTTTTTCTGGAGGACAAGGGCTTCTAAGGTTTTCATGGGCTCGGAGAAGTTCAGTACCGTGGGCCGCACTTCAATCATGGGCAGGCCCTCACTCATCATCCGTGTTGATAGCTGTGTTGCCTGGAAAGGGTCGAACGCCACCGCCTGTATGGCAAACCGCGAAGCCAGGTCATTGAGATCGGCCTCGATACAGCTGAAATCGATGACGTTGCCCGGGGTCACCGTCAGCCGACCGCTGTGCATCCAGCCCGGGTACTGGCTGTTGCCGGCGGCGTTGACCGTGTCTTCGGGCAGGTAGTACTTGCCGAACACCGCGTAGGCGTTGGCGATCTCAGGGTGGGGGAACACCATCACCAAGGCCGCAATGTCGGTCTTGCTCGCCAGGTCCAGCCCGATCCAGCAGGGTTGTCCCGTAAACGATTCGAGATCCAAATCGCCGTCGGCACACGCATCCCAGGAGCGCATGTCCATCCACGCGGTGTCAGCGTTGACCCATTCATTGAGGTGCTTGGTCTTGAAATTATTCATCGCACTGGGCAACTGCATGGCCTTGGCCTGCAGCGGCAGCAGTACTTCCGGGCGCACCGAGATGCCCCAGTTGGGGTTGGCTTTGATCAGCGCCGCTTCCGTAGTCCAATCATCGCCGTCATCCAATCCGTAGACGATGCCAAACTGGCTGTCATCCTCGAACACGCCGTCGAGCAGCTTGGTGACGAAGGTACGCACCTCGTAGCAGATGCCAGCGCGGTTGCTGCCGGCGGTGGTGATCACCCACAGGAGCGAGTTGTCGCGTTTGCCGGTGCCGGTCTCGACCACGTCGTAGACCGTGCGGGTCTTATGGGCGTGCAGCTCATCGATGCAGCCAAAGTGAATGTTCAGGCCATCCAGGGTTGAGCCTTCGGCTGAGAGCGCTTCGAACTTCGAGCCCGAACGGATCACGTTAATGTTGTGGGCATTTACCTCAACGCCAAAGGCACTGCGAAACGATCGATCTGTACGTGCCATCGCCTGCGCATCTCCAAACACGATGCGTGCCTGGTCCCGTGTTGTAGCGAACGAATAAACCTCAGCACCGCCTTCACCATCGGCAGTCAGCATGTAAAGACCGACCGCTGAGGACATCGCGGATTTTCCATTTCCACGGGGCACTTCAACCATGCAGCGCCGAAAGCGGCGTTTGCCATTGGTCTTTACCCAACCGAATACCGTTGTCAAAATAAAAATCTGCCACGGCTCAAGGTGCAGCAAGGTGCCCGTAAGCGGCCCCTTGATATGGCTTAAGCATTCAACAAATGCGCACACCCGGTCAGCCGGTCGATAGCGCTGGCCAGCGGCGTCGGTCAGTACCGGATTGAAACGGTACGCGCTGCCCTTGCCTTTGAATCTGTGCAAGTCGTTGACCTGGCGCTGGCAGGCCTGCCTGACATACTTGCCGGCCACAATCTGGCCACCGATTACCGCCTTGGCATATTGCAGGGCGATCTTTGAATAGTCATTATTTTGATCAGGCACGGCCTAGCTGGTTCCAAACGTTGTCGTCCTCGGCGGCGCCCTCCATTGCACCGATGCGTGAGCGCGCAGCCGGAGTGAAGCCCAGTTCGGCTGCGAGCGCAATCATGTCTTTCAGATAGGCGCGTGCTACCGCGGAATACGGGTTGTGCATGATCGGGCGGTGGGTGAGCGGCACATCAGCCAACTTCACGCCGCGCACGGGTATCACGTCGGATTTGGCCGCCAGCCGGATGTTGTGCTCGTAGCGCGCTGCGGCGTTGGCCCAGGCCGCCAGCAGGTAGACATCGAGTTTCTTGATCAGCGTGCGCGGCGCATGGGCGAACGCGTAGTCCCAGTAACTCACCGCTTCTTCCAGCAGCATGGTGGGCCGATCCACAACACCGGCCTCGTCCTGGCGCAGCACCCGCGCCCGGCTATTGAGCGGGCGTTTGCCGGGGTTACCCCGAACCAGCTTCAATTCAATCGGGCTGGGTTTTCTACCGCGTGTGGCCATGGCTGCTTACGGTCTGGTCTTGGGGCAGCGTCGTGTCCGTGCCAATCAGGTCGCTCTCATCGATGCGTAAGCGTGCCCAGTCCTCGTCGGTCACTTGCAGACGCAGAAGATCGTCATCGGTCGCCGTCAATAAATCTTCGTCGCAGAACGGTATCAATTGCAGGTCCAGGATTGTCATCTCGTACTCCATTCTTTCTGCCACCAGGCCATGGTGGTTTTCAATCAATTCTGTATTGGGGGGGCCCCGATAGGGGGTAGCGAATTTCGCGGCGATAAAAATCTGTGCAGGCGCACGCATCGCGCGATTGCGATGCCAGAGATTTCACCCCCCTGGAAGGGCTCAACGTCGATTTGCTGTCTCGCGTGCGGTCTTGCGGTTGTGGCAGGACACGCACAGTGACTGGAGATTGAACGCGGCATAGCGTGCGCCGCCGTCCTTCACCGGCGTCACGTGGTCCACGACGACGGCGGCTACCAACAGGCCGCGGCCCTCACAGTGCCCGCACAACGGGTGCTCACGCAGGTACGCCGCCCGCGCGGCACGCCACTTGCGTGATTGGTAGAACGTCCTCTCGGTATCAAACCCGCGCCGCGCGCGCCCGTATTCGCGATGCACTGCAACACGGTGCTGGTCGCAGTACCCGGGCACCGCCACTACTGCCGCACATCCGGGGAATCGGCAGGGTGTGGGCGCTCGTGTGGGCATCTTTCGCGCCGCTCCGATTTAGTTCCAATCATTCCCCGAATCCCGCTTGCCTTCGTCGCGGAATGAAGCGTTCATACAGACACCATCAACGCGAGAGGAGCACACACATGAGTTACACCAGCAACGAATTTACGGTCGACGAAATTGGCTTCATCCAGATAGCAATGACCAAAGTCCTCGCCGCCGTCGCACGCGGCGAACTCGATCTCAACCGAATTGCCCGCGAGGAACTCGCCGCACGAGGCCTCGACGACAAGGGCGTCTGGGTTGGTTTCGAACGTGCCAAACAGATTCACAACGTTTGAGAGTCACGACGATGAACGCCAAGACCATCGACCAACTGTTTCAGCAAATCGCGTTGAGCCATCTTTCAATCGACACCCTTAAAACTTGCCACAGCGATCCCCTCGATTTTCATGAGGTGAGCGTGTGGGGCATCAAGAGCGCACTGCAGGCTGCGTTCGATGCCGGCAAGCAAGCTGCCTGCGTCACCGAACAGCAACCTTAATCAGGAGGTCAACATGAACACAGCAATGAAACTCACCGACACACAACGCCAAATTCTCAAGCGGGCAGTCAAAACCACCGACGGTAAACTCGGATGGTTTCCCGACAACGTAAAAGGAGGCGCGCGCAAGAAGGTGATCGACGGTCTCTTCAATCGTGCGCTGATCACCCCGAGCGGACCGGACTGGATCGTTGCCGCCGAAGGCTACGATGCCTTGGGTGTGCAACGGCCTGCGCCCAACAACAATGGCGCCGCGGAAGCCGCGCCCGAGACCAACAAGCCGCGCACCCGCGACAACAGCAAGCAGGCCCAGGTGATTGCGATGTTGAAGCGACCCGATGGGGCGACCATCGCGCAGATTTGCGAAACCACCGGTTGGCAACAGCACACGGTGCGCGGCACGTTTGCTGGTGCATTCAAGAAGAAGCTCGGGCTGGATATCACATCCAGCAAGGAGCAGGGAGGCGAACGCGTCTACCGCATCGCCGGCTGAGGGGGACTACCATGAAACTCATCACCATCTTGCAATCCCTGCGCGAACACCCGCGTCGCCTCACCGATGACGAGAACCTCTACATCGAGCACCTCGGTGACGAACTCAAACGCGCACCGATCGACGCGGCTCGTTGGCGCATCGTTGAACGGGAGGGGCTCACCCGGCTCGAAAGCTTCGATTTCGACGCAGACGTCCTCGGCAAACTCACCGAGATCCGGCGTGCCGCAATGAACTGATTCAGGCGACCGCTTCCGCTGCGCCTGACGCCAGCGCGGCTTCTTCCCACGATGCGCCATCAATCTGGCGCGTCGCTTTCTTTCCGGCGTAGTCTTGCCAACGGCGCACAATCACATCCGCGTACTTCGGATCGAGTTCGATCAGCCGTGCCCGACGTCCCGACTTTTCGCAGGCGATGATCGTGGTGCCGGAGCCACCGAACGGATCGAGCACGAGGTCCCGCGTCTTGCTGCTGTTACGCACTGCGCGCTCAACCAGTTCCACCGGCTTCATCGTCGGGTGCAAATCGTTCTTGTGGGGTTTCTTGATCTGCCACACGTCGCCCTGATCCCGGGCGCCGCACCAGTAGTGATCAGCGCCGTCCTTCCAGCCGTACAGAATCGGCTCGTATTGACGCTGGTAATCCGCGCGGCCCATGGTGAAGGTGTTCTTCGCCCAGATCACGAACGTCGACCACTTGCCGCCAGCAGTGCGGAAAGCGCTCTGCAGCGTGTCTAGCTCCGATGAACTCATCGCGATGTAGACTGCGCCCTTGGTGACGGTCAGGATGTTCTGGCACGCGGATACGAGGAAAGCCCCGAAGCCATCGCCAAGGTTGTCGTTCATGATGGGGCGGTTCTTGCCACGCATCTTGTCCTTGGCCGTGTTGGCATAGTTCACGTTGTAGGGCGGGTCGGTGAAGCACATGTCGACCAACTCTTCACCCAGCAGCACTGTGTAGTGCTCGGCCTTGGTGGCATCGCCGCACAGTAGCTTGTGATCACCGAGAATCCAGACATCGCCGGTTTTGGATACGGTCTCCTCGGCAACTTCCGGAACGGCATCGTCATCGGTGAGGCCGTCCTTGTCGACGTCGCCTCCAGCGATCAGCGCTTCCCACTCCTCCTCGGAGAAGCCGGTCAGTTCGAGGTCGAAGCCGCTCGCCTGCAGGCCGGCCAACTCCAGGCCCAGCAGTTCGTTTTCCCACGAGGCGTTTTCACCGATCTTGTTGTCGGCCAGGATCAGCGCGCGGCGCTGGATGTCGGTGAGATGGTCCATCGGAACGACTGGAACCTCGGTCATGCCGAGCTTGCGCGCGGCGAGGAGCCGACCGTGGCCAGCGATCACGTTGTTCTGTCCATCGACCAGGATCGGCGAACCCCATCCGAATTCACGGATGCTGGCCGCAATCTGCGCCACTTGGGCGTCCGTGTGCTGCTTGGCGTTGCGCGCATACGGAATCAGCGTGTCGATCGGTCGGTAGTGGATCTGCAATGGGGTCATCGAGGCCAGAAATGAAAAACCCGCGGAGCAACGCTCATCGCGGGTCGGGGTGTTCGCTTCGCTGCGAGTCGCATCTCTCGCAAGCATAGGGAGAATAGTATCGAAATTCCGCGAATGTGCGACACCCCTAAAATGAAGCGCTGTCCTCATTTTTCCGCATGAAGCAGCAGTCGTTATCTGACATACGTAATTTCGATTATTTTTCCGCACTCAGGCGAGTTGCGACGATGTGCATGGCGATGTGCCAGTGCCGCTGTGCCGTGCGGGGCACAAAGCCAAAGCGCTTGGCGATCTCTTTCCAGTGGTATCGCTCTGCGCGCATCCACACGAGGCGCCGCTGCTCGACCTCGAGCCAGTGCACCCAGTGCATCACCTCCAGCATCCGGTCGACTTCCGCCGGCGTCGGCCGACAGATGATGCGCGGGGGATCCTCGCAGGCCATCTGCTCGAACTCCGTACGCAGGAACGGTGGCCAGACGTTGAAGAAGCCCTGAACGCGAAAAGGAGGCAGGCGACGAGCGGTGCGCGCCGCTTCGCAAAACCGGAAGGCCACGTCATGAATCGTCCACTCAGCCATTGCGGCCCCCGTAGAGTCGCTCGCCAAGCCTGCGGACGATTTCGCGCTCGACGAAGTCCAGTCGTTCGTCTCTCTCGGACACGACGAGAATGTGCTGTTCTCGCCAGCCATCGCGCTTCACGGCTTCGGCATCGACGGGATTCGGTTGCAGGCGCCCAAGGGGCGAGCGGTAGGTGTGGGACGGGATTTTCATATCATCTCCTGCGTGTCGATGGCCCAGTGCAGCAGGGCGAGTGCGTCGGCCTCGTTGTCGTCGGTGATCGGATGCCTGAGTGCGCGCACCGCGGCGATCACCTCGTCCTTGCTGGCGTTGCCTTTGCCGGTGATGTGGCGCTTGATGGTCCCGACCGGCACACCCTGGTACGGAATCTGGTGGTGCTCGCACCAGGCGGTGAGCGTGGCCAACAGCCCGCCGTAGACGTGCGCGGCGTCGACGCCAAGGTGTCGGCGCACCTCCTCGAAGTAAACGGCGCCAAGGCCGTGTGTGCCGGCGACGGTGCCCTTGAGTTCGGTGAGCCAGCGGCGAAACTTGAGGTAGCGCATGCCGCCGCCCTCAAAGCGCTGCGGCCGGAAGCTCACGAAGCCGTGGGCGATCTGGCCTTCGGGCGCACGCACCGCCCAGCTGGTCGTGGTGCCCAGATCGAGCGCCAAAAGGCTGTTCCGGCTGCTCGGTTGGAAGGGTAAAACGGGGGTGTCGGCAGCCGCGAGTGACACACCGGACAGATCACATCGTAACTCCCCTATATACGCGTGCGCGCGCGCGTTTAGAGAACTAACGGTACGTGCTGTCATGTGCGTCACTCGAAGGAGAAAGCGAAGGAATACGGGTCATTGCGGGTCCTCACTGATCGTTGTAGGGATAGGACGATTGCGGTATTCGTGCGGGCTCTTTCAGGCCAATGCCGACAAAACCGCGCATGCCGCCGGTGGCGCGCCATTTTTCGAAGCGGCGTGTCAGTAACGCTTCGGAGAAGCGGCGCATCGATCCCAGAAACTCGCCGTTCGATTCCGCCCACTGTTTCCAGTCGCCGAAAAGTTCGAAGGTCAGAGCCGTGGCATTGGACGCGAGGACACAACGTTCCTGGATCCAGCGACCCATGGCGTCCTCGGCCTCGAAGTACTCGTCGGTTGCATCGAGCACGCTTTGGGGCCGGGTCAACCCCACTCGCTGCCACATCAAGCAACCCGCCTGTGCCCAGGCGAGAATGCCGTCGCGCTCGGCGAGCAGCTTTTCGGTGAGCTTGCCATCGCGTCGGTCCAGCGGAAT
>SXGQ01895237.1_pt1 | contig 11922 bp, 7 predicted proteins | sample 3178371 | NCBI WGS metagenome assembly SXGQ01 (sample SAMN11356859, study PRJNA531348) | freshwater metagenome | isolation source: freshwater sample F1-20 | place: China: Fuxian Lake, Yuxi | collected 2017-12-25 | reverse complement strand
CGGAACGTCGGGCGCATGGGTCGCGATGAGAATCGGGAAGATCTGTGCGTCCCGGCTCCCCAAGTGGAAGTTCCGCAAGTCGAGGGCGTAATCCCAGACCTGGTTGTCGTCTCCCTTGAGGTATTGCTGGGCCCCGACCTTAAACTCGAGGACCATGATGGCCGGTCCCGCGATGATGACCGCATCAATTCGGCTGCCAATTCGAGGCACGACGTACTCGAGGAAAATCGTGCCGTTCAATTCGGCACACGCGGTCTGCAGGATTCCGATCGATGAGGACCAGGCATCGCGCTGCGCCTCATCGACCGGAAATTCGCTCCGGAGCGTCAGTTCCCCGACCACGCGCGCCGTATCCTCGCGAATGAACGAGTCGATCGAGGCGGAGTAGTGGGCATGAAGCCGCGCCGGGGCAGAGGTCACTGGTTGGGATTAACCGTAGGCGAGTATCGAGCGCAAGCCGACCTGCAGAGGGCGCAGCGCGCAACTCGATGGGCTGCGCATCCTGTGTCCGTCAAATTAGGGCAACCCTAGCTTGATGAGTGCCTCGTGGATGTGGACCACATCGACATCCACCAGTCGTCCTTTCGTGGGGGCCAGTCCTGGAATCCTGCCCTCCAACCGCAGAACCGGCTCACCCCATCCGAGTAGGGCCTACTTTTTTCTTGTCGGCTCTGCCCCCGGCTTGCGCTGCCCATCGTCGTCATCCATTGGCAAGGGCTAGGGTTTCTTCTTCCCAGTGCCCCTATTCGAAATCACCCCCGAACAGCTACGCCCTCTGAGCCAAGCTTCGCTTACCGAGATGAAGGTCCGGGAGCGTGACGACCTCCAGCGGCTCCTTCGGACGCAGATCGACGTTTTGGGCCAGAATCCTAAGGGGGCAGGGCAGCGCAGGGTGCACGGGCTGCCGCGGAATGGACGCCTTTCTCCGGTTGGCGGCGTTCCGAGTATTTCGGCGGTTTTTGAACGGAAGCCCTGGGTGGAAACTCGTGTCCGCGCCGCGGCATCCGAGCTTTCCAGTCGGAGCGTCGCAAACGCACCGTGCGCTGGCCTGACCCCTTACCACGGCCCGCGAAGTCGATCATCTTCGATTACATCGAATGCTTCTATTACCGTTCGAGGCGCCACAGCTCGCTCGGTTCCCTCTCCCCTGTGGCATTCGAACAACAACCAACCATCAAGGACACATCCGCGGCCTGAGTCTGTGTCCAATTTTTCGAGGCAAGCCCACTCGCCCCATGGAGATCATCGACAACATCAACAAACTCCTTGGAGACAGCCTTAAACAGACCGCCACCCCCGGCTCCCGGCTCAAGATCGCCGCATCCTGCTTCTCGATTTACGCGTTCGAGACCCTCCGCGCCGAACTCGAAAAAATCGACTCGATCCAGTTTATCTTCACATCGCCCACCTTCGTCCCGGACGAGGTCACGGACAAATTCGCGAAGCAGCGCCGCGAGTTCCACATACCCAAGCTCGAACGCGAGCGCAGCCTCTACGGCGGCGAGTTTGAGATTCGGCTAAAAAACCAACTCATCCAAAAGGCGATTGCAAAGGAGTGCGCGGATTGGATTCGCCGCAAGGCGACCTTCAAGTCCAACCGCAGCCGCGCCCCCATGCAGGCTTTCGCTGGTGTCTCCGCCCCGTCCGGGGCCTCGACGGTTTACATGCCGCTCCAGGCCTTCACCGCCGTCGATCTCGGCTACGAGCGCGGCAACGCCGTCTCCAACTTTGTCACCAAGATCGACGAGGCCCCGATCACCGCCGGCTACCTCGGTCTCTTCGACCAGATTTGGAGCGACCCCACCAAGCTCGAAGACGTCACCGGCCGCCTCTGCGAACACATCTCGTCCGTCTATCAGGAGAACTCCCCCGAGCGCATCTACTTCCTGATGCTGTTTAATATTTTTCAGGAGTTCCTCGGCGACATCAGCGAAGACGTCCTCCCCAACGATCGCACCGGCTACCGCGACACGCTCATCTGGAAAAAGCTCTTCAACTTCCAGGCCGACGCCGCCACCGGCATCATCAACAAGCTCGAAACCTACAACGGCTGCATCCTCGCTGATAGCGTCGGTCTCGGCAAAACCTTCACCGCTCTCGCTGTCGTCAAATACTACGAGCTGCGCAACAAATCCGTCCTCGTCCTCTGCCCGAAGAAGCTCGCCGAGAACTGGCTCAACTACCGCGGCAACCTCGTTACCAATCCCTTCGTCAAAGACCGCTTTTGCTACGACGTCCTCGCCCACACCGATCTCAATCGCGAGAGCGGCGAGTCACTCGGCATGCGTCTGGATCGGGTCAACTGGAGCAACTACGACCTCGTGGTCATCGACGAGTAGCACAACTTCCGGAACAACGACGCCTACAAGGACCACGAGACCCGCTACCAGAGGCTCCTCAACCGCGTCATCCGCCAGGGCGTGAAGACCAAGGTGCTCATGCTCTCGGCCACCCCGGTCAACAACCGCTTCAACGATCTCCGCAACCAGCTCGCGCTCGCCTACGAGGGCGACCCCGAAAGCCTCCGAGCCAAGCTCCGCTCCGGCACCGACATCAACGAGATATTCCGCAAGGCCCAGGCCGCCTTCAACTCATGGGCCGCCCTCCCGCCCGCCGAGCGCACCCCGGCCGCCATTCTCGCCAGCCTCGACTTCGATTTCTTCAACCTGCTCGACAGCGTCACCATCGCCCGCTCGCGCCGCCACATCGAGACCTTCTACGACACCGCGTCCATCGGCACCTTCCCCGAGCGTCTCAAGCCTCACTCCTTCCACTGTCCGCTCACCCACCGCACCGACGTCATCGGGTTCAACGAGATCTTCGACCGGCTCAGCCTGCTTCGTCTCGCCGTTTATGCCCCAGTCAGCTTCATCCTGCCCAGCCGTCTCGCCAAATACGAGGCCCTCTACGACACCGAGGTAAAAGGCGGGGGCGGCAAGCTCCGCCAGAAGGACCGCGAAAAGAGCCTGCAGATGCTCATGACGGTTAATCTGCTCAAGCGCCTCGAAAGCTCCGTCGCTTCCTTCCGCCTCACCCTTCGCTCCCTCCGCGACAACCACACCGGCACGCTGCAAAAAATCGCCGACTTCCACGCCACAGGCAAGGATGTCGCCTTCACCGACATCGCCGACGCCTACGCGGACGCCGACCCCGAGGACGACGAATTGCCCGATCCCTCCTCGCGTCTCGGCGGCAAGGTCCAGATCAGCCTCGCCGACATGGACCTCAAGGGCTGGGAGGCCGCCCTCCGCACCGACCTTCACCTCATCAACGGTCTCCTCGCCGAGATGGACAAGGTCGGCCCCGCCGACGACGCCAAGCTCCAGCACCTCCGCACCCAGATCGAGAGCAAGCTCGCGTCGCCCATCAACCCCGGCAACCGAAAGGTGCTCATCTTTACCGCCTTCGCCGACACCGCCGCCTACCTCTTCGAGCACCTCGCGCCCTCCCTGCAATCCACGCGCGGCCTCCATGTCGCTTGTGTCACCGGCTCCGACCGTCCGCGCTCCACCCTTAAAAAGGGCTACGACTTCCACTCCATCCTCACGCTTTTTTCCCCGCGCTCGAAGGACAAGACCGCCATCCTCCCCAAGGAACCCGCCGAGATTGATATCCTCATCGGCACCGACTGCATTTCCGAAGGCCAAAACCTCCAGGACTGAGACTACCTCATCAACTTCGACATTCACTGGAATCCCGTCCGCATCATCCAGCGGTTCGGTCGCGTGGACCGCATCGGCTCGAAAAACGCCGTTATCCAGCTCGTCAACTACTGGCCCGACATCTCCCTCGACGAATACATCCGACTCAAGGAGCGCGTCGAAAACCGCATGGTCATCGCGGACGTTACCGCCACCGCCGCCGACAACGTCCTCCGCCCCGAGGACAACGATCTCTCCTACCGCAAAGAGCAGCTCCGCCGCCTCCAGGAGGAGGTCATCGAGATGGAAGACCTCAAGACCGGCGTCTCGATCACCGATCTCGGACTCAACGATTTCCGCATGGATTTGGTCAACTACGTGGAGGCCAATCCCGACCTTTCCGCCATGCCCACCGGCATGCACGCCGTAGTGCCCGCCGACCCTGCGCGCGGCCTGCATCCCGGCGCCATCTTCGCCCTCCGCAATCGCAACCCCGGCGTGAACGAGCGGCAGCAAAACCGCCTTCACCCTTACTACCTCGTTAATGTCGCCGCCGATGGCTCCATTGTCTCCGGCCACACCGAAGTGAAGCGTCTGCTCGATCTCGTTCGCCTCGCCTGCAAGGAGCGCGGCGAACCCATCCCCGCCGCCTGCGAACGTTTCAACGCCGCCACCGGCGACGGGCGCGACATGTCCGCCTACTCCCGCCTGCTCGCCCAGGGCATCCGCTCCATGATCGAGCACAAAGAAGAGCGCGACATCGACAGCCTCTTCTCCGGCCCGCGCACCACCGCCTTGCTCAATCCCATCAGCGGCCTCGACGACTTCGAACTCGTCGCCTTCCTCGTCGTCCAGCCCTGCTGATTGCGCTGCGCGCCATGTTCACCTTTCCGCCCCAGGCCAAGGTTGACCGGCCCATCCCCAAGACCCGCATCTACGACCACGCCCGCCCCACCAAGTCCGTCCGCGAGCGTTTCGTCCGCGAGGTCGAATCCATCGTCTGGAGCTACAAGCTCGCTCCCGAGACCATCAACCTCCCCGCCGCCCCCGGCGTCGCCGAGATTCAGGTCTTCACCGTCCTCGCCAAAACGCCGGAGGTGAGCGAGGTCATCCTCCGCGCCATCGACACCGCCATCCCCTCGCCCCTGTTTTTTTGCCTGCGCCACGGCGACCGCGTCCGCGCCCATGTCGCCTACAAACGCCCCAGCGAGGCCGCCGCCGAGGCCTGGGTCGTCGAGGAGGGTTTTAGTGGTCCGTGGCACCCGGCCGACACCGCCTTTCCTCCGATGCCCCTTGCGCTCGATCTTGGCCAGCTTTACACCCGCCTGCTCACCCCCTTGCTCGCCCCGCCGGCCCGCCCCGGCGAGCCCCTGCCGCAGCACCTCGCCCGCCTGCGCGAACTGCGCCGCCTCTCGCGCGAGGCCGCGGCACTCGCTGACCGCCTCGCGAAGGAAAAGCAGTTCAACCGCAAGGTTGAGCTAAACGCTCAGCTTCGCGCGCTAAAGCAAAAGCACGCCGCGCTGCTTTCATGATTTCCGCTCTCCCAACTCGCTCCTCCGCCGCCTCCGTCCGTCCGGAGATTTTTGATTTTCTGCTTGCGGAAAACCAAAGCGCCTGGGGTTCTCACCCTAGCATGCCCGCCGAGCCTCTCGGTCTACCTTGTGTAGGCCTGATGCTTATTCCCGGCGGGTTTTTTATGCCCGCTTGCCTCGCCGGTAGCTCCGGCGCCCGGCCATGGAATACCGCAAAGAGCCCCTCTCCATCGAAGCCCAGGCCGACCGCCTGATCGGGCGCGGCTTGATCGCGGATCGCGCCCTGCTGATCCGACGGCTTCACGTCGTCAACTACTACCGCCTTTCCGGCTACCTGCAGCCATCCCGCCTTCCCGAGTCCCACCGCTACCGCGCGGGCACCACCTTGGTCAAGGTCTGGGATCGCTACTGCTTCGACCGCCGTCTCCGCGGCCTCATGCTCGACGTCATCGAGCGCATCGAGGTGGCGATCCGCACCCGCCTCGTCTTCCACTTTGCCCACGCCAACGGACCCTTCGGCTACCTCGACGTCCGCCATCTGCCCAAGCTCAAGATCGATGAATACTTGGCGTGGCGCACCAGCCTCCTGGAGGAGATCAGCCGCAGCAAAGAGACCTTACGGGAGCACTTCTTCCTACGCTACGGCGACCATCACCAAGAACTGCCGCTATGGATGCTCGCCGAGCTGATGAGCATGGGAAGCCTACTCATCTTCTTTCGAGGTGTTGCCCCAGAGTTCAAACAAAAGGTCGCCGCCGACTTTGGCCTGGCGGACGAAACACTTCTCTCCTGGCTGCGCAGCCTCAACGGCGTCCGCAACGTCTGTGCCCACCACGCCCGGCTCTGGAATCGCGTCCTAGGCTACCCTCCCCTCCTGCCCAACAAGAGCCCGCTTTGGATGGGGGAGAATAAGCCCGGCAACCAGCGCTGCGGCGTCATCCTGCTGGTCTGCCGCCACCTCCTCGCGCTAATCAACTCAGGCAGCCGCTGGCCCGCTCGCATTGAGGCCCTGCTCGCGAAATATCTCGCGATCCCCCTGGCCGAGATGGGCCTGCCCGTGAATTGGCGCCAGCACCCACTCTGGAATCAGCCTCGCTCCGCCTTTCTTTAACCCTCTACGTCTTCTACTATGGAAAAACTGAAAATGCATTCGCCCGATATGGTGGCGGTTAACATCGAGAAAATCGCCGCCCTCTTCCCGAACTGCATAACCGAAGCCAAGGACAATACCGGTAAGCTCACCCGCGCCGTGGACTTCGACCTCCTCAGGCAAGAGTTGTCCGGCAGGATGGTCGAGGGGCCGCAGGAACGCTATCGGCTGGATTGGCCTGGGAAGCGTGAGGCGTTATTTGCGGCGAATGCACCTATTGCGAAGACTCTGCGGCCCGTTCGCGAGGAGTCGGTGAACTTCGACATAACTAAGAATCTATTCATCGAGGGCGATAATTTAGACGCACTTAAGCTATTGCAAGAAAGCTATCTAGGCTCCACGGACTTAATATATATTGACCCACCCTATAACACGGGACGTGAGTTCATCTACAGAGATAGGTATTCAAAAGCCACACAAGATTACCTGATAAGGTCGGCCCAAAAAGATGAGGAAGGAATGTACTTCGTTGCGAACGCTGAGACCGAGGGCCGATTTCATTCTGACTGGCTTAGCATGATGTATCCGCGCATAAAGTTGTGCCGGAATCTTCTGAAACCAAGCGGAATATTTATTTGCTCCTGCGACGATCATGAAGAAGCTAATTTGAGAAAAATCTGCGACGAGGTTTTCGGTACCGAGAACCGGTTGGACCGAGGATCGATGATCTGGAAAAGCGCATGCTCACCACGGGGATTCAACCACATCGTCAAGGACCACGAATTTTTGTTAGCATATGCTAGAGATTTAGAATGCGTGTCTTACGATCAGCCCGCTAAAACAGATAGCTCAACAGAGGTTTTCGATGGCCAATTGTGGATAGCAAGAACGAGCGCCAACCCTGTCGCCCAAATAACGTTTCCAGCCGGTTTACGTTGCGAAGGGCCAGACCGAATCTCCAGAGGTCAAATTGGAAGCGGAAGAACGGTCATAGATATAATAGGAGAATTGATAGTTAACAACGGACGGTTAGTCAAAGCCGTTACGCTAGAAGGCGCATGGCCGTCAAAGAATCAGCTCATTTCGTTTCTCGCAAAAAAACCCGGCGAGGACGTCTTGGACACGAAGGGGCAAAAATGGGTCGAAGTCTACTTCACGGCTAGCAATTTCCCATTTGTGTCAAAAGAGCGAGGGCGAATCGCTCTTAGATCGGTGATTGACGATTGTGGGAACACAGGAACCCCCGACTTGAAAGCACACGGACTAGAATTCTCCCATCCTAAACCCGTGGCCCTCCTGGAAAAAATCATAAAGCAATTTACACGGAAGGATGCGTTAATAATAGATTTCTTTGCAGGATCATCAACAACAGCAGAAGCTGTTTTCAAGGTTAATTCCGAGGGCGAAGGGAATAGGCGTTTTATCATGATACAGGTGCCAGGTGAGGACAAGGCGAGCGCAGAGAAATCAACCCTCTCCGGGATCAGTAGAGAAAGAATAAAGCGAGCCGGGATGCTTTTCTCGAAAGCGGGTGTCGCGACCTTGCAATTCCCCGGTGGCCGTCAGGATAAGGATTTCGGGTTCCGATCTCTGGTCGTAGCCTCGTCGAATTACACCGATTCACACTATCTGCCAGATGATCTTAAGCGTGATGATTTACTTGCACGGATAGATAATATTCATCCGGACCGAAGCCCGGAGGATCTCCTCTTCCAAATCATGCTCGATTGGGGGCTCGATCTAGGCTTGCCAATATCATCCGAAAAGATCGCCGGTAAGACGGTGTATTTCGTGGATGGCAACGCCCTTGCCGCCTGCTTCGAAACCGACATTTCCGAGGAGCTGGTCACTGCCTTGGCAAAACTTCGCGTGGACGATCTGCCCTTGCTCAAAGTCGTCTTCCGCGATGCCGGTTACGCCGATGACAGCGCCAAGATCAACGTGGAACAGATCTTCAAGCTCCTCTCCCCCACCACCGAGCTGCGCACCCTCTAAGGTCGGCCCATGCGCTTCAAATTCAAAGTCCAAGCCTACCAGACCCGCGCGGTCGAGGCCGTCGTAAACTGCTTCGCCGGGCAGCCCAAACAAGCACCCGCAACCTACCGCATCGACCCTGGTCACGGCCAAACCGCGTCCGGCCAAAAAATGGCCGATCTCGACCAAGAGGGTTTCGCCAACGCGGAGTTCGCATTTCCGCTCAGCAAGCTCCTGACCAACATCCAGGAGGTTCAGCACGGCCAGAACCTCCCCCGCTCTCCGCACCTCGTCTCATCTAAGGCCTGCGCTATCAATCTCGACGTAGAGATGGAGACCGGCACCGGGAAAACGTATTGCTACATCAAGTCCATGTTCGCGCTCAACGCGAAGTATGGCTGGTCCAAGTTCATCGTCGTCGTCCCCTCCATCGCTATCCGCGAGGGCGTCCGTAGGGCCTTTGATGATACCGCCGACCACTTCCTCGACGCCTACGGTAAACGCGCCCGCTGCTTCATCTACGATTCCAAGCGCCTCCACGAGATCGAGAACTTTTCCTCTGACGCCGGCATCAACGTCATGATCATCAACGTCCAAGCCTTCGCCGCCCGGGGTAAGGACGCGCGCCGCATCTACGAAGAGCTGGACGATTTCCAAAGTCGGCGTCCCATCGACGTCATTAAGAAAAACCGTCCCATCCTCATCCTCGACGAGCCGCAAAAGATGGAGGGGCCCAAGACGGTGGACGCCTTGGCCGAGTTCAACCCGCTCTTCATCCTCCGCTATTCCGCCACCCACAAGACCCAGCACAACAAGGTATTTCGCCTCGACGCGCTCGATGCCTACAACCAGCGCCTCGTCAAAAAAATCGCCGTTCGTGGCATCACCGTCTGCGGCGTCGGCGGCACCCACGGCTACCTCTATCTCGAATCCATCCTCACCTATCCCGGCAAAGCCCCCGAGGCCCGCATCGAGTTTGAGGTGAAACAGGAGAAGGGCGTCAAACGCGTTTCCCGCAAATTCGGCGGCGGCGACAATCTCCACGTTGAGTCCGGCGAACTGGAGCAATACAGAGGCTACGTCATTGCCGACATCGACGCACGCGACAACACCGTCAAATTCACCAACGGCGTCGTCCTCACCGCCGGCGAAGCAACGGGAGACGTTAGCGAGGGCAACCTCCGCCGCATTCAGATCCGCGAAGCCGTCCGAGCCCACTTCGAGAAGGAGCAACGCCTTTTCGACCAAGGCATCAAGGTCCTCTCCCTCTTCTTCATTGACGAGGTCGCCAAATACCGCAGCTACCAAGGCGACGCCGAACTTCCCGGCGAATACGCCAGCATCTTCGAGGAAGAGTATGAAGCCCGCCTCAACGAAAGGCTAACCCTGGAGGACACGCCCTACAACCGCTACCTCAAGGGCATCGCCACGGCGAAGACTCACAATGGCTACTTCTCCATCGACAAAAAGACCAAGCGCCTGATCAACCCCGAGACTGGCAAGGCGTCCGACGAGGCCGAAGACTTTGACGCCTACGACCTCATCCTCAAGGACAAGGGGCGCCTGCTGAAGTTCGCGGAGCCTACCCGCTTCATCTTCTCCCACTCCGCCCTGCGCGAAGGCTGGGATAACCCCAACATCTTCGTCATCTGTGCCCTCAAGCACAGCGACAACACCACCTCGCGGCGCCAAGAGGTCGGCCGCGGCCTGCGCCTTGCGGTCAATCAAGACGGCGACCGTATGGACTACCCCGCTACGGTGCACCAGATAAACGTCCTCACTGTCGTCGCCAGCGAGAGTTACAAGGACTTCGTTAAAGGCCTCCAGACCGACATTAGCAAATCGCTCTCCGCTCGTCCCCGCACCGCCGACGAAGCCTATTTCACCGGCATGGTTCTCAAAACCCCGGCCGGCGACATCGAGGTCACGAAGGAGATGGCCCGCGCCCTCCATCGCTACCTCATTAAGCACGACTTTGCCGACGACAAAGACCAGATTACCCAGGCTTACCACGACGCCAAGGCGACCGGCACGCTCCCCGCGCTCCCGCCCGAGTTGGCCCCCAACGCCGAGCAAGTCTTTGCCCTCGTCGCCACCGTCTTCACCGAAGGTCAAATCCCACTTCCCGAGGACGACCGCAAGGCCAAGACCGACGACCTCAACGCCAACTTCCACAAGGCCGAGTTCCAGGCCCTTTGGAACAAGATCAACCGCAAGGCTGTTTACACCGTCCACTTCGATTCTACCGAACTCATCAAGAAGGCCGTCGCCGCATTGGATAAAGATCTGAAAGTCGCCCGCCTGCACTACACCATCCAGCGCGGCGAACAGAAGGCCGCCGGTGACTTCGACGATCTGCAAAAGGGCGAGTCCTTCACCCTGGAGGAGCACGAAACCAAGCCTCTCGACGTCTCGGTGCAGTCCACGGTCAAATACGACCTCATCGGCAAACTTGCCGAGGATACGAAGCTCACCCGCCGCACCATCGCGCAAATCCTTACTGGGATAAACTTGGCCGTGTTCAACCAATACAAGGTGAACCCGGAGGACTTTATGCTCCAGGCGGCCCGGATCATCAACGAGCAAAAAGCCACCGTCATCGTCGAGCACCTCGCCTACAATCCACTGGAGGAGAGCCACACGACGGAAATCTTCACCCGAGAAAAACCACGTGACGATTTCAGCAAAGCCTACGAAGCCAAGCGCCACGTCTACGACTACGTCTTCACCGATTCGAAGAACGAGCGCGCCTTTGTCGAAGAACTCGACACCAGTACCGAGGTCGTCGTCTACGCCAAGCTCCCCCGGTCTTTCTTCATTCCGACGCCCGTCGGCGACTACAACCCCGACTGGGCCATCGCTTTCCAAGAAGGAGCTGTAAAACACGTCTACTTCATCGCCGAGACAAAAGGCTCCATGTCGTCCATGGAACTCCGAAAGATCGAGGAGTCGAAGATCGAATGCGCCCGAAAGTTCTTCGCCAAGATCACCTCCACCCTAGTTAAATACGACGTAGTCGATAGCTACGCCAAGCTTATGGAGCTGGTTAAATGAGGCGGGCGCTGCCCTAAGGGGTCAGGTAACATGATCGGCAGTCGAGGCCGTTGATCGCGCCGCCGGGCGGAGGGCCGGGAATTCTAAGGGGTCAGGCCAGCGCAGGATGCAGTTCGCGGCTCCGTCGGACCTTGGAGCGTAGGGTCTTGAGGTTTCCGATCTTCGATCTTCGGGCAATCCAGCCGAATGGTGCTGCGGCTTCCCGTCGCAGTGTGGCCGCGACCTCTATCTTCCAGAGGGCTAGCTGCGGGGTTGGCTTCAGGTCGGATTTCGTGCGGCTGGATTGCCGCAGGGCCTTGGGCAAGGCTTCGCTCCGGCGCGCCTCGTTCCATTCCCGAATTCCACTCGCGGACAACCCGACTTCCAGCTGGCGTTGGGCGTATTCCCGCGCGAGGGCCCGTTTCCAATCGATTACGTGAAGCCCTAAGGGGTCGGGCCAGCGCAGGGTGCAGTTGGTGGCTCCGTCGGACCTTGGAGCGCAGTGTATTGAGGCGCCGCTGATGGGGTCGGGCCGTGAATTGCTAGAAGGGCACGGGCACCCGAGCTGGTGCCGGCTGAAGGCCAGCGATTCACAGCCTGACCCGTTAAGCGATCTGGCGCGCCGACGGCCTCGGGCTTCCGGATCGGGCGG
>SXGQ01052721.1_pt1 | contig 11922 bp, 4 predicted proteins | sample 3178371 | NCBI WGS metagenome assembly SXGQ01 (sample SAMN11356859, study PRJNA531348) | freshwater metagenome | isolation source: freshwater sample F1-20 | place: China: Fuxian Lake, Yuxi | collected 2017-12-25 | reverse complement strand
GCAGCGCATGGTACCGGGCATAGATGGGGGGATGGTGTTCCTTGGGGAACCCACCTCAGGCATGTCCAAGAAGGAGATGTCTGACCTGATCGAACTTGTCTGCGCTTTCGGGGCGGAACACGGGGTTGAATGGTCTGACCCACCTTGATATTCTCACCCCGACAGCCTCCTCCTGTGTGCTGTCAACCGGTGAAGCCTCATCCCCTAGAGGCATCACCCTTAGAGGGGAGAATCTCTCCCCTCCTTTTTATCCATCTGGCGGACAGTCTCAGCCAGCAGATCCATCTCAGACAGTTTGGCGATACGCATCAGGGCTTTGGTTCCGTGGAAGCCATGGGTTCCCCGGTGGCAATCCTCACACAGGGCGACCGTCAGGAAGTCGCTGGCGCGGTCCCCCATGCCATGCCCTGTCCGGATATGGTGAGCCTCCGTTACGCCGCTCTGAGGCTGTCCTAGGAGGCTACAGAGGACACAGGGCAGGGACTTCACCCTACCCATGTAGTCACTGGCGTGTTTGTCTCTGCTCATCGTAGGCGTATCGCCTCAGTTCCGGCATGATCTTCAGTTGCAGGGCGATGCTGCGGTCGAGTTCGTCCACGATTCTGCGCTTCTCTTCAGGGTCGATGTCCATCCTGAGGACCATGTTCTTCTGGTCCCGGTAGTTCTTCATCATCTTGTCGAGGACATTGACCCCCTGCTTGAGAGCAAGGATGTTCTGGTTCTCCATGATGTAGGTCTGCAACTCATCGACCCGGTTCTCCTTGCGGAGGGTGTTCATGCTCTGGACTACCCCGTTTACACGGGCATCCAGTTCGTAGAACTGTTCCTGCAAGCCGGGTCTCATGGCGGTCGAGAAAAACCGGCGCACGAACGGGTACTCAAACCACTTGCGTTCCGGGTAAGCACGATCGTTGTCACGCAGTACGCTGTCCACCATATCAAGGGTGTAGGTTCCAAGGCTACCCAGATACCCGTTCATCAGGTGGTCAAGTTTGAGGGGCGAGATACCTGCTTCCTCACCCAGACGACGGGCAAGTTCGTTGGTTCCGAATTTGGACTGGGCAATGGGGTCTCTGTCCTGCATGTACTGCGGGACGATGGACCTGCCGGTGAAGGTGTCGTAGTTCGCCACCGTTTCGAAGATGGGCAACACCACCTGTGGTACAGGGTTGAACCCCAAGGTGCTGGTCGTGGCGCGGAACAATGAGTCCTTCAGATCCTTGGACGGAGCATCCTTGTAGTAAGCATCCATGATGCGCTCAGGGATGGTCTTGAAAAGGATACCTACTTCGAACGGGATTGGAACCTTGAATGCAAAACCCGGCTCCCTGTTGGCAAGGTCTGCCTTCTTGATGGGGATGATGTAGTAGTTGTCACGGACCTCTGGGTTCTCGTTCTCGTACAACTCATCGTCGGAGATCATGGCGTAGTAAAGGCCAGTCAGTCCAACCATCAACCCTGCACGGGTGACAAAGCGCAGGATGTTCTTCTTTCGCTCTGGATATATACCTGAGCGACCCATCCCAGCCTGATACAGTTTATCCAAGCCTTGGATACGGGCATTCAAGAACGGCACACTGGCGGTGATGACACGCAGACCAGCGTTCCGCCCACGCCGTCCATAGTTGATGACAGACAACGCATCGTATGCAGCCTGAACCCAGTTCCCAGTACGGGACATAGTGTCCTCATACACGGCATTACGGGTCGAGGCTTCAGCCATGTCAGAGATTTTTCCAAGACCATCCCAAACGCGGGTCAGAGGACGGATGTAGTTCGAATTGACTACCTGATCCCACTTGGTTTCGTCCTTGACCGGGAACTCATGGCCCCGCTTACGGGCTTCGTCAGACGCGAACTTGACCACATCACCGGGGTCTCTTGAGAAGTCATATCCACCCACCACGCCGAACTTCTCAAGGTTCTCAAGACCTCTTCCAAAGTTCTTGACCGTGTCCACAACCGGGATGATGTTGGAACCGCTCGTCAGCACGACGGACGCTGTGTCGCGAAGCATGTTCGCCACAACATACCCCGGATCACGGACGATCAACTCACGCAGTATCTGCGCGGGAACCCTGAACAGGTTCCCAAGAAGGTTGTCCATGTTGACTTCAGGGACAGCCTGCATGGATTCGAAGATGAGCGGGTCATCAATGAACGCAGAGTACTTCTTGCCACCCACCTTGAAGGTAACGGCAGGGCGACCCTCGATGTTCTCTCCCGGTTGGACCATGCGACCCAGACCGATGGTGATCATGTCGCGCACGATTCTCTGCTGCGCCACATTCTTCATGCCCATGGCGATAGCCGAATCAAGGTTCGTCAGGATCGCTTCCATGAGAGAGACATCGATGGCTTCCTCTCCGCCCTTCAGTGCCTTGAGGTTGGTGACAGAAGTCAGACCACCGAACACCTTGGGATGGGAGATGTCCTTGCCCGTCTTGTCAGTGCGATAGAACGGGAAGTAGTCAGACTGGCTCAACCACAACTGCGCTCCAGCGTCATCAATCATCCCCGTGTCACGCAGGAACTTCACCGTGTTGGAGTTGTACGCCTGCCATGTGTCGTACCATTCTTCGACAATAGGTCTGCCTGTTTCGGGGTTCGTAAAATTGGCTATCTCTGCTTGAATAACTTGCAGATCACCGGGGTCGCCCGGAACCAATTTCCCTTCTCTGGTTAAACGCTCACCTCGACGGGCGATGGCATATCCCTGCGCCAGTTTCTCAAGGCTGATTCCATACTGATTGTTGTAGAGCGGAGCCAGTACATCGATTAGACCGTTCTTGTACTCGCGACCGTTGTGTACGAATGGCTCGATGGTGAAACCACCGTTCTTGTAGACAATAACACCACCCTTAACGGCAGCAGCGAACAGCGCCTTGGAGCGATCCGCAAACTCAGCAGCAGCAAGCGAACTGACCGCAGCAGTGTTCTGCATCAGAGACGGATGCGCCTTGTTGTAGAACTCTAAACGAGAATAATTGAAGATCAGGTTCTGACGCATCTTGTCGATGCTGTCCCGGAACCGGGGCATCTGCATCGAGGTAATGACGGTCTGTGCTGGGGTCTGGGCAGGGGGATCCTTCGTCAACTTGTCGAGGACTTGTTGGGTACCCGGCTGATACTGAGGCTGATTGTTCCGCGAGTAACGGATCTTCTCATCAGGGGTGAGTTTCAATCCCTGCTCAGGGTTCTGCGCTACATACAATGCTTCGGGTGAAGCACCCGGATTGTAGAGCGGTACTGCCATTGACGGAGTGGAAGCGACATCCGCTTCAGCATTGGCAACGGCTTGGTCGAGTTGTGCTTGAGGGCGACGGGACTCGCGGACTACCGCTTCTGGGGCGGCGAGGGGCGCTGGTTCAGGACTTCTTGAAGGTCCAAGGTTGTTGTCTTTTCTGAACTTGGAGTAGGTGTTCCAGAACCGCTGATAAAGCGTATCGTTGATCCGCTGGAATATATCGGGTGATCTGCCGAGGCTTCCCGAATCCCATGCTTCTTGAATGCGGTTCTTATAGTCTGAATGTCCAAAGTAGTCACCCTCTTGCGTATAGCCATCTACTTCGAAAGACATGTCTCCCGGAAGCAGAGATTGAATATTACCATGGAACTCAGGAAGCATGGTATCAATGTTGTAACCATCTCCAAAAGATCTTGAGTCCAAGAACGAAAGAACATTGGGCTGAATCAAAGTGAAATTGATTCCATCGTCAGTCTTTTTGTCAGGGTTTACCGAGTTAGCAATCGCTTCTAATTCCTGAGTCGTAAAATCAGAACGATCCGACTTCATCACGGCAACACCAAAGTTGTTTACACGCGTTACATTTCTGGTCGGTTGTCCAAAAATGGCTGCGTCCTGAAGCAATGCATCGCCAAGTATGTTGGCAACAAACTTTGCCTGATCAGGGGTTCCGCCAAGCATCTTGATTTGGATATTAGGCTCAAGGACTCCGTATGTTCCGTAACTTAGTTTGATCTCATGCGGCAATCCAAGTTCGCGAAGAAAAGGAATCTGCCCATCTTTATCGGTAATGGCGGCGATAGCCTTGTTATTGAACTCAACGACCTTTTCCATCGAAAGGTCCGGTGGGAATCCATAACCTCTGGCATTGCCGGGGGTGGCAGAAACCAATGCTGTAGGCGCTCTGCGCCTTGCTAGTTCAAGGAGTTGTTCTGCTTGAGCCGTGTTTGAGTAAGGAGCAATGACCGTTTTGACGGCGTTCTCAGGGCGTATACCATCCTGTAATGCAGGGGTCAAAGCCTGAGTCTTGTCAAATTCGCCTCTTGCCACCATGTCGTTGATGTAATCAATTTCTGGCCTTGAATAGGAACGAGCGGAAGGCCATGTACCCGGCTTACCGCCCTTCTCCTTGGGAGATAGTCTGGTTTTGGCGTAGAACCACAACGCAGCCTGCATGCGATCAGGGCTGATACCAAACTCTTCTGCCAATTTGCTCGTTAGAAACTGAGCATAACGGTACTGCAAGTCGCCCGGTATCTTGGAACCATCTACCAAGTTACCAGTCTTTGGGTCTCGCTCTTTGCGGCGGAACCCAAAAACTCTAGCCATATGCACATCTTGAACACTAAAGGGATTAAACCTGTTTGCAGAACGGTCCTGAATTAACTGCATATAAGTACTAGTCTTTAGTCCTGCTTCAGCAAAACCAGCGTTGTACATGCGGATGATGCGGCTGATTTGATCGCCAGTGATTTTTAAACGCTGACCATCAGGACGAGGCTTGTTACGAACCGCATTTTCAAACTCTTCTGGTTTGGTAACTGGATCAATCTCACGAGCCAATCGCATGATGTGAAGAGTATCGGCAAGGTTTTGTTCAGCAGAGTTCTGCTGAGAAGTAATTCCAAAAACAACCGCAGCCTCTCCAAGGTTTGGAGCGCCTACAATATCAACAAATCCTTTACCAAATTGCTCATACCAACGCAGGTCTTCACTGTTCATGAGACCAAACCGCGCCATCTCGCGCAGTTCTTCCATGCTGGTCGGTTTAACTTCGGTATCTCTGGGGTCAGGACGAGTCTTGCCATCGTCGTCCTTGATGGTGCGCTTGGTTGGTGCGCCCTGTATGTTGCCTAACTGCTTAGAAGTCGGGGAGTTTGTTCTGCGGAACAGATCAATAAGGTTCTGTTCGACATCACCGATAGGCAGAATCGGCGCTTCCTCAAGGACACCGGGGATACGAGGCATCCTGATTTGTACATCTTTGCGCGACTCCCGAACATCCGCACCTGCAAGAGCGCCGACATCGAAGTCTTCGGATCTAACCGCAGAAGGAACGATGGGAGCCGCAGGGGCGACCGGCGTAGCAGGGGATACCGCAGCAGCCCGTGGGATGGGAGTACCTAGAATGCCCTTCAACCGTTCAGGGATACGACCTGCTTCGGCAACCGCTTCTTCGGTGGCACGGAGGGTGCGAATCTCACCCCGCTGACGCGCACCGATGACACCGCTCTCAAGGCGATTGATGACATCGCCGTAGGTCTGGAACCCGGTTCCGGCTAGGGCAGAGCGCAGTCTCTGGAAGAACTGGGCAAGGCGCTCCAGAAGGTTCTGAGGCTTGCCTGCAATCTTGAGACGCTTACCCACATAGTCGCGGTACATGTCCGCGACAGCCTCTTCGATCTGGATTACCGCGTTCTGGTCAGCATAGTTACGCTGTGCAATCTGAAGGTAGGTCTGGTTTGTACCCGGCTTCTGAATACGGGCAACAGCCTTCTCAAGGCTCGACCACTCATCCGGTTTCCACAGGTCCAACAGCCGAACGGCATGGATAATCTCATGACCCATCACCTCGCTGAGTGCATTTAAACGCTGCTCAGGGGTAAGGGAACCATCGGGGTCGATACGATCCACTGCCAAGAACACCTGCCTCATGGCAGGGATGAACATGGCTTCGGTTTCTTCCGGTGCAATCTCACCGGTAGGCTTGATCAGATTGCGCTCAAGGGACAGGTTGATGTCCTGTAGTCCAAACCCCTTCAGTTTCGCCCGGAGAGCATTTCTCAGTGACTCTAGGTCGATGTTCCCACCCGGAGGGGCGGGTAGAGCCAGAGGCTTCTGAGGCTTGTTACGAACGCCCTGCTTGGCAAGGTCAGTCTCTAGGGCAGAGAACTTCTCATCAACCTTGGGGTCTTCCTTGGAGATACCCGCAGCCTCAAGGATCTGGTCACGGTCAGGCTTTGCACCCTGCGCGTTGGACTGCTGCAAGAACTTCGAAGCCCTAACGAAGTTCTCCCTGTTGTATGGTTTAAACACAAACTCAGGGAGTTTGACCGGCTTTTCGAATCGAGGAAGCCCACCCAGTTTCTTGGCGAACAGACGAATGTCGCCAAAGTCCATGTCGTTGACGGAATTCTTCCCGGTCAACCCCTTGGCAAGGGCATTGATTTCAAGGGAATCGATTTCAGAGGAGACATTCTTGGACTGGAGAAGGGACTTGATCTGATTGATGGCACCTTGCTTGCCGATTTTTGGATCAATCGGCACATCCTTGGTGATAGCCGCAAAACTCTTGCCTAATGCGGACTTAGTCTCTTGCAGATTGAAAGTGTTGCTCTCAGGCTTTCCTTCCTGAGAACGCATCTTGTTGAGTTCCTGCGCCTTGGTTAAACCAATGATGGTTCTAGGCGATTGACCTTCAACCGTGTACTGATAACCAATCCTGCGGCCACGCCGATCCTTTACTTCGGGCAAAGCCTCGACCTGTCGCCAACTCAGCGCCTCTGCATACTCGGGACCGAAAGTTTTCGCAGCCTCGTTGATGGCGACAGTCGAGAAAAGGTTGGCATCCGGGTTCAGTGTCCGATAGCCGTAACTGAAAAGACGCTGAGTGGTCTCAGGGTCATAAGCCTGACTTGAAGTATCAAGTGAATTGAGGATGGCACCCCGAACATTCTGGTTCAGGACTTCCTTGTTGAGACTGTATGCCGTGGCATTGGCCTGTTCGAATGTGCGAAGAGGCTGACCATAGCGGTTGCCTTCGGTATCGATGATGGCGAATGTCGGCTGAGGCTCTCCTGCTTCGTCTTGTACAGTGTCACCTTGCGTGACAGAGAACTGACCGAAGTTGGGGAAGTAATCGCCCAAATCACGAGCAATCTTTTGTGCGTAGGCTACTCCAAACTGTGCGTCATAGAGATTGCCCTTGTTCATTAAGTAAAAGCGACGATCTCTTGCTGCTTTTGCAACAGCATCTTCAATCGCAGTGGAAGAAAGTTTTCCGCTTTCCCTCAGAATTCTGCGCGTTTGATTTTCAGTTTCTTTAACCTGAAGGTCGATGTTTTCCAGAATCTTGTTCTGGTCATCACGACTCATTCCAAGCAACGGCGAAGATAACTGGATTACTTCATCCCTTTCCGGTGGCGCAATCTCTCCCGCTTTGGCGCGAATGTTTGCCGCTTCCGCATCAAGATTGACCTGATCTGCCTGCCCCTGCTGACGGCGCTTATTCTCTGCATTCAGTGCAGCAATAAACTTCTGTGCGTCTATAGTCTCTTGTTCACGAAGAGCCGCCTCTCTTTGGCGATCTACTTCGTTAGTGATGTTGGCACGGGCTGCATCGTATTCCTGCTGCTGTTGTGCAGGCAGTGCGACATCTACGCCAGCGCCAAGGACAAACCCAATGGAACCTTCCAGTGCCGCAGCAGAGGCGACACCACGCAATGTGGGAATGTCTTCAAAGCCTTCACGCTGAAGGGCTACATTGCCTGCAATCTGTTCCTGTGCAGCCTGAACGAATTCAGGTGCGGCTTCCTTGGCACCTGCAAATGCTGCGGTCTTGATGGACTTCGGAACAATGCCTGCGTTCTTGAGGATGCGACTTGCGAGAACCTTTTCCAAACCGGTTCCGGCAGCAAGTCCACCAAGACCTGCGCCAAGGAGAATCTGATCGAGGTTCTCTCCGCCATATTCCTGAGCCAACTTGGCGCGTTCTTCAGCGGTTTCTTCGTCAACACCAGCCGCTTCAAGTTCCCGTTTAACCTCGTCATAGATGGTGCTTTTGACGATACCGGTTCCGCTCACCGCACCCAAGCCGGTTCCGACACGGGCCGCTGTAGCAGCACGAGCAGCCAAGGTTCCACCCTTGAGAGCAGCACCGGCAAGACCACCTGCGATAGTGGGGACAGCAGTGCCTAGACCCTGAGCAAGGAAGTCCACCGGGGACACAGCCAATGCGCGAAGACCTGCACCCAACTGTTCGCCCAGTCCTTTGTCCTGAGCGTCCTGAAAGATACGGGCAACTTCTTGCTGATCTTGTTTGGCCTGTGCGCTGAGGAGACCGCTCAGGTAATCCTCTACACCCCGAATGTTTTGGGAGACAGCATTGTCTGCACCGAAAGAATCGGTGATAGCCCGAACACCTTGAGCAATGCCGGTTCCGAACTGCAACGGGACATCGGCAACCTGACGGAAGATGGACTGGTCTTCAGGCTTTGGTTCTTCAGGCGGCTTATAGCCTCTGAAAATATCCTGAAGTTCTTGCTCAGTTGGCGGGGAGTCGCCTGTTAAATCAAGCGTTACCCCAGACACGGAGTCCGTAACGCGGTAAGTAGGCATTGTTACCGCCTTGGTGTTGGTACTTGATTAATTGTGAACCTAGAACTTCTGCTTTGAGTTGCTGCACTAGAACCTGAAGAACCAAATGCTTCAGGATCAAGCAAACGAGCCATGTTGCTAATTTCTCTAGCAATATCTTCGCTTGTTTTGCCAGTAGTGTTCATTGGGTTTGAGAGATAAGCATCTCCCGCAGCCTGCAATGCGGCAGTTCTTGCGGTTCGTTGTGAACGCTCATCAAGTCTACCCTGCTGCGCCAACTCAGATCTGTTCCTGTCGAGTGCAGCATTGTAAGTTGCAACGATCTGCGCGGCTTGCATCCGGGTTTCGCGATCAGCCTTCTGCTCTCCGGATATGATGTTGGCGATAGCATTCACCGACTCACTCTTGAACTTCATGGTGTCAAGGATGTTCTGACGATTCTGCTGTGCAGCCTGCAACTGCAACTGCTCCGCCATGCGGCCCTCAGCCTGAGCCTCTCTACGACCTTCACGCAGCGTTTCTGTCGCTGCTTGTGTGGCGCGTTGCAGACCTGCCGCAGGGTCACCGGCAAAGAGACCAGTGCCAAGGTTCATAAGGGTATTGGCGATAGCCATCTGCCGCGCTTCGTCACGGGCTTCCTGCTGACGCTGCTGTGCAGATTGGATGTACTGAGTGAGATCAACAGGGGGAGGAAGACCCTGTTCAGCCATGCTTCTGCTCAGATCAATAGCAGCCTGCACCTCGTCAGGACGAGCCTGAGGGGCAAACAAACTATTCAGATAACCAATCGGGCTAGTGCCTGCACCAGCCTGCTGTCTCATCGCCGCATCTGCGGCAGGGATGCCGGGTGATACATTAGGATTTGGACGACCGGGGGCAGCGTCACTCGGCGCAGTGACAGCACTGACATTAGCAACTCTTGGTGCCTCAGTCGGAGACGCTCCTGAGCCAAAAAATACATTATTAAAATCCATGCTAGGAAAGACTGATCTGTCAAGATTAGAAGAAATCTTTTCAGGACTAAACTCTCCGCGAGAACCCGGAGCGGATCGCTGACCTAGGTCATAAGGAACCAAGTTGGTGTCACCCCTACTGCTGTCCCTTAAAATATTTCCTAACTGTCTTGCTCCTTGGAAAGGAATATTGGCAGAGTTAAGAATGGCATCTTCTTCTGATGTTCTGAGATAAATTGGTTTATCAAGAATTCTTTGAATTTCTGCTCGTGACGGACTTTTCGGAACCGTTCTGCCTTCCTGCATGTAGACCATGCCACCGGGGGCAATGCCACCGCCTGCCATGCCCATCGGGGGAGGCATCTGAGGAGGCATAGGCGCACCCTGAGGGGGCATAGGCGGTGCCATGGGGGGCGCACTGGTCATCTCAGGAGCCATGCCAGTGGAACCGATACCGCTCTGAAGGATCTGGTCCTTTACAGATGGCTGCTGTCCCTGCTGTGCAGCCTGAAAACGCTGACGCATGTCCTGACGGCGTTGTACTTCAGACACCGCAAGGAACTGAGGGATGCGACCAGAAGGAAACTGAGCCTCTTGGAACAGCGCCTGATCAGGAAGTCCCTTGACCAAGTCTTCTGCTTCGATGATGTTCATTGTTTAACCCTGCCTGCCTCTTCCGCCAAAGGCTTGGTATAGACCCAACGCACCCAGTCCTGAACCCAGTGCCTGCTGTTCCGGTGACGGAACTCTGCCGAATGTCGAGACCGTGCTACCCGGTGTAACAGGGACACCCTGCAACAGGTTGCTAAGATACCCCAACTGCTCCCGTCCGTATGCCTGCTGACGCAGGAAGTCTTCGTAGCCAAGATCCAGACCACGCTGCATGAGACCACGGCGCTCTGAACCCACCCCGCCCAGTGCGGCAAGGCGCTGAAGGTCCATCTCCTGCTGTCTTGCACCGAAGCCGGACAGAAGTTCCGCCGCAGCCAGTCGCTGTGCCTGCCCTGCCCGATCTGCGGACAGTCCCTCCAGACCCAGAAGCGCCCTCTGACGCTGCTGTTCGATGTTGTACTGCTGCGCCTGTGTACGGAACTCCTGCTCTGCACGACGGGCAGCATCGCTTTGCTGCTGTGCGGTGAGTCCAAGACGGGCCGCTTCCTGACGGGCCTGTTCACCGGCCTGCTGCGACTGCAACTGGAACTGAGCCTGCTGCTGACGAGCCGCCTCTTGGGCTTGGAACCCACTGATACCCAACTGGGCCTGAGCCTGACGACCTGCTTCGGTCTGCTGGAACGCCCTCTGGCGGAACTCTTCAGCAGCCTGACGGGAAGCCTCAGCCTGTTGCTGGGCGGACATGCCCATCTCAGCAGCCCTCTGACGAGCAGCCTCCTGCGCTTGGAACGCGCCTAAGCCAAACTGAGCCTGTTGGAGACGAGCAGCACGGTCAGCCTCAAACCCGACACGGGCCTGCTCAAATGCGGCCTGAGAGCCTCTGGCTTGGATATCTCCCAACTGCTGATTCAACGCCCTCTGGCGCTCTGCCTCAAGGAGGGTTGCACGGGTTCCGCCCAATGCACCGGCACGAGCCGCGCCTGCGCCTACCTGAGGGCGCTGTGTTTCAGAAGCACGGACAGCCTCGCGCCTCTCGACATCAGTGACTGCTTGTTGATAAGGCGACATGTAAGAAGCAAGACTTCCGGGAGCCGCCATGGAACCGACTTCAAACCCTGCCTGAACCTGTCCAGCCTGATAACCCGGAGCAAATTCTCTAGCCTGAAACTGGGGTTGATATCCAGCAGCCTGATAGCCGGGGCCAACCTGACCAGATTGATACCCTGCACCGAACTGACCCGGACCATAGCCGGTCTGATATTCAGTAGCCTGATAGGTCGGGGTGATGGCACCGGGCTGGAACTGACCAGCGATAGCCATACCTGAAGGCATCCCGCCGTAGCCAACCTGAGCAGCGATGTCAGATGCCATGCCCAACTGTTCAGGACGCTGAAGACCGGCAATGCCTCTCTGGGCAGCGGTCTCTTCAGGGGCGAACTGCGCGAGACGCTGACCGCCATAAGGCTGGTACGGACGCGCACTCTCAAACAGTCCTCGCTGGAGAACCTGTTCGAAGTACGGCTGGACATACGCCGGGAGGTTGCTCTGCGTAACCGTTGAGGTTACTTGCTGTTGACCACTACCACTACCGCCGCCGCTGCTCATTGTGCTACCTCATCAAAATGCTTTTCGTAGACCACCGTCTTGACGGTATACCCGCGCTTCTTGACATGCGGTTCCCAACCGGGGCGACCGAAAAACTCGATGCCATGACAGCCCATGTCCTTAGCGAACCCGTCTGCCATCTCATGCATCTTGTCTTCAATATGCTTCATGTGGTTCGGTGTCATAGCG
>SXGQ01768187.1_pt1 | contig 11923 bp, 6 predicted proteins | sample 3178371 | NCBI WGS metagenome assembly SXGQ01 (sample SAMN11356859, study PRJNA531348) | freshwater metagenome | isolation source: freshwater sample F1-20 | place: China: Fuxian Lake, Yuxi | collected 2017-12-25 | reverse complement strand
CCCCCCGCCCTGCCCCCGACGAAGCCTCTCCACATGCTGTCTGCATCGACATTTGCTGAAAACTCACTGGTGCGTCGACGAAAGATGGTGCAGGTTGGCTGGTCTGGCCTGCTGGGGTGTACTGCGGGACAGCTGGCGACGGCCGCGCCGGCGGTTGCTGCGGGGCGTCAGCCCAGGGCAAAGTCGCTGATCATCGTATTCTGCACAGGTGCCATCAGCCACCATGACACGCTGGATATGAAGCCTGAGGCGGCTGCGGAAGTTCGCGGGGAGTTCATTCCGACGGCGACTTCCGTGGCGGGAACTCAAATCTGTCAGCATTTGCCTGGCCTGGCTGCTCTGGCTCACAAGTACGCACTGGTGCGCAGTTTGTCCCACAAGGACAACAATCATCTGATGTCGACGCATCATGTGCTGACGGGGCATCTTCAGCCGGGCGGATTTTTCGACAAAGTGGCATCACGGGATGACTGGCCGTGTTATTCGGCGGGCTGCGAATTTCTGCGTCCCCGTTCAGATGGAATTCCCAGCGGTGTGAACCTGCCGACCTGGCTGATGTCTGCTCCGCTGACATGGCCGGGTCAGCACGCCGGTTTTTTGGGTCCCAAATATGATCCTTGGCAGATCGTCGGCGATCCATCGCGGGATGATTTTCGCGTGGAGTCACTGTCGTTGATTCAGGGGCTGGATCAGGGGCGGCTGGACAATCGACGTCGTCTGCTGCAGAGTCTGCAGCCGTCTGATTCCCCGGGCTCCATCAGCGGTTCTGCGGCACGCATGGTTGAAGACCAGCGGCTGGCATTCAGCATGCTGTCATCCGGGCGTCTGACGCAGGCTTTTGAGCTGCATCGTGAGTCGGAAACTGTGCGTGATCGCTACGGGCGACATGCCTTTGGGCAATCATTGCTGCTGGCGCGGCGTCTGGTGGAGGCGGGAGTGCCGATTGTGCAGGCCAACATGGGGCCTGTGCAGAACTGGGACAGTCACAGTGCCATTTTTCGAACGCTGAAGGACCGCCTGCTGGGCCCGCTTGATCGAGGCGTGTCTGCTTTGTTGCAGGATCTTGATGAGCGTGGTCTGCTGCAGGACACCATGGTGATTATGCTGGGAGAATTCGGCAGGACTCCGAAGATCAACGCTGACGGTGGGCGTGATCACTGGGGGCCATGTTTTACAGGGCTGTTTGCGGGGGCTGGGGTGCAGGGAGGAAAAGTGATTGGTCGTTCGGATGAAATCGGAGCGTATCCGGATTCGGCAGCATTTTCGCCGGACGATCTGGGCGCCACAGTCTATTCGGCGCTGGGGATTGAGCCGCATTCAGTGGTGCGTGATCGTCTGAACCGTCCGGTGCATCTGAATCAGGGGGCGGTGATTGAGCAACTCTACAGCGGGGGCGACGCGGTCTGACGAAAACTGTTTCGTCAGACCGGGCGGCTTCCGGCCAGGGCTCAATTGTTTGTGGCGGCGGGCCTTGTTTTTGCTTCCGGTGGAGAGGGTGTTTCTCCTGAGTTTGCCGGTTTTGTGTCGTCAGCAGGCTTATGTGGGCCAGCTTTGGGCTCTGCTGTCTTCGGAGGCAGTGGCAGGTTGAAGGGTGCGGAGACTCGTCGCCCCACTGCCGGTTTCAGCTCGCGCAGCCAGATATTGCGGAAGCGAACGGGATCACCGTGAAACTGCAGCGAGATGGGGCCGGTTTCGGCATGGGGTTTGTAGTGCGGGGCTTCGGTATAGCTGGTGGGGCCGTGGAGTTCGAAGTTGTTGAGCAGCAGAATTCCGTTCTGGATCAGCGTAACGTATGCGGGCCTCTCGACGTCGCCATTTCCCTTGAAACGGGGGGTGTTGAAAATGATCTGGTAGGTATTCCATTCACCGGGTTTGCGCATGGCATTGGCCAGCGGGGGCGTCTGTTTGTAGATCGAGCCCGCCTGGCCGTCGAAGTAGGTCTGATTCTGGAACGAGTCAAGAATCTGAACTTCATAGAGTCCCAGCAGGTAACAGCCACTGTTGCCGCGGCCCTGTCCTTCTCCGCGAATTTCGGTGGGTGCCGACCATTCGAGGTGCAGCTGGATGTCCCCGAAGTGCTGTCTGGTGGTGATGGCCGATTGTTTGGCCGTGGCAACTCCATTTTCGATGGTCCATTTGTCGCCATTTTCCCATGCGTCGAGGTTCCTGCCGTCGAACAGGACGATGGCGTCTGATGGCGGAGCATTGTCAGTGGTGCCGGGAGTCACCAGAGGTGGTTCCTGCCACTCAACACCGCTCTTCCATTCCTGAGCGACCGACTGACCGCCGTGCATGAACAGCGCAATGGCCACAAGGCCGAGTGATCTCAGTTTTTTCACAGTTTCAACTCCGGATCGGGATATGGTGGCTGCAACAGCAGCAGCAACAGCAACAGCGGGGTTAAGCTTAGGCCATTGTCTCAGGGAAGTGGAGTGTCCGAATGCAGATCAGCCGGCATTACTTCCGGGTGGCCTGTTGGAAAAGTCGATCAACGCCGGCGACGATGCGATCCTCGATGTCGCCGTTCCAGCGGAGGGCCGGTCGCCCGTATTCATACAGATTGCTGCCTCCTTCGTAACCGCCTTCCTCCCAGACTCGCCGGCTGGGGATGTAGGCGAGCATATCATCGGAGTAGCCCATGACCCACGTACCGGCGCCGTGTTCCTGTTTGAACCGGAGTGCGTAATCAACGACGGTTTCGGCTCCCATGCCGATCCACTTCAGTTCGCTGCCGAGCAGCCAGACGTGGAGTGGGTACGGTGAGCCGGTGGCGAAGGACTGACCGGAATCCAGTCGTGCCAGCAGGCGTTTGGCCCAGCGGCCTCGAATTCCCTGGTCGGTGGCTGCGGCCTGCTGAAGTTCGTCACGCGTGACGATCTGCAGATAGGGCAGTTCAATGAGTTCAAAGGCGGTGCGCAGCTGTGGTGACACGGGCATCAGGGGCTGCTGCAGTGCCAGTTTTACAGCGTCGGCCAGCATAGTGCCATATTTTTCGCAGAGTTCCACGGTTCTGCGGGGCAGCGGGTTCTGATCGCCGCCGCAGGTGTTGACAAACATGGCTGCAGCTCCGGGAAACGCCTGCTCAAGTTGCAGTTGTGCGAATCCTGGGTAGTCTCCGCACCACCTGGTGAAGCTGAGTGTAGTGGGGTGGCAGGCATAACCGAACAGGATGGCGGCAACGGTTCCGTCGGGGCGAGTCACCTGCAGAACGGGTACGGTGTGGTCAACAGGACCAGTCAGCGGAACGCCGCGAGCCAGCAGATCAGGGACATCGGCTTCGCGATTATTGCGGCGATTTACGGCGAAGGTGGTGTGACCAGTGCCATGGCGGAGTGTGGCGTCGCGCAGATCTGCAAGTGCGGTTTTGCAAAGCCGGACCGTTCGTTCCACCATCAGGTCCGTGTACTGCCGCACCAGTTCTTCCTGTTCGGCTTCGACTGGGTAATAATCGATCAGGTCATCTCCCAGTCGAGGTCCGCAGTGGTTGTGGGAGAACGTGAACAGCACCTGGTCGCGCTGCAGTCCATGGTGTTCAGCGAGCAGCGCGAAGACGCGATCGCTCATGGAGGCGGGGACGCCCTGGAAGTCACTGGTGATCAATACAGCTTTTGTGCCATCGGGGGATTCGAGTGCCAGAGCTTTCATCCAGAGATCATGAAGTTTGCCTTCCGGTGCGCGGCGAGACCCATATCCGGCCAGCCAGACGGGTGTTTCCGGTGTTATGATTTCGCGGGCGACACCTGCGCGCCAACCGCGGTTGTGCGTGGTGCTGGCGGACGTACGGGCCGAGCTGTCTGCCGAAGGGAGCAATGCTGACGCAGTGGCGGCCTGCAGCAGGAGACGACGATTGAGCAGCAGTGCCATGTGAAAACCTCGCGGAAGCAGATGCCTGAACAGTATCAGAGTCTCAACAGAATGGCAGATGGGATGTGGAGATACCAGTGAGCATTGTTTAACATATCGGCGTGTCGGGTGATTGGGTCGAGCACCGGGAGTCGATTGATGCGTGCGCCGCGTTGTCAGGTTGTGCCGGGAATTCCTCATCATTTTGCATTTCAGATCGCAGGTCGCGAAGTCCTGCGATGGAATTTCGGGCAGGAATATCCGCGGCCCTGTTTTTTTCCCGTGCTTGCTCCATCGGGGGCTCAATTGACGCGGATGGGGCATCCGGGTGCTCCGGACCATGATCACCACCAGTCGATCTGGTTCGCCCACAACAAAGTGCTGGGGATCGACTTCTGGGGAAACGCGAGCGGGGCGGTTGTGCGGCAGCTGCAGTGGTTTGCCCTTGAGGATGGTGCTGACAGCTGTCGGATGGCGGTGGAACTCGGCTGGTTTGATGGTCACAATCCGGTGCCGTTGCTGCGCCAGGAACTGATAGCGGAAGTCCGTCCGGTGGCTGAGTCCGGTGAGTATACCGTTGAGCTTCAGAGTCGTTTTGTTCCGACTGCGGCATCGCTGGAGTTTGCGAAGACGAATTTCGGCTTTCTGGCTGTGCGGGTGGCAAAGAGTGTCTCGGCGTTTTTTGCAGGTGGAGTGTTAACGAGCAGTGCGGGTGTGACTGGAGAAAAACAGTTGTTTGCGGGCGCTGCGGAGTGGATGGACTACAGTGGCCCGACTCAGATGAACAGTGACGATCGGGAGGGGATTACGTATTTTGATCATGTTTCGAATCCAGGTCAGCCCACCTGCTGGCATGTGCGGGACGACGGCTGGATGTGTGCTTCGCCCTGTCTGAACGGAGCCTTGCTGACGACTGCGGAAACTCCACTGCAGCTGCGGTATCTGCTGTACATGCATGCTGGCGCGGTGCATCCGGATCGTGTGGCTGAATTGGCCGGAAGTTTTCGCAGGCTGCAACCGCTGCGGCTGGAAAAATCGACCGTGAATCACATTCGCTGGCAGCTTGTGCGTGGCTGATCCGGTGCATCAGCCTGTCCCTGTCGTCAGCGAACTGTGCGAACCACACGGCAGATGCTGTGATTTGACTGGACTGTTGCGGCCACTGTGGGGCAGAATACGGAGATTCCGGAACCGACGAGCGACTGTGAAGTCAGCAGTAGTCCGCGGTTTTGAAGCTGACTGAAACGACGGACCGATGCCTGCGGAACTATTGAACTCCGGTCGCCGCGTTTCTGCGGTTGTTGTGCTGACTTTGGCCTGCAGCATTTGGGTTCGTGCAGAGGCGGATGACAAAGTCAATTTTGAATCACAGATCCGACCATTGCTGCAGCAGCGGTGCTGGGACTGTCACGGGGCTGAGCAGCAGGAGGCTCGGCTGCGACTGGATCGACGCAGTGCAGTGCTTAGGGGCGGGGATTCTGGTGAGCCGGCACTGGTAGCAGGTAATGCTGATGCCAGTCATCTGATGCAGCTGGTGCTGGGGCGTGAGGCTGGCAAGCGGATGCCTCCTGAGCCGCAGCCGGCACTGACGGAGGCGGAAACCGCCCTGCTCCGCCGCTGGATCAACGAGGGTGCGGAGTGGTCGGTTGGAGCGGAGCCGGATGACTCGAAGGAGTCCGAGGTCTCCGATCACTGGTCTTTTCAGCCGGTGCGCCGTCCGCCGTTGCCGGAACTGCAGTCGGACTGGGCTGCGAGTGCGGTGGATCTGTATGTGCTGCAGGGTTTGCAGCGGCAGGGGTTGTCCCCGAACCCGATGGCTGCCAGGCGTGACCAGATTCGCAGGCTGTATCTGGACATGCTGGGGCTGCTGCCTGAGCCGCAGGCCGTGCTGGAGTATGAGCAGGATGAGCGACCGGAGGCGTGGGAGCAGCTTGTGCAGCGGGTGCTTTCCAGTCCGCATTATGGTGAACGCTGGGCTCGGTACTGGCTGGATCTTGTCCGATTTGCAGAGACGAACGGGTATGAGACGAATCGCGAGCGGCCGAATGCGTGGCCATACCGGGATTACGTGATTCGGTCTTTGAATGAAGATAAGCCATACGATCAGTTTGTGCGCGAGCAGCTTGCCGGGGATGCCATGGGGGCTGCGGAGGCTACGGGTTATCTGGTGGCCGGGCCGTATGACCTGGTGAAGAGTCCGGACATCAATCTGACGCTGATGCAGCGTCAGAACGAGCTGGATGACATGATTGGCACGACATCCACGGTATTTCTGGGGCTGACGGTCGGCTGTGCTCGCTGCCATAATCACAAATTCGACCCGATTTTGCAGCGTGATTATTACGCATTGCAGGCAGTCTTTGCCGGGGTGCAGCATGGCGACCGACAGCTGCCTGAGCAGCCGGAGACGGCGGAGGAACTGGGACGACTTGGCGCCAGAATCGGTGAAATTCAAAAAGTCCTGCAGCCATGGGTCAGGCCTGGAAGTGTGCAGCGTGAGGCGGTAAGTGTTCGAGGCAACGAAGAGACGTTTGCTCCGCAGCGGGCAAAGTTTGTGCGATGGACGATTACTGCTACGAATTCCGGAGAGCCGTGCGTTGATGAGCTGGAGATTTTCAGTGCGGGGCAGAATGTTGCATTGGCGTCGTCGGGTGTGAAGGTGACGGCCTCGGGGACACTGCCGGGCCATGAAATTCATCAGTTGAAGCATCTGAACGACGGAGTTCCCGGAAATGCTCGCAGCTGGATTTCAAATGAAGCGGGGCGTGGCTGGGTGATGCTCGAGTTTCCTGAGGTTCGGGAGATCAGCAGGATCGTCTGGTCGAGGGATCGTGAGGGGCGATTTCAGGATCGTCTGGCGACGAAGTATCAGTTCGAGGTGTCTGAGCAGGCGGGTGTATGGAGTGTGGTGGCATCTGATGCCGGTCGAGTATCTCCCGGAGTGGCACCAGTGGAGCCGGAGTATGATTTTCGAGTTGCGGCCGGTTCGGATCGCGATGATCTGCAGCAGCTGCTGACGGAGCTGCAGTCGCTGCGGGCTCGACGTCGGCAACTGCAGTCTCCGGGTACGGTTTATGCGGGGACATTTCAGCAGCCGGGGCCGACGCATCGGTTGTTTCGCGGGGAGCCGACTGCGCAGCGGGAGATCGTGGGGCCTGACACTGTGGCTGTCCTTGGCAGGCTGGGTTTGGCGGAGGCATCATCTGAGCAGCAGCGGCGTGTGGCTCTGGCGCACTGGATCGCATCGTCGGAGAATCCGCTGACGGCTCGAGTCATCGTGAATCGGCTCTGGCAGTTCCATTTTGGTCGGGGACTGGTGTCAACGCCGAGTGATTTTGGTGCCGCCGGGGCTCGTCCAACGCATCCCGAACTGCTGGACTGGCTAAGTATTGAGCTGATGGAAAACAACTGGTCACTGAAGCATATTCATCGCCTGATTCTCTGTTCGCAGACGTACCGTCAGAGCAGTGTTCCGCGGGCGGATGCGATGGAGCGTGATGGTGGTGCGGAGTGGTTGTGGCGATTTCCATCGCGGCGACTGGAGGCGGAGCCGTTGCGGGACTGTATTCTGCAGTCTGCGGGAGTGCTGCGGAGCGACATGTACGGACCTGGGTTCAGTGCGTTTCAGGTGGAGCTGGAGAATGTGCGGCATTATTTTCCAAAGCAGCAGTATGGTCCGGAGGACTGGCGGCGCATGATTTACCAGACGAAGGTGCGTTTGGAGCGGGAGTCGGTATTTGGGGTGTTTGACTGTCCGGACGGAGCCACATCGGTGCCTCGCCGCAGTCGCTCCACGACTCCGCTGCAGGCGTTGAACCTGTTCAACAGCAGTTTCATGCTGCAGCAGTCGGAGTTGCTGGCGGAGCGTCTGAAGCGTGAGGGTGGTGATACTGCGGCGGAGCAGATCCAGCGGGCATTTTGGATCTGTTTCGGGCGTTCAGCGGCAGAGGATGAATTGCAGGAGTGTGCCGAATTTGTGCAGACTGAGGGACTGGTGGCATTTTGTCGAGCGGTCCTGAACAGCAACGAGCTGGCTTTTAGTCCCTGAGGCTCGTGATTTGTGAGTCCGCGTGCGGCGACGTATGATGCAGTTTCATTTCTGAAACTTCGGCTGCTGGTGCTGCATGAATAATCCTGCTGACGGGTCGGGTGTTCCGACATTTCTGGCATCGCTGAATCCTCGCCAGCTGGCGGCGGCGATGCATGGTACGTCGCCACTGTTGATCATCGCTGGTGCGGGGACTGGCAAGACAACCACGTTGGCGCACAGAGTGGCGTGGCAGGTGGCCTCGGGTGTGGATCCGGCCGGCATTCTGCTGCTGACATTTACGCGACGAGCGGCTGCGGAAATGCTGCGGCGAGTTGAGCAGATTACGTCGACTCTGGGGGCTGATGATGTGCGGGATCCGTCGCTCTGCCAGAAATCGGCCATTCGTCGGATTTGTGGTGGTACGTTTCATTCAGCCGCCTCGGCACTGCTGCGGAGGCATGGTCATCTGATTGGACTGCATCCGGATTTCACGATCATGGATCGTGGGGATTCGGAGGACCTGCTGAATTTGGCGCGTACCGAACTGAAGCTGCCTAAGAGCGAGAATCGTTTTCCGCTCAAGGGGACGTGTCTGGATATATACAGTCGCTGCATCAACACGCAGCAGGCTCTGCCGAGGGTTCTGGAGCAGTGGTTTCCGTGGTGTCTGGAGCATCAGGCGCGATTGTCCGAGCTGTTCAGTGTTTACACTGACACGAAGGAGCGCCAGCGCGTGCTGGACTTTGATGATCTGCTTTTGTTCTGGAACGCGCTGGCTGCTGACGAGTCTGGAGCGCGCATCTTTCGGCAGCAGTTCAGTCGGATTCTGGTGGATGAGTATCAGGACACGAACGTACTGCAGGCGCAGATACTGAAGAATCTCTGTCCTGACGGGATCGGTTTGACCGCTGTCGGAGACGATGCGCAGTCGATTTATTCATTTCGGGCAGCGACGGTACGAAATATTCTCGATTTCCCGCAGGATTACCCGGGGACTGAACTGATAGCGCTGGAGCAGAACTACCGGAGTACTCAGAGGATACTGGACGTCACCAATGGAGTGATTGCTGAGGCGGCGGAGCGGCATCACAAGGAGTTGTGGTCCACGCGTGGCCCCGGTGCAGTACCGCGTTTCGTGACGTGTGCGGACGAGGATGCGCAGTGTGAGCATGTAATCGAGCAGATTCTGGAGCGTCGTGAGCAGGGAGTTCAGCTGAAGCAGCAGGCGGTACTGTTCCGGGCTTCGCACCACAGTATGGCTTTGGAAGCGGCTTTGGGACGGAAGAACATTCCATTTGTGAAGTACGGCGGTCTCAGATTTCTTGAGACCGCGCATGTGAAGGACCTGATTTCCTTTCTCAGGCTGGCCGAGAATCCTCTGGATTCGATTGCGGGCTTCCGAATTCTTGTGCTGTTGCCCGGCATTGGTCAGTCGAAGGCGGCGCGGCTGCTGGAGCAGCTGCGGGAGGCGGAGGGGCGATTTGACGCGTGGGACAGCTGGGGCCCGCCGACGGCTTTGCAGGACCTGTGGCCGCAGCTGGTGCAGTTGCTGCGCAGGCTGGAGGCCCGCGGACGCAAGGGGGAAGGTGGTGTCAGTGCTGATATTCACGCCGTGAGGCAGTACTATGAGCCTCTGCTGCACAGTGCTTATGAAAACGCGCCGGCTCGGGTCAACGACCTGAAGCAGCTGGAAACGATTGCCGTGCGTTATGAAAGTCGGCAGCAGTTTCTCACGGAAATGACACTCGATCCGCCGGCTTCAACTCAGGAATTGCCGGCAGATCCGCTGCTTGACGAGGACTTTTTGATACTGAGCACCATCCATTCGGCCAAGGGGCTGGAATGGGATTCCGTACACGTGATTCACGCGGCCGATGGCAACATTCCGGCAGACATGGCGACCGGCAGTGCGGAGGAGATTGAGGAGGAACGCCGGCTGTTCTATGTTGCGATGACCAGAGCCAAAAATCATCTGACGGTACTGAGGCCGGAGCGATACTATTTTCACAATCGGCACCGCAGTGATCAGCACTCGCTCAGCCGTATCACGCGGTTTCTGACACCGCCGATTCTGGCGATGATGGAGCAGGTTTCCCATGGTCTGACTGCCGGCAGCGGCGGAGCAGGTGCTGGTGGTGGATTGGTTAAGGGGGATACTGCTGAGATTCGGCGTCGCATCGCGAAACTGTGGGGCTGAGTGGTGCTCAGTTGCGACTTCTTTCAGAGTGTAATCGAAGAAAATCCAGTGTGCGTTGAAAGTCCTCCGGGAGCGGTGCTTCAAAGGTCAGTTCACGACCGGAAACAGGGTGCTGCAAGGTCAGGCGAAAGGCATGCAGTGCCTGACGCGCGATCAGGACGTCCTCTGCATCATCGGGGGTGCCGGGAGCGGGTCTGGGGGTCTGGAGTATGTCGGAACGTCTGAGTTCCGTGGTGCCGATGTACAGACGGTCGGCAACGATCGGGGTGGCAATATGCTGCATATGCACTCGCAGCTGGTGGGTCCGACCTGTTCTGGGATGCAGATCCATCAGGGCGTAGCGTCCGAAGGATTCCGCAGTGCGATAGAAAGTCACAGCCTCGCGGGCGTTGCCACCTTCCGGGCAGACCATCATTTTTTCACGCACCCGGGGATGCACACACATAAAGGTGCGGATGTAGTCTGAATTCAGCTCAGGAACACCTCGAACAATCGCCCGATACTCTTTTTTTACCTCGCGCTGTTCAAACTGTCGGGAGATCTTCTGGTGGACCTGATTGTCACGAGCGATGACGATGACCCCGGTTGTATCGCGATCGAGGCGATGCACGATGCCGGGACGCAGTTTTCCGGCAGTATCGCTGAGTTGATTGAAGTGAAACTGCAGTGCTGCCGCGAGTGTGCCTCGTGAACTGCCCCGTCCCGGGTGAACGACCATGCCGGCAGCCTTGTTGACGACGACCATGTGGTCATCCTCCCAGAGGATCTGCAGTGGCAGTTCCTCTGGCTCAATTCCCGGCCGTTCAGCATCTGTGAGCGTGACGTCAATCCGATCATTGACTCGCAGTCGCCGCGACGATCTGGGGGGCATTCCATTGAGCTGAACGCCACCGGCTTCGATGATTCGCTGCAACTGTGCCCGGCTGTGGTTGGGAAACAGCCTGCTGAGATAGTGGTCAAGCCTCCAGCCGTGGGCGCGGGCTTCAACGGTCAGTCTGACAGGAGCCCCGGTTTCAACCGGGATATCTGCGGGAGTCAGCGATTCAAGATCGTCCTCCGAGAAAAGCTCCTCCCCTTCCGGGGTCATTCGCCGGTTTTCTCTGCGGGTGCCGAAGCAGCGTCTGCTTTTGGTTCCTCGGCTTTTGGCTCTTCAGCCTTTGGCTCTTCAGCTTTGGGCTCTTCAGCTTTTGGCTCTTCAGCTTTGGGTTCTTCAGCTTTGGGTTCTTCAGCTTTGGGTTCTTCAGCTTTGGGTTCCTGCGGGGTCGCGGGTGTTTCGCCGGTGGCAGGTGCAGTTCCTGGGCTGAGCAGGTTTTCGAGTGGGTTGATGCCTGGGAACTGGGGCACAGGGGGAACGTTTCCGGGGCCATCCTGCGGCAGTCCGGTTTCTTCTCCGGGCTTGGGATCCTGCTTCTGGAACCACGCGTAGAAATCTTTGGTGGTCTGCTGTTCGAGTTTTTGAATGCGGGTTTTGGCGAGTTCGGCGAAGGTTTTTTCATCCGGGAATGACTTGGAGACCTGCTCCCATGCTGCGACCGCGGCCTTGACGGTTGCATCCTGACCATCACAGCGTGCTTCAGCCAGGCGAGCCATTCCTACGAGCAGTCGGAGTCGGATGTCACTGCTGATGTCCTGGCTTTCCTCAATTCGCTTAAACGTTTCTTCAGCCTTTTTCAATTCTTCAAGTCCGACCTTGCGATTGGTGAAGAGGCTGGAGAGTGCATTCTGGAGGGTCAATTCTGCTTCGCGCAGCCGGGCGTAGTTTCCGATGGGAGTACCGACGGCATTGTCGGCGGCATCAGCGTACTGTTCCGGGGTATTTGCGGCCAGCAACAGGGCCGACTGGGCAGCGGTTG
>SXGQ01408417.1_pt1 | contig 11923 bp, 10 predicted proteins | sample 3178371 | NCBI WGS metagenome assembly SXGQ01 (sample SAMN11356859, study PRJNA531348) | freshwater metagenome | isolation source: freshwater sample F1-20 | place: China: Fuxian Lake, Yuxi | collected 2017-12-25 | reverse complement strand
TTGAGCACTTCCACCTCCTCCGCCCGCTGCAACATATAAGCCGCCAGTCAAAGGCCCAACAAAACTTCCTCCACCGCCTCCGTCAGAATTTCCGGTTGCATATGAAGATCCCATTTGACCAACTACTATTTTTAAAACTGTTCCAGCAGTTATAGTAACATCGTGAATTACTTTTGCTCCTTTACCTGAATATAAGGCGCTTCCGCCACTTGCACCCCATGCTTCTATTCTATACGATCCACTTACAGGAACTGTAAAAGTTTGAACACCATTATTTGATGTAACTAAACCGTTTAAATTTGTGGCAGCATAAGCTGAATTTATTTGTAATTGGGTTGGTCCTAAACGACCTGTTGCTCCAGCATTAGTAAAACTATAAGTTTGCTGTGCTTGACTTGTTAAAACAAAAAACAAAAATAAGAAGCTTATTATTTTTTTATTGTTTTTTGTAAAAAGAATTAATATCATTACTCTATAAAGTACTTTAAATATAATTATTTGAACTATATATCAATAAGTTACAAAATTAAATAAAAAAACTAATTATTATCAATAAAATTCATATAGTCTTGTAAAATAATTATAGCGCTAGCAACATCAACAGTCTTTTTTCTATCGATTTATAACACTTAAAGTTAATAAAAAAAGTATACAAAAGACTATGTTCTTAATATAAATTTTAAATATAATTCAGTTATAAATAAATTATAAAATAAGAAAAGATTTTTTTATAAAAAAAACATCTAGTTATATAGTAGTATAAAGCATTTTTATATGCGGAATATTATCTTCTAAATAGCTTTCGCCTTGTTGAATAAAACCTAAATCATTATAAAATTTTAATAAATAAAGTTGTGCGGATATTACAATAGTTTGGTTTTGGTATAAACAGAGGCTTTGTTTAATGCAATAGTTCATTAAATCAAATCCGTGTCGTTTATTTCTATAATCAGGATTTACAACTACTCTGCCAATACTGGGTTCTAAATATGATATATTTGGTGGAATGATTCTTGCATATGAAATAAGTATTTCTTTTTCATATATTAAAATATGCATTGCCAATAAATCTTTTTCATCAACATCTTGATAAGCACAATTTTGCTCAACAATAAAAACTTGACTTCGTAATTTATAAATCTCGTATAATTGTTTTACATTTAATTGATTAAAAGCTAAAATAAAATAGTCCATATTAATAATTTCCAATACTTAACATTACAAGTGTGCAGGCTTCAATGTATTCAATTTTATTTTCATTTGCTAATTTATAAAATTCTGGATTTTCTGTGCCTGGATTAAAAATAATACGTTTAGGTTTTAAATTGATAATATAGTTTATCCATTCGTTTTGATTTTTGGGACTAACATAGAGCGAAACGGTATCCACATCACAAATCACTGGCTTGGTTAATATGATTTCGGTTTTGCCAATTAGACCTGGTTTTAAACCTAAGGCAATTACACTATATCCATTTTCAACTAAACAATTGATGGCCTTGTAGCTATAACGATCTGGATTTTCTGATGCACCAATAACTAATGTTAAACCTCTCATTATTCTTCGTAATTTAAATCTTTAGCAAATGTTTCTTCTAAAAAATAACAGGCAATATAAGCTAAAATAAATACTATAACACCAATAACAATAGAAGCATTTATATGAGCTAATGATGAATTTTCATATCCAAATATTGGTTTTAAATAAATGATTGCTAATGACATTAGAGAAACAGAACCGCGCACAAAATTTGGAGCCGTGGTAGCTACTGTAGATCTTATATTTGTTCCAAACAATTCAGAGGCACTACTCATAAATACTGCCCAATACCCTGTTGAAAATCCGACACAAAAAATAATACTATAAAACACAATAATAGATATGGCTGCAAATAGATAGTAGTTAATAATAAAGAAAAGAGTTAAACTTAAAAACAAAAAGAGTACTTTTTTGCGAGATTTAAGTTTATGACTTAATAAACCACTAGTTACGTCGCCAATAGTAATTCCAATATAAGCAACCATAATAGGATACTTACCTTCTGTTGGTCCATTTTTCATTCCCAAAGCCTTGCACATTTCAGGTGCAAACTGAACTAAAAAATACATCACGAACCAAACAGGAATGGCAATTAAAATAATATTTAAATATTTAAATAATAGTTTTGGATTTGAGAATAAATAAAAAAAATCACCTTTTTTTATGGTTTTATTTTTTTTAATTTCATTAAAAATTTTACTTTCAAAAACACCCATTCTCAAAAAAAGTAGTAATAGTCCCATGCCACCACCAATAAAATAACTAATGCGCCAATTATTAACTAAAATTGTTGTCAATCCAGCAATAACTGCTCCAAATAAGCCAACTGATGCAACAATTGTAGTACCTATTCCACGATTTTCTTTTTTCATTGATTCACTAACTAAAGTAACACCAGCACCTAATTCGCCTGCTAATCCAAAGCCAGAAATAAAGCGCAATACAGAATACCAGAACGTATCATTAACTAACCCATTTAAAATATTAGCGAAAGAGTAAACAATAATACTACCAAATAAAACAGATAATCGCCCTTTTTTATCGCCTAAAATTCCCCAAAATATCCCTCCAACAATCATACCTGTCATTTGGTAGCTTAATAAACTCGATCCGATAATTGCAATTTGTTCGTTAAGATCTTTTGTATTTGAATAAATTGGGGCCAAAATATCTTTTAAACTTGCCACCCTTTCCATACCAAATAAAACCAAATCATAAACATCCACAAAATAACCCAAAGCAGCTACAATTATAAGTTTATTAATAGGCGAACTAAAAGCTGTGTTAAACATGCTTACTGTTTGATTATTTTATGAGTTTTAGAACCCATTTCAGATTTTATGTTTAAAAAATAAATACCGTTATCAAGCTCATATGTATTAAATTCGATTATATTTTGTGTGGATTTTATTTGTTGAGAGATTAATATTTTACCTGTCAAATCGAATAAATTAATAAAAAAAGGATAAGTTATTTTTGAGCTTAAATTAATTGTAAAAATATTATTGTGAGGATTGGGTGAAATTATAAAATCAATATTATTTTTTTGATTTATATTTTGATTTTGGATTCCGACAGGAATTGTGCACATATTAGTAATTCCCCAACCTATAGAATTATTAGGATTTATAGCATTTGAAGCTATTTTTTTTAATGTATCTAACAACTTAATATTGTTATAATTAGAATGAGATTGCCAAAAACATGCAATTGCACCAGCTAAAATTGGAGTAGCAAAAGAAGTACCATTTCCTTGACCACATTGTCCATTAGAAAAACTTATCCATGATCCTATTCCCCTTGCTACTAAATCAGGTTTAATTCTACCATCAAAAGTAGGTCCTGTTGAACTAAAATTTGCAACAATTCCCAAACTATCAATAGCCCCAACAGTACAAATGCTATCAGCATCTGCCGGAACACCTATATATTGCCACGATCCACCACCTTCATTACCTGCAGAATTTAATACAAACAATCCTTTTCGTGCGGCGATTGTAGCAGCAATACTCATAGGTGCAGTTTTTCCGTTTAGGGAAGAATAATTATGATTTTGAATTGAATTATCAAATTGAGTGTATCCTAATGAGGTTGTTAAAATGTCTGCGCCTACACTATCGGCAAACTCAGCACCTCTTATCCAATTATATTCTTCACTTAAAGTTTCTGTGTTAACATCTTCAGTTCTTAATAACCAATAAAATGAATCTGGGGCCGACCCTAAAATAACCCCTGGTTTATTTGCTGCCATACATGATAAGACAGACATGCCATGATAATGATCTTCGTAGACATTATTTCCCCCATTTACAAAATCTCTAGTACCAATTATTCGTCCATATGCTCTTAAACTATCAAATAATGGATTGATATCTACATTATAAAAGCCAGCATCTAATACTGCTATGGTAACTCCCTTTCCTCTATAGCCTTTATTGTGCAAACAATCTATATTTAATTGCTTGTTTTGCCAGTAAGATCCTCCATAATTAAACCCACTTAAAGTATTACTTAAAGTAGTTTTCAAATTAGTTTGGTTAATGTCTATTGGAGGTTCGTTAAGCTTTGGTATTTTAATTTTATAACTATTTACCTGACCAGTACCTAAAACAAAAGAAAATGAATTAATAGTATTTAACGCCGTTGATGAAGAGCTTGGAACAGAAACAACCAACCCATTTAACCATTTAGAGGCATATAAAACAGTAACATTAGCAACATTATCAATTAAACTAATATAGTTTGGAGATACTGGTAAATCTTTATTATCAATACCAATATTATGAAAAGATCTTCTTGTAATTGCTTTTTGACTTAAAAAAGCTGATGGATTATTAACAGAAAAGGGCGTACCTGTTTTATTATTTAATCTAACCCAATATTTTACTTGAGCATTATTTGATACTGAAAGAAATAAAAAGGAAAATAATAAAAAGCCAGTAAATGAATTAAGTTTCATTATGATTATATTAAAAAAATATTAAAGTTCAGAATTAATATTTAAATATTAAAAAAAAATACGATATGAACATCTTCTATTTTAAAAGTTTATAAATTTAAAATTAAATTGACATAAATATTATTAAATTTAAAGTAAAATTATAAAGTTTACAAATGAACGTTCAAAATTTCATTATAAAAGGTATAAAAGAGTTATTGTATTTTAATAATTATTTGGTTATCCCTAATTTTGGTGGCTTTGTTTTAAAACAAAACAGTTCTCATTTTTCCAATTCAAATGGTATACTTAATCCACCTTCTAAGACAGTCAGCTTTAATATACAATTAAAGCAAAACGATGGAGTTTTAGTTATGTGGTTACAAAATCAATTAAAATGTACTGCTGATACAAGTTTAAAACATTTAAACGATTTTTCTGATTATTGTTCTAGTGTTTTATCTGCTCGCAGAAGATTATCAATTGATAGTATTGGTTTTTTTTATTTAGACTTTGAAAACAATATTTTATTTGAGCCACAATCTGACATTAATTTTTTAACCAATAGTTTTGGTTTATCATCTATTAGCTTACTTCCACTCCCTATTTTATTAGAATCTAATAAAAACAATCATGAGTTTAATGATAGAGTTCAGTTTAAATCTAAAACCACTCATTTTAGTAGAAAAAAATATAAAAAAGTGATTTTTTCTATTTTGATTTTTGGATTATTATTTTTCGCTTTATCTCTTTTTGTTTCTAATCGAAAATTTAGTGGAAATTTTCAAGCCAATATTTTTGGAGCTTCATATAAATCTATCTACCAAACAACCAATTATCCTGAACTAATGTTGGCCAGCAATCATTATAATAAAAATTATATTGCAAACTCAAAAGGTGATGCTATGCTTATGTTTGGTAATAATAATCTATATTCTGTTAATACTCTTGAGTCCTCTTCAGAAAAATTAGAATTAGTTAAAATCAAAAAAAACATAAACTATTACAAAAACAGTTCTGCTAATTTTAATATTATTTTAGGTTGTTTTAGGGTTTTTAAAAATGCCGAAGGTTTAGTTAATAAATTAAATCAAAAGAGTATTCCTGCATCGATATTAAATATTAAAAATAAAGGGATGCATATTGTTACTTATGGCGGCTTTAATTCTGAAGAAGAAGCTAATCAAAAATTAAACGAAGTTAAACAAGACTTTCCCTCTGCTTGGATAAAATCTCGTTAATTTTCTAAGTTTCTTACTTTTTCTTGTAAAGCATTATTGCTATTATTAATATTGCTGATAATGCTATTAAGCCCAATGTTCCCCATATTAAACCTGATACCGATTTTACGACCACTAAAAAAACTATGGCTACTAAAAATATGGTTGGTAATTCATTTAGTAAACGTAATTTAAAAGAGGTGTATAAATAAATATCTTTTTTTTGTTCGCGGATGATTTTTTCACAAAAAAGATGATAAAAAAACAACAATAATACACCAATAAGTTTCAACCACATCCATGGTTGAGTTAATAACAGGAAGTTTATAAAAATCATCCAAAATCCAAATACAAAAGTACCAATCATAGCAGGCCAGCCAATAATGTACCAAAGTTTTTTTTGCATTATTTTAAATTGCTCAGTTAAAATACTTTTTGCAGGTTCTTCTTTAAATTGAGCTTCGGTTGAATATATAAATAAACGAACAACATAAAATAAGGCAGCAAACCAACATACCACAAAAATAATATGAAGTGATTTTATATAATTATATTCCATTATACAAAATTAAGCTATTATCCTTAAATTTGAGCTTTATTAAAATTTTTAGGTTTAGTTATTTAATAATTTTGTTTTATGAAATCGAAGTTCCCCAGCCAATCTCTTACAATTAATACTGAAGTTGTTTTACCAAACGATACCAATCATGTTGGAAACTTATTCGGAGGAAAATTAATGCAATGGGTAGATATTTCTGCAGCAATTGCAGCTCAGAGGCATTCTAGTCGTGTAGTTGTAACAGCTGCAATCGATCATGTTTCATTTGATAAACCAATTAAACAAAATAGTGTTGTAACATTAGAAGCTAAAGTAACTCGTGCATTTTCAACCAGTATGGAAGTTTTTGTTGATGTTTTTGTTGAAAATACAATTACAGGAGAAAAGACAAAATGCAATGAGGCTATATTAACTTTTGTGGCTATAGATCAAAATGGAACACCCCTACCCGTTCCTTCTATTACTCCTGAAACTGAGCTGGAAAAGAAACGATTTGATGGTGCTTTAAGAAGAAGACAATTATCTTTAATACTTTCAGGTAGAATGAAACCAGACGAAGCAACCGAATTAAAAGCTCTTTTTTTAAAAGACTAATTCGATTATTTTTTGTTATTAATTTAAATTAATAGCCAATTTGTATAATATCAGAAAAAATAAACTAATTGTGATTGGTTAATTTTTTATAAAATCATAAATTTTTTTATTTCTACTAAATTTTCTAATTTAGTAACTTAAAACATAAAAGAAAATATGGCATTTGACATTGAAATGATTAGGAAGGTTTATTCAGAAATGCCTTTAAAAATAGATTCTGCAAGAAAATTATTAAACCGTCCGCTAACTCTAACAGAAAAAATTCTCTACTCTCATTTACATTCCGATCAAAAAAAAGATCAATTTGAAAGAGCAAAATCTTATGTTGATTTTTCGCCTGATAGAGTTGCAATGCAAGACGCCACTGCTCAAATGGCCTTGTTACAATTTATGCAATCTGGTCGACCAAAAGTTGCTGTTCCTTCTACAGTTCACTGCGATCATCTAATTACAGCAAAAAATGGCGCAAATGATGACTTAGCTTTTGCGAATAATGAAAGTAAAGAAGTTTTTGATTTTTTGGGTTCTGTTTCAAACAAATACGGTATTGGGTTTTGGAAACCAGGAGCAGGAATTATTCATCAAGTAGTTTTAGAAAACTATGCTTTTCCAGGTGGAATGATGATTGGCACCGATTCTCATACCGTTAATGCCGGAGGTTTAGGAATGATTGCTATAGGTGTTGGTGGGGCTGATGCATGTGATGTAATGGCAGGGTTAGCATGGGAATTAAAAATGCCAAAATTAATTGGAGTGAAATTAACTGGTAAACTATCTGGTTGGACAGCTCCAAAAGATGTGATATTAAAAGTAGCAGGTATTTTAACAGTTAAAGGTGGAACCGATGCTGTTGTTGAATATTTTGGCGAAGGTGCATTATCAATGAGTTGTACGGGTAAAGGCACTATTTGCAACATGGGTGCTGAAATTGGAGCAACCACTTCTACATTTGGATATGATGATAGCATGAGTCGTTATTTAAAAGCTACCGGTCGTGAAGATGTAGCAGCATTAGCTGATACAATTAAAGAACATTTAACTGCAGATGTCGATGTTTATTTGAATCCTCTGAAATACTTTGATCAAGTTATTGAAATTAATTTATCTGAATTAGAGCCTCATGTTAATGGTCCTTTTACTCCTGATCTTGCTACTCCTATTTCAAAATTAAAAGAAGTGGCTGTAGCTAATGCTTGGCCAACAAAAATTTCGGTGGGTTTATTAGGATCTTGTACTAACTCTTCATACGAAGATATTTCACGTGCAGTAAGTTTAGCAAAACAGGTATCTTCAAAACATTTAAAAGCAAAAGCAGAGTATTTAATAAATCCAGGTTCTGAACAAATTAGATATACCATTAAACGCGATGGTTTTTTAGATATATTTAATCAAATTGGAGCAAAAGTATTCACAAATGCTTGCGGACCATGTATAGGAATGTGGGATAGAATGGGTTCAGAAAAACAAGAAAAAAATACAATCATCCACTCTTTTAACCGAAATTTTGCCAAACGAGCCGATGGCAATCCAAATACATACGCTTTTGTTGCATCACCAGAAATTGTAACAGCTATGGCTATTGCAGGTGATTTAACATTTAATCCATTAACCGATTTTTTAACTAATGAAAAAGGTGAGCAAGTTAAATTTGATGCGCCAAATGGAGAAGAATTGCCAACTAAAGGTTTTGAAGTTGAAGATTCAGGATTTCAGCCACCTGCGGTAAATGGAAGTGATTTAATTATTAATGTATCTCCTTCAAGCAATCGTTTACAATTATTAGATCCATTTGCAGCATGGGAAGGAAATGATTTGATTGGTTTAAAATTATTAATTAAAGTTAAAGGAAAATGCACTACCGATCATATTTCAATGGCCGGTCCTTGGTTAAAATTTCGCGGTCATCTTGATAATATATCAAATAACATGCTAATAGGTGCCGTTAATTTCTTTAACGAAAAAACAGATACTATTAAAAACCAGTTAAGTGGTTCATATGAATCTGTTCCAAAAGTACAGAGGGCTTATAAATCTCAAGGTATTGGTTCGGTTGTTGTGGGTGATGAAAACTATGGCGAAGGTTCTTCGCGTGAACATGCAGCTATGGAGCCTCGTCATTTAGGAGTTCGAGCTGTATTGGTAAAATCATTTGCACGCATTCACGAAACAAATTTAAAAAAACAAGGGATGTTAGCTTTAACTTTTATAAATAAAGCTGATTATGATAAAATTCAAGAAAATGATATCATTGATATTATTGGATTAACATCTTTTTCTCCAGGAATCTCTATAACATTATTGTTTAAACATTCAGATGGAACAAAAGATGAAATTAAAGTTAATCATTCATACAATGCACAACAAATAGAGTGGTTTAAGGCAGGTGGAGCGCTCAACATTATAAGAGCAAGTTTAAAACAATAAAATTTTAAAAATTAAAAAAAATCGTAATTTTTTAAAATATTGTTGTTATTTAATGGATTTCATTTTCTCATCCATCTCTTTCGCTTTGGCATTATTACTTGTTTTAAAATACAACAATCTCAGTGCGTTCATCGTATTTTTATCGTCTGATTTTATTTTGTATGATTCTTCTAAATATGGAATCGCTTTTTTGTAATACTCTTGGCTTTTATCAATATTTTCTTTTTGGTATTTAGCTATATTAACAGACTTATCTAACTTCTTATTTTCTATATAACCACCGTAATTATTGTACATCGCACCTAAGTTGTACATAGAATTATATAAATAATCTTTATTAATAGGATTAAGTTGAATTGCTTTTAAATAATTTTTTTCAGCATTTTTAAAGAGTTCTTCAAAATTTTTAGGTTTTTCTAACTCTTTAAATGTTTGTTTATTTCTAGGATTGGCTAAATTATCGTAAATATTACCAATAAATAAATAATATAATGCATTAGTAGAATCTTTTAGAATTGAAATCTTTAAATTATTTAAAGCATCTTGATGTTTATCGTTCGCGTAAAAAAAATTAGTTTCTTCAGTAAGTAACCCTATATCTTCAGGAAATAATTTTCGACCAAAAGATAAATATTCAGTAGCTAAAATAGAATCTTTTTTTTGAATGTAAGCATTAAAAATAGCTTCATAATTATAAGGAATAGCAATATTAGCATCAATCATTTTTTTATTATAATCAATTATTAAATCTGGATTATTTGATTTAGCAGATGCAATGCATGCATTATAAAAATTTGCCGTGTCTTTTGAAGTAGATAAAATAGTATTCATAAAAGCCGATTTATAATAATAATTTGCTGCATCTTCGTATTTTTTTACTTTATATTTTCCGGAGGCAATGTTTGAAGCCTCAAATCTCATTTGTTGTAGAGACCTTGCAAACTTAAAATCATCTTCATTAAGGTTTGAAATATCAACAGAAATTGCATCTTGAATGGTGTTAATAAATTTAGGATCTAAAGCTTTAATTACTTTTAATTCATCATTGGCTTCTTCAAAATCGATTAAATTTATATTTCCGTAAGCGATTAACATACGCTCATTTTTATCATTGATACTCAATTCTAACTTTTTAATTTCAGAATTTAATTGGAATTGAAAAAATGCATAACTAATTCTAAATTTATAAATATGTGTTTTTAATAAATTTTTAGTAGTTTCATTTAATAAAGCCAAATCAATAGCTTGATTTGATTTTGATAAATAACTAGTATCTGCTTTATCATCTTTAACTGATTCTTCGTAATCGCTCAAAAAACGCCAAGCTAAATTAACTTTAGACTTTTGTGAAAATATTTGGGATGATAAAAAAAATAAAACACAAAAAAAAATACTATTTTTTAACATATTTATAAAAATTAATTATTTGTATTTCATTGCTTTTTCAGTTTCTCCTAGTCTAGAATATGCTTGAAAAATTCTTTGTTTATAAGCTTTGTCAGGGTTAGATTCAAAAGCTTTTTCAAGATAAGGAATTGCTTTTTTAAAATTTTCAATTATTTTTTCATTATAATCTTTCGATTTTATTGTTTCTTTTGGTGGTAGGTCGTTTAATTTTTTATTGAAATCGGCAGCTAAATTAAAATAAAATGCACCTAACTTAAAATTAATTATTTCATAATCAGGTTTAATCTCCAATGCTTTTAAATATTCTTTTTCTGAATTAAATATATCTCCACTTTTTTCATAAACTTGTCCCAATACAGCATGCAATAATTCGTTATCTGGATATAAATCTATAGCTTTATAAAGTTTCTCTTTTAATTCGTTAATCTTTTTACGAGCTAAAAATATATCAATTTCTGTTCCAATCAACGTCATGTTATCTTCAAACATAACTTTACCTTTTTCGATATAGCTTAAAGCTGCCGTAGTATCTTTATCCATTAGTGATATTTTAACCATGTCGGTATAAATTTTTGAATCTTTATAATTAGATTCAATTAATTTATTGGCATATTCTATTGTTTTGGTTTTGTTTGCGGCATATTTATATAAATCAAACTTATCAAATAATAATTTTTCTTTGGTTATATTATTTCGTTTTATACCCTGATCAAAATCAAATGATAAAGAGAGCTCCAATAAATCAAGGCAATAAATAGCATTATCAAATTCTTTATTCAGTTTGTAATAATTTGATTTATTTCTTGTGGCTGCTGCAGCTAATACTAATGGTCCTTTTGCGTCTTCTTTATAAATTACATCTTTATCATATTTTAAACAATTTATATATGCTTCTAATGCTTTTTCTTCGGCAGCTAAATCAATATCTCTAACTTTTTTTGAAGTGTCGGTATAAATTGCTTTGTAAACATTACCGCGATATAACCACATTTTAGAACTTAATTTTGTTGTTTCGTTGATAGAAGCGGCATCTGCAGATAATTTAGCTTTTTCGTATTCTTTATTTCGCAAATAATTAAACATGTTTTGTACTTGCATACTTTGTGAAAAAGATAAGGCTGAATAAGAAATAAATAAAAATAAAATTATTTTTTTCATTGACATTGATTTTTAGACTCTATTATTAATTAAAAAACCACTAATCAAAAAGACGTGGCTTTATTATTTTTTTTTAAATAAAC
>SXGQ01344356.1_pt1 | contig 11924 bp, 8 predicted proteins | sample 3178371 | NCBI WGS metagenome assembly SXGQ01 (sample SAMN11356859, study PRJNA531348) | freshwater metagenome | isolation source: freshwater sample F1-20 | place: China: Fuxian Lake, Yuxi | collected 2017-12-25 | reverse complement strand
CGAGGAGCATCGCCGCGACCAGGCCACCGTACGTCGCGCGGCCCTGGCCCCAGCCCGGCGCGACGGTCGTCCCACCGGTCGCCGCGCCGTCGAGCATCTGATCCAGCTCGGGCATCGACGGATCGCCCTGGGGGTGCACCAGATCCGTGACACCGACCACCGGGACCGGTGCGACGGGTACCGCGAAGCGCTGACGCAGCACGGGCTGACCTACGACCCGGCCCTGGTCGTTGACCTGGTTGCCGACATCAGGGGCGGCGCGAATGCGGTGCGATACCTGCTGAGCCTGCGGGACCCGCCCACCGCGATCTTCTTCACCGACCCGCTGGCCACCATCGGCGCGCTGCACCATTGTCGCGAGATGGGAGTGACTGTTCCCGACGAGCTGTCGATCGTCGGCTTTGACGACAGCGATGTCCGGCATCACGCATTCCCGCCGTTCACGGCGGTGTGCCAGGATGCGAGCGAGCTTGGATTCGAGGCGGGGCGCTGGCTGGCGCGGCGCGTCAGCGGTGAGACCACGGAGCCGCTTCGAGTGATGCGCCAGACGTTCTTTGAGATCAACCAGACGACGGCACCGCCCGCTCGCGGCCGGCAGGCCCCGGGCGCACCACCGGCGAACATGGACGGCCGGTAGGGTCCGACAGCGGCCTGTTCACATCGGGCATCATCATGCGACCCACGATCGGTCACACGAACGACGTCAGGTGGCCGAGCGCTCTGTCGCCCGGCGTCGTTCTCATGCTGGCCCTCATGATCGCGTCGGGCATCGGTATTTCCCTCACCCCGGACCGACGCAAGGGCGATGTGGAGCTCTGGACCTTTGCGCGGATGCACGCGCTGATGTACGATCCCTTGCTCGCGCGATGGAACGCGGACCGCCCCGACGACACCGTCGAGATGACCCTGTTTGCCGAGGGTGCTCTTGAGCGGCGCCTGCTCTCGTCCTTCATGGCGCGGACCGCGGTTGCGGACCTGATCGAAGTCGAGCGGAAGATGGCCGGCCGGGCCTTCTCCGGGCCGGCGGATGCCGTCGGCTTTGTGGACCTGACCGACCGGCTTCGCGATGCCGGCCTGCTGGACCAGATCAACCCGGCATCGTTCAGTCCCTGGACGAGCCGCGGGCGCATCTTCGGTCTGCCGCACGACGTCCATCCGGTCATGCTCGTGTACCGGGCGGACATCGTGGACCGGCTTGGCATCGATCTCTCGGGCGTCGAGACTTGGGACGATTTCTTCCGGGCGATGGCGCCGGTGATGACCGACGAGAACGGGGATGGTGAGCCCGATCGCTACATCCTGAGTCTCTGGGAGACGCACCCGGACGCCATTGAAGTCTTGATGCTCCAGGCCGGCGGGCGCTTTTTCAATGAAGAGGGCGAACCCGACATCGCGTCTGAGATCAACGCCCGCACCATCGCGACGATCGTGTCGTGGACGACCGGACCGGGCCGGCTAACGGCGGACGCCATGCCCTTTTCGGCGTCGGGCAACAAGCTGAAGCTCGACGGGTATGTGGTGGCCGACCTGATGCCCGACTGGATGTGCAACATCTGGAAGAACGAGATGCCCCAGCTCTCGGGCAAGGTCCGGGTGATGCCGCTGCCGGCCTGGGATCGCGGGGGTCGCCGGACGAGCGTCTGGGGCGGCACGATGCTGGGGATCTCGACCTCGGCCCGAAACCCCGACGCCTGCTGGGACGTGGCGCAGCATCTGTACCTGTCCAAGTCGCTGGCACAGGAGCTCTACCGGACCGGCGACATCATCACGCCGTTCCGGGCGCACTGGGACGATGCGGTGTTCGACGAACCTGATCCGTACTTCCAAGGCCAGCGCAAAGGACGGATGTTCATCGAGTTGGCCGGTGATGTCCCGCTCCGATCGTCCTCGCCGTACAACACGATCGCACGGGAGCGTGTCCGGGACGCGACGGTGTCGCTGGCGTCGTACGCCCGTCGAACGCGGACGTACGACGCCGAGTCGCTCAGGCCGGAGGCGATGCGGCTGCTCGTTGAAGCTCAGGCGGCCGTCGAGCGGCTGCTGAACCGAAATCAGTTCATCAAGGAGCCTCAATGAGGGGCTCGCTGAATGCAACCCGTCTGGCGCCGTACATCCTGGTGGCGCCATTCGTCGTGCTGTTCCTGGCGTTCGGGGCCTACCCGATCGTGCAGTCGCTGATGCTCTCGACGCAGCAGACGTTCGGCCCGGGACACGCACGCCACGTGGGACTCAGCAACTTCCGATGGCTGCTGGAGGACCCCGTGTTCTGGCAGGCGCTGCGGAACACGGCGCTGTTCACGGCGGGGTCGGTGTGCGTTCAGCTTCCTCTGTCACTGGGGCTGGCGATCATTTTGAACCGTGAGAACCTGCGCGGCCGGGCGCTGTACCGCGCGGTGCTGTTCGCTCCCTCGCTGGTGGGGGTCGTGTTTGTCGGCATGCTCTTCAGCCTGGTGCTCGAGAAGCGTACGGGTCTCTTGAACCGAGTGCTGCACGGTGCGTTCGGGTTCAATCTTGACTTCCCGTGGCTGTTCGAGCACACCATGGCGTCGTTGATTCTGGCGTCGCTGTGGATGTGGGTCGGCTTCAACATGGTGTACTTCCTCGCCGCGCTGCAGAACGTGCGGAAGGACCTGCTCGAAGCGGCAGTGATCGATGGTGCCGGGCCGTTCCGCCGGTTTGTCCACGTGACGGTGCCGGCGATTCTGCCCGTGGCGTCGTTCGTGACGCTGCTGTCGGTCATCGGCAGCTTCCAGCTCTTTGAGTTGCCGTGGATCATGATCACCAGTCTGGGCGCCGGCCATGCCAGCCGCGGCGTGACGCTGGTGATGTACCTCTACCAACGCGGGTTCGAGATCGGCGACCTCGGGTACGCCAGCGCCGTCGGCTGGGTCATCGCCGCCGTGCTCGTGACCGCGGCGTTGGCGCAGCGACTGGTTTCGCGCCGGGCGGAGGAGCTCGAATGAGCCGTGTGCTCCGCCGCCGATTGATGGAGCGCATGGTGATCCACGCCGTGCTGGCCGCCGTGTGCGTGACCATTCTTGCGCCGATCGTCTGGCTCGCCGTCTCCGCGTTCAAGACCAACGCCGACTTCTTCGACTGGCTGCTGCTCCCGATGCGTCCGGAGGGAGGCGTCGCGTGGGAGCGGCTGACGTCGGTGCACTTCCGGAGGCTCTTCGGCGAGCTGGGCTTCGGCCGCGCGATGCTGAACTCGGTGTTCCTGTCGTCGGCTACAGCGCTGGGCGCCACGCTGTCGTCGGCCATGGCCGGGTACGCCCTGGCACGGCACGAGTTCCGGGGCAAGCGCCTCATCAACGCGGTGGTGCTCGGCGTGCTGGTGGTCCCGACGGCGCTGCTGCTGCCGCCGACCTACCAGCTGCTGTACCGCGCCGGTCTGCTCGACTCGTACGCGGGCGTGATCCTTCCCGGCATTGCGCCGGCCTTTGGCGTGTACCTCTTCCGGCAGGCCACCCTGTCGTCGGTGCCTCGCCAGATCATGGAGGCGGCCCGCGTGGACGGGGCCGGCGAGCTGCGGATTTTTTTCGATATTGCTCTGCCGCTGCTTCGGCCGATGGTCGGCACGATGCTGCTGATCACCTTTCTGGGGACGTGGAACAACTTCATCATCCCGCAGATCGTGCTGCAGCAGCCCGAGAAGTTCCCGCTCGCGACCGCGGTCGCTCAGATCCGGGGCGTGTATTACCAGGACTACGGCCTGCTCATGGCCGCGACCTTCGTCTCGGTCGTGCCGATGCTCGCCCTGTTCCTGGTGCTCCAGCGCGAGTTCATCACCGGTCTCACGGCCGGGGCGGTGAAGGGATGACGTCAGGCAACAACACGGCGGACCCCGCCGGTGATACCAACGAGGAGTCCTTGTGACCTATCCGAAGAACTTCATCTGGGGTGCGGCGACTTCGGCGTACCAGGTCGAGGGGGCGGCACGCACCGCCGGGCGTGGGGCGTCGGTCTGGGATCTGTTCTGCCACACCGAGGGCAAGGTGCACGGCGGACACACCGGCGATGTCGCCTGCGATCATTTTCATCGCTACGCGTCGGACGTGGAGATCATGGCGTGGCTCGGGCTCAAGGCCTATCGCCTCTCAGTGTCGTGGCCCCGGGTGATGCCGGCGGGGACGGGGGCGGTCAGCCGCGACGGACTGGCGTTCTACGATCGGCTGGTGGACCGCCTGCTCGATGCGGGCATCGATCCGTGGGTCACACTGTTTCACTGGGACCTGCCGCTCGATCTGCACCACCAGGGCGGGTGGCTGAACGCCCAGAGCCCGCAATGGTTCGAGGCGTATGCGGCGCAGATCGTCGATCTGCTGTCCGACCGTGTCACGCACTGGATGACGATCAACGAACCCCAGATCTTCGTCGGCCTTGGGTACGGCACAGGCATCCACGCTCCCGGGCACCAGCTCCCATTCTCTGAGCAGCTCCTCGTGGCCCATCGGACGCTGCTGGCGCACGGTCGTGCCGTCACGGTCATCAGAGGACGCGCCAAGAAGCCCCCGACCATCGGATGGGCGCCGGTGGGACGCGTGTGCTACCCGGCAACCGACAACCCCGCTGATGTCGCCGCGGCCAGGATCGCCACCATGGCGGTGACCGCGAAGGACTGCTGGAACAACACCTGGTTCGCGGACCCTGTGTGCCTCGGGCACTATCCGGAGGATGCGATGGCGTTGTTCGGCAGGGATGTGCCGACGGTTGCGCCGGGCGACATGGAGCTCATCTCGCAGCCGCTGGACTTCTACGGCGTGAACATCTATTCCGGCGAGCCCGTTCGAGCCGGCGGGCCGCAGGGATGGACGCCCGTGCAGCGCCCGCCCGGCTCGCCGCAGACGGCGATGGGCTGGCCGGTGTCGCCGGAGTCGCTGGAGTGGGGCCCACGGTTCCTGTACGACCGCTACAAGCTCCCGATCGTGATCACTGAGAACGGCATGGCATCGCACGACGTGGTGAGTCTGGATGGTCAAGTGCACGACCCGGCGCGCGTCGACTTCCTCGCCCGCTATCTCGGCGCGCTGCAACGAGCGATCGCCGGCGGCGTGGACGTCCGGGGCTACTTCCAATGGTCGTTGTTGGACAACTTTGAGTGGGCCGAGGGCTACCGGCAACGGTTCGGCATCGTGTACGTGGACTACCAGACTCAGAAGCGGACGCCCAAGGCCTCGGCGCACTGGTACAAGGACGTGATCGCGACCAACGGCGCATCAATTAAGCCGCGTTCGCCCCGCGTCGCGTCGGCGGCCGCTTCGCCTCTTGGCATCTGAGCCGGTCAGTTGGTGGCCGGGTCCGCCAGTTCGTCGCGCGGGCTCCATCGCACGCGGAAGGTCGTCCGGCCGTTGGCGTCAAAGAGCTCGGCCGCTGGAATCCGATCAACGTGCCCGTCGACGAAGGCGAAGTTCGCCGCTCCGTCGATGACGCCCGGCTGGACCTTGACACGGCTGTGGCGGTAGTACGGGACGTAGGTCCTGACGGTCGTAGAGGTGAGGCCGAGCATCTCGGGGGCGCGGTTCATCCATGGCCCGGGGAACGCCGTTGGCCCCACCCCGGTGCCGCCGCCGAAGCGCTGGCCTGGGGTACCCTCGATGCCCATTTGGCCGATGGTGAACCAGTTCGTTGCGGTGGTGATCGGACCCTCGCTGGGGAATGTGCCCCACGCCTCTCCGATCAGGAGCGTCCGGCTGGATGCGGCGACGGACATGTCGAATCCGACGCCTCTGGAGCCCTCGCTGGGCGAAAGGGGCGACCGCCCGGGTGGGAACGACTCGAGCTTGCCGTTGACGACGCGCCAACTCCCGGCGGAAGCCGCCCAGAAGTTCATGGTGTACGAGCGGCCGCCGCTGGGGTGGTTCGGGCAGACCATGACGCCGCCGCCGAGCGTGTTGTTCTTGGTGTTGCTGGGCGAGAGGTTGGTTCGATCGACCTGCTGGAGGTAGGTCTCGAGCCTGACCTCGTCGTACCAGAACATGTTCAGCTTGCCGGTCTGCGGGTCCGGGGCCAGATCCAGCACGGGCGGGTACTTGCCGTTGTAGTCCGTCGCATAGGTCGTCAGGGCGATGACGATCTGTCGCATATTGGAACTGCACTGCGTGTGTCTGGCGGCCAGACGGGCGCTGTTGAGCGCCGGCAGGAGCACCCCAATGAGCAGGGCGATGATCGCCACGACCACGAGCAGTTCGATCAGGGTGAACGCTCTCGCAGGGCGATTGTTGGAAGAGTCGGTGCACGCGAGGACGACCGGGGGAACTGGGGACACCATGACCGACCCTCCGAGTGGTTGCGTTGCATCTGTTTCATACCCGTTACATTCTCACGTGTCAATCACCCAAGCCCTACTCTGCTTCAAGTAAAACGGTTAACTCGTCCACTTCAGGTCTGGCCGTCGCATCAGCGTTCCAGCCGGATGTCGTACAGGCGCACCTGCCCCACCTTGGGACGCCCCTGGAACTGAACACCGATGGTCAGAACCGCGCGCATGTCCACGCGTCGATCCCCGGCCTGACTGCCCCAGAAAGGGTTGCCCAAAAGGTCGGCGATGGGCACCCGGTAACTCTTTCGGCCATGGTCACCATGCTGAGGCGGCGAGATGAACGACTCCCCGTCGTCCCCTGCTGAAGTGTCGTACGACGGGCTGCCCGGCTGGGCCGAGCCGGCCTCATTGACCAGGATGTTGAACTGAAGCCCCTCGGGAATGTCCGCGTCGATCACGACGAACTCATACCCGTCCAGGTCCGTCGAGCGGTCGGGGCCGTGCGCGAGTCGCTGTGCGCTGGGGCCGTAGAAGCTCATGCCCAGGCCGTAGCTCCAGCCCGAGTCGAAGTCGATCGTCCAGCCGGTGCCCGATGGGCGGGCGTCGATCGTGGCGCACTGCGCGTGCCAGAGCTCCGGGCCCGCCACGGGCGTGTCGAAGATGCTCATCACCGGTGCTCGCCCGGGATGCTGGCCCGGCATGTACACGACTTTCTTGCGCTCCGGGAGCGTGGTCGGGAGGGGGCGTGTGGTGTTTGCATGCACGGTCGCCAGCCCGGGATTGACCTCGGCCATGGTGCGGATGAGGGTCTCGTACCGGCCGTGTCGGATGTCGACGATGCCATAGTTCGAGTTCTCGCCATCGAACCGCCCTTGGGGCGACTGGTCGGCCCACTCGAACCAGTGCGCTCCCACCACCATGGGATAGGCAAAGAGCTCGGTGACGAACGCGCGGTACCGGTCGGCACGCTCCTGCTGCGTAGCGACAACCTGCCCGGCGCCCCTGGTGTTTGGGTTCCCGCTCTGGTTCTCGGCGGACCGCCACGAGAACTCCGTCACCATGATCGGCCGCTGCCCCAGGACCCAGTACCTCGTGAGGAGCGCGCCGGTGGACTGGGGATCTGGGGAATAGATGTTCACCGACATGATGTCGCACGCCTTGCCGCAGGCCCGGATGACACTGTCGGGCGCGTCCCCGCTGAACCGGACGCCGAGGATCAGGGTGTCGGGGAGCATCTCGCGGACCACCTTGACGCCGGTCTCAAAGAAGCGGTCGGCGAGCATCCGGGTGAACGCATCACGATCGGCGTTGACAGCCGGGTTGTTGCAGCGCTGCATGAACCGGCTGTCCAGCGCGTCCCACGAGTCAAGCGCCCGACCGTACGCCTCGCCCAGGGCCCGGGCGCTCCCGTGGCGCTCCTCAAGGAACGCAACGGCCCCGCGCCGGGCATCGCTGTCCGGGGCTGCTTCGAGCGCCCGCTCGAGCAGCGTGTAGGTCGGGATGACATCCCACCCGCTCTTGCCCCACCACGCCAGTTCGTTATCGAGAAAGACGCCGAGCACGCGGGACCGGTCCTGGTACCTGTCCAGTTCGGCCCGGGTGGTGGCTCGCACGAACGACTCGAAGTCCGCACGCAGCGGGTAGAGCACGCGATCCGGATCTGTTCCCATGACGTACAGGATCGGCGTGACAACGAGGTCCGGGTGCGTGAGGTCGGGGTCGCTCCACGAGGCGATGGTGTTCAGGCCAGTCTCACGCAGGATCCCGAACACGGACGACTTCCATGCGCCTCGGTCACCTCCGAAGACCTCTTCCACCGCGTTGTAGAAGGATGTGCCGGGCGTCGGATTCCAGGCCCGGCTTCTGATCGTGTTCACGCCCAGCGAGAGGAACCTCTCGCCGTCGGCATCAACCAGCCAGGCACGGCCCTGGGCGTCGGATTCCACTTTGAAGGTGGTGCCGTGGGCGGCGGGCCCGAGCACGAGCGCGCCAAGCAGCGCAGCGCGCAGGAGATGCAACAGTCGGGTCATGAGCACACTCCGGAAGGGGCTCGGCGCTGCGACTGCTCGGAGTCGCGGCGTCGGCCTCAGGGCTGCGAGAGGAGGAGCGAGACGTCGTCAAAGTGAACGGCGCCGGCGGCGTTGCCTGATTGCAACAGCCGGAGCTGGACGCGGGCGCTGACGGCCCCGGATGGAACCGTGCGCACGATGCTCGACCTGATGTGGGTGTTGATCGGCGAAGCGGCGGACAGGGCCTGCTGGTTGACGGTTTGGATCGTCGCGCCGGCGCTGTTGCGGAAGAGCAGGTCGAGGTACGCGACGTTGGAACCCGCGAGCGCATCACCGCTGATGTGGCGGGCGAAAGCCTCCAGTGTCAACATCTGGCCGGGCCTGACCGGGACGTCCTGAAACAGCCCGGAGCTGTTGGCAACGCCGTTGAACTGTCCGTAGATCTTGAGGTGCCTGGGGCCGGTGCGGGGAACGATGCTCTCCTGGAGCACGTTGCCGATCGAGTTGCCAAAGACGTTCCACCCGGCCAGCGGTGAGGCTGCGATCAGGGCATCGAAGCTCGGGTTCGCAATGAACGGGAAACGCGAGGGATCTCCAGCCATCGTGATGTCCAGAGGCTCACCCTCGCGGACCGCGAGCATCATGGCCCGGATATCCTCGCCGTTGAACATCGCGTCGCCGTTGAGATCCTGTGGCGATGCGTGGAGTCGGTACAGGTCCTCCGCGTCGACGCGGCCGTCTCCCGAGAGGTCCACGTCGCCAAATCCGGGCAGCGCGAACACGCGGAGGTAGTCCACGCGGTACCGGTAGGTGACGTTGGATCCCGGGTTGAACGCCGGGGCGAGCCCGCTGTCGAACGCCGAGGCCCAGTCGGCCGAGGGCGCCCAGAAGTTCAGCCGGACGCTCATGGCGTCGTCCGGCACCCGGTCGAATCGCTCCACGACCAGCCGGCCGTTCATGAGCCAGCGCACCCGGTCCGGGTACCACTCCACGCGGTACGTGTGCCAGTGTCCGCGCAGCTCAGCGGACGGGACGCCGAACTCGATCGGCTGCCCCGCGCCGAGGAACTCATCCTTGTACACGTTGGTTGAAACCTGCGGCATCGGCACGCCGACGTAGCGATTGCTGATGAACTCCCAATCGATCTCGTCTTGCTGCGGCACGCCCCCCGGGTTGCGGAACACGTACGAGAACAGGCTGGTGACCGTTCCCCGCGGCATGGAGGGATCGATCCAGACCCGCGCCTCAAAGGCAATCCCCTTGCCCACGGGGTAGTACTGGCGTGTCGCGATCTCGGTCCCCAGGAAACCGCTGCCCGGTGCGCCGGGGTTGAAGGTGTCGAACCTCAGTTCGGCGTACCCGTTCGCGACCGGCACCGGGAAAGAGGAACTTGCCCGAAGCCATGTGCGCCCGATGGGGTGGCCGCCGCCTGCTTCGCTGTCCCAGATGACGCGGTTGATATCGGGCGCAGCCGTGGCGAACTCATCGGCAAACAGGAGCGTTTGGGCCGGACTCGACGCCGAGACGCACCCCAGCGTGACGGTCGCTGGAAACACCCGTGTCAGCAGCCATCTGAACCTGCGTCTCATGAGGTACTGGCCTCCTGTCACCGAGGGTCATGCGGTGACCGATGAATCAGAGTGTAACGCATTACCGCACGTGCTGCCGCCCAAACTTGCCGAGGATACCGCCCCAGTTCTGATAAAACCCCAGAAGTAAAACGTTTAACTTGACTCTTGTGCCCAGACATGACAATTGACACACCGGCGGCGATCAGTACAGTCCATTGCAACTGTTACGGCGGTTGCGGCGCTCTCTGGTCTTGAAGAAGCCCTGGCGCTGGAAGATCCAGAAGCCCCGCCGCCCGGCAGTACCCGTGTTCGACACCGCCCGCCCGTCTGAGACAACTGGAGAGACTGTCATGATGCATCTTCGCCCGGCCGGACTCAGCGTTTTCACGAGCTTGGCCCTGGCCCTGAGTTCGGGCGCTGCCGCGATGGGCCAACTGGCCAACCCCGGCTTCGAGGCCGCGGGAAGTCCCCCTTCGGTCTTCGACGGCTGGATCGACTTCGGGAACTCGATCCCCAACATCTACCGCGAAGCGGCGTTCCCGCTCAGCGGCGGCTTTGCCTGCAAGATGTTCGGGCAGTTCACTGGCGGGGTGAACGCCAGCGGGGTGTACCAGTCCTTCCCGACGGTCAAGGGTCAGACGTGGGACGGGTCGGCCTGGGCGGCGCACGTCACGGGCGACGCCTTGCTCGGCGTCAACTTCGGAGCGATCAACATCGAGTTCCGAGGCCCGGGCGAGGAACTGCTGGAGTACTTCACGGTCTCGGCCATCGATGCCCTGTCGCCGCTGGACACCTATGTCCAGAGCACGGTGCAGGGCGTCGCGCCCGAGGATGTGGCCTCGGTGCGGTTCGTGCTGCTGTTCGTGCAGCCGGACTTCGATGCCGGCGCGCTGTTCTTCGATGACGCGAGCCTGACGCCCATCGGGACTCCCCTGACGACCCTTCTGAATCCAGGCTTCGAGGACGGCACCCCCGAGTTCTCCGTCCGCGCACTCCGAGGCTGGGGCGAGTTCGGACGCAACGAGTTTGGCAACATCCGGATCGACAATCTGCTCCCGCTGACCGGCCAGACGTCGGTCGCGATGTTCGGCCAGTTCACCGGATCTGAGAACTTCACCGGCGTGTACCAGTCTGTGCCGTGCGCGCCGGGCGATCAGGTCACCGCAGAAGTATGGTCGGCCATGCCGGGCATCGATCCGCTGGTGGCCGGGAACGAGGGCTTCCTCAACATCGAGTTCCGCGATGCGAGCAACAATCTCATCCCCCCGGTCCTCACCACGCCGGCGATCGCCGAAGGAGGACCGACCGACACGTACATCCGGTCCGAGCTCGTCGGCGTCGCGCCGGCAGGTGCAGCCAAGGCCCGGCTCGCGATCGGCCTGCGCCAGCCCGCGCTCGGCGGCGGCAATATCTTCTTCGATGATGCCGCCATCACGGTTGTCTCGGCGCCGCCGCAGTGCGCGGGCGATGCCAACGGCGACAATCAGGTCAACGGCGCCGATCTCTCGGTGCTGCTCTCACAGTTCGGGCAGAGCGTGACCCCGGGCAGCGGCGCGGACTTCAACAACGACGGACTGGTCAACGGCGCCGATCTCTCGGTGCTGCTCTCGAACTTCGGCGACGACTGCAGTCTCTGATCCACTCTTTGAGTCCGCGGCATCGGCCACACCCCACGATGAACTGACAACGAGCGTGAGGGCGTCAACCCGCGGGACTCCCCGCGACCAGACGCACTCACGCTCTGTCACGTGGCTGGCGGTCGATCCGCCAGGCGCGCCTCACGTGATGCTGGGGTACCCGAGGGCTGCATGCCGCATGAACCGCGAGCCCATGCGCACTGGCCACTTTGGAGGTGCATCTGTTCGTGCCACACCTGGGCTCGAACGCTCGCGGTTTCCTTCGGGTAACACCGGGATTGCTGATACGCGCGGCATCAAGTCCGGGACCACAAGCGCTCCCAAGCCATGCCACAGGCGAACAAGCCGAATCGCAAAACACGGAACATGCCGGCGCTTTGGTGGCGCGTGGGGGACCGTGTGACCCGGCGAAAAGTTAAAAGTGCCCCCCGAAGGACTCGAACCTTCG
>SXGQ01461360.1_pt1 | contig 11926 bp, 11 predicted proteins | sample 3178371 | NCBI WGS metagenome assembly SXGQ01 (sample SAMN11356859, study PRJNA531348) | freshwater metagenome | isolation source: freshwater sample F1-20 | place: China: Fuxian Lake, Yuxi | collected 2017-12-25 | reverse complement strand
GGGGAGGGGTTGCAGGCCTGCCGCCGCGAGACGCCGGACGTGCTCGTCGGTGCGCGTCCAGTTGTAGCCGGGCCAGCCGGGGTCCTTGGCGTTTGCGGTAGACGGCGGCCGAGTGGGTGCGATCTCACGCCAGCTGAGCTGGAAGCGCCAGACGGAAGCTCCCGCTGACTTCGCGTTGGTCAACCCCGCGCCAGCGGCGTCAGGCGAACCAAGTTGAAGCGTCCGCTCGTCTGTGAATCCGAGTGACATCCCAGCCGAGGCTGAGGGGAGCGTGAGGCCAATCGCCAGCGCCACAAGGCTCACGCGAGCCACATTTCCCATTCGCACACGCGAGACCATGGAGAGTTCTACGTCGGGACCGGCGGGAACCTGACAGGCTCACGAATCCAGGGTCGTGTCGGAAACCGTGACCCCGGTGCGTAAGAGAGTTCGAGATGCACGACGATGACACTGAAGAGGCCGCTCGCTTTCTGCGGGCAACTCGCCCCGAGCCCGACCCCCGCTTCGTGGCCGAGACAGAGCGGCGACTCCTGGGCCGTGCGCCGCGGACGCGTGCTCGGCGTCCGTTGCTCGCAGCCTTCGGACTCACCGGCGCGGCGGCAGCCGTGATGCTGGTCGCGTCGCTTGCGGGCTCGGGCCCCATTTCGATCAATGGTCAGGACGATGTTCGAGCTCGTGACAACTGCCGGACCGTCCAGACGACCACCGATCAACGCGAAGGCAAACTGATCGAGCGCGCCGACGGTACGACCACGGTCGTCACGACGAGTCGTCCGGTGACTCGCTCCGAGGAACGCTGCCGCTGACCTCGTCCGCGTCGGGAGAGGCACGAAGCCGTCGGAGGGCCCGCGACGTGATCTGGTGAACGTTTCCCTCACTGAGCCCGAGACTCTCGGCAATGTCGCTCGCTGGCATGTCGGCGCCGAATCGCATCGCGAGCACCTGACGCTCACGTGGCGCGAGTTGCTCGAGCCATGACACCAGGCCTTCGCGCGCCAACTGCTTGGCGAGGGGGTCGTCCGACGCCTCAACTGTTTCCAGGAGCCCCGGGAATTCATCGGTGGAAGCGGTGGTCCGGTGGCTCTGTCGGCGAAAGTGGTCCGTCAGCGCGTTTCGCGCAATCGCGATCACCCACGTACGCTCGCTGGCCCGGGCCGGGTCGAACCTGTCCCAGGACTTCACGACCCGTTCGAATGTTGACGAGGTGAGGTCCTCGGCAGTCTCGCGCGACACGGAGTAGGCGAGGAATGCGTAGACCGCCCGGACGTGGGTTCGGTACACCCGGCGTAGTTCGTCATCGCGGTGCACCCTGGCGTACTTCATCCATCCAGCATCCCAGGTGGGCAGGTGGCGGCAGCTCTGATCGCAGCAGGGGACCGTCTGCGATACTCCGCGCGGTGCTCGACCTGCCTCGGCGCCTCTGAGCGTCTCGCGGGGCGGGAATGAGTTAGCCGGGTCATGTCGTAGTCGTGCAAGCAGGATGCTGGACAAGCGAGGACTCCATGACCGTTACATCGACGAGCCCGGGCGCAGTGGACCCACTCCTGCCTGAGCGCTATCAGGGACGCTGGCGCGAACCTTTCGAAGAGCCGATTTACGCCCGCCTTGAGCGCGGTGTCTCAGTGCTGGATATCGGGTCTGGCCGTCATCCTGCGGTTCCGTTGGAGCGCCGTCCTGAGGACGTCGAGTACGTCGGCTTGGACCTCTCTCGCGATGAGCTGGCAGCGGCGGGCCCCGCTGCGTATACAGAGGCCGTCGCTGCCGACGCGACGATCCTGCAACCCGCGCTCGTTGATCGCTTCGACCTGGTTGTGAGTTGGCAGGTGCTCGAACACGTCCGTGATCTTCGCCAGACGGTGGACAACATTCGGACATACCTGCGGCCTGGGGGCACGTTCGTCGCCCTGTTCTCCGGCACTTGGTCCGCGTTCGGTGTGGTGAACAAGGTCCTGCCACACAGCGTCGGCAAGCGCATCGTCGAGCCGATCATGAACCGGAAAGAACGGAACACCCCAGTGTTCCCTGCTTACTACGACAAGTGCTATGCAAGCGCTCTGGAGGACATCTTCGTTCCTTGGAACGAGTCCACCATTCATCCGCTGTACGTTGGTGCCACCTACTTCTCGTTTGCCCGCCCACTCATGCGTGCCTACCTCGCATACGAGAACACCATCGCGTCGCGGGGCGTCGCCAATCTCGCCACGCACTATCTCGTGACGGCGAAGCGATAGTGCGGCCGTCCGAGCCTTCCCCACGCCAGAACCCTCTGCCAAGATTGCGCGCCGATGCCTGTGCTTGAACCCACCACTGCCAAGGACGTCGCTCGAGAGGTCGCGGCCAACGCGGCGATGGCCGTGCCTCAGATTCGCGAGTGGCGCATCAACCGGCCGCGAACTGGCACCAGCTTCAGCGGCGGGACCGAGGAACTGGATCGGTACGCCTTTCAGGCAGTCCGCGGCCTTGAGACCTACGCAGGTTCGGTTGCCGGGCGTTCGATCGTCGAGTTTGGCCCAGGGGACACGCTCGCCGCCGGGCTGGCGATGCTCGCACGAGGGGCATCGCTCTACGCGGCTCTCGACCGCTTCGTCCCCGATTACTCGAGTCCCGCCGCCAAGCGCTGGTACAGCGGGGTGAAGGACTCCTGGCCGACGCGTTTCGAAGAGCCGTGGCCTGCCGACCTTGATCCGGTCACATTCCCCGAGTCGAGCGACCGGGTCCGTCTCATCACCGGCTCCGTTGAGGATGCATCAGCCTCCGACCAGTACGACATCGTCACGTCGTGGCAGGTGGGAGAGCATGTCGTCGACTTCAACGCATTCGCGCGCCTCACGGCGAAGCTGTTGGCTCCCGGCGGGGTAGCGGTTCACCGAGTGGACTTTGGGCCGCACGATTGCTGGCGGGGCTACGAAGACCCTCTGACGTTCCTTCGATTCTCGCCCGCCTTGTGGAACGCCATGGGGTCCAAGCGCGGCTTTCCCAACCGGGTCCGCCACCACGAGTGTCTGGCCGCGTGGTCGGCCGCTGGGCTCAGCACCGAGTGTCATGACGTCCGACACTTCGACGAGGCACGTATCGACTTCGATCGCCTGCACCCACGTTTTCGCGACGCGCCGCGCGAGTCGCTTCTCGTGCGCGATTTGGTCTACGTGTGTCGACGGGAAGCCGCATGAACGCTCAGCTGCACTCACAGATCCGCATGGCGAGGACCCGCGCTTCGAAGTTGGCGCGCCTCGTGCAAGAGCCGGGCTATTGGCCGGCGGTGCGCCAGGGGGTTGTCCCCTCCGTCGAGCACACGAAGGTGCCATTCCGATCGGATATCGCGACTGTGCTCGATGTCGGAGCGAGCCGGGGCCAGTTTGCGCTGCACGCCACCCGCCGCTTCCCGGCGGCTCGGGTCATCTGCTTCGAGCCCATTCCTGACTCGCGGAGCGCGCTGACCGGCGTTCTCGGAGGTCGCGTGGAAGTCCGCCCCGTCGCAGTGGGAGCTCAACCAGGTCGTGCGGATCTCCATGTCTCAGCGCAGGACGACTCGTCGTCGTTGCTTCCGATCGGTGAGCGCCAGGTGCAGGAGTTCCCGGGCACTCACGAGGCGTCGACCATCAATGTTGAGGTCGTCGCGCTTTCCGATGTGATCAACGAGGGGCTTGAAGGCCCGGTCCTGCTGAAGATCGACGTCCAGGGTCTCGAACTCGACGTGCTTCGCGGCGCGGAGGCCAGGCTCGACGCGATCGACGAAGTCTTCGTCGAGTGCTCGTTTGTCGAGCTGTACGAGGGCCAGGCGCTCGCCGATGAGGTGATCGCGTTTCTCCTCACGCACGGGCTTCGGTTGGCCGGCGTGTACGGCGTGAGTTACGCGGCTGACGGCGCGGCGCTTCAGGCGGACCTGCTGTTCCGCCGCAACTGAGCTGCAGTGTCCAAGCAACCCGCGTCTGGGACCGGATTGCGTGGTTCCGCCATGGCGACCATGCTCGGCGTCGCTGCGACGCTGGTAGCGCTCCTGATCACGGGGAGCCTCGCGGCAAGGATCCTGGGGCCGACGGATCGGGGCTACTTTGCGCTCCTCGTTCTTGTGCCCTCGCTGGTGTGCCAGGTCGGAGGGCTTGGCATATCGCTGGCGCTCACGCACTACGTCGCGGCCGGGGAGATCGGCGCGAGCCAAGGGCTGCGGCTCCTTCGTCGGGTGCTTGCGCTGCAGGTCGCCGCCGTCACGGTGGCTTCCGTAGTCGTCGGAATCGCGTTGAACCTCGGGCACCCGGGGTATGTGATGGGCGCCGTCCTGATCGCAGCGTCCTTTGCCGTAACGACCTATCTGAAGGAGTACACGGTTGGCCTCGTGCAGGCGAGCGGCAGGAGTGTGTCGGCCAACCTCCTCAAGGCCTTCTCTCCCGTGGCAGGCGCGGTCGGGCTCACGGCGTTGTATGTGGGCGGAGCGGAGTCGTTGACGGCCGTTGTCGTCGTGTGGGCGGCCACCGAGTGGATAAGCAGTGCCCTACTCGTCGTCGTGACGCGGATGTATCTGCGGCGGGACGCGCCGGGCGGCGACGTCGACAGCGCAGTGTCCAGGGCCAGAATTCTTGAGTTCGGTCGCGCCGCGTACTTCTCGTATCTGTCACCACTAGACACGTTCAGGCTTGACCAGCTCTACGTCGGCGTGGCGCTCTCGGCGACGGCCCTTGGGTACTACGCCGCTGGCGCTGCCTTCACGACCATTCCCCGGGTGCTGGCGCACAGCGTGGGCTTGACTGCGGCCCCGCTGATAGCGAGGCAGAGGTTCGGGGCGCGCGTTTCCGTTCGTCGGACCGGCCTTGTGCTCGGAGGGCTCGCGATCGGCACGAGCGCTGTCACGGCCCTGGCTGTCGGCCTGTCGGCGGAATGGCTTGTACCCGCGCTCTACGGCGACGCTTTTCGTCCCGCGATCTCCCTGACCCAGATCCTCATGGTCGGTGGGTTCCTGTTCGCCGTTCGCCGCATTCTCATCGACGTGCTGCGTGGGGTGGGGCGGCCAGCGGCGGGATGGCGCTCGGAAGTGGGAGGTCTCGTGGTGTTCGCTGTGCTTGCACCGGTCCTGAGCGCAGCTGACGCGGAGGCAGGCGTGGCGTGGGCCTTCACCATTGCTGCTGCCGTGAACGTCGGCTCATTGCTCTGGCGGGAGCGGAGACTCGTACGCCTGCTCCGTTCTCCGTAGACAGCGTCGCGAGTGCCGTACGATTCTCCGATGAACACGCCGCTTCGCATCGCGCTCGTGGTCGGAGCCATCATCGTCGCGGCCGTGCTCGGGTTGGTCGTCGGCTTATCTGGGTCAGTCCCCACCGCGGACTACGGGTTCGCCGTTGGCTTCCTTGGGTTCGTGTTGCTCGCGCCCTTGGTCATCGCACGGTTCGTCCGTCGGCGCCGAGCACTCGCCCTGCTGCCGGCGGTGAGCGGCTTCTTTGTGTTGGAGTTCGCGATTGGCGGGCTCTTCTACAGGAACCCCCGAAGCGACTCAGTCCTGCTCGATCTAGCGTTCATCTACGACGCTCGGGCCATGAGCATCGCTCTTCTCCTCGCCTTTGGCGGGTGGCTCCTGCTTCTCGCGGGGTATGCGCTTGCTACGCCGATCGCTGCATGGTTCCGTCGCATTCCGCAGCCGACGGTCAGTCCCTCGGCGTTCGTGCCGACCGTGATCGTCTTGCTGTTGATCGGATGGATCGCTCGTGCAGCGATGTTCAGCCAAGGGTGGTACTTCCACATCGGCGATGTTCCTACGACCCAGAGTGCTGCCCGCAATCTCGTGGTCACTCTGGCGAACCTGCCCCTGGTGGCGGCCGCGCTCCTGGGCGTCCAGTACTACCGGGGTGAAGCGTCGATCCGGTGGTTGTACTGGGCCATGATCGGCATGGAAGTCGTGTGGGCCGTGCCCTCGGGTGAGCGCTCGCGGCTGATCGGCTTGGGGGTGCTGCTGCTCGTGGTTCGGTACTACATGTCGCAAAAGCCGCTCCCGCGCGTTGGTGTCGCGGTAGGCGTCCTCGCGGCGGTGCTGGTCATCTTCCCGTTCGGCGTCGCCTATCGGGAGGGAGACGGCACGACCTACGGCTATCAAGAGGATCCGGTTGGTCGAATGGGCGCGGCAGTCGGGACGCTCGCAAGTGGGTATGCAAACGAGCCGATTGACTCGGTCACCAACGGGGTTGACCAAACGCTTCGACGGTTTGCAGGCATCACCTCGCTCGCCGTGATGGTCGAACAGGGGCCGGGCAAGTACCCCGCTGAGCCGGGCTTTGCGCTGAGATCGTACGCCTCAGCGGTCGTGCCGCGAGCCGTCTTTCCGGGCAAGGCCGATCCGAGCAGGGTGGCGAACGATTTCGGCGTTCGTTATCGCATCATCCGGCCTGGAAACCCTTCTGCGGTGGCAATGACGACACTTGGCGACTTCTGGGGGACTTTCGGTCTGTTGGGGCTTGGCCTCGGCATGGTGCTCGTAGGTGGGGCCCTGCGCGGGCTCGACGAGTACTTCCGCGACCTCCGGGAGAGCCCGGCCATGCTTGCGGTCTACGCGACCGCGCTTGGGGCGTTCCTGGTCAGTTTCGAGACAACCTTCGCGGTCGGATTCCTCCAGACGGTGAGAGAGGGGCTTGTCTACCTCATCGTCCTCGGATCGATCTCTGTGGCCTTTGCCGTCGTTCGGTCTCGGCCACGGGTCGCGCGAATGGCGTAGTTCGTTGCCCCTTCGGGCTATGGCCCGTGCTCGCAAAGGCGTTCTCACCGGCTCGGGCCCACGGTGCGGTGAGCTGGCACCCGGCGGTTCCCGTGCAATGACCTGCGCTGCCCGGTATGGGCGCTCCCTCGGTCTCGGGTGCCGAACCAGAGTGCCAGGATGAGCCCAACCGGCACGTAGAGGAACCGGTCGAGCACGGCGTTCATCGACAGGCCCGCCGCGAGAAACACCACCAGGCTCGCGCAGAGTCCGAGGGCATCACGGGAAGCACGTTCTGGCAGCGTGCGTCGCATCTTCCATCCAAGGGCCAGAGCTCCGAAGACGATCGTGCCCCAACCGGCGAGGGCGAGCAAGCCTCCGGACGAAGCGAGCTGGAGCCACGTGTTGTGCGCACCGCGGATCGCCTCGTAGCCCCATCCGGTGACCGGGCGCTCCATGAAGAGCTCGACGCTTTCGGCGATCGCCCCAAAGCGTGACGAGTCCGACTCTTGCGCGCTCTGGCCGGCGAGGCCGGTGCCGCCCGTGAACCGCTGCACGGCTGAAAGAGAAGAGGCGAACGCGGGGCCTTGCGTACTAACGACTAAGCCTCCGATGATCACGATCGCGGCCAGTTGCTTCCGACCGCGAGCCTGCCAGGCAAAGACCAGCACGAACGCCAGAATGGTCCCGATGAACGCCGCGCGGCTTCCGCTGATCAGCGCCGCGCCGACGTACAGTCCAACGAGCGGTGAGTACACGCACGCCGTTCGGCGGCTGATGATCCGCGCCAGCGCGACGGGGAGCGCCATTGCCGCGGCCACGCCAAAGAGCGTGGGGTGGACTGAAAGGCCCGTGAAGCGTCCGGCCGCGTCGCGGTATGCCTCGAAGGCGTAGAGGTTGCCCGTGAGCGCCTCCTGGAAGTCGAAGCGGGTGAACGCTGCCAGCACTCCGACCAGCGACGAGAACCCGATTCCGAGTAGCCAGATCGTCGTGAGGTCCCGCGCGCGCCGCAGGGAGGTGACGGTGACGCTGAGAGCAAGGGGGATGACGGCCACGGCGAGGATCAGCCGGGCGGCGAGTGAGATGCCCGAGCTGAGGTCCTGAGCGCCCGTGCCGAGATTCCGCACCTGGAACAGCGGTCCGGACCTGTCCAGCACGGGGAACATCTCGCTGATGGCGAGGCTCCCCGCGAGCAGTAGCACTCCCACAGGGAGCCACCAGGGAACCCGCTGTCGCGCACGTAGGCCAACGAGCGCTGCCGGAACCAGTGCGGCGACGATCACGGCATCGCTATAGGTCAGGCTCCCCCTGCGCATCCCGTTGGCCGAGACGAGGAACGCCCCGGCGCAGGCCGCCCAGTACGGGATGCGGGTCAGGTCGTCAAACGCTGAACGTACGGCGAACGAGATGGCCACGACCACCGAAAGCCCGAGCAAGGCGTATCCAAGCACCGGCAGTCCGCCGCACGCGAGGGCGGCACCGAGGGCGATGGCAGCGCAGGTTGTTCCAGCACCAGCCACCGCATTAATGCGGAACTGTGCTGTGCTCGACATCGCCTAAGCGTACGGAACATTCCGAATGCCAGCAACGTTGACGCGCCAGCTAGACGGTGACGCTAAAGGGGGCCGGTGGCGACATCGGGCCCTCGTCATCTGTTGCGCGGCTCGAGCGCGACGCTGCGTCGTTGCCCGCGCAGGGTGGACGTGGCACCTCTCAGGCCGCGCCGTGGCTAGCTCGCTTCGCCGCTAGGCGGCGCTCAGCCCGTCGCTAAGGGAGCATTCTTAGGCTCCGCGAATCGAAACGCGGGCGTCTTGCGGTCCGTCACCCTCGAGTGAGGTGCGCCGTCGCTCGGTCGGGCACCGCACAAGGGCTGTGTACTGGGCTTGAGCTAGGGCTTGCGCGCCACGCCGATGAGGTTCTGGGTAACGAGATGGCCTCGAACATTGCCTGTCTCGACGATGAGGGGAGCGATGAACCCGGCTTCGATTCCGCGCCAGAGCGCGCGGCGCACGCGCTGTCGAAATCGCTTCCCGGCCGGCCGCACGGGGAAGGCGCCAACGAACTCCAGGTCTGCGGCTGCGCAAACCTGCTCGAGGCTGCGGCGCGTGTACGCGACGCCGTGCGTCAGATCGGAGTACAGGATCCGGCCGCCGTACGGGCTAGCTGCATTCGGTGTTCGGATGATGAGGGTCCCGCCCGGGCGCAGCAGCCGGCCCAAACCAGCAAAGAGGCCGATGACATCCTGCCGCTCGAAGTGCTCTACGAGGTCGACCGCCGTCACGGCGTCGAACTCGCCTGCGTGCGCATCGACGAAGGCAAAGAGCTCGGCTTGCTCAACCGTAGGTCGACCCAGCTCGTGTGCGAGCGCGACCTGCTCCGCGCTGACATCGATGCCGACGACAGAGTCGTACCCGAGATCCTGGAGGAGCCCGACCAGCTGGCCTTGACCACATCCGATGTCGACGATGCGTGTGTGCCGGTCGGAGGGCAGCCGCGAGATGACATCTGTCTCAAGGCTGGCTTGGCTGCCAGACTCCGCGATTCGGCCTTGGTGGCCGGACACGTAATTGTCGTAGAGCTCGGCGCGGAAGCTCGAGTCGGTCGTCATCCGGGTCCTGTTCGGTCGAGTGTGAGCTTGCCATTCCTCTGATCCGGCTGTCGCCCCAGACACGTTGCGAGTTCGGTGCGGAAGCGGGTCGGGCCGAAAGACGAGCGTGCGTGATCTCGCGCTTGGACGCCCATTCGTCTCAGCGCGTCGGGTGCGTCCAACAGGGCGGCGATGGCGCCGGGAAGCTGTGAGAGGTCGTCGATCAATCGCCCATCGAGGCCGTCGCGCACGATATCCAGCGGGCCGCCCTTCGCGAAGCCGACGACCGGAGTCGCGGTCAGCATGGCCTCGACGAAGACCAGCCCGAACCCCTCCTTCTCCGAAGGCAACACGAACAGGTCCGCGCGCCGGTACTCGTCTCGGAGTTCCTCGTCTGAAAGACGCCCCGGGAATGACACGACCTCTGTGAGCCCTTTAGACCTCACGATGTCTTCAAGTCGCTCGCGGTCATCTCCGTCGCCCACGATGACCAAGTGCGCACCCGGGTGGGAGGCGCGCACCGCCGGCATCGCATCGATGAGCGGCTCGATGTTCTTGCCGCGTTCCGTCTGTGCAAGCCTCGAGACGGTGAGTAGGCGTCCCGCCTCTGGCGCTTGTTCGTGGTCGTCCGCTTTGAACATCGCTTCGGGGAGCGAGAGTGGAACCAGCCGGACCCGGGAGGCTGGAACACCCTGCGTGTCAACGGTACGGCGGACTGAGTCTCGGCTGATCGTCATGACGACTTCGGCGGATTGCAGTGCGTGCCGGTGCAGTCGAGACAGCTCATCCCAGACTTCGACCCCGTACGTCCATACGCCGAAGCGAGCTGGATGACCAAGCGCACGTAGCCACGGTGCCGGGCGCGCAAGGTTGACGTGCATGTACATCACGTAGTCAGGCTTGACGGCGCGGACAGCCCGCAGGAGCTCTCGGACATACACGCCCCCTTCGCCTACGGGTTCGGCTGTCACCGTCGCGAGCTGCTCGATCGCGCCCTTCCGAAGGTAATCGGGGTGCTGCCGCCTCCACAGCGCGATGTTGCTCTGAGCTGGCGGGGTGACCGGATCAGCGGCTGCTTCGGCGACGAGCTGCTCGACTCGACCGATGCCTCCGGGCGCGCCAGTTCCGACGATCAGGAGTCTGGTGGGCGCCGGCACTAGACCGCTTCGGCGAGGGTCGCGCCGGAAACCGACTCGCGGGCGTGGTCCGTACGGCCGCGGTAAACGTCCAAGATCGCGCTGCCGTAAGCCTGGAAAGAGAAACTCGATGAGCTTGCGGCAAGCGCCCGCTCGCGGCGACTCCTCCGCGTGCTCTGATCGTCCATCAGACCCGTGAGCGCGCGGGCAAGGGCGTGGACGTTGCCGGCCTCGACGACGGCGCCGGCGTCCGCTGCTCGCACGAGTGGCGCGAGTCCCGTCGACTCGGTGACCACGACCGGGACGCCACTCGCCAAAGCCTCGGCACCCGCCATTCCGAAGCATTCGTAGGCCGAGGCCATCACCACAACGTGTGTGTCGCGAAAGAGCTCAGCACGGCCCGACTCGTCGACGTGGCCTCGCCAATCGATGCGAGCGTCGACACCCAGCTCCCGGGCCAATGCGTGGAGTTCTTCGCGGTACACGGGGTCACCGTCGCCGCAGGCGATCAGCCGAGCGTCAGGAATGGCGGAGAGCGCGCGGAGCAAGATGTCGACGTTCTTCTTTGGGTGCAGGCGACCGAGGTACCCGATCGTAAGCGTGTCGACTTGCGGTTCGGGCAACGGGGAGCTGCGGGGGTACTCGACCACGGGATGACCAATCACGACTGCATGCTCGCCCGGTTGAACACTGTCGGAACGCTCGAGTTCGGAGGCGCAGACGACGGTGTTGACGCGAAGCATGATGAGGCGGCGCAACGCAAGCTTGGCGCGGCGCTTTAGGCTGGACCCTGACGCCGTATTGATGTCGTAGGACGTCAGCGATTCGTGCGCAGTGAGGACGACCGGACGCCCTGCCGCCTTTGCAAAGACGACTGCGCCGAGCGTGCTGAGTGCCCACACGTAATGCACGTGCACGACATCGAACTCGCGGACGTGCCGCCAGATCCATGCGAGGAGACTGGGGCTCACACCCCAGAGGCCCGCCTGTCGCGAGTGCAGCCTGGGCCGGGGAAACATCAAGGTGCGAACCCCGCTGGCTGAAAGACGTGCGCGGGCTCGTTCAGTGGAGGTCTCCGAGGACGCATCGCCTGTGAACACCATCGTGGTCTGAGCACCCGCACGACTCTCCGCGATGGCAGCATTCACTGCGGAGTTGGAGGGACCACCGACGTCAGGGTCAATGGTCGGGATTACGCGCAGAACGCGCATCGAGAACGGCGGCTCCCGCTACGCCGCGGCCGCGCGCGACCAGCTGTCGACGTTCGCTTCGTAGATCTCGCGCAGCACGTCCTCGATCCCGTATGTGATCGCGAACCCGGGGTAGTCGGCCTTGAAGTCACTCAGGTCGCTGATGTACCAGCGGTGGTCCCCGGCGCGCGCCTCGTCAGACAGCGTGTAGTCGAGTTCACGCCCGGCGATCTTCTGGCAGAACTCAATGGCTTCGAGCATGCTGACGTTGCTCTCGCGTCCACCGCCGAGGTTGTAGACGGCTGCGGCCTTGGGGTTCTTGTGGAAGAGCTCCATGGCC
>SXGQ01067937.1_pt1 | contig 11926 bp, 11 predicted proteins | sample 3178371 | NCBI WGS metagenome assembly SXGQ01 (sample SAMN11356859, study PRJNA531348) | freshwater metagenome | isolation source: freshwater sample F1-20 | place: China: Fuxian Lake, Yuxi | collected 2017-12-25 | reverse complement strand
TTCTTTAGACTGGGATGTCCGGCAAAAAAGCCGCTTCCAAGTTGAAGACTCATCGGGTCGTGTGTTGTCTGTATTTTTGCAGCGCGGACATGTGGTTCGCGGTGGCGATGTGTTGGTCGCCGATGATGGTAGTTTGGTTCGCATTGAAGCTGCACCTCAAGCACTGCTTCGCATTACGACATGTCCTCAACACGGCACGCCATTTGACCTCACTCGCGCTGCCTATCACTTGGGCAACCGCCATGTGCCCATTGAACTCAAGCCTGATCATCTCAAAATTGAACCCGACCCCGTGTTGGCCGGCATGTTGCAATCTATGCACTTGATTGTTAACACAGTCCATGAAGCCTTTGAACCTGAAGGTGGCGCATACGGCGCACACCATGGCGGTTCTGGTCATTCACATGATCATGGCCATGATCATGACCGCGATGAGCACGTTCATGAACAAACTCATGTCCATGGTCCGAACTGCAAGCATGAGCACTGAACTGCTTCAACTCATTTGGTTGGCTTCTCCTGCATTGCCTGTCGGTGGCTTCTCATATTCTGAAGCACTCGAAGCGGCCATCGATCACGAACTTGTGCACGATGAATCTTCTTGCGCAAACTGGCTAGCCGACCAGCTTCACTTGTCGCAAGCCCGTGGCGATATGGCCTTGATGGCACAAGCCATCCCAGCTTGGCAAAGCCACAACACTGCAAGACTCAAAGAACTTAGCTCATGGGTGCACGCCACGCGCGAAACACATGAAATGCGATTGCAAACAGAGCAAATGGGGCGATCGCTTCTAGACTGGCTTCGCATTCAAAATAAAGCTCGTGCAGATGCCTTGCAACTTTGCAGCGAACTGCGGCCCTCATACCCCATCGCCATGTCATTGGCGCTGTCCTTGGCCAATGCGCCCCTCGAAAGTGCCCTCCAAGCCTATGCCTTTGGATGGGCTGAGAACATGACACAAGCCGCTTTGAAAGCTGTGCCACTAGGCCAAATATCAGGTCAAAAAATTCTGGCCCGACTGGCCCAAGAAATTCCTGAAGCTGTGCAACACGCCATCGCCTTAAGCGACCACGATCGCCAAGCTTTTTGTCCCATGCTGGCCGTCATGTCTGCCAGGCACGAAACCCAATACTCTCGATTGTTTAGATCATGACCGCACTCCACCACATCCCCCATCGCACCAAAAAACTACCACCCCTTCGCGTCGGGATCGGCGGCCCGGTGGGCTCTGGCAAAACCACTCTGCTTGAAATGCTGTGCAAAAGCATGCGACACAAATGGGACCTGGTGGCCATCACCAACGACATCTACACCAAAGAAGATCAACGCCTTCTCACGGTCAGTGGTGCGCTAGAAGCTGACCGCATCATGGGTGTCGAAACCGGTGGTTGCCCCCACACCGCGATTCGCGAAGATGCCTCTATCAACCTAGAAGCAATCGAGCGCATGCTGGAAAAATTTCCCAATGCAGACGTGGTTTTCGTAGAGAGCGGCGGCGACAACCTGGCAGCTACCTTTAGCCCAGAATTATCCGACCTCACCATCTACGTAATCGACGTAGCCGCTGGCGAAAAAATTCCCCGCAAAGGCGGCCCCGGCATTACCAAAAGCGACCTCTTTGTCATCAACAAAACCGACTTAGCCCCGTACGTGGGCGCCGACCTCAACATCATGCACGCCGACACCACCCGCATGCGCACCACCGCCAAAGGCCTCAAACCCTTCGTCATGACCAACCTCAAAACCCAAACCGGCCTGACCGAAATCATCGCCTACATCGAAACCCAAGGCATGCTGTTGAATTAAATTGGGGTCAGATCAACATTAATTTGCCTTCCCCTTCTTGTTCTAGCTCAAATTAGCCTTAGAACAAGGTTACAATTCCACCCGCAGGAAGTGTGGCAGAGTGGTCGATTGCACCGGTCTTGTAAACCGGCGGCTCGAAAGGGCCCGTGAGTTCGAATCTCACCGCTTCCGCCAGACAACCAATAAATAAGCCCCTTACGGGGCTTTTTTGTTTCCTACATACCATAAAGCATATCAATAAAGTTGAGCTTGTTTGCAACAACTCTCTGGCGATTTTGATGCTGCGGGTTTAAGAATCACTTGGGTGGTGTTTCCAAATTGCTGTCCCGCCAAACCCCAAACCCACCGTACCACCACCCAAGCATTTCGAGGTGTCCCTCTCCAAACGGGTTAATCACTGTTCTGCAGCCGCAATATAAAAATTCAAGAATCTTTGTCCAACGTTAGACAAAAGGGCAGTATGAGCACGAAGATCGGCAAAGTTGGATTGTGCGGCGCAGCATCCGCATAGTGGGTTCGGGGAACCCCTTCATAAATCCAGACAGAACCGACCCCACCGTACTCCCACCCCCCCAAAAAATTGGAGTTGGTTCCATCCGTGTACCTTTACACTGTGTTTTGCTCAAACAATCGGTGGTTTTGAGAATGTTTGTTTTTTGGATTTACGTAGGCGTTCCGATCAAGATAACTTGATCAATGGCTTGTCCATTTGAGTCATAGCCAGTTCGCGATTCATTGGCCCCATAGATGATGTAGTGCGCAATAGCGCCATTGACTCTGCTGCCAAGAAAGTCCTTCACATTCGCATCTACATAAGCTGCCACATCAGGATTGTCTTTAAGGTAGCGATTCCCATCATACATATCAAATGTTGAGCCTGCACTTCGACCTTCCCAAACGCCATAAAGGTTGTAATGCATAAATAGTGTGGCGGCATCTAAATTGAGAGGCTTCAGATCAGACCATTTATTGGCATAGTAAACAGGATCAAACCATGTATTGGGAGCCTTGCCTGATGCAGCACCAGTTTTTACGTAATGGTCAAACGCGTTTGTGATGCTTACTGTTGGAATAAGTTCTGGATTTTTCAGTAAGTAATAGGCTGAATCAAATAAAAATGAAGGTGTTTTGCCGTAGGTCGGGGTGCTAGAAAAAGGTGGATTGTTTAGATCAAATGTCTTGTCAGTGAATTGAAGTTTTTCAATGCTTGAGAGACTATCAACACTAGAATTTCGCCTGTCAGTGAGAGTGACTAAACTCTTGGCTCGATTGTAAGAAATTATGTAATCTGAAATTGTGCCATTTACTAAAAATGTATCAGTCCCCCCTGCGCCATTAATTGTGTCGTCCCCTAAGGTTCCAGTAATTGTTTCGTTGATATTTGATCCATTGAATGTGGTTCCTAGCACTATCGTTGAAAGCTGAACCGCCTTATCCGAAAATCTAATGAACTCAATGTTTGAAAAAGTATCTTTACCCTCATTTCCAGTTTTGGCCTCTATAGAGTATTTAAGTGTGGTGGAGTCGTACCGCACCGTGTAATTCTGGGATATCCCGCTAACTGTTAGAGTGTCAGCTCCATCTCCACCATCAATCAAATCGTTACCTTCACCCCCAGTAATTGAATCATTCCCAGCCCCTCCCCATAAGGTGTCATTGCCCGCCCAGCCTTCCAATAGATCGTTACCTAAACCGCCTTGAATTAGGTTTGTAATTTCGTTTCCATAAAGCTTGTCGTCAAAAGCAGAACCATTCAGATTTTCAATGACAGAACCAAAGTTAACTGTGATTTGACCTGCAGAGGTAATTGTTGAAGCCTTTGTTGAGCCGAGATAGCCCCAATAACCAGGCGTTAAGTAAATTGTTACTGCCTGACTCGTACTCGATGCGTCAATTTGGTCGGAACCTGCGCCATCCCAAATAAAGTTAGCTGTTGACTGCGAAATTTTATAAGTGTCATTGCTGATTCTGGAAGTGGAACTAGGACCATACAAATACTGAAGCGCAGCAATATCTAATTCTGAGTACTTTAAATAGTATTGGCTGGAGTTATCGTTGTAAGACATCAACGTCCAATTAGTGGAGTCTTCGCTTGCTGAGAGGTAGGGCAGGGTAGCAGAAGCGCCGCCTGAAGTACCTACATGCTTCATACCAAGAGCGTGACCTAATTCATGAATCAAAGTATATGCCCCGTATGAGCCGTCATTTAGATATAAATTGTCTGAATTTAAATCAAGAAAAATGTCGCTGCCAATAAATGTTGAGTTTGGTGCATAGGCATATGCTCCTGTTTTAGGTTGACTGTTACTTGCAAATGAAATTGTATTTAAACTTGAAGTCTCATTTGTTTTTCGAAACGCGACGTCTATCAGAGTTGATATATAAACCAACGCTGTTTCTGCTCGTGTGATTTGTTGATTTGTAAATGGAGTGAATGACTTGGAATCATCGGAATTTGCTTCATAGTATGGCGGTAATAAACTGGGAAAAACGTAATTAAATGTATTTGATGTTCCCAATAGATTGTCAAAATTATTTCCAGATGCGCGATCATAAATTAACGCATCAATCCAGTATGGCAATGCTTGAGCACCATCTGTTAAAACAACTTTTTCTATGCTAGTGGGGATTTTGACAAAGCTCACAGATACATATGCGGTATCAACACCAGATGTATCAGAAATAAAGTCGTACTTGTCTCTTACATAGTAAGTGTCATTTCCTTCAGCACCATAAAGTTCATCTACACCATCGCCCCCATCCAAAATGTCATTTCCAAGTCCACCGTACAAACTATCATTTCCACTCGCGCCTGTAAGCGAGTCATCACCTTCAAAGCCGAAGAGTTCATCATCATCATCCCCGCCATCAAGCAAGTCGTTACTTAACCCACCTGATAAATTATCTTTGCCTTTTTCTCCATAAAGCTTATCCGCACTCGTACTATTAAAATTTGTTAGCGTATCGTTTCCATTGCCGCCGAAAATGATATCAATGCCATTTCCACCTGAGAGATAGTCGTTACCATCTCCGCCAATTAGGGTGTCATTACCCTCATCGCCATATAACCTGTCATTACCACTACCACCTAAGATGGAATCGTCACCTAAATTACCACTGATAGTGTCATTTCCTATGCCACCATCAATAGTGTCGTACCCTTTCCCGCCATCGATTAAATCATTTCCAGAATCGCCATAAATCAGTTTGTCACCGTCCGCACTGGTGTAGTTAACATAGTCATTGCCTTCCCCGCCGTAAACAGTATCGTTACCTGTATCAGCAGTTCTATCGATGGTGTCGTCGCCAGAATTCCCCTCAATTAGATCGTTTCCTGCACTGCCAGATAAAGTGTCGTTACCATCTCCACCAATTACTGTATCGTTACCTTCACCAGCAGTTAGTTGGTCGTTGCCTACGCCTCCGGAAAGTATGTCATTTCCTAATGAGCCATAAAGGGTGTCATTTCCAAAACCGCCAGTTAACGAGTCATCTCCATTTGAACCGTAAATAAAATCATCGCCGTTTCCACCATTAACAGTTTTAGTTCCAGCATATGTCCAAAAAAAGTAATTTATGTCAGTTGTTGGATACCCGTTTATTTGGTCGTTACCATCTCCTCCATCAATTGAATCAGAACCGTCTCCAGACTGAATCCGGTCATTACCATTGCCACCAGTAATTATGTCGTTAGTACTTCCCCCCAAAAGGGTATCGCCCCCATTTTTGCCAAAAATAACTGCCATATCGATCCTTTGGTGATAAACGCATATAAGCTAAGAGAGCAGTATCAAAAATTTCCTTGATTGCCAGTCACAGCATTTGGATTAATTATGACTTTGATATCGGTTAAATGTTCGTAAAATTGAAAAAAATACTTTTGCTAATAAATCTTCTTAACTTGCGCCTTTACAAGTGCCTGAAGTTCTGGGTGAACCTCGGCCATGCGGTCTGGCTTTCTGCCACGAGTCCTTGTCCCATTCATAAACCCCAGCTTGTGACCAACTGCCTCCAATACAGCCAGCCTTGCCGAACCTAGGCTGCGTTCGGTTCGCGCCTCGCGGGTATCGCGGCCATGGATGGTTTTAGCTTCAGCACAGCGTTGTCGGCCAGCTTCAGTAGTAGCCCCCCGGCTAAGTCCGCCATGGTATTTACACATCTTTTTTCCATGCATGGCCGGCGCTTTGCACCTTTGCCGACTGCGTTTTGACGTTGCTTGACACTGGTTACAAGTTATATGGCCGCCAGCTATGACATAAGTAAAGTTGTTTGACATCAAAATACACCTTGTGGGAGACCCTCCCGAAGACATAATAAAATAATTACCGCAGGACCTCATGGACCGGAGATTGCTACCTTGGTACTTTCGTAGGTTTTGTAGGTACCCCCCAATACATTTATCTACTTCTTTTTAAATTTACCAAGTAAAAATAAGGCGTGGGGGTAACCTTCAAAACCTACAAAAGGTCTGCCGTCACGTTTGGGTTTACTGCATATTTAACTGTCGGTCGTCCGCTGCTTCGGATTTCTGTTTCTATCAGCCAGTCGTATTCAACCAAAGCATCAATAGCATTGTGGGCTTGCTCCTTAGTTGAAAGTCCCGCCCAGCCTTTCAGCATCAATGTTCGACAAGTGAATCCGTCTTGCAGTTGACCTTTAAGTAGCCGGTCAGCTAAACCACGAATAGCTGCATGGTCTTGTCCAGATGCAGAATCATAGATTCGATCAGCGTGCTTCTTTAAATATTTCGCAAACGAAATAGCTCGGTAAAGGCAGTCTTCACACACCGACCCGGTGTGTCCTTCCAGCAAGTGAAAAAGTAGGGCTAAAGCTGGAACAAGGCTACGATACTTGGCGAAGTGACTTTGTCGGGCTGAGTCTAGCCCGCCGCTTGTAAGCATGTTCTCGTTTTGGACGTACCAAGAGTTGAATACTTGTTGAGCCGTTGCTGTGAAGTGTAAAAGTTGCGAACCATTGGGTAATCTATTAGCACTTGGGAATGGTTGCTCAGTCAATTTAGGTAAAGCTAACATTACTTGGTGGTGCTTGTCGATCGCAATCTTATTTGGCGGTCTATCAACAAGTTGGAAGTTACCCATGGGGTCCGGCCAAACAAGTAATTGAAAGCGCTGAAGCAAGCCGTCGTTCTTCGTGTTACCTCTTTGTGAGAATTGAACGTATGCTTTAACTCGGTCTGGTTGGAACCCGCCAAATACACTTAAACAGTAACGGTCCAAAGTAATCGAGCCACGACCGATTCGGTCGAATGAATAGCCACCAGTTCCACTCCACCCCGTTAAATAAAAACCACGTGCGGCTTCTTGACCCGCTGTGTCTAACGATTGAAGAAGCCCAGACAACTCGTCAGCAAGTGCAAGAATTCCTCGAGGGTTATCTGCCAATATGACGCCCAGCGCTTGATAAGTGGAATCATGCACAACATACCGTTCCCTTTTTGGCTCAACTGGTGGTGTTGGCATCAGACCACTACTTTTATTTTTACTCCAAGTAGCCAAAGCTTTCTCGTGTTGGATCGTTGCTTGCTTGAACGTTTGCATGTCTTGCGCGTACTTCTGTGATGCCACGCTCTCTAAATGTTGAAGTGGCCTATGTGCGTGCTAAAGTGATGGAGTTTTCTTACTACCCGGGTCACCCACCACACCACCCCAAAGCGCAGGGTAGACCTCCCAGCTTTCATCATTAGCATATGGAAAAATTCCAACTTTGTTCTCAACAATAGCACCAGCAGCAGAAAGCATTGAAACAGCCAAATAGTCTGGAGGGCACTGCAACCGGTCGGCTAAATCAACTACTGCAACTCTGAGTGCATCTGGAAGGAAGTTTTCATCAAGAGCAGGTACTGGGCGTAATGCCGGTGGAAGTTTTTGAGGTTGTCCAAGTGGATTGATTTCACCCGTTTCAGTACCAATACCCAGAAATTCTTTCAAATCACGGATGTGAAACAGCGAGCCATGCGAATGGTAGCACTTGAAACCACCAGTGGGATATTTTTGATTGGGTTCGAAATAAGCCGTACCGTTGTCGATTGCGTCGGTATGTCCATTCACCCACGGGCAAGTAATGTCGTGCTTGCCCGAGCCAAGTGCAGTTTTGTAGAGCCCCTTGGCCTGAAGAGCCTCGATCACCAAAGTCGCATCGTCACTTAGTTGTGTTTGTGCGATCGGCCCATTGTGGTTTGGTGTTGCTGAATAATTAGAAGATACAGCTATTTGTTGGTGCAATCCGAATGCTGAGTACAAATCTTCAACCGTGTACTTCAACGCTGGACGCCACTGCACAAGTCGACACTTGGGTGAATAATCCCCATACTTTGGGCGACCGTTAATTGCAACAGGTAAGCGCATCCAGCGTGCAGTGCCTCCAGTTGCACCGCTGTCGCAGAGTTCTGCATCAATCAGTTTTTCTTTTAACTTGTCAGCAATATCAAGATTCTTGATTGGCTCGATGAGGATGTAGCCGAACTGAAAGTTCCCCGGACTGGTCTCGATAGCCCAAGATGGTGGGCAGCTTGTGAATTTTTTTGCTGAGACCTTTGTGCCTACGTCATCAACCATCACCGCGTGCACAGATACTGCCAATTCCTTCTTGGCTCGATAACGACCGTTGTCATCAGGTTGATACAGACTAGGCAGGGTGTACCAGTTCAAATCGACTGCGTTTGTGTTGCATGGCCATTTGTTTGGCACCCAGCCACCAAGGTCGGGGTTGCCAGATTTTTTGCAAACAAGAGGATATGCTGATGAGAACGAACTGCCAAAGATTGCTTTTAGGAACTCATCGTTTGACACCGGTCCAACTAACGCTGCAGCCGCATCAGTGTTAACTTTATCCACGTCCTCAGATAAACGTTCGGCCTTTGCAAGTGCTTCCAAAGCTTCTTCAGGGTAGTACTCGTCGATGTCAAAATCATCAGGGTCCAATTCGCTGTTTATGTCAAAACCTTGGCTCATTTGATTTCCCCAAAAAATTCGTACGAGAAGTCAGCAGGTTTGACCCCTTCGATTATGGCCTTAGCAGCATGAAACATACTGCCCGGATCAGTGAGTGCCGTAACGTAAATGGCCATCGTGTGAAAGTGTTCGCATTCGCGTTGAATGTTCAACAGCAGACTTGCATATTCAGATTGGATGCTTGCTTCTACTGTGTCTTTAACAAGTTGAAGTTGCCCGCGCAGGTCTACTTGGTCATACTGTGCAAAGAATTCCGACCCCGATGGCGCTGATCCTTTCTGCGGTTTGGGCTCAGTAAAGTAGTTACCACCCACCATCCGTAGTTGCTGATCCTTGTCGTGCCCCATGACCAAGTAAATCGCGTTTCCAAGACCCGAGGGGGGTGGCGATATCCAAACTGCAACTTGTCCGTGGTAGGCGTGTAGTTCAAACATTGGTGCAAGCCGAGCTAACCCTTTGAAGAAAAGGTTCTCGCCATTGTTTTGGTAAATCCATTGATACGGCTCAATTGGGGTGAAGTAAGCCCCCATGTCCTTAAGCCACGTGTCGATCATCAGGTCCTTGATTAGCCTAAACTGATCGCGAAAACAATTCGATTTTGTGTCGTCAAGCCATGGTGATGGAATCACGTTTTTTAATTGCTTTGGTGTATTCATATCAAGCTCCCACTTTTGTTGATGGAGTGCCGACACTATTTAGGTAGTCGCGGATGTCGCCTACTCTCCAAGCTGTAATGCCGGGCGATACCTTGATGGGGGAGGGGAATTCACCACTTCGGCACTTGCGCCAGATGGTGGTGGCTGAATATGGGACAACCTTGAAGTTAATCAACGGGCGAATTTGTATCAGTGCCACGTCGGGTAGTGCGTCGAAGGCGACGGTTGGTTTCGTATAGTTCATGAGGCTGCTCCTTGGCAGTAAAAAAACATGAACGAACGATATCTCTATATGGCGGCGAAGTTAACTGTTGCGACGGTGCGCTACCGCTAGCGCACCTTTGAATTAGCTAATATTTTTTTAGAACCCCTAGGTAAGTTGTCCACGAGAGCGGGGGGAAGCGGCGCTCCAAATCAACTGCAGCAGCTTTTTTTGTAGAGTATTGATCATGGTTTTGTAGGTAGTAGGCAATTGCATTTGCCTTGACTTGATTATTGTTTGCATGTTTCGCGTTGGCGCCACTTTGCCCCATTACTTTTAATCGATCAGCAGCAGCTATTTTTTGAACTTCGATTTTGTGCTGAATAGCTTTTTCTAAATAGCCGGTTGCAGAATTAAATTTACCAGCCAGAACCCGGTTTACATATTTTTGTATTTGCGCCAACGCAGGATCGTCGGTGTCCCATTGTTTACCTTTGGCAATAATTTCTTGCTGTGCTTTGTAAATGCCGATAGGGCCTGATGCAGATTTGTAAATTCCGTAAAGTTCAAGAATTAAAGCGTGTACTCCTTGTGCATCGTCACCTCCTGAGGCTGAGGAGTCTTCATCAAGATATTTTTGTATCCTGTTGTTTAGCAGTGCCTCGGTGGCTGCATCAAGCCCGGTTGAGTTATTCCAGTTCATGCTTTTCTCCGAAACTTTGCTACTTTGCTTGTGTTCTGCGAGCTTTGCAGACTAAGAAACTTCGCCCACTCGTTCATCAAGTTGCGGCGTTTTTCCAATAGGTCGGTGCGCTGGTATGCCTCTTTTACAGAGTCACCTACAGTATGGCCAGAGGCTGCTTTGCGTATTTCATCTGGATATGCAGTTTGCTCGGCTGCCCAATCTCTGAATGTGCTTCGGAAACCATGCGGTACAGCCTCCACTGTTAACTCGCCACGTTCACGCATCCCTCGCATTAGTTGGCTGAATGCCATGTCACTTAGAGCCTTGCCTGTACGGCTTGGGAAAATTAAGTTTGATCCTGTCAACTTCGGTATCGATTTCAGCAGTTGAATGGCTTGTGGCGACAAAGGGACGCGGTGTTCTTGGCGGGCCTTGGTGTGTTCGGCGGGAATAATCCAAAGGGCTTTATCTAAGTCGACTTCTGCCCAATTTGCTTTCCTTACTGATCCAGAGCGAACGGCAGTCAAGATTAAAAACTCTAGTGCTTTTGCGCTTAGGCTTGGATTTGTCCGGAGCTTTGACATGAAGTCACCCATTTGCTGATATGACACAGCAGGGTGGTGTTCTTTCTTTTGAAGTTTTTTTGGCGATGGTAATTGTGTTGATAAATAACCCGTCCACTGCGCTGGGTTAGTACCTGAGCGGTAGTCATTGACTGTTGCGTAATCAAGGACTGTCTTTATGCGCCCAAGAAGGCGCTTGGCGGTCTCGGTCTTCACGTACCAAAGCTTACCCTTTGTGTTTTTGTCCACAACAGTTTCTTGTTCGAGGACATTACGAACATCGCGCATCACGATTTCTGAGACCAGCATGTTGCCGATAACCGGGTATGCATAAGTTTCAAGGGTTGCAGGCCATTGTTTGCGGTGCTTGTCACTGGTGTAGTCACTGCTGTGAGCATCCATGTAAGCCTCAGCACACTCTTTGAAGGTTTTATTCTTAGCTGCCGCTGACAAGAGGGAACTGCGAAGTGTACGCTTCTTTGCTTTTAGATTCACACCTTGTTTGGCCTCCACGACTAGCTTGGCGGCCTGCTCACGCGCAGCAGCTAAAGACAATTGAGGGTATGACCCTAGACCAATGGGCTGTCGTTGCTCGCCGACCTTTATTCGCAGTATCCAAGAGCGGGGCATTTGCGCCCCGTCGTTCGTTGGTTTACGTACTTGAAGCAAGAGTCCAGCGACTCCGCCAACAGCGTGCCATCCGACTCGCGTTATGCGTCTAACTTGAAGATCGCTTAGTGGTTTAGCAATTTTGGGCATTCCAACCTACATACCATAAATAATGACATTGCATGGTAACAGTTGAAATTGGTTGGCACAAGTAATTACTTAGATACCAAGCAAATAAAGGGCTTAGGGCGCTTATTGACATTGCTTGAAATACTTAATGAGCAGACACCGTTTCCGCCATAATACCCATCAATCCATGTTCAGTTGTCACATGGATTCACTATTTCAGTGCAAAGTGCCTTGTAGGCGTCATAATCGCCGGCATGCAAAAATCTACTGATCTGAAGGCCGTATTTCTCTACGGCCTAACTAT
>SXGQ01066574.1_pt1 | contig 11927 bp, 12 predicted proteins | sample 3178371 | NCBI WGS metagenome assembly SXGQ01 (sample SAMN11356859, study PRJNA531348) | freshwater metagenome | isolation source: freshwater sample F1-20 | place: China: Fuxian Lake, Yuxi | collected 2017-12-25 | reverse complement strand
CGGGGCCCAGCCAACGCGCCTTCTTTGGTCACGTGGCCTACCAGCACGATGCTCACGCCGCTGGCCTTGGCCGAACGCGTCAGGTGGGCGGCGCATTCACGCACCTGGGCCACCGAGCCCGGGGCCGAGCTGAGCTGGTCGGAGTAGACGGTCTGGATCGAGTCGATCACCGCAATGTCGGGCCGCGTACTCTCCAGCGTGGCCAGGATTTTTTCCAGCTGGATCTCGGCCAGCACTTTGACCTGCGAGCCATCCAGCCCGAGCCGGTGCGCGCGCAGCGCCACCTGGGCGCCGCTTTCTTCGCCAGTCACGTACAGGGTGTGTTGGCCACTGCGCTGCAGTGAATCGAGCGCCTGCAGCAGCAGGGTGGATTTGCCGATGCCGGGGTCGCCGCCGATCAGCACCACCCCACCCTCGACCATGCCGCCGCCCAGCACCCGGTCCAGTTCCTCATGGCCGGTGGGGATGCGTGCCATGTCGACCGCGTCGATCTCGCCCAGGGTGGCGATCTCGGCGGTTTTGGCCAGCGCGGCAAAGCGGTTCTTGACGGCCGACGGGTTGTCGGCCACCGACTCGATCAGCGTATTCCAGGCATTGCAGGCCGGGCACTTGCCCAGCCATTTGGGGCTGTTGCCGCCGCAGTCGCTGCACACATAAACCGTTTTGTCTTTGGCCATGGGTGCATGATACTGGATGGAATCACAGATCAAAGGCGGCCAATTCGCCGTGGCGGACCCACTCGGCCTGGGCCTCGGTTTCGATCGTGCCGGGCCGGGCGCTGCGAACCTGGTCAATGGCCTGGTCAGCGCCGACACCATGCATCATCAGAAGCTTGGCCACCAGCATGCCGGTGCGGCCCAGACCGGCGGCGCAGTGCACCAGCACCCGTTGGCCCTCGTTTAAGGCTTGTAAAAGCGCCGGCCCCTGCGTGCGCCAGGCCGCCAGGGTGGCGGTGCCTGGCGTGGCCATGTCGGTGATGGGCACCTGCAACCACCGCAGCGGCGTGCCGGCGATGGCTTGGGCAAAATCCGGTACGCCCAGGCGGGCAAACTCATGCGTCTCAACCAGACTCAGCACAGCGCTTGCGCCCCAGGTCTGGATCGCCTGCAAATCGGCATCGAGCGTGCGCACCCACTGCCGGCCGGCGCCATCCACACCGCGCCGGCCCGGGCAATGGCTCATCCCCAGCAGCGCGCCCCCGGCCAGAGCCACGGTGTTGATCACCAGCAGACCGGTGGGCGCGCTACCGCTCACTTCCTGGGCTCGGACTTGTTGTCGTAGCGCTTGCGCCACTCGGCCACCACGCGGGACTGCTCCTTGGCAACCCAGTCGAAATCTACCTTGATCATTTTCTCGGCGATATTGGCAGGCACATTCTCCATTCTGGGCACTTTCACTGGCACCGCCGTCACTTCGGAGTTGCGACCGTAGGCCTCCATTGCCTCGGTGGAAATGGCCCAGTCCATCAGCACTTTGGCGTCGTCCAGGTTCTTGCTGCCCTTCAGGATGGCCGAAGCCTGCATGTCCCAGCCGGTGCCCTCCTCGGCCACGATCACCTCGATCGGCGCGCCAGCGGTTTTGACCTTGCCACCGCGCACCGGCAGCGATAGGCCGGCCACGTACTCTCCGGCACCCGCCTGCTCGCAGGGTTTGTCGCCAGAGTGGCTGTAGCTGGCGATGTTTTCGTGCAGCTTGTCCATGAAGGCCCAGGCCTTTTCCTCGCCCCACATCTGGATCCAGGCGTTGACCATCAGCAGGCCGGTGCCAGAAGAAGCCGGGTTGGGCATCGTGACCTTGCCTTTGAAAGCGGGCAGGGTCAGGTCGGTCCACTTGACCGGCTTGGGCACGTTGGAGTTTTTGGCCTCGATGGTGTTGAAGCAAATCGCGCTGGCCCAGCCGTACATGCCCACCCAAGCCGGCGGGCTGCTTTTGGGCAGGTACATCGCGTTGAGGCGTTCCATGCCCTTGGGTGCGTAGGGGGTCAGCATGCCAGCCTGGCTGAGCGCCACCATGTTGGCAGCGGTGTGGCCAAACACCAGGTCGGCGCGCGGGTTGTCTTTCTCGGCCATCAGCTTGGCCTGCAGGATGCCGGTGGAATCGCGCACCCAGTTGACCTTGATGGAAGGGTGGGTCTTGGCAAACTGGTCGGCATAGATTTTGAGCACGTCGGCCCCGGCGCTGGAGTACACGGTCAGTTGGCCGGCTTGGGTGCCGAGCGCTGCCAGAGCGAGCGAGAGGGCGGTGAGCAGGCGGCTGGGGGAATGGGTCATGACAGTCCTTGCATTAGGTGAAAGTGATTGGGTTTTGGGCAACTGGTGGGGCGGCGGCCTTATTTCTTGGGCTCGCTCTTGGCGTCGTAGCGCTTGCGCCACTCAGCCACGACGCGGGCCTGCTCCTTGGCAATCCAGTTGAAGTCGACCTTGATCATTTTGTCGGCAATATTGGCCGGCACATGCTCCAGTTTGGCCACTTTCACCGGCAGCGCCGTGACTTCATAGTTTTGCCCGTACAAGTCCATGGCTTCGCTGGAGATGGCCCAGTCCATCAACACCTTGGCATCTTCCATGTTCTTGGTGGTCTTCATGATGCCGGAGGCCTGCATGTCCCAGCCGGTACCTTCTTCGGCAATGATGATGTCGATGGGGGCGCCGGCTGTCTTCACCTTGGCCGCACGCAGCGGGAATGACAGACCCACCACGTACTCGCCGCCGCCTGCCTGCTCGCAGGGCTTGTCGCCGGAGTGGCTGTAGCTGGCAATGTTCTCGTGCAGCTTGTCCATGAAGGCCCAGGCTTTTTCCTCGCCCCACATCTGGATCCAGGCGTTGACCATCATCAGCCCGGTACCGGACGAGGCCGGGTTGGGCATGGTGACTTTGCCCTTGTAGGCGGGCTGCGTCAGGTCGGCCCACTTGACCGGCTTGGGCACGTTGCCTTTCTTGGCCTCGATGGTGTTGAAGCAGATGGCGCTGGCCCAGCCGTACATGCCCACCCAATTGGGCGGATTGCGCTTTTCCTGGAACAGCGCATTGAGTTTGTCTGCGCCCTTGGGGGTGTAGGGCGTCAGCATGCCGGCCTGGCCCAGCAACACCAGGTTGGCGGCGGTGTGGCCGAACACCACATCGGCGCGCGGGTTGTCTTTTTCAGCCATCAGGCGGGCCTGCATGATGCCGGTGGAGTCGCGCACCCAGTTGACCTTGATGTTGGGGTGGCTCTTGGCAAACTGGTCGGCGTAGAGCTTCAGGGTGTCGGCGCTGGCGCTGGAGTAGGCGGTGAGCTGACCGGCCTGCGCCGCGAGGGCGGCCAGGGCGAGGGACAGGGCGCCGAGTAGGCGGGTACTTTTAAACAGCATGAAAAAACTCCTTGGTTAAGCAAAAACAGGCGGATTGAAAATAGGTTTTGACCAGACGCGGCTATCTCAGACGCCGCCCCGCCAGGCCTGCGCCCGGCGCAGCACAAAGCGCGAGACGAGCAGGTGCAGCAGGCGCACGCTCAGGCTGGCGTACACCATCAACGTGGCCATGGCGGCAGCAGAGGCGGTGCTGCCTGCCTCGTCCAGATGGATCGCCGCGACCGAGGCCAGCTTGGTTTCGGCGCTGTACAAAAAGATCACCGCCGACAGCGTGGTCATGGCGTTCAAAAACAGGTAAATCCAGATGTCCAGAATCGCCGGCAGGCAAACCGGCAGCGTCACCCGGCGGAACACCGCCAGCATCGGTACCTTGAGCGAGGCACCCACCGCCTCAAATTCACGATCCACTTGCTTGAGCGCCGTGACCGCAGTCAGGTGGGGCACCGTGTACAGGTGGGCCAGGGTGTTGATGACCAGGATGGCCATAGTGCCATACAGCACGCCCAGGGGGTTGCCGGGCTGGTTGATGAACAGCAGCGTACCCAGGCCCAGCACCAGGCCCGGCACCGCCATTGGTAGCAGCGCGGCCGCGTGCAGCAGGGTGCGGCCCAGCATGTCGGCACGGGGTTTTTCCACCACATAGGCGCCCATAAAAATCAGCGGCGTGCCCACGCTGGCAACCCAAAACGCGAGGGTGAGCGAGTTCCAGAAGTTTTCCCAACCGACGCCTTGCACGTCAAACACATAGTGCTTGAGCGTCAGACTGAGGTTGTAGGGCCAAAATTTCACCAGTGCTGCAAATTGGGCCATGCCCAGAATGGCGAAGATGAACAGCGTGACCAGCAGGCAATAGCCGAACATGGCGCGATCAATCAGTGGCCTGGGTTGCGGCACCAGGGCGACCGCACGCGCCCCAAGGGTGGCGGCCTGCTTGCCCGCCACCAGGCGCTCGAGCACAAAGGCGAACACAGCCGGCACCAGCAGCACCACCGACACCACTGCGCCCATGGAGAAGTTTTGCTGGCCTACCACCTCTTTGTAGATGTCGGTGGCGAGCACGTTGTAGCTGCCGCCAATCACCTTGGCTGCACCAAAGTCAGTGAACACATTCACAAACACCACAATGGCTGCGCCAATCAGGCCATATCGCACCGCCGGCAGTGTGATGCGAAAAAAGGTGCGTGGGCCGCTGGTGCGCAGCACGGCGGCCGCCTCGTAAATGCGGGCGTCAGCCAAGGTCAGTGCCGTGATCAAGATCAGCACGGCATGGGGAAAGGTCCACAGCGTGCAGGACATGATGATGCCTATCGGCCCGTAAACCGACTCGCCCATCAGCACGCCCTTAAGCAGCCCCTTGTTGCCGAACCAGTAGACCAGGCCGATGGCCTTGAGCAGCGAGGGGCTGAGCAGCGGCACCAGCGCCATGACCCGAAAAAAGCCGCGCCAGCGCATTTGGGTGCGGGTCAGGGCATAGGCATAGGCAAAAGCTAGCACCACCACAATGACGGTGGTGATGCTCGACACCAGCAGGCTGTTGCGCATCGACTGCCAGGGCGTGCCGGTGCTGAAGTAGCTGCGGTAATTGGCCAGGCCGACAAAGACGCCGTTGCTGTCTTGCAGGCTTCGCACCAGGATCATGCCCACCGGCAGCAACAGGGCCAGCAGCATGAAGGCGCCGCAGCCCAGCAGCAGCCAGCGCATCAGGCCGTCGTCTCGGTCGCGCCGCAGAGCCATCGGGCGCAGGCTCGGCGCCAAGTTCATGCGCGGTCGCCTTCAGGGAACAGGTGCACTGCCGCCGGGTCGATGTGCAGCGCCAAGGCCTGCCCCGGCTCGAGAGGCTGCTCGGCAAAGCTGCTGCGCCGCATGTCAACCCTGATAGACGTTGCGCCGAGGGCTGGTACTTCACAGTGCAGGCGCACAAATGGCCCCAGCGGCTCCACCGACAGCAGCCGGGCCAACAGGTTCGCATCGCTGGTCGGCCCCGCAACCCGGGTCACGTCTTCAGGCCTGAAACCACAGCGTACAGCGCTGCCCACCGGGTACGCGCCGGCCGGGCAGGCAAGCAGCATGCTGGCGCATTGAACGCCCGCCGGACCCCGCACCCGGCCAGGCACAAAGTTCATCACGCCAATAAAGTCGGCCACAAAAGCGCTGGCCGGACGGGTGTAAATGTCGCCTGGCGAGCCCATCTGCTCTACCCGCCCCTCGTTCATCACCACAATGCGGTCAGCCATGGCCTGCGCCTCCTCTTGGTCATGCGTCACCATGATGGTGGTGATCCTCAGGCGTCTTTGTAAACTGCGAATTTCTTGGCGTAGCCGCACCCGCACCTTGGCGTCCAGAGCCGAGAGCGGCTCATCGAGCAGCAACAAGCCCGGCGACGTGGCTAGCGCCCGTGCCAGCGCGACCCGTTGTTGCTGCCCGCCCGAGAGCTGGGCCGGGTATTTGTCGCCATGCCCATCCAGGCCGACCAACTGCATCAATTCGGTTACACGAGCATCAATGCCAGTTGGCAAAGGCCGCTGGTTTTGCATGCCAAAGGCAATGTTTTGTGTGCCAGTCAGATTGGGGAAAAGCGCATACGACTGAAACACGATGCCAAAGTCTCGACCCGATGGCGGCAGGGAGCTGATGTCGTGGCCGTTCTGTATCACGCGGCCTGCCGACTGCACTTCTAGCCCCGCAATGCAGCGCAACAGAGTTGTCTTGCCGCATCCAGACGGGCCCAGCAGGCAAACAAACTCGCCCCGTGCAATTTCAAACGAAACCTGATCGAGCGCCTTGAAGCGGCCAAAACTTTTGGACAGGCTGGAGATTTGCAGGTAAGCGCCGGCCTGCGCGCGAGTGGCCTGATCAGTATGAGCCGGGTTGATTGGCATGTCGGTTGCGCCTGTCAATCTGTAAAGCGAGCCATTATCTGGGCAAGGCGTTTGGGGTCATGGATCCAAATGCCATTCGCTCATGGAGCCAAGGGCCCGGCAGAAAGCCCTGCCATGATGCACACCCACAGGCCAGGTCAGGTTTTGAGGTTTGCCACCCCGCGCAGATGGGCTTGTACCTAAACATGCTAAGCTGACTCGTCATAATATTGAAGTCCAACTTTTTTGGAGCGCACCATGCCAAGCCTTTTGCCCAATGTTGATCCAGATGGATTGCTGGAGTTTTCAGTGGTCTACACCGACCGTTCCCTGAACCACATGTCGCAACGCTTCCAGGGCGTCATGAAAGGCATATCGGGCATGCTCAAGGAGGTCTACCATGCCAAGTCAGCCGTGTTGGTTCCCGGTAGCGGCACCTTCGGCATGGAGGCCGTGGCCCGACAGTTTGCCACTGGCAAAAAGGCGCTGGTCATTCGCAACGGCTGGTTTAGCTACCGTTGGACCCAAATTTTTGACATGGGCCACATCCCCGCCTCCTGCACCGTGCTCAAGGCACGCCGCGTCGGCACCGAGAGTCAGGCGCCCTGGATTCCCTGCCCGGTTGATGAAGTGGTTGCCACCATCCGCAGCCAGCGCCCAGATGTGGTTTTTGCACCCCATGTGGAGACATCGGCAGGCATGATTTTGCCCGATGCTTACCTCAAGACCGTGGCTGATGCGGTGCATGAAGTGGGCGGCTTGCTGGTGCTGGACTGTATTGCCTCGGGCACCATTTGGGTCGACATGGTCGCCACCGGCGTTGATGTGCTGGTGAGCGCACCACAAAAAGGCTGGAGCAGCTCGCCCTGCTGCGCCATGGTGATGCTCAGCGAGCGCGCCCGCGCCGCGATCGAGGGCACCACCAGCAGCAGCTTTGCCTGCGACCTAAAAAAATGGCTGCAAATCATGGAAACCTATGAAAAAGGCGGCCACGCTTACCATGCCACCATGCCCACCGATGCGTTGACACGCTTGTATGAGGTGATGCAGGAAACCCGTGCCTACGGTTTTGCCAAAGTGTGTGCTGAGCAGCGGGCCTTGGGCGCCCAGGTGCGTGAGCTTTTCGAGAGCCGTGGGCTGGTCAGTGTGGCCGCAGAGGGCTTCAAGGCCCCCGGGGTCGTGGTCAGCTACACCCGCGACCCTGAAATCCAGAACAGCAAAAAATTCTTGGCCCTAGGCCTGCAAACCGCCGCCGGCGTGCCCTTGCAATGCGACGAACCCGCCGACTTCATGACCTTTCGCATCGGTCTGTTTGGCCTGGAAAAACTGCACAACGTCGAGCGCAGCGTGGCCCACTTGGCGCTGGCGCTGGACCGCGTCGGATTGAAACAGTCGGCACCACAGGCGGCAATGGTCTGAGTGTTGGTGCCGGCGCACATTTGACCCAGGCGCCGACATTCACTGACCTGCCATTGGCGGCTGCTGTCCCGAGCCCGGCAACGACTTCACGCCTGCTAACCTGACCTGAGCCGGCAGGGCCTGCAAAAATGGAAGCGTGCGGTGGAGTTCAGTGAAGCCAAGGCCGATTGACCGATGCCGGTTGCATAGATTTAGACTTAGCGGCTACTTGGAGACGACCATGAAACACGTTGCACGCGCTGCGCTCAAGGCCGCTTTGAGCGCCGCCCTGGTCAGCGCCGTACTGGGCGGCAGCGCCCTGGCCCAGACCTACCCGAGCAAGCCGATCCGTTGGGTGGTGCCCAGCACGCCGGGCGACGGCTCGGACATCACTGGCCGCATCATCGCCGAGCGCCTGTCGCGCGAACTCGGCCAGCCGGTGGTGATCGACAACAAGCCCGGCGCCGGTGGCGTGCTGGGTACTGAAGCCGCCGCCCGCTCCGCGCCGGATGGCTACACCATGATTGTGGGCAATGCCTGCTCGCATGGCGTGAATGCCGGCATCTACAGCAAGCTGCCCTACGATGTGGTGAAAGACTTTGTGCCGGTGGCCATGATCTGCACCACGCCAAATGTGATGGTGGTCAGCGCCAGTGTCAAAGCCCGCAGCGTGGCCGAGTTTGTGGCGCTGGCCAGGGCCAACCCGGGCAAGCTCAACTACGCCTCGGGCGGCGTGGGCAGCTCGGCCCATCTGTCTGCCGAGTTGTTCAAGAGCCTGACCGGCACCGATCTGACCCACATCCCCTACAAGGGCTCGGCGCCGGCCGTGGCCGGCCTGCTGGGCGACGAGGTGCAGGTGATGATCGGCAACCTGCCGCCCTGGTCGGCGCAGATCAAGGCCGGCCGGGTACAGGCTCTGGCGGTCAGCACGGCCCAGCGCCACCACAGCCTGCCCGATGTGCCTGCCCTGGCTGAATCGCTGCCCGGTTTTGAGACCTTGGCCTGGTTTGGCGTGCTGGCACCGGCGGGGACGCCGCGAGCGGTGGTGGAGCGCATCAACACCCTGGTCAACCAGGCGCTGGAGCAGCCCGAGATCAAGGCCCGGCTGGCCACCCTAGCCTGCGACCCAGCACCGTCAACGCCCGAGGCGTTTGCAAGCCGTGTCAGTGGCGATGTGGCTCGCTGGAAAAAACTTGCCGCCGAGAAAAACATCCGCGCTGACTGAGTGTCGACTCAGCGGTTGAGCAGGGTCTCGATGCCCGGCGGCACGGCCTGATAGGGGTGGGCTGCCAAAAGGTCGGGCTGCACAGCCAGCACGCGAGCGGCTTGCGCCGGCACCCGCAAGTGCCCGTCTTCCATCGGAAGGCTCGGGCCGGCCTGCAGCGCGTCATAAAGCGGACTTTCATCAAACTGGATCTCCAGCATGTCGCAGACGGGCGCCACTGCCGCCACCAGCAGGCTGTGCCAGCTGCAGAGCGGCCCGGACGGGTTGTGCGGTGAGAACTGCACGCCCTGCGCCGCTGCCCGCTCGGCAATGCGCAGCATCTCCCAAGGGCCGCCGCAGTACTTCACATCGGGCATGACCACGTCGTACAGGCCTTCGTCAAACAGGGTCTGAAACGCCGCCAGCCCAACCTGGGTTTCGGCCGCAGCCAGCAGCACCCCCTGCGCGTTGGCGGCGGCACGCAGGCGGCGCGTGGTGGCCCAGTGGGCATGGGTTTCGGCAATCGGGCATTCGAACCAGTGCAGGCGGGCTGGCGCCAGCGCCTGCAAGGCCTGCAGGGCATGGGCCTCGTCAAAGCGCCAATGGCAGTCCACCATCAGGCGGGCGTCTGGCCCCAGCGCCTCGCGCAGCGCCAGCATGCAAGCCACGCCGTGACGAATGCGGGCCTGGCCGTCGGGTGTGCCGCATAGCGACGGTGTCAGGCCATCAAAAGGCGCGGCCTTGAAGGCGCTGAACCCACTGGGCCTGAGCCCGCCGGGCAGTGGCTACAAAACCCTCGGGCGTGCGCAGGCGGGTGGCGCGGTTGATGTTGGCGTACAAGGCTACCTGGGCGCGCTGAAGCGGCCCCAGCACTGAAGTCGGCTGGACCCCTCGCGCCTGTACCAGCAGGCTGGCCACCGCCTGCAGCACCGCGCTGGTGACCGTGCTGCCCACCAGGCCGCCGGGCGACTGTGGCGACACCCGCAACTGGCTGGCGGCGTCGTCCAGGGACAGGCCGAGCCAGTCCGGCGCCAGATGCGCAGCGGCCGTCACCAGCATCGGCTCCCAACCGATCAGCGAGGCCTCACCCCAGCCCACAGCGCCATCGCTGTCGGTGACAGCGATGAAGACCCAATTGGTTTTGGGCGAGACGTTGAAGACATGGGTGTCGATGCGGGTCAGGGTGTTCATGGGGCACAGTCTACCCAGCGTTGGTCTGACGTCGTTCCTGTGCCAATGTCTTCATCATTGGCAAGTTCCTGCCTTGGACGAATGGGGGTCTTATGTCTGCTTGGGCGAGACGCTCGGCGAACAGGATAGAGGTATATTGCGCCGCTCACTCCTTGGCGATGAAGTGGGGCATGGCACGCTTCATGAACTCATTAAATAGCGGCACCGTGAAGGCCATGTCGACATAGGCCGGGCTGTAGATCATCCCCTTCTTGATAAGTTTGGACCGCACTGGGCCGATGCTGTTGACTTTGACACCAAGGCAATTTGCAATGTCGCCGGATCGAATGGCTCCAGATCCTAATTGAGCCATGACACGCAGGAAATTCTTTTCCCCCGGCGTCAACCGATCAAACCGAACCAAAAAAAAATTCTGATCGAGCCGCCCTACAACCGAATAGGCTGCAGATTGAACAAGCTCCAGGTCAATGGGACTGCTCACCGCCAGATTCCACATTTGGCAACCCCATTCCTGAATGAAATAGGGATAGCCTTTGGTGAGGCGGTAAGTTTCCGTCAAAGCCGCGGCGGTCAAGGTAACACCCTCTTGTACGGCGGGTTCGCTGATGGCCTGGTTCGAGTCAGCTTCTGACAAGGCGCCGATGTCAGGGAAAGCAAACGAGCGTTCCGAGTACGACTTTGACTCTCCCGCCAAACCTGGCAATACCGGTAAGCCAGCACCCAGCAACACCACTGGCAATTGGCGCTGCTGCATACGGTGCATGGCCATGATGATGGCACCCAATTCCTTTTGGCTCAGGTATTGGATTTCGTCAATCAAAATGGCAACGGCAGCCTTTTTTCTTTGGCGGCCTCACCAAGTGCCTCGAACACATTGGGCAAGTAGATTTCAATATCCCCGCTGTCAGCAGCGCCGGTCTCAGGGTCAATATCGAGACCGATCTCCAGCTCGCCCACTTCGACTTTCAGTCCGCCCAAGAAACTGCGCAACACCCGCAGACCGCGCTTGACGCGGTCGCCAGTCTGCGCCATTCGGTCCAAGTCTAAGAACACCGCTTTCAAGGGTGCGGCAATCAGCGGCCCCAGTGCCTTGTCTTCGTGTGCTTCGACCAATACGGCTCGGTAGCCGGCCTCTTAAGCCATGCGACGCACCTCGTTGAGCAGCACGGTTTTGCCCACCCCGCGCAGCCCGGTCAACATCAGACTTTTCTCGGGTTTGCCGATTAACACGCGGCCAAACAGAATGCGGGCCTGTTCCAGCACCGGAGCCCGACCGGCCAACTCCGGCGGCGGTGAATCCGCGCCAGGAGAGAAAAGATTTTTGATGGGGTCCATGTTCTAACGAGTGCTTGATAGTTCTAATCAAATATCAGCACAACTATTTATAACTGAATAGAACCCAAGAGCAGTCATCAGGTCACCCTAAACACCTTGAGTACCTTATCCCCCTGCTGATTAATGACCTTCACCGCAGCCCGCCCATACTTCGGCTTATCAAATGGGCGTGATGTGTCGCTGTTCACCGCACGCGGGTTTTGAGCTTGTCCAGAATCATCTGTGGGATTTGACCGTCAAGGGGCCAGCCCCGCGCACCCCGCACTCACACCCGCACTCAACCCCGCATCAGCGCCTCAATCTCGTCCGCAGCCACCGGCACCCCCCGGCTGATCAGTTCGCAGCCGCCGGCGGTAACAATGGCGTCGTCCTCGATCCGGATGCCGATGTTGTGGAAGGCCTCGGGCACGCCAGCGGCCGGGCGCACATAGATGCCGGGCTCGATGGTCAGCACCATGCCGGGCTGCAGGATGCGCGCCGGCCGGTTGACGATGGTGTCGCCGGTGAGCGCGTCCTTGCGCACGCTGGTCTGGCCGATTTCCGAGGGCTCGGTGTAGGCGCCGCAGTCATGCACATCCATGCCCAGCCAGTG
>SXGQ01617469.1_pt1 | contig 11928 bp, 9 predicted proteins | sample 3178371 | NCBI WGS metagenome assembly SXGQ01 (sample SAMN11356859, study PRJNA531348) | freshwater metagenome | isolation source: freshwater sample F1-20 | place: China: Fuxian Lake, Yuxi | collected 2017-12-25 | reverse complement strand
CCGGATACAATACTGCCGCCGGCTGAAGATAATTTTTCACCTAAAGTTGCTTCTCTATCTTTAATATCTAAATTATCCTTCGCTTCATTATATCCCTCAAAACCTTCATATGCGCTAGTGGCTATAGCTAAAGGTGCAGCAATTTTACCAAGAACTCGCCCTGCGCCTCTTAAAAATCTTCCCATTTTTGAGCCTGCTTTCCCAGCAGTCGCTGCTCCTGCACCCACAATAGTAACATCCCCTATATTTGTATCAGTTTCTTTTGTAGTAGTGGGTTTAGCTTCCACATCTATTATATTAGATTCATTGGGTAACATCGACCTTGTGGGAGGGGGTAAAGCTTGTACGGTTGATGTGTTGGAAGAGCTAGTAAGTAATGGTACTTTTCTTATTTCTTTTGCCGATACATCTATTATATTTGATTGATCAGATAACATCCTTCTAGAAACGGTAGGTCTGTTTCTGTAAATAGATACATCTGTCCTAGGTTGTCTTTCAGTAGTAGCTTGTCTGCGAGTTCTTTCTGTTCTAGGCTTTTTCATACTTGATTCAAGTATTTTTCTAATAATACTTACTTCGCCTAGAATTTTATTGAACACCTCATTTTTGTTTGCCGTTTCAGATTTCATTACCTCCATTTTTGCCGGAGCTTCTTTAAGTAATGATTGTTCTGTTTGAACTACATTTTTATTAGTGAAAAAATTCACAGCATCCTGTAAACCAGCCTTGAAGTCTTTGAAGAAATCTGCGAATCCCCCAGTGGTGCCAATTTTTTGACTCATTTCGTCAAATTCTTGTTGATCAATCTCACCTTTTTTCATTTTAATCTTTAGTTCTTCTCTCTGTCTTGCTTGAGAACCAGATTGGAAAAAATAATTATCTTGAGATTTCGAATCTCGATTGAAAAAATTACCGAATAAATCTCTAACATTTACTGCACGTTTATCCTCTCTTAACATTCTACCCATCTGAGGATTAGTGACTACTTCAGCGGAACCTCCATAAAATCTTCTGGCTCCTTTTGATTGAACAGACATAGATTTTTCAAGAACAGAACTACTTGAAATTATCTTAGTTAATTTTTCGAGACTTTTATTAAGACGATTGAGACCCTGTTCTAAATCATTTAATTCTTTACGATTTATAATAGTTCCAGCTAAAAAATCTTTATGCTGAGCTTGAGCATTCTTTTTTAGCTGATTAGCAACATCTCTTAAACTGATGTATGGATTATCTTCTTTTTTATCCATTTTGTTGGTTCTTTAATCTCTCGTTTTATTCTTTTATATGTTGAGTCAATAAAATAATATAAATTTCTCTTTCCCAGGGTATCATATTCTCTAATTCTGTTAATGAATATTTGTGATGTTGCATTAGAGAAAATGTTAATCTAAAATAATTAGATAAGTTTTCCTGAGAAAGACTTAGACGAAAAAATTTTCAAGGCCCTCCAACACAGTCTCATTATTATGGTTACAATTATCACACACCTTACTTATAGTTTGTGTAAGTTTAGGCATCGAAGTAAAAAATTCTTCCAATTTGTCAAACTGATCCTTAGTCATACTATTTACAAAAATATCAAGTTCTTCTTTAGTTTGTTCTTTTGCGTCAAATACTTCATCATTTAAAATTACTGAATCTATACTATTAACTACAAAATCAAAAATTTCTTCCTGATTATTATTTTTGAAGAAGTACAACGTATCTTTTATTTTAGGGTATTTCATCACAATTGATAAATCTTCACCAATTTTTACAATATTACTATGATTGTCGGATTTATTTACTTTAGCATCTAATAAATTAACTGTTACTTCATTTTTATGAGAGCAATTTTTGCATGTCATAATTAATTCCATAGTTTCGCCTATTGATCTTGCTCTTAGTAATAAGAACAAATATTCTATATCGAAACTGGCTAATTTATTCACATCTAATTTATTAAATGTACATGCATCAACTAAATCAGTAACAACTCTTGATATTTCCTCAGTTTCAGACTCCATTAAAGTTAAAAGAATTTTATGTTCTTTAACTAAAAACGGTCTATAAATTACATTTTGTCCAGATGAAGGCAATTTTACACTATAGGTAGGCACTTCAAGTTTTGGTAAAGCCATAATAACTCCTAATTATTGACCCGGATATTCTGTGGTAGTAGATGATCCTTCAGTAGGAACGATAACGTTATCTTTCCAGTTGGTTGGTTTATTTTGTTTAGATTTCCAAGAATCGTATTGTTCTCTGAATCTTGCTTGTGGTACAATCGTCGGATTTTTCTTATCAGATCTTCCTTTTGAAGACCAATAACGATATGCAAATGATACTGCCAATCGATGAAAATTATTTGTGTTGTTGTTACTCAAATCCATGATATTAACTGATCTAGGAAAAGCATCAAAAATATCTACAGTATATAGAATATTGTCTGCCTCATCTAATTGATTGATTTGAAAATCCACAATATATTCATCTTGATACCCGACTACATAAGTATTTGGTTCCACTATTAATTCTATCCAGTCTTCAAAAAATGTTTTTACTATCATGTCTTTGTCGACTAGAAAATTAATTACTATATTATCTCCCCCAAATTCGATAAATTTTGGTCGTTGATAACTAGGACCAAAAATTCTTTGAGAAGTAACACCGACGTTAATCGGAGGAAAATTAGTAGATTCTGCAAGTAAACTTACTAACTTCGCTTCTTCTATTCCATTAATAAGACCAGCAGGAGGAGTAAGTAGAACTTCAAAACGATTATTTCGAGCAAGCCCTCTATTAAGGACTTCTGCTTTAAAATTATCTAAATTGAATGTTGACTTTGCCATTAGTATTTACTTTGACTTTCTTTCCAGACTTGAGTTTTATTTGCCCCAACGAATCTTTCAATGGGCAATTGTGAGGCAGTAAGCCAATCTGGATATGGTATTCTTAGAAATCTAGATTTAAGCTGTTTCTCTAGATAATGTTTTACACATGCATTAACTGGTGAATAAGCAGAGGATGACTGTAATACTTTCCAAGAAATTGCTATTCTCGTTTTATCATTTAACTTGTCATCTGTAGCTAATTCAGATAATCTACCCAATAATTTAAATCTAACTAAATATGGTAAATAATGAATATTGATTCCATAAAATCCGTTTTCTACAATTCGAAAAGGTAAAACTAGTGGAAACATATCATAATAGGGAAGTGTTTCTTTATGTTTTGGATCATACATAAACAAATACATCTCACCTGGTAATAATCTATTAGTAAGTGTGGAATTTTTAAATAAAGAATCAGGTCTAACTGCTCCTAATTTTTTTATCTGTTCTCTGTACCAAGAATATGATTTCTCAGTATCACCTGATTCTTTGCGTATATTATTAAATAAATTTTCAGCCATAATTATTATTTATTAGAATTTTGTAATCCCAAATCCTTTTCAGTCAATATCATAAATTTCCATTTTCTATCTTCACAGAATTCAAATGCGGCTTTCCATTTAGCTTCATTAACTCCATATTGAAATACTTCTTCAATAAATTGCTTGGTTTTTCGTTTAGGTATTTCCGGGGGTTTAGTAAATTTTTCTGGTTTAATTTCTATTAAGTATCTTTGTATGGTTCCTGTTTTATCTCTAACCTTGATATAAAAGTCAACAAAGTATCTATGAAACTTATTATCAACTGGAGATTTATAAGGGATAACTATTGTTTCTGATCCCCATTCCAGTATGTTTGAATTAGTATCACACCATTTCATAAATCTAAGTTCCCATAGAGACCTATATACAATATTGTTTAGATCACCATGATATTTTTTTGAATTTGAGGGTTTAAATTTGCCCTTGTAGGTATTGGTATACATATTGATATAAATAAATAATATCCTTTATTTATAGGGTGCCTAATGGCAGACACTACTAGTAACGACGATGCAGTAGAAGAGAGAAGACAACAAGATCTTATGAGATCTCGCACCTCTCCGATTCTTTCTGACACTAAATACAGAGATAGGCATGAATTAGATGTAATTAAATATCCTTCTAATCTTGGGGCAAGTGATTTACAACATTACGTCGAATTTGCCATTAATGTTAGAGGTAAATCTAAGTTCAAAAAGGATTATGCTACGTATGAGGGATATGAGGTACGAAGGGATAACCTAGCTCAACTGTCACCTGAAGGGGCAGGAGTAGCGTTTGATAAAGTGGCTGCTCTCACTCTAGGGGCAGGTGCGGTAAGCTATTTCGGTGCAAAGAATATATTCAAGTTAATTCCAGGAGTCGGTGGAAAAGGATTAGGCGGGTCTGTAGCTAGAGGTGCGGTTGCTACAGGCGCAGCTATTTTAGCGGCAGAAGGAACAGCTGCGGCAGCTGGTGCTATTCGCAAAAATATTAATGTATTAGCACCGGATAAAATGGAAAGGTTGAAACAAGTAATTGCTCTGCATATGGAGGAGCGACCTGCTGTACGATATTCTGCTGAATATTCAACTAAAAGTTTAGGAGCATTGGCCGGGTTGCTTAGCCAATCCTCCACATTAACTGGCTCTGCCGCAGATGTTGTAATGTCAGGTGAAGCTAAAGCAGCATTAGGTATGGCTCTTGGAAAAATACCTCAGATAGCAGGTATTGCTGCAACCGATCTCTTGCGAGCATCTGCTAAAGTAACTATGAATCCTTTTAGAGAAGTTTTATTCGAACAGATCGATTTTAGAACTTTTGGATTCAAGTACAGGTTTTTGCCTAAAAGTGAACAAGAAAGCAGAGACGTCAAAAAAATTATAGACATGTTCAAAGAGCATATGTTGCCTGAAGTATCCCCTGAAAGATTATTTTTTATATATCCATCTGAATTTCAGATCACCTATTATTTTGGTAATTCTGAAAATACATATTTTCATAAGTTTGGAGCGTGTGCTTTAGAAGATTTACAAGTTGAATATGGTAGCGGGGATGGATATTCTAGTTTCAGAAGTGGTGCGCCTACTGAAATAATAATGTCATTAAGATTCAGAGAACTAGAACTAATCACTAGAGAAAAAGCTAGAGAAGGTTACTAATGTATTTCGAAAAATTTCCTTATATGATTTACACATTAAACGATTATGCCTCAGGGCAGATCGTGACCGATATATTTAGACGCGTAGCCATTGCAGAAGAGACTAAAAGTAATTATACTGCCTTTGATGAATATGATATTAAAGACGGTGAAACGCCTGAAATATTAGCAGATAAGTTATACGGTAATCCAATGTTACATTGGGTAATATTACTATGCAATGATATACTTGATCCAAGATTCGAATGGCCTTTATCTAATTATGATTTAATACAATATTGTAAAGATAAGTATCATTCTGTTAGATCTAAAAATATTTCTTTATCATCTAATACTGTATCAAGTAATGACCCAGCAGTGATACGATTCATTACAACTTTAGAAGTAAATGACACTATAGAAATATCGGGTGCAAGTAATTCTGTAAATAATGGAACTTACAGCACTATTTCATCTATAGCAGCTAATAAGACAAGTTTTAATATCTCAGGTGCTAGTTTTACTACTGAATCAAGTTTAACATATATTAAACTATTTTCAGACCATCTTGGTAAAACACATCATTATGAGGACGGAGATGGAAATCAAGTATATGAGGCGGGAGCTTTGATTACTTCTATTTCAAATTACACGTATGAAGAAAGATTGAATGAGGATAAACGCAGAATAAAAATATTGAAGCCAGATTTCATATCAACTATAGAACAAGAATTAGAAATAAAAATTAAGCCTTAATGAATAAAGATAATATTCAAAAATTAGAAAAGGCAGGTGACGTCTACATAAAGAAGGTAGAATTGTTTAGTTCTACTGGCATTCTTATGAATTTAGATGAATTCTTTTTAGAATTAAATTTATATGAGGATATCTATAGACCATGTATTAGGGGAAAACTAACTCTTTCAGATAGCAGAAACCTTATAGAAATTTTACCTATTGTAGGTGAGGAATTATTATTACTTGAAATAGTTACTCCATCTTTTGAACAGTCCATTAATAAGATATTTCGAGTAGTTGGAATAGAAAATAGATCTATAGTAAGAGATAAAAATACACAAGTTTACACTTTAAATTTCGTATCCTCTGAAATAATATATGATGTTAATTTGCCGATCTTTAAAAAGTTTGAGGGATTAGTCACAGATGTTATAGGTGACGTGTTTTCTAATTATATTTCTCAAAACAATTTATTGGATACGTCAGATAAGATTCCGAAAGAAGTAGAAACTTCTGAGTTGAGAGTATTAGTTGAATCATCCAACAAGGTTAAATTTGTCAGCCCAGGTTGGACTCCTTTTAAAATTATACAATGGTTAGCATCCAAAGCTATTCCTGCTGAGGGTAAGGCATGTAACTTCTTGTTCTATGAATCAAACAAATCTTTCTATTTAACTACTATGGAATATTTGTTTGATACTGCAAGAAAAAATAATCTTTACATGGGAACATACAGTTTATCTATACCGAACATAAGAACATCGACTGTCCCAGACATAGGTAAAGAATTATTCATAGTTAATAATTTTACTCAGGTTGATGGGATAGATACATTTAAAAATTATACTAATGGATATTTGTCTAATAGACTAATAACTTTGGATTTAAACAACAAGATATATGAACCTGTTGATTACGATCATACCGAAAAATATTTTGACTATAAGCATCTAGATGCTAATCCTAATCCGTTTTTTAGTTTAGATGCGGAAGAAGTTATAAGGAATCCATTATCTAATATTTCTTTTTATCCGGTACAACCTAAATTGTTTACAGGTTTTAAAGATAATGTTAATGAAAAGATGAAAGATATATATGGAAATAGAAAATCTAATCTTTTAGACTTATTACAATTTAGAATGAATATTACTATTAGTGGTAGAACAGATATGGAAGTTGGCTCACAACTTTATCTAAGTTTTCCTGGGTTGAAACCTGCGGATGATGCTACAACTGAAAATGAATACGAAGATCCTCTTTATTCTGGTTATTATTTAGTTACTGCTATTCATCATTTGATTAAAAGACATGAACATAAAATGGTTTGTGAAGTTATAAAGGACAGTTTAAAATCTGTTGTGGCTAAGGGATTTAATAGATGAGAATTTTTAGTAAAGATGGGTTTATTTGGTGGATCGGTGTAGTAGAAGATCGCATGGATCCTGAAAAACTCGGAAGATGTCGAGTTAGAATATTTGGTTATCATACTGATAACAAAGAAGTTTTACCTACAGAAGATCTGCCTTGGGCTATACCTATTCAACCTATTACGTCTGCAGGTATTTCAGGTCTAGGGTCTGCTCCATTAGGTCCAGTGACAGGCACATGGATTTTTGGGTTTTTCCTCGATGGCGATGACATGCAGCAGCCTGCTATGTTAGGTACTATATCAACAAATACACCACCTAAATCGTTTTTTGGTGCAGCAGAACCTGATTCAGTTACTAATAAGAATGATGGATTTTTAAAAGATTCAGAAGGCAAAGTTGTTACTGATAGTCAGGGAGAACCTATAAGGTCTGGCACTCCTCAGGTAGAAGGTTGGGAACTTGGGCAAACTTCAGAACAATATGAGTCAGGGGGCAAGGGTCCTGGAACAATCAATGATTACACAGGTGCTGCTAAAGGAGATTATGGTGGTGCGTCATATGGTACATATCAATTAGCATCATATCTTCCAGCAACATTGCCTAACGGCAAAGCCAGACCATCGTCTAAAAATTCACCTGTTATACAGTATCTTAGAGTATCTAAATTTAAAGAACAATTTACAGATCTTGTACCTGGTACTGCTGCTTTTGATAGCAAATGGAGAGAAATTGCTTCTAAATATAGAGATGCTTTTAAGAAAGACCAACACGATTATATCAAAGAAAAATATTACGACGTAATGGTTGCTAATCTTGAAAGAAAGGGTGTGTTAGTAAGTAGATTTGGTCCAGCAGTACAAGATCTGGTGTGGTCTACAGCTGTCCAGTTGGGTCCCAATACTACAGGTGTTTTTACTATCCCACTTAAAGATAAAGCAGAATTAACTGATAAAGATATAGTAGAAATTGTTTCTGAATATAAAATAGCAAATGTTGATACCTATTTTAAATCGAGTACTCAAAATATAAAAGATGGTGTTTCAAATAGATATAAAAACGAAAAACAGAAGTTACTATCACTGATAAGAGCATGACCGATATAACAACAACATTAAAAAATAATATTGCTAATTCGCTTACTGCGTCTTTAACAAGTTATAGTGTATCTCCTATTCAAGCAAGAGCTATGAGTTTATCTATAAACGATATAGCATTGAATCTTGCTACTACTATAGTAACTCAAACCATTAATCAAGGTAATAGAAATTTAAATCAAATACCTGCAAATGCAGTTGGTCCATACAATCCACTCAATGTAGTAAATTCAAATTTGGGTCCTACTAATGTAACTAATGTATTAGACCCAGTTATGACTCCTGGTATTACTAATCAAGCTAGTACATTGGCAAATAAGGAATTAAACAACTTAATTACATTTAATGCTCCTCAAGATGTACAAAATATACTAGGACTTAGCTCAATAAAAAATGGATTGATAAATTCATTGTTGCCTGTTATAGATCAATCTGTAAATGCAGCATTAAGTAATTATTCAAATTCAGTATTTACTAAGGGAACCAACGTATTACCTATTGTTCCTTCAGCTACTAACTTTTTCAGTTCTGGTAATAGTTCTCAAGCCTTACAACAATATACACAAACGTATAATAATGCACAAACAGCGCAAACTCTTGGGCAGGTTAGACGCTTTGATGTATTAAATGTAGATAATAAAAATAAATTAGAAACGACTCAAAAAGGTTTCACTGACCCAACAGCGACATATCCAACAAAGGATTATTCAGGAAAACCTGATACCAATAAACTGGCTACAGGTGAGGTGCAAGGTACTATCATTCAAAAGAAGAATCAAGATAGAATGATAGGTGCTAAATTACCTGGAGGCGATTCATGGAATCAACCAGAATCTCCTTATAAGGCTGAATACCCATATAATAAAGTTACACAAACAGAATCAGGGCATGTAATAGAAATTGATGATACTCCTGGGGCTGAACGATTACATGTATATCATAAATCCGGTACATTTATAGAAATTGATGCTAATGGTTCTATTGTAAAAAGAGCAGTGGGTTCTAGTTATGAAATAATAGATCGTAATGGAAAAATTGCTATTGCAGGTAGAGCAGATATATCTATAAATGGTGCATGTAATATTTACGTAGGCAATGATGCTAATATTGAAGTAGAAGGTGATACTAATATAACATGCCATAATGATATAACAGCGCAAGCTGGAGGAACACTTAATTTATCCGCAACTGAAAGTATTAGTATAAGAAGTGCCAATGTTTATATTGAAGCAGATAATGAAATGCACATTCTATCTAATACTACTGTAAATGTAGAAAGCGAAGGTAATTTACATTTATTATCTAATGAATTTTACAATACTGCTAATATAAGTTATAATAAAGTTGTAGAAAATTCGTACGAGGAAATTGGTGTAGATAAGCATGTTTATGTAGATGGTTCTTTATATTCATCTTCGACCGATTTATACGAAAAAGTGGATGGGGATATCTATATAGAAGCTACCTCAGCAATAAATCAAAAATCATCACAATTAACTGTCACAGCTAATCCTATTAATTTAAATCCTTCTACCCCTGCTGCAAGTTCTGTTCTTGCTACTAGATCTCAACCATCTGCCAATGCCAATAATTCATATGCAGGTGTGTTAGATGGTAGAAAATATATTAATTACATAGAACTAGACGATCCACAATCACTTACTTTAAGAGACAAATACTGTTTAACTGCTGAAGAGCCTGGTGCCAGTTCTGATGAGATAGAGAAAACTAAGAATGCGGCAATATGCGCAGGGGTTATTCAACAAGAAAAATTTGAAGATCCTACAATAAATGTGGATTCAGATTCTCCTACTACTAGTAATAGTGACTTTATCATGCCAAATAATAATTTGAAGAAATTATCAGTTGTTCCAGATAATTTCCAGTTATCACCTAATTTTACTCTGGCTATGATGTCCTCAAAGGCAGCTATTACCAACGCTAAATTAACAGCACAGCGAGGATTAAGTTACGGCGAAATTTTATACAATATGCAAGCAGTTGCTTTAAATATATGTGAGCCAGTGCTAAAGATATATCCAAATATGTTTATCACTTCAGGATTTAGATACGCATCAGGGTCCTCGGCCACTTCTCAGCATCCATTGGGTTTAGCGGTCGATATTCAATTTAAAGGTGCGTCTAAAAAGGATTACTATACTATCGCTAGAGCGCTTGCTAAAGTATTAAACTATGACCAGTTATTATTAGAATATACATCAACTACTAATAATCCTTGGATTCATATATCTGTAAACATTAAACAAAGAAGGAATCAGGTAATGACATTTAATAATCATACCAAATATTCTTCAGGTCTAACTCAATTAGCATAAAATGGAACTAAAAGAATATATTGTAACACTACATAAGCACGAAGATCTTGATGATTTTTATCAAGATATGGAAACACCTGGCGGTAATCTTTATATTCCAGATCGTGTTGTAGAAATAGTTAATCGTAGACCTATTAGCAGGAATACTCATTATTGGTTAACTAAAGAAGAAGCTGATCAAATTAAACAAGATCCTAGAGTGTGGGATGTTGAATTAACACCTGAAGAAATGGGAATACAACCTATTCCAGGTTGGATAGATACAAATGGTTACTATTCTAAAGATACAGTAACAACTGTTAATGATCGTAATTGGGGTTTATTGAGAGGTTTTGAAAGAGATCATATCAGTGGATGGGGATCTGATGGAGCAACAAAAGCACGAACTGCCACATTAAATTCTAAACTTAATGGCACTAATGTTGACTTTGTAATAAGAGGTTATACAGTTGACACTGCTGCTCCTGAATTTGCTGTTAATGTAGATGGTACAGGTGGTACTAGATATTTCTATGTTAACTGGGGTGATTATGGCCTAGGATCTACCTATACACAAGCAGCATTAACTAACGACAGGAGCGGTGCTCACGAAACTATATGCGGTAGTATAGCATTTGGTAATACACAAGGATGGGCTCGTAAGGCAAGATTTACCAGTATTCCTAATAATACAACTTACTACGATTATGTTAGAGCATGGCATCAGGCCAAGAGCGTAAATCCGGATACAGGTTTTAAAAACCCTACCGTTGTGACAGATAGTTATGGTAGTAACTATGGCATAGATGCAACTGCCATTACCAGTATCGTTTATCGTGGTACAACATATAATGGGCCTTTTACAACTTCTACTGATTTTAGTCAATACAAGTTATGGTTGAATAACAGCGGAGAAACGCTTTATGGTCAAACTAATGGCAGAGTTGTTTTTAGTCTTGTCTCAACAGCCTATCTTGCGGATGTGGCGGATTTAGTAGCAGCAGGTGTAATCTTTGTAGGAATCTCACATAATTGGAGAGCTTATCATGCTGTAGAGAATGATCAAGATTGGAATAATTCTATCACATGGAGTACCGGGTTCGAACCACTGTATTACAACAGAGGATTATATTCTTCTGCTCTTGGAGCAATACAGGTCGGAGCCCTTATGGATTTGGCAGCAAATACACCAAGTCCTAGATCAGGACGCGGTCCTAGAATAGATATTTGGGCCCCGAGTCGTACCACAGGCTATAGTTTTTATGCAGGAGAAACTCCCGATGGAACAGGGTTAGGATACGAGGGGGGAGTTCAGACTGATCCTGCCAGTCAAGGATATCTCCCTATGATAAAAAATACGAGAGATCCTAGAAAT
>SXGQ01451699.1_pt1 | contig 11931 bp, 11 predicted proteins | sample 3178371 | NCBI WGS metagenome assembly SXGQ01 (sample SAMN11356859, study PRJNA531348) | freshwater metagenome | isolation source: freshwater sample F1-20 | place: China: Fuxian Lake, Yuxi | collected 2017-12-25 | reverse complement strand
TGGAACGTCTGGCCATGTACCTGCAGGGGGTAGACAACGTCTACAAGCTGCAGTGGACCGACAGCATGAGCTACGGCGATGTTTACCTGCAAAACGAAAAAGAGCAGTCGGCCTACAACTTCGAGCACTCGGACGCCGACTTCCTGTTCACCGCCTTCACGGCGCATGAAAAGCAGGCCAAGCACCTGATCGAGGTGCAGCTGGCCCTGCCGGCCTATGAGCAGGTGCTCAAGTGTGCCCACAGCTTCAACCTGCTCGATGCACGGGGCGCGATCAGCGTCACCGAGCGCGCTGCCTACATGGGGCGCATTCGCAACCTGGCACGTAGCGTGGCACAAAGTTATTTTGACAGCCGAGAGCGACTTGGCTTTCCGATGGCGCCGCGGGCCTGGGTGGAACAAATGACGAAGAAGGCCGCGTGATGAGCGCTGACAGCCTGCTTGTGGAACTGTTTGTTGAGGAGTTGCCACCGAAGGCACTTCAAAAGCTGGGCGACGCTTTTGCCCAGGAGTTGGCCGCTCAGTTACGGGCGCAGGGGCTGGCCACAGCGGATTCGGTGGTGACGCCGTTTGCGTCGCCGCGCCGACTGGCTGCACACATCAGCCAGGTCTGGCGCAAGGCGGCCGACAAGGCGGTTTCGCAAAAACTGATGCCCGTCAGCGTCGGCCTCGACGCCAACGGGCAGCCCACACCCGCACTGCTCAAGAAGCTGCAGGCGTTGGGTGCCGACCTGTCGGACCCGGCAGCGGCAGTGGCGGCCCTGCGCCGCGCCGCCGATGGCAAGAACGAGGCTCTGTTCTATGACAGCTTGGCCAGCGGTACCAAGCTGGACAGCGGTCTGCAAAAAGCCTTGGAAGAGGCACTGGCCAAACTGCCGATCCCGAAGATGATGAGCTACCAGCTGGAGACCGATTGCGAACTGCCGGGCTGGAGCAGCGTGCATTTTGTGCGGCCGGCGCACGGCCTGTTGGCGTTGCACGGCAGCACCGTGGTGCCGGTGAAGGTGCTAGGCCTGAGCGCCGGCAATCAGACGCAGGGCCACCGTTTCGAGGCGCGCGTCTCGCCGGTGGTGATTGGGCATGCCGACGCCTATACCGCCATGTTGGCCGAAGATGGCGCGGTGATCGCCAGCTTTGCTGAGCGACGTGCCGACATAGAACGCCAATTGCAGGCGGCGGCGACCCAAGTCGGTGGCGATGTGCGGCCGATCGAAGACGAAGCACTGCTAGACGAAGTGACTGGTCTGGTCGAACGGCCCAATGTGCTGGTCTGCGAATTTGAAAAGCAGTTCCTAGACGTGCCGCAGGAATGCCTCATCCTCACGATGAAGGCCAACCAGAAATACTTCCCCCTGTTCGATGCTGCGGGCAGGTTAACGCACCAGTTTTTGGTGGTGAGCAACATCACGCCCGATGATGCCTCCGCCGTGATTCAAGGCAATGAGCGGGTGGTGCGGCCGCGACTCGCCGATGCCCAGTTTTTCTTCAACCAGGACCGTAAGAAGACGCTGGAATCCCGCGTCGACGGCCTGTCCAAGGTGGTCTATCACAACAAGTTGGGCAGCCAAGGCGATCGGATGGCCAGGGTCTGCGCCATCGCCAAGGCGATCGGTCAGCAACTCGGTGGCGTTGAGCTGGCAGACAAGGCTGTACTTGCTGCGCGCCTGGCCAAGACCGACCTACTGACTGATATGGTGGGCGAGTTCCCTGAGCTGCAGGGCACCATGGGCGCCTATTACGCGCGCAATGACGGTTTGAGCGAGGACATTGCCAACGCCATCTCCGACCACTATTGCCCCCGGTTTGCTGGCGATCACTTGCCCAGCAACCCTGTTGGCGTGGTGGTAGCCCTAGCCGACAAACTTGAAACCCTGGTGGGCATGTTCGGCATCGGCAACCTGCCGACCGGTGACAAGGACCCGTTTGCGCTGCGCCGGCATGCGCTGGGCGTGGTGCGGATGATGATTGAAAAGAAGTTGCCACTCCAGTTTCATGAGATGCGGGCTATGGCTTGGGAGGCGTTCCCGCCAGAGATGCTGACCCATGAGTGGGTTCCATTAGATGAATTTTTCATGGAGCGGCTGAAGGGCTTTGTGCGCGACTGGGGGTACAGCGCGAATGAAGTGGAGGCGGTTCTTTTTGGTGCCAATGGCATGACGCAATGGGGTGACATCCGGGTGCGTCTAGATGCCGTGCGCGCCTTTGCCCAACTGCCAGAGGCGCCAGCGCTGGCTGCTGCCAACAAACGCATTGGCAACATCCTCAAGAAAGCGGCCGAGGTGGATGCCCATGTCAGCCCAGTGCTGCTCAAGGAGCCGGCTGAAATGGCCTTGCACAGCGCCATGCAGGCGGTGCTGCCCCGGGCGCAGGCGCTGTTCGAAGGCGGTGACTACACCGGCTCGCTGAAGGCGCTGGCGGCGCTGCGTGCGCCGGTGGATGCCTTCTTTGATGGCGTTATGGTGAACGCCGAGGAGATCGATTTGCGGCTGAACCGCCAGGGGCTGCTCAAAAGCCTGTTCGAAGCCATGAACCGTGTCGCCGACCTGTCGCGGCTGGCAACCTGAGACGTCCCCATGAAACTCGTGATCCTAGACCGCGACGGCACCCTCAACGAGGACAGCGATGACTATGTGAAATCGGCCGACGAGTGGAGGCCGCTGCCGGGTGCGCTGGAGGCGGTCGCCCGGCTCAACCATGCCGGCTGGCATGTCGTGGTGGCCTCTAATCAGTCAGGACTGGGCCGTGGCCTGTTCGATGTGTCCACGCTCAACGCCATGCACGCCAAGATGCACCGCATGCTCGCTGCCGTGGGGGGCCGGGTCGACGCTGTGTTTTACTGCCCGCATGGGCCGGATGAAGGTTGCCGCTGCCGCAAGCCGGAGCCCGGCCTGTTTGAGCAGATCGGCGAACGCTACGCACTGGATTTGCGTGGGGTTCCAACGGTTGGCGACTCGCCCCGCGATGTCCTGGCTGGCCTGGCCGCGGGCTGCGATGCGCACCTGGTTCTGACTGGCAAGGGCGCTGCCTATGTCCGGCGCAGTTTGCCAGATACGCTGGCTCAAACAACGCCCATCCACAAGGACCTCGCCGCTTTCGCCGATGCCCTGATCGCCTGCCGACGCCCACCATGAGGCTGTTGCGCTCGGTGCTGCACCTGGGCTGGATGCTGGTGACTGTCATTCCCTGGGGCCTGGCCCTGCTGATTTTGTCCTTGGGGCTGCGTGGTGCGCCGCTGTGGTGGTTTGCGGTGAACTGGATGCGGGTGGTGATCTGGGGTACCCGGGTGATACTGGGCATACGGGTGCGGCTCAGCGGGCTTGAGTACCTGCCGCAAGGCGCCTCCAGCCCGGCTGTATTGCTCTGCAAGCATCAATCCACGCTGGAGACCCTGTTGCTGCCCACCCTGATGCCCTACCCCTTGGCCTTTGTGTTCAAACGGGAGCTTCTTCGCATCCCTTTTTTCGGTTGGTCGATGGCCCGCCTCGACATGATCCATATCGATCGCGAGTCACGGACCCAGGCGCTCAAACATGTGGTGAATCAGGGTCGTCTGCTGTTGTCGAGCGGCGTCTGGATCATCTTGTTTCCTGAAGGAACACGCATCGCGCGGGGCGAAAAAGGCACCTACCAGACTGCCGGCACCCGGTTGGCGGTCGACAGCGGTGCACCGGTGATTCCAATTGCCGTGGCTTCGGCTCGCTGCTGGCCACGCAAAGGTTTTGTCAAGTTCCCGGGTGAGGTTCATGTGTCGATCGGGCCGGCCATCGCCAGCGTTGGGCGAGAGCCCAAGGCGCTGATGCGCGAAGCCGAGGCATGGATCGAAGCCGAAATGCGCCGTATAGACCCCGAGGCTTACCACTGAGGCAGCACAAGCATGCACCCGCTGTTGCGCTACACGCTCGATCTGTTTGAGCCCGAGTCGCCGCCAAGTGGAACGCCTCAGAGTGCTCCCACCAGCGTCCCGCTGGAGCCTGCGCCAACCGTGTTGGGATGCGCTACGCCCGAGTTCAGGCACCCGCTTGCCAACCGTCAGGTACGCCTGGGCACAGCACAGATCGGCTACCAGCTCAAGCGCGGCAAACGGCGCACCATTGGGTTTTCTGTTGGGCCGGACGGTCTGGTGGTCAGCGCGCCGAAGTGGACGCCGCTCTACCAAATCGACGCTGCTTTGGCTGAAAAGTCAGATTTGATTTTGCGCAAACTGGTCGAAATTCGCGAACGTCATGATCGGCTTGAAGACCAAAGAATTGAATGGCGTGATGGTGCCAGGCTACTTTTTTTGGGTGAGCCGGTGGTTCTTGTGCTCGACCCAAGCCATGCCTTTGCAGCGGTTGGAGCCGAATTGCGGCCAAGCTCTGGGCTAGGAGGCTCTTGCCTGCACCTGGCGTTGGCGCAAGGGGCTGCGCCTGCCCAAATACGGGATGCGGTGCAGGCCTGGTTGATGCGCCAGGCCAAGGCCCTGTTTAAGCAAAGGCTAGACCATTTTGCGCCACAGTTGCAGGTGCAGTGGCGCAAGCTCACCCTGAGCAGCGCTGGCACCCGCTGGGGCAGCGCCCGGCTCGATGGCGGCATCCGGCTGCATTGGCGCTTGATTCATTTTCGGCCTGCTGTGATCGATTACGTGGTGGTGCACGAGCTTAGCCACCTGCGGGTCATGGACCACAGCCCGCGCTTTTGGGACACGGTGCGTGCCGTGGTGCCCGACTACGCCAGTCTGCGCGAGCAGCTCAAGGACGAGCCGATTCCGCACTGGGCCTGACCAGCAAGCGGCCCTCGCGCCGTGCCAGCCAGACGATGGCCAGACTGATCAACAAGCCGCCGGCCAGTGTGTTGGCGGTGGGTAAATCAGCAAACACCATCCAGCCCAGCAGCGCGGCCCAGATCAGATCCAGGAACTTGGCCGACTGCGTGGCTGAAATATCGGCCACCAGCAGTGAGCGCGTCAGGCAGTAGTGGCTGGCGCTGCCGAGTGCTCCGCAGACCAAAAAAGCAAACCATTCCAGCGCCGTCGGAGCCTGCCAGTGCGGCAGGGCCAATGGCAGGCTAAACAAGGTGACCGTGATGGCCTGCCAGAGCACAATGGTGCCAGCGGTTTCATACTTAGTCAGCCCCTTGGTAACCAAAAATGAGGCGGCAAACACGGGCGCCGAAGCCAGCATGGCCAAATGATAGACACCAGCCTGGCCGGCACCAGTGCCAAGCTTCGGGCTGACAACAACCAAGACCCCGACAAAACCCAGCGCGGTTGCCACCCACCGCTCCCAGCGCATGGGCTCATGAAAAAAAACATAGGCTCCGAGCATGATGAACAGGGGCGTGGTGAAGCCAATGGCAGTCATGTCTGCCAGCGGAATGCGCGGCAGGGCAAAAAACCACAGGCACAGCGCCATCGTATGCAAAGCACCCCTGGCAAACTGACCCCCCATTTGCTGTGGCCGGTAGGCCGCCAGCCCATGCACCCAAACCAGTGGCAACAACACCAGCAGGCCAAACAGGTAACGCAAAAACTGGGTCTGAAAGGGATCAAGGTGGAGCGCCAACAAGCGCATCAGCGCGTTGAGAAAAGAGAACAACAGGCCCGAGCCGGCTGCCCACAGCAGGCCGCGCGTGGTGCCGGAGAGGTGGGCGGTGCGCTCCTGCACTGCGGCCTGGATCTGGGCCAACTGGCCCGCGGGCCAGCCGCGCCGCTCTGGGCGGGTGTTCGAATTAGGCGGCATGGGCCGGCGATGCCGCAGCCGTGCCGCTTGCATCGCTTGAAAAACGGTAGATCCCGTCGCTCTCAAGCTTGCGCCGCAGTTGCCCGGCATGCCACAGCAAGTGCAAGTGGGCAATAGATTCACCCATGGCAAAAGTGGTTTGGTGCAAGTCGAGCTTGCGTTTGAACAGCACCGGCAGCATCTCGGCGGCACTGCAGGGCCGCCGCGAGCAGGCCAACAGCACTTCAGCCAGACGCTCTTCATGGTGCTGGTGCAACTGCGTGATGCGCTGATGCAGGCCGGTAAAAGGTTTGCCGTGCGAAGGCAGTGTCAGTGTTTGCGCATCGAGCGCGCGAAAGCGGTCAATCGAGTCAAGAAACTGCCGCAGCGCATTGCCTTCAGGCTCCTGGTCGTAGACGCTCACATTGGTTGAAATCCGCGGCAGCATCATGTCCCCGCTGATCAAAACGCCCAGCTCAGCGCAGTAAAGAGAGATATGTTCCGGGGCGTGGCCGTAGCCGCTGATGCACTGCCAACTGCGGCTGCCGATGGCCAAGGTGTCGCCGTCCTGCATACGCCGGTAACGCGCCGGCATCGCTGGTACCAGCGACGGAAAATAGTTTGACCGCGCCGCCACCCCGGCCATGGCCTGTGGGTCATTGAGGCCGTGCTGCGCAAAAAAAACCGCTGCGGATTCGCCACCAAACCCGGTGGGCCCCAGGGTGCCTAGGCGAGCCATGCAGTAGTCAGTTGCGCTCATCCAAAGCAACACCTGCCAGCGCTCGCACAGCCAATGCGCCAGTCCCACATGGTCGGGGTGCATATGGGTCACGATCACCCGCAATATGGGCAGGCCCTCGAGTTCTCCAGCAAAGATCTGCTCCCACTGTTCTCGTGCCGCTGCATGGCTGATGCAGCAGTCGACCACGCTCCAGCCCTGCACGCCGTCGAGTTCATCGCGCAACAGCCAAAGGTTGATGTGGTTGAGTGCAAAGGGCAGCGCCATGCGTATCCATTTCACCCCGGGAGCTACCGTCAAGGTCGTACCCGGTTCAGGCAGTGCCTCGGCAAAAGGGTAATGCAGTTGTTTTTCCAACTCGTTCAAGGCGGCTCCTAACTTGCGACATAATTGACGTTTACGTCAACGTCAACTCAGCCAGGGCATTGTAGGTGGCGCAGTGCTGCTTGCATGATGCTTGGCAAACACAGCTTATGGCGACCCTCTACAGCATCAGTGATCTGGCCCGGGAGTTTGATCTCACCACCCGCGCCATGCGTTTTTATGAAGACATGGGATTGCTGCAGCCAAGTCGCTCTGGCCCGGGCGGACGCAACCGGGTGTACAGCGGGCGAGATCGCACCCGCCTCAAGCTCACGCTGCGCGCCAAACGTCTGGGTCTGAGTCTGACCGAAGCCAAAGAGATCATCGACTTGTACGACAGTCCGCGCGACACCGGCGTACAGCTGCAAAAATTCCTGGAAGTGCTGGCCAAGCACCAACAACAACTCGAGGCCCAGATGACCGACCTGCAGGCCAATCTCGATGAGCTCAAGATCCACCAACGCGAGGCCCAGGGCCTGTTGGCCAAGAGCAAAAACAGCAAGGGGGCAAAAAAATGAACCCTGCTGATGCCAGTTGGAAAAGGGTGCAAGAGAGCTTTGACCGCCAGGGTCTGATGCGTCACTTGGGGGCTCGCTTGCTACAGGCAAGGCCCGGCTTGTGCGAGGTGGCGCTGCCCTACTCGGAGCGTGTCACCCAGCAGCAAAGCGGGTTCCATGGTGGAGCCATCGGCGCGCTGGCCGACATAGCCGGCGGTTACGCAGGGCTCACCATGGCGCCCGAGGGCATGGAGGTCAGCACGGCGGAGTACAAAATCAACTTTCTGGCGGCATTTGATGGCGGCGAATTGCGCGCCATCGGGCGCGTCGTGAAGGCCGGTCGGCGCATCATCGTTACCAGCGCCGAGGTGCTGCACTTTGCCGCTGACGGCCGCAAAAGCCAGTGCGCCGTGATGCAGCAAACGCTGGTTCCAGTAAGCAAAAACTACTAATTCAATTTGATAGGAGAGCTCCCATGACCCTGCCCGGACTTGATTTTCAGCTTGGCCAAGAGGTCGACGCCTTGCGCGATGCAGTGCGAGATTTCGCCCAGGCCGAGATCGCCCCCCGCGCTGCCGAGATTGACCGAAGCGACCAGTTCCCCATGGACCTGTGGCGCAAAATGGGCGCGCTGGGCCTGCTGGGCATCACGGTGGGCGAAGAATACGGCGGCGCCGACATGGGCTACCTGGCGCACATGATTGCCATGGAAGAAATCTCGCGCGCCAGCGCCTCGGTGGGCCTGAGCTACGGTGCCCACAGCAACCTGTGTGTGAACCAAATTAAGCGAAACGGCACGCCCGAGCAGCGCCAGAAGTACCTGCCCAGGCTCATCAGCGGTGAGCACATCGGCGCACTGGCCATGAGCGAGCCTGGCGCCGGCAGCGACGTGCTCAGCATGAAGCTCAAGGCCGAAGACAAGGGTGGCTACTACCTGCTCAATGGCAGCAAAATGTGGATCACCAATGGGCCAGATGCCCACACGCTGGTGGTGTACGCCAAGAGCGAGCCCGATCTCGGGGCACGCGGGGTTACTGCTTTCCTGGTCGAAAAGGGCATGCCAGGCTTCAGCATTGCGCAAAAACTCGATAAGCTGGGCATGCGCGGCAGCCATACCGGCGAACTGGTTTTTAACAATGTCGAGGTGCCGGTACAAAATATTTTGGGCAACCTGAACGGTGGCGCCAAGGTGCTGATGAGCGGGCTAGATTACGAGCGCGCGGTGCTGACCGGTGGGCCCTTGGGCATCATGCAGTCGGTCATGGACAGCGTGGTGCCTTACATTCATGACCGCAAGCAGTTTGGCCAAAGTATTGGCGAGTTCCAGCTGATTCAAGGCAAGGTGGCCGACATGTACACCGTGCTTCAGGCCGGGCGGGCTTTTGCCTACACAGTAGCCAAAAATCTTGATCTGCTGGGCAGCGAGCATGTGCGCCAAGTGCGCAAAGACTGCGCCTCGGTGATTTTGTGGTGCGCTGAAAAAGCCACCTGGATGGCAGGCGAGGGAGTCCAGATTTTTGGTGGTAACGGCTACATCAATGACTACCCCCTTGGCCGGCTTTGGCGCGATGCCAAGTTGTATGAGATCGGTGCGGGTACCAGTGAGATCAGGAGGATGTTGATTGGGCGCGAATTGTTTGCTCAAACCATGTGATGCAGGCTGCAGAACAGCGAAAATAGAGCCTCATGAGCACACCTTTTCATCACCTTTTGGACAACAACCGTGCCTGGGCCGCCAGAATGGAGCAGGAGCGACCGGGGTTTTTTGGCAAACTTGCGCAACAACAAAGCCCCAAATACCTGTGGATTGGCTGCTCTGACAGCCGTGTTCCAGCCAATGAAATCACCGGCTTAGACCCCGGCGAGGTGTTTGTGCACCGCAACGTAGCCAATGTGGTGGTGCACTCCGATCTTAACGCCCTGTCGGTGATCCAATTTGCAGTAGACCACCTGAAAGTTGAGCACATCATGGTGGTTGGGCACTATGGTTGTGGCGGTGTGCTGGCGGCTCTGCGGGGCACCCGGATTGGCCTGGCGGACAACTGGCTGCGCCATGTGCATGATGTCAAGCTGCGCCACCGGCGCCGCATCGAGCACCTGTGCACCCATGAGCAAGAAGATGTGCTGTGCGAAATGAATGTGATCGAACAGGTCAGCAACGTGGCCCTGTCCAATGTGATGCAAGACGCCTGGCACCGTGGTCAAGAAGTAGCTGTGCATGGTTGGTGCTACGGCCTCAAAGACGGCTTGTTGAAAGACCTGCGTGTGAGCATGTCCGGCCCCGAGCAAGTGGTCGACGTGTTTCGCCAAGCGCTAAAACGCTACCCCCGTGGCGGCCAGACAACGACCTGAGCCTGGGCTTGAGACAGATGTTTCCGCAACGTCTTGACTCCACACTGGCCTATGACATCGCCAAGGCCTTGATGGACGGCTTCAACCGCCACTATCGCTTGTTTCGCACCGAATCGGCCCGCGCCAAACACCGCTTTGAGACCGCAGATTGGCATGCTCAGCAAAGAGCCCAGCGCGAGCGCATCGAGTTTTACGATCTGCGCGTGCGCGAAGCCTCCACCCGGCTGGAGCGGGAATACAGGGCCGGCGAGCAGCCCATGGATATCTGGTATCAGGTCAAACTGCATTACATCGGCCTGCTGGTTAACCACCGCCAACCCGAGTTGGCAGAAACTTTTTTTAATTCAGTCACCACCAAAATTCTGCACCGCACCCACTTCCACAATGACTTTATTTTTGTCCGCCCTGCGGTAAGCACTGAGTACATTGAAAACAGCGAACCCGAGGTCAGGGCCAGTTACCGCGCCTACTATCCGGCGCCTGCCGCCCTGGCTGCAACGCTCATGCAGGCGCTGCTCGATTTCGATCTGCGCGTGCCTTTTGATGATTTGCCGCGTGATACCGAGCGGGTGGCGCAGGCCCTCAGCCTGGTGCTCGGCGAGGCCACGCTGCGTGCCAATTTCCAGGTGCAGGTGCTGACCAGTCTGTTTTTTCGTAACAAGGGCGCCTATGTGGTGGGCAAGCTCATCAATGGCTTTGCTGAGATACCTTTTGCCCTGCCTATCTTGCATTTTCGGGCCAGCGGGCAACTGGCGATTGATGCAGTACTCTCGGGCGAGGATGACCTCCTGATGCTGTTCAGTTTTGCGCGTGCCTACTTCATGGTCGACATGGAAATACCCTCGGCCTATGTGCAGTTCTTGCGCAGCATGATGCCTCGTAAGCCACGCAATGAACTCTACAGCGCGCTGGGCTTGGCCAAGCAGGGCAAGACACTGTTTTACCGCGACTTCCTGCACCATCTGCGCCACTCCAGCGACCGGTTTCGAATTGCGCCCGGCATCAAGGGCATGGTGATGCTGGTGTTTGACCTGCCTTCGTTTCCCTATGTGTTCAAGGTCATCAAAGACTACTACCCGCCTCCAAAAGATACCACTCGTGAGCAAATCAAGGGCAAGTACCTGTTGGTCAAACAGCATGACCGGGTCGGGCGCATGGCCGATACCCTTGAATACAGTGGGGTGGCGTTTCCGCGCCAACGTTTTGATGATGAACTGATCGCCGAGATTGAAAAATTTGCCCCTAGCCAGCTTGAGGTGAGCGACCGCTATGGCGATGGTCAGCTAGAGGTGATCATCAAGCATGTTTACATCGAGCGGCGCATGATCCCCCTCAATATCTACCTGCAAGAAGCCTTCGACGCTGGTGGTACCAACCCGGCGGACAACAACCCCGCTGCCCTGCGAGCGCGCGAGCAGATTGAGCGCGGCGTCATCGAATACGGCAACGCCATCAAGGACCTGGTGGCAGCTAATATCTTCCCGGGCGACATGCTTTGGAAAAACTTTGGCATCACCCGCCACGGCAAGGTGGTGTTCTACGACTATGACGAGATCGAGTACATCACCGACTGCCGGTTTCGCCAAGTGCCGGCGCCGCGCAATGAAGAGGACGAAATGTCGGGTGAAGTCTGGTACTCGGTTGGCCCGAAAGATGTATTCCCCGAGACCTTCGAGCCTTTTTTGCTTGGCAACCCGGCGGTGCGCGAGATCTTCATGAAGCATCATGCCGACCTACTCGACGCGGCTTTCTGGCAGTCGCACAAGGAACGCATCCAAGCCGGCCATGTGTTCGATGTGTTTCCCTATGACCGACACAAGCGCTTTGATTTAGCCGACCGGCTGGCTGAGCAATTTTTGACCTGAATCCCACGGCTGACAAGCGCTGGCAAGCGCGCCCCCTGCAAAAATCAAAAAGGAAATCTGATGTCTGAATCGATCGTGATCGTGGCTGCAGCCCGCACCCCCATGGGCAGTTTTCAGGGCGATTTTGCGCCCTTGGCAGCGCATGACCTGGGCGGCGCGGCCATTGCCGCTGCGGTGCAGCGCGCCGGCGGGGCGCCGGAGCAGGTGGACGAGGTGTTGATGGGCAACTGCCTGATGGCCGGCCAGGGCCAGGCACCAGCGCGCCAAGCGGCCTTCAAGGGCGGCTTGCCCAATAGCGCGGGCGCCATCACACTGAGCAAGATGTGCGGCTCGGGCATGCGCGCAGCCATGCTGGCGCGCGACATGCTGCTGGCCGGCAGCGCCGACGTGCTGGTGGCCGGTGGCATGGAGAGCATGACC
>SXGQ01499630.1_pt1 | contig 11932 bp, 14 predicted proteins | sample 3178371 | NCBI WGS metagenome assembly SXGQ01 (sample SAMN11356859, study PRJNA531348) | freshwater metagenome | isolation source: freshwater sample F1-20 | place: China: Fuxian Lake, Yuxi | collected 2017-12-25 | reverse complement strand
GCCGCGCACCGTATCGCCATGGCCATAAAGCAGCACGGTGGGTTTTGACGCATCTTCAATCCGCGTCGCGGTCAAAATCGGGCCGAAACCTTCCAGCGGATTGGGATGGATGGTGACGGTAAAACCGAGCCTTTCCAGCCAGGGCCCAATCGCGCCTTCCAGGTAATGGCGCAAATCCGCCTCATGCCCCGGCTCCTGCGCGGTGGAAGGGATGGCGACAAGATCGGTCAGCAATTTCTTGTAGCTGCCATCGTCGAAGAAAGTCGCGGCGCGGGATAGCGCGCCTTCACGTGTGGACATGCGTCAGCCCTCAAACAATCTGGTTGAACAAGGCGGTTTCGCCACGCCATTGCCGGTTCAGGTTTTCCATCATCATGTCCAGCACATTGTCTTCGTATTTATGCGTCTCGCCCCCTGTATGGGGCGTGATCAGCACATTGGGCATGGTCCAAAGCGGGCTTGCTTCCGGCATCGGTTCATCCACCGTTACATCCAAAGCGGCACCAGCGATGCGCCCGGCCTGCAAGGCGGCAATCAGCGCGGGTTCATCCACCACACGCCCGCGCGCGACATTCACGATATGCGCGGTTGGTTTCATGGCGGCCAGCGCCGCAGCGCCGATCAGCCCGCGCGTTTCATCCGTGAGTGGGCAGGCCAGCACAACAAAATCCGCGCGCGGCAGCAGCGCTGGCAGGTTCTGGAAGGCATGCACCTCATCGGCGCCATTGGCGCCAGCTGAGGCATCACGGCGCACACCAATCACATGCATATCAAGCGCCTTGCAGATGCGCGCAATCCGCCCGCCAATGCGGCCTGTGCCGACCACAATCACGGTCTTGCCGCCCGCTTCATCCTCGCGCTTCGCGAAATCGCCCATCATGCCGCGCCAGAAGCGCTTGGCCTGATTGTCGCGCGCTTCCGGCACGCGGCGAAGGATGCCCAGCACCAGCGCAAGTGCGTGTTCGCTGACCGCATTGGCATTGCAGCCCTGGGCGCTGGCAAGCCTGATACCCGCCGCGCGCAGCACATCGCGGTCATATTGATCCGTCCCGGCACTCGCGGATTGCACAAAGCGCAAGCGGGGTGAGAGCTTCGGCAAATCATTGCGCCACAGCCCGGAACAGACCAGCACATCGGCGCCCGCAATCCGCGCATCCAGATCATCCCGAGTGCGCACCTCAAAGAAATCAATCCCGGCGCCGCGCAGCGCGAAGCGATCGGCAAAGCGATAGGCGACATGGGCGAAGCAGATGGTCATTTTCTCGCGCGGCGGCAGCATGGGGTTCTCCTGTGGTCTTCCTGGGCGAGACCCTGAAACGGCAGCGGCAGCGGCGCAAGGGGTGGCGCTTGACGGCAGGCCCCTGGGGAAGCTTCCATCACTCAAGGGCAGAACGGGACAAACCCGGCAGCAAAGCCCGATGGGAGGAAACATCATGAAACGCATCATCACGGCCCTTGCCGCGCTATGCCTGGGTCTTGCCCAGCCTGCCGCTGCGCAGGATTTCCCAAATCGCACCATCAATATGATCGTGGTCTTCGCCCCCGGGGGTGCGACCGATGTGCTCGCACGCATCGTGGCCGATCACATGATGAAAACGCTGAACCAGCGCGTGACAGTGGAAAATGTCTCGGGCGCTGGCGGCACCATTGGCGGGGCGCGCGGCGCGCAAGCGGCCCCCGATGGCTATACGCTGACGGTCGGCAGCCTTGGCAGCCATTCCGCCGCACCTTCGATCTACCGGTCCATCCAATATGACCCGCGCGAATTGCAGCCCATTGGCCTGATCGCCGGCACGCCGCTATTTTTCGTGGTGCGCAATGGCTTCCCGGCGCAGACCATGCAGGAATTCCTGGCCCGGGTCAGGGCCAATCCCGGCCAGGTGGTGAATGCCAATGCAGGGATCGGGTCCACCAATCATTTGGCCTGCTCACTATTTTCCCATCTGACCGGCGCGCGGATGAATGAAGTGCCCTATCGCGGCGAAGGCCCCGCTTTGAATGATGTGGTGGCACAGCAAGTGGATAGCGCCTGTCTGCTTGCCCCCGCCGCCGTGCCGCAAATCCAGGCTGGCACCATGCGCGGCCTGCTCACGGGCGCCACCACACGCAACCCCAATGCGCCCGGCGTGCCATCCGCGCCGGAAGCCGGGGTGCCTGACTATATCTTCCAAGGCTGGAACGCGATTTTCGCCCCGCGCGGCACGCCAGCACCCGTGGTGCAAAAGCTGGATGGGGCGTTGCGCGCTGCGTTGGCCGACCCCGCCATCCGCAAGCGCATTGAAGATCTGGGCTCCATCCCCGCAGCCGCGGATCAGCAGGGGCCGGAAGCGCTATCTCGGCTCGTGCGGGCCGAGGTGGATCGCTGGGCCACCGTGGTGCGCGCGGCTGGCATTCAGCCGCAGTAAAGTCGCAACGCTGTTCCGGGCAGGCGCTTCACAGCGCCTGGCTCACCCATTCCCCAATCGCCAGCACCTTGGCATCTTCGCCGATGCGCCCGGCAATTTGCACGCCAAGCGGCAGGCCCTTCGGCCCCACCCCCGCCGGCACGGTCACACAGGGCCCGTGCAGCAGCGTCCAGAGCGAATTGAAGGAAGGATCACCGGTCCAGCCAATGCCCGCCGGCGCCTCACCCGCCGCCGAAGCCGTGATCACCGCATCAAAGCCTTCAATCGCGCCGGGCAGCGCCGCACGCGCCTTGGCTTGCACCAGCTTGCAGGCATCAAGCTGCGCGGTCGGGAAGCGCTTCGCCCAATCAAGCTTTTCCTTGATCACATCGGAAAGCTGCGCCCGCGCTGCCACCAATTCCCAGCCGAGCGACTGCACGCTTTCCATATTCGTCACATATTCATGCGCGTCAAAGGCTTCGGTCATCACCTCGGGCAGGGTGATGTCCACCACCTCAGCACCGGCCTTTCTGCACGCTGCGATGGCGCGTTCCATCAGCGCGAGAGTCTCTGGTGCTGCTTTCTGCGCGGGCGGGCCAAGGGTGAAAGCCAAGCGCGGTGCGCGGGGCAGTTTGGCTTCAGGGTTGCCGTAATCGCGCCCCGTCATCGCGCCCATGGAAAGCGCGCAATCAGCCACGCTGCGTGCCATGACGCCGATCGTGTCATGGCTTTCGCTCATTACCTTCATGCCGCCGCGATGGATGGCACCAAAACTTGGCTTAAAACCGACAATGCCGCAAAACGCCGCCGGGCGGATGATACTGCCGCCGGTTTGCGTGCCGAAGGACAGCGGGAAGAACCCTGCCGCCACACCCGCCGCCGAACCCGATGAAGACCCGCCCGGCGTATGGTGCTTATTGGCCGGGTTGGTCGTGGCGCCCGGATGGCGCGTGGCGAATTCCGTTGTGATGGTCTTGCCGATAATGAGCGCGCCGGCCGCCCGCGCCATGGCGACCGCTGCCGAATCACTCCGCGGCCGATGCCCGGCCCAAATCGGTGAGCCGTATTGGGAAGGCATATCGGCGGTATCCAGCACATCCTTCACGCCAAACGGAATGCCTTTGAGCGGCGCCAGCGGCCCGCCCTTATCCATGGCCGCCGCCCCGCGCCGCACCAAGGCAGGATCAAGCCAGGCAAAGGCGCGCACCTCAGGCTCGCGCTCTGTGATGCGGGCAAGGCAAGCCTCGGCCAGGGCAGAGGCGGTGAGGGAGCCAGCGGCGATGCGCCGCGCAGCTTCGGAGGCGGTCAGGTCTGCGATCTCGGTCATGGGGGTCAGAGTGCCGCGCCAGCGCGCCGCGTCAAGCGGGGGCATGTAGTTCATGTCTGGCGCGGCGCGCCCAGCCGGTCCAGAAAGGGGGCGCATGACCAGCCCGATCAGGATCATCCCAAGCACAGATGGGGCGCTGACCTACGCCATCCCCTTCCCGCCCGAGGAAACGCCGGCCGTCACGGCGCGCGACCTGCTGGGCGCCTGGGAAGCCGCGCGCGGCGCGGCAGGGGCCGAGATCTGGGGCAGCCCGCGCCGCCTGGTCTTCTGCCGCCCGGATGGGGAGGCGATGGAATTGCTGCTGGCGGATGCCGATGCCGCCTGCTGGGCGGAAGCGGTGGATGCGCGCCATGGGCTTGCGAACCCTCAGGGGCTTGCGATTTGCTTGAGGCTTCTGGCGCTGATCGAAGCCATGGGGCGGATCGCGCGCCTCAAGGGTTTTTTCGCGCTGCGCGCGACCGGGGCGGAATTGCACCCTGCCCTGCTGCGCGCCGCGGCCAGCCTGCCGCTTGATCCGGCGGGCCGGTTCGACGAGGCAGCACTTACCGCGCTACTATCGCGGGCGATTCCGGCGGGAGCCCATTCATGATTCGTCTTTTGCCCTTGCTTCTGGTCATCGCGGCCTGTGCGCCGCGTGAAGCACCGCCTTCACCGCGCGCCGCCGCCGCTGGCGCCACGCCGGAATTGCTGCGTATCTGCACAGCCGAAGCAGAGCGTATCGTCAATTATCGCGAACGCGGGCAATTGATGCGGTTGGATTCAAATTTCGGTGATAGCGACATGACCAATGACGTCCCCATCGCGAGGCTCAGGTCAGAAAGCTATCAACAACAGAGCCTGCGGGACGAGTTGATTCGCGAATGCGTCCGCAATGCGGGTTCTGGGCCAGCGCCGGTTGACGCCAATGCGCAGCGCACAACGCCGCGCGCACGACGCTAAGCCCGCAAGCGCGCATGGCATCCCTTTCGGTTCTGACGCGCGCGCTTTCCCATCGTAACGCGAAGGTTTTCTTCACAGCATCCTTGGTGTCCTGGACTGGGCTTTGGATGCATCGCATCGCCATTTCCTGGTTTGCCTGGGAATTGACCGATAGCGCCTTCTGGGTAGGCATGGTGGCGTTTTGCGATCTGGCGCCCGCCGTTGTGGTCAGCCCGATTGCGGGCGCCATTGCGGATCGCACGGACCGCCTGAAGCTCACTTTCTGGAGCCAAGCGATGATCGGCGTCATGGCAGCCGTGATTGCGCTGCTGGTCGCACTAGATAAGCTTGATATCTACACCTTGCTGCTGCTTGAGGTGCTGAACGGTATCGCTTCTTCCTTCGCGCAGCCGGCGCGGCAGTCGCTCATGCCCGGGCTTGTGCCGCGCAATGATCTGACAGCGGCGGTGGGGCTCAATTCACTCTGCTTCAATGTGGCGCGTTTCGTGGGCCCGGCCTTGGCCGGGCCACTTATTGCAGTGGCCGGCGTTTGGCCGGCAATTGCGGCCAATGCAGTGGCCTATTTCATCGCAACCGCCACCACCCCATTGCTCAAGGTCTCGGCCGAGGAACGACAGGGGCACGCCAAAACCAAATCCCTATGGGGGGATATGCGGGATGGGCTGCGTTACGTGGCCGGGCATCCGGGCCTGGGGCCGATCCTGACCTATGCGGCGATTGTGGCGCTGCTGCTGCGCAGCCTGCCGGAAATCCTGCCACCTTACGTGGAACGGCAATTCGGCTTGGGGGCAGAAGCGCTGGCCATTCTGACCGCGGCTTTCGGCATTGGGGCGTTGATTTCGGGTACCGTTGTCTCGGCACGCGGCAAAATGAATGGCACCACCAAACTCGCGGTTTACGCCCCGGCGGCCATCTCTCTCGCCATGATTGGCTTTATTGCGACAAATTGGTTTCCCTTTGGGGTGCTCTGCGCCGCCATCATGGGTGCGGCAATGTCGGTGCATGGGATTTGCGCGCAAACGCTCGCGCAATCAGCTTCCGACCCTGCCATGCGTGGGCGCGTGCTAAGCCTTTGGGGGTTGATTGTGCGCGCCTTTCCAGCCCTTGGTGCGCTGCTGCTGGGCGCGGCGGGGGAGATTTTCGGCATGACCCTGCCGACCCTTGCGGCAGTGGTGCTTTCGGCCATTGCCATCGCCTGGGGGATCAAACGCCTGCCCGCCATGGCGCGGGTGCTGGAAGGCGATGGGGCAAGCGATCCCGCAAAACGTTGAACCTGAATGAGGCATCAGAATGATTGAAGCGGCCATTGTGGGCATGGGGCGCTGGGGCCAGACCCTGGTGGATAGTGTGCAGAACCGGAATGATGCCGGTATCCGCTTCATTGCCGGCAGCACGGGCCGGCCGGAACGCGCTGCCGAATGGGCCGCGCGCCAGGGCGTGAAGATCCTGCCTGACCTCGCCGCCATCTTGGCGGAGCCACGCGTGAAGGCGGTAGTGATTGCGTCCCCACACCAGATGCATGCGGATCAGGTGATCGCCGCCGCACGCGCGGGCAAGCATGTATTCGTCGAAAAACCCTTCACCATGACAAAGGCGAGTGCCGAGGCCTCTGTTGCCGCCTGCCGGCAGGCGGGCGTGGTGATGGCGCTTGGCCATAATCGGCGCTTCCTGCCGGCAGTGGCTGAGATCAAAAAGCTGATCGCCGCTGGCGCGCTTGGCACATTGCTACATGTGGAAGGCCAATTCAGCGGGCCGGGTGCAATTTCCTATCAGCCCGGCATGTGGCGCGCCGACCGTCACGAAAGCCCGCTGGGGGGCATGGGCGGCATGGGCATTCATATGATTGACATGATGATCAACCTGGCCGGCCCGATTGCCGAGGTGACCGTACGCTCGCTGGCCCGCACGCTCACTAATGGCATGGATGACACGACGGCGGGGCTGTTTTCCTTCGCCTCTGGCGCCACCGGTGGCTTTGCGACTTTGGCCTATGCGCCGCGGGTCTGGCGCATCGCGCTGTATGGCACGGATGCAGCGCTGGAATTGAACGGGCATGAAAAACTGAGCTTCACCCCGCGTGAGGGTGAGGGTTGGGACAAGGAATTCCCCAAGACCGATATTGAACATGCTGAACTTGCAGCTTTTGCTGCCGCCATCACGGGTGGGCCTGCCTATCCGCTACCGGTTGAAGACGCGATCCATGGCGTTGCAGTGTTTGAGGCCATGATCGGCGCGGCGGCTTCGGGCAGCACCTATCGGGTGGCTTGACCTAGCCATTTCGCGCCCCACGCTTTCTGTTCTAGTAATCCTGTCAGCGCCTGGCGCTGACCAACCTTTCTGAAAGGCCGGAAATGAGCAAGATCAATCGTCAGGGATCTAACCAGATCCTTTCATCCTCAGTCGAATATCATAATTTCGTGTTCCTTGCGGGGCTCACGGCTGATGACCTTTCCAAGGACATCAAGGGCCAGACGGCCGAAGTGATCGCCAAAATTGATGCCGCGCTGGAAGCCAATGGCACGGACAAAACCCGCATGCTGTCCGCCCAGATTTGGCTGAAGGACATCCGTGACCGCGGCGCGATGAATGAGCTTTGGACCGCCTGGCTGCCAGCCGGCGGCGCCCCGGCGCGCGCCTGCGTGGAAGCCAATATGGCCGATCCGCGCCATTTGGTGGAAATCATGGTCACGGCCTGCCGCTGATCAGGCCGAAGCTAGAGGCGCCCGGGCGAAACCCCGGCGCCTTTTCAAAACTATACGCAAACGCCCGGCTTCACTGCCGGGCGTAGTTTTATGCCCGCGCCGCGACCGCCAAGGCCGGCGTCTGGCGCGGCGGGGTCTGATAACCGCGCGGCCCATAGCCGGGATTGGCCACGCGCGGCAGCGCTGCAGTGGCGATGGTTTCGATCACGCGGGACTGAAGCGAAATCGCGCGCTCCAATAATTTCCGGTTCTCGCTGCCCAGATTTTCCAATTGGCGTGTAAGCGTTTGTGCTTCTTGCCGCATGGCACCTTCGGGGCGCTCGCCATGCTTTGCCTGGGCGGCATAGGCCTGGGCAAAGGCATCGGTCGCGGCGATTTTGCTTTCCGCCAGCGTGGCGGCAAGCGAAAGATCAAGCTTCGCCAGCGCCTCATTCTCAGCACGCAAGGCTTCGGCCAGCCTTTTGCCGGCAATCAACAATGCATCCATCATGATTGTGTCTCTCCCATATTGGGGGTTTGTGCACCGTTTTGGCGGAGCAATTCGCGATAGACAGCATCGGCAATGCCGACACCGCCAGCCCGCACAGCGGATGCTGCGAAGGCTTCAACCAACATCGGGCGCCATTGCGCCTCAGACTGACCGCCACCGAAGGAGGATTTGGACATATCCACGGTGGCGAACATGGGTTGCAGCAGAAAGCCAAGTGCCTGGGCTTCGAAATCCCGCGCGGATTTGCGCATGGCGGCTTCAGACAAGGCGCCCGCCTGCGGCTGGCGAATGGCGCGCTGTTGCGGGGCAACAAGATTGGTGGCGTCAAGCATCAGCGAAGCTCCAGATCGGCTTGCAAGGCGCCAGCGGCCTTGATGGCTTGCAGAATGGAAATCAGGTCGCGCGGGCCAACACCCAGGCTGTTCAAGCCACGCACCAATTCCTGAAGGGTGACATACTGCGGCGGAATGCCCAGGCGACGATCTGATTGGTCTTCAATCTCAACCCCAGTGCGCGGCACGACTACCGTTTCCCCCTGGGCGAAAGCATTGGGCTGGCTCACCTGCGGCGTTTCCGTGATACGAATGGTCAAATTGCCCTGGGCAATGGCCACTGTGGAAACGCGCACCGCATCGCCCATCACGATGGTCCCGGTCGCCTCATCAATCACCACGCGGGCGATCTGGTCGGGTTCTACGCGGAGCCTTTCGATATCGGTCAGGAAGGCCACCGGATCACGACCATTAAGCGCCACGGAGACCGTGCGTGGATCGGTCGCGACCGCGACATTGCTGCGGGTTGCGCGGTTGATGGCTGTTGCAATGCGCCGCGCCGTGGTCAAATCCGGGTTGCGCAAGGCAAGCCGCACCCGGTCCCGATTGGAAAGGGTGAAGGGTACTTCGCGCTCCACAATGGCGCCATTTGATATGCGCCCTGCGGTGGGCACACCGCGCGTTACGGAAGCAGCGGCACCACGCGCAGCAATCGCACCGGTTGCGAGCGCGCCTTGCGCCACCGCATAGACCTCTCCATCCGCGCCCAGCAGGGGGGTGACCAATAGCGTACCGCCGGTCAGGTTTGTCGCATCGCCAAGGGCCGAGACCGCAACATCAATCCTGCTGCCAGGCCGGGCAAAGGCCGGTAAATTTGCCGTCACCATGACGGCGGCGACATTCTTCGTATCCAATTGGCGTTCAAAATCGCGCGTATTGACGCCAAGGCGTTCCAACATCCCGACCAGGGATTGGCGGGTAAAGACCGCGCTTCTGAGGCGATCACCCGTGCCATTCAGGCCAATGACCAAGCCGTAACCCACCAGTTGGTTGTCGCGCACGCCCTCCATATCCACTATATCCTTGATGCGGATTTGGGCTGCGGCGGGCGGCGCAAGGAAACAGGCCACCAAAGCAAGGGCGGTAAGGATTTTTGCGAGCGCTTGCGCTATACGGGTCAAGGTCTATCTCCGGCAGCCACCCCGATCACGGGCGACGGTCTGCCAGGGTCCAGGGCAAGGCGCGTGCCAGGGTTTGGCGCTATCTTCGCCGAGTCGTGGCGGCAAAACCTGCCGGGTTCCGGCTGAGCCTGCCGGGATTGGGCAGAACAGGAGGTCAAATGGTCGTTATTCGGGGCGTGACGGGCGGCACCAATGTGCCGGCAGCGCGGTCAACGCGCGGCGCCTCAGGTGGCTTTCGCGTGGGCGGCGGCGCGGATGAAGCGCGCGAAGCCAATGCCAGCATCGGGGTGTCAGCGGCCACCGCCATAGGGCTGCTCCAGGTGCAGGAACTGGCCCCCGCCGGCGAACGCAATGCCCGCGCCTTCCGCCGTGGTGAGGATATGCTGCGCGAATTGAAGGCGCTGCAATTGGAATTAATGGAAGGCCGCGCCGATCCGGCCCGACTTCAGGAACTCATCCGGCTTACCCAGGGCGAAAAACCCGCTGATCCTGGCCTCGCGGAAGCGCTTGAGGCCATTGCGCTCCGCGCCCGGTTGGATTTGGCCCGGCGCGGCATGGAAGCCTGAAATCGGCTTTTGTCAGATATTTGTCTTGAAACGCCCCCTGGCGCCCCCGGACAAGCCGGTATAGAAGGCTGTCGTTCCGTCGAGACAGGTTTCAGTAAAGAAATCACCTCGGCGGTTGTGCAAGGCGGGGGAAGAAGAAGATATGTTGGTGACATTGCCGCCCGATTACCGACCCTCGGATTCCGAGGAGTTTATGAATGCCCTGCAGCTTGAATATTTCAGGCAAAAACTTCTCAGATGGCGGCAGGATCTGGTTCGCGAAGCAGGCGAAACACTTTCATCGCTTTCTGAAGGTGGCATTGCTGAGGCGGATCTCGCGGATCGGGCTTCGGTTGAAACTGACCGTGCCCTTGAACTCCGCACCCGGGATCGGTCGCGCAAATTGATCAACAAGATTGATCAGGCGATCGAGCGAATCGAACATGGCACCTATGGCTATTGCGAAGAAAGCGGGGAGCCGATTTCGCTTCGCCGCCTGGAAGCCCGCCCCATAGCCACCATGACGATCGAGGCGCAGGAACGCCATGAACGTATGGAACGGGTCCATCGCGACGATTGAGCGGGGCGCTGCCTCTGCCCCTTATATGACGCGCCGGTTATTGCGTTCTGGCAATGCCTGCGGCGTGCACCGAATTCAACTCAAAATCATGAATGGCACTTCGGGATGAAGCCCGCCCCTTCCGGGGCGGACTCCCGAACCGCACTGATTAAAGGTTGAGTAATTCAATCTTGCCGTCGTCAAGATCGTAGCGCGCCGCCACAACTTTCAGCTTACCGCTGCGAACATTCTCCGCGAAGTTCGGATGGCGAATGATCTGGCGGGCGCCCATACGTGCGTTTTCGCGCACAGCGTTTTCCACCAAATCGCCCGGCTGATCGCGCACCGCGTTGACAGCAAAAATGATCGGCCCAAGCATGGGCTGCATGACGGGCGGGATAGCGGTGCCGCGTGTTACAACGCTGACCGCAGCCGCTACGGCGCCACATCTTTCATGGCCAAGCACCATGACAAGCGGCGTGCCCAGCACATCAACCCCGAAAGCGATTGACGCTTCATCCGATGCAGGAATGGTATTGCCCGCCACGCGCGTTACGAAGATATCGCCAATTCCAGCGCCAACCAAGGTCTCGGTCGGCGTGCGCGCATCCGAACAACATACGATGGTCGCGAAAGGTGCCTGGCCTGCAGCCAAAGCCTGGCGGCGGGTCGTGCCGATATCGGGGCGCATAGGATCATCCGCCACGAAGCGGCGATTGCCTTCCATTAACCGCGCCAAGGCTTGGTCACCCGTGAGCGTGGTTTTTGGGGGCGCGCCCTGCGCCAAAGCGGGCAGGCTTGGCGCTGTAGCCCCAGCGCAGACGGCGCAGGCAAAGGCGCCCAATGCAGAGCGACGAGATAAAGACATATGAAGGCCCCTTTTTTTAAGGAGGTCCCCGAGAAGATCCCAGGGAACCCAAGCTTCCGATTAATGATCAGACGGTATCTATTTATCTTAAAAAAACTAAACAAAAAGATTAATTTATTCAAATTATAAGTAAAGCTTTTTGGATATAGATCATTCTGCCAAATAATGGATAACAATAAACGGCTACATAAATCCGACCGGGTCCACATCCACCTGCACCCGGACATTGCCGGGCACATCCACCCGCGCCAGCCATTCACCCATTAGCCGCTGCACGCCAATATCGCGCCGCGCCTTGAGCAAAAGCCGCCGCCGATGCCGCCCACGCAGCAAGGCGAGCGGCGCGGGCGCTGGGCCCAGCACCTCCATCCCCTCCCCCATCGGCGCTGCGCGACCCAAATCCCGCGCCACGCGATCGGCGGCCTTTTCATCTGGGGAGCTGATAATCAGCGCGGCCAGCCGGCCAAAGGGCGGCCAATGACCTGGCCGGCGCGCTTCGGCCTCGGCTGCCATGAAGGCTTCATATTCGCCCGACACCAGCGCCTGCATAACCGGATGATCCGGCGAGAAGCTTTGCAGCAAAACGCGGCCGGGATGTTCCGCCCGCCCGGCGCGGCCGGCGACCTGATGAAGTAATTGTACCGTGCGCTCGGCAGCGCGGAGAT
>SXGQ01477173.1_pt1 | contig 11932 bp, 13 predicted proteins | sample 3178371 | NCBI WGS metagenome assembly SXGQ01 (sample SAMN11356859, study PRJNA531348) | freshwater metagenome | isolation source: freshwater sample F1-20 | place: China: Fuxian Lake, Yuxi | collected 2017-12-25 | reverse complement strand
GGGTCTCCCCGGGTGGCCGTTAGCCATCACCCTGCTCTTTGGAGTCCGGACTTTCCTCGATCTGCTCTTTCGAACAGCACCGCGATCATCCAACCAACTCGTCTAGGACAAGGGTACGCCAGAGGTAAAAACAGTTCTGACTGCGCCCTCAAGCCTTTGTGAGCACCTTCTTGATGGCTGGCCACTGGTCATTTTCAATCGAGTAGTAAACCGAATCCCGCCAGCTTCCGTCGAGCCGTTGCATATGGTGCTCTTTAATTCCATCGAACTTAGCGCCCAGTCTTTCAATGGCTGTCTGCGAGCGAAGATTTAACTTGTCAGTTTTGAAGATTACCCGTTGAAACCTTCTCGCTTCAAATGCCTCAGATAACATCAAGATCTTTGCTTCGGTGTTGACCCCAGTTCGCCAAAACTTCTTTGCATAAAAAGTTCCACCAACTTCGACTTGAGAATTATCATTAGAAAAATCCATAAATGAGGTGGAGCCAATAGCCTCTCCACTGCTCTTGAGGATCACAGCAAAAGCCTCACGAGTTTGATTAGAAACCTCAGTTAAAATGCTCGAGACAATGTTTTCCATTTTGCTAAGAGTTGTGGGGGTGTCGTATCGAAGCCATTGCCAAAGGTCCAAGTCATTGCCAGTGTGTTCAAATAGTGAAACAGAATCACTCAAAGTTAATGGACGTAACGAGATCAGAGACCCTTCGAGATGATTTGTAGAAGTCATCGCTCATTCACGATTCAAAAGTTTGTCTAATTGCTTTGACTCTTTGACTACATCCACTTCTGGATAGTCAGCAAAAAGTGAAAGAACCATATCTCTGGATAAATCGCTTCGATAACAGCCAATCACCTCTGTTGCAAGTCCACCAACGATATTACCCATCTTCAGCGAATCGATGAAAGTAAGTCCTTCATGCAAACCAAAAATCAACCCAGCAAGGAAATTGTCTCCAGCCCCAGTGGGGTCAATTGACTCAAACTGCGAGAGCGCCGGCACGCGCAGATACTCACCATTGTGTTTTGTTAGTACACCATTAACGCCAAGCTTAATTATGGGATTTGCTAAATGCTCTTCAAGTATGTCTAGGCATTTAAGCAGATCACTTTCAGCACACAATTTCTTGATTTCTTTATCATTTGGCGTGAAATACTCAACAAACTTTAAACGGTCAAAAAAGCTGGCAAGGGTCATATTCTCAACCCAAGAAACATCTAATATCAATTTACAACCATTAGCAGCAAGGGCTGCAGCAACTTCAAGGTTCTTTGGGAAATAAGCAATTTTACTTTCTGCAAAGAAATCTAATAACACTTTTGAATCAACAGAAGACTCATCCACATTGCTGTTATAGCAAATAAAGGAGCGCTCGTCTTTGGTAGATAAAACACTCGTAGCTACTACCGGATGCTCTGCCTCTACTGGCAATATTTCTACGTTTGCATAGTCGAGGCTTGTCAGCAAGTCTTGTGCAACTTTCGACTCAAAATCTGCACCCATGAATGTGCCAAACCGAGTGGGGACACCAAGTCTGGTTAAGTGATATGGAATCACCATCGGCCCACCACCTAAGCAAATCTTGAAGCCAGCTGCAAAAACTTCTTCCCCAGGATTGGGCAGAGCCTTCACTCCTTGAAAGATAAAATCAATATTCATCTGCCCAATTACCGCTGCAAAATGTTTCATTTCCAAGTCCCACCAAAATCACCATAGGCTGCTACAAACTTAGCGACTAGTTCTTTAGCAATGTCATGATTAGCGACTAACGGATTGACAGTTAGAGCCTTTATGGCTGTGTCACGATCTCTATTCAAGATTGCCTTGACAGCTAGGCGCTCATATTCCTTTACGGTCAAAATTAGGTTCAAAATTGGTGTCGGAATAGCTTTCTGTTTTCTCGGTGTGACAATTCCCTTATCGATTGCACACATGATTTCAACAACATCATCATTATTAAGTTCTTGAATTGCACCATTATTGGGAACTGAAAGAACCATTTCAACTTTACGAGCACCATTCATAGCAGCAATAAGATTCAAGGCCACACCAGCGTATCCCCCCTCATCTGCACGAGAGATAAATTCCGCAGCAGTGGGAGTTTCATATTTCTTTACGCGGTCAACGCCAGATTCGCTCTTAAGATAGTTGTTTTCACGCACATTGTAATTGTCAAAATACACCTGTATGGCCTTATCAAATTGATTTTTGACATCAACTTGCTCTAGTTCGATATTCATTTTCACATTGACATCTTTGATTAACTCAGCACGTGAAAATTCACTTTTGCCGCCAAGTCGAATTGCCTTTTTATTGTAATAATAAAAGTATAGGTATTCGTTTAAAAGATAGTTTTCTGAAAAGGTCAGAATATCTCTATCAAAGATTCGCATTTCGGTCTTACTAAACAACTCCTGATGATTAATAACCTCCTGGGTGACATCTTTGCCTTCGACTCGGAAATCATCAAACCACGTGAGGTGGTTAAGGCCAAAACTATTACAACTAAAGCTTGATTCCTTGACGTTGAGCATTGCAGTAATTTGTTTAATTAACTCAGTTGGCGAATCGCAGATTCCAAAAACTGGATACCCCAGAGAGTTTAGAGCTTGAGTCACAAGTCCAGCAGGATTGGTGAAATTGAATATGAGATGGTCGGGCTTAGCTACACGTTTTGCCACCTCGCAGTATTCAATAAGTACTGGGATTGAGCGCATAGCCATTGCAAAACCACAAGCACCTGTAGTTTCTTGTGTTAGTAGGTCATATTCTTCAACGATTTGTTCATCTAATAGCCGAGAAGCATCACCACCCACTCTTACAGTGGTGATGATGTAATCGCAATCTAGCAATGCGCTTTCTGGATTCTGAGTCATACTCACATTAAGATCCGGATTAATCCTAAAGGCAATTTCTTTAGCCAATTGGCCATATTTGGCTAATTTAGAAGGATCGTTGTCTAATAGAACTACATCTGTTATTCCCGCTTCTTGCGCCTGAGTTGCAATGGTCTTTGCCACAAATGGAGTGCGCACACCTCCCCCACCAATAACGCAAAGTTTGGACTGCTGCTTCAAGTTTTAGTTTTTCTCTAAGGTCGGCACGATCTGAATTGGTGGTTCAAAGTTGTCATCCGGGAGCAACTCATATGCCTTTACCCAGTTAGCGCGCTTATACAACTTGAAGGCCTCTGCATAAACAATGTCTGATCTACTACATTGAATTCCCCGCAGTCGATTTAAAGTTGTTAAGGCTTCAGCAGAATCCTCTTTCATTTGTGAAGAATGCTCCATCAGCATTTTCATTTTCGTAGGTAACTGCTTTGTAATATCCACATAAAAATCAGGATTAAAGTCCACCCCAGCTTTTGTATCAGAGAAAAACACTGGGGTCCAAGAAACGTTGATCACTAATCTAGACAAGGCGCGGTGATCATTGTGATAATCATTAGGTGCGCATGTGAAAATGACATCTGGATTCAAATTTTCCATTTCGGTTATTACAGTCTCATAGCAAGTTCTATCCTCAAGAAGGCGGTGATCTTCGATGCCTAAGAATTTTGGAGTAACCCCTAAATACTTGGCACCCGCAATGGCTTCTTGTTGTCTTAACTCAACGATTTCTGACCACGAAACATTGTCTGGCAAATGTCCACGGCCTCTTCGACCATCCATGGCAATAATGACATGAACTTCATGCCCTTGCTCTACATACTTAAGGAGAGTTCCAGCTACCTGACTTTCCATATCGTCTGGGTGTGGGTAAAAAGCTGCCACTCTCAACTTACGCATTAACTCTCCTTGTGCTTTTACGTGGTTTGGAACGATTTGTAACGCAAAACACCTAGCCCTTGATCCCTGTTTGAGCGATACTTTCCACAAATTTTCTTTGGAAGAATGCAAAAATAATGATCATTGGTAAAACGGAAATTACTGCCCCAGCCATGACCTGCTCGTGATAGGTGGTGTGCTCACCAATCAAGTTAGCTAAGCCAGCAGAGAGTGGCATCTTATCAATTGACTGGTTAACAATTAGTGGCCAAAGAAGTTCCTTCCAGCTGCTAATCATGGTCAGAATTCCTAAGGCAACAAGGCCAGGAGTAACCAATGGCATCATGATCTGCCAATAAATCCGTAGGCTGCTACAACCATCTATCTTGGCTGCATCTTCAAGTTCTTGCGGAATTGCTGCGAAAAACTGTCTGAGTAAAAAAACCCCGAAAACACTGAAAACATTGGGCACGACTAAAGCTGTCAGCGTATCAATTAAATTGAATCGCACTCCAATTATTTGAAACTGTGGAATTAAGAATATTTGACCTGGAACCATCAACAAACTAAGCATAATTATAAACAATGCATTTTTTCCTGGAAATTGCAGTCGCGCGAACGCAAAGGCTGCCAAAGAAGCTATTAGCAGTTGTAGTACAACGGTAGCTAGGACAACCGCAACTGTATTGAAGTAAAGAGTTAAAAACGGAAATTTTTCATTGACAATCTGATAATTCACCCATTGAATTTGTTCTGGAAGCCAGACTATTGGAACTTGAATAGTTTCTTCGTAAGTTTTTAGGGAAGTCAGAAACATCCAAATAAATGGACCAACAAATGTTACTGATGCCAAGATAAGAACTACATGGATCCAATATCGCCTGATAATCGTCATTGTATTTCCTGCTTAATCATAATGAACCCATCGCTTTTGTAATCTGAATTGCATGAAAGTAATTGCAAAAATTATGATCAAAGAAATTACTGAGATTGCTGCTCCATAACCTCTTAAATTTTGGGCAAAAGCCGCTTCATAAAAGTAGGTGACAAGTGAACTTGCATACTGATAAGCAACTGATCCGTCTCTAATCATTAAGAAAATTACATCAAAAACTTGCAAAAATCCTATCATTGAAACAATTGCTACGAAAAATATTGTTGGACTTAATAAGGGTAACGTAATTTTGAAAAAAATTTGACGCGTGTTTGCGCCATCAATTTGAGCCGCATCATAATAAACACTGGAGATGCGTTGGAGCCCTGCTAAAAGGATAATTACCATATAACTAACTGATGACCAAACCAAAACAATCAAAATAGACCATCTCACAATATCTGGGTCACTTATCCAGGCCCTTGGTTCAAAGCCCAATTTACTTATTAGGAAGTTAATTAGTCCGTATTGTGAGTTATACAACCAACGCCATAGCAAACCGATCGCAGCAGGAAGTGTGATTGCAGGTATGAAGACTGCAGTGCGATACAGGGCTTGACCTTTTATCTTTTGATTCAATAGCCAAGCTAAACAAACTGAGATCACAACTACCAGGGGTACACCTAAGCCTGCGTAAAAAAACGTATTTATTAGTGAACGGATGAATATTGGGTCTTGAAATAGTTCAGAATAATTCTCTAAGCCTACAAAAGTTCGCTCACCAAATACCCCAACATCATTAAAGCCATAGAAAATATTTTGCACAAATGCGTAGACATAAAGCAACAATAAACCTGAAAACAGAGGCGCAATAAACAAGTAGCCGCTCAATCCAGCCCTAAATCTTTTCATCACACCAAATTCCTTCTGTAAGGATAAAGTAGTGAGTAACTTTAAATTTCTTTAAAGTTACTCACTACTTTACTTATTCAAAAACTTTTAGAAATTACTTATTAAGGTCATCTAGAAGTTTTTGTGTCGCTTCAGCTCCGCTCTTGATTGTCTCAGCGAGTGGGGCTTTCTGAGAGTAAGCAAGTGCAATCGCGTTTTGGAGTGGAGTCAATGAGGCAGGATTACCATTATGTGGATACGGTACAGCCGTCTTGGTTGCTGCCAAAATTACTGACGGATCAATATTTTGGAATCCACGAGCATATGCGCCTTGACTGTCGGCGCGAGCTGGAAACTCAATTCCATTTAGCGCCTCATTAGTCATGGATTGTTGACTGGTGATGAACTTAATTAATTCCCAAGCACCAGCCTTATTCTGAGAGTTCTTTGCCATGGCGTAACCAAGACCACCTGCAACACTGTAATTATTTAATTTACCTTTTGGCATTTGAACCAAACCAATCTGTTTGGCCTTACCAATGCTTGATGTTTCCAAAACTCTTGCCTTCCATGATCCCACGAAAATAATTGCGGCTTTTCCGGAAATAAACAAGTCAGAAGCTTTTGTTTCGGATAGTACTGTGTATGGAGCCATCCTCCCAGTATTCATCAAATCAATCACCTTTTGGAAAGTTGCAATTCCTTGTGGGGTGGCAGCTAAGGTCTTTGTCTTATCCAAAGTGAGGAAATCAGCACCATCTTGATGCAAGAAGTTAGCAGTCGATGGTTGTAGATCTAATTCCATAGCAATTGGATACTCAGATGTTGCTCCGGCAGCTTTCATCTTACGGGCCAAATTTCCTGAGATTGCATTTAAGCTGGTCCAGTCCCAATTCGCACGTGGGTAAGCGACTCCATATTTATCGAATATTGCTTTGTTGTATGCAACGAAAACGGCATCCATGCCTTTTGGTAGGGCATATTGCGCATTCTTGTAATTAAATGCCGCTACACGGCCAGGCACATATGCACTCATTTTTAGAGCCTTGTCCTTCTTAATGTAAGGAGTTAGGTCTTCCAAAACTTTACCATTTGCATACTTTGGTAAAAATACATTCATCCAAGTTACATCTGGTGTTTTATTGGTTGGCATAGTTGCGTCAAGCTTTGTCCAGAACTCTCCCCATGGAGTCTGGGCAATCGTTGCCTTGTATTTGCCTTTGAACTTAACATTGAACTTGTCAATTGACTGTTGAATGATTGGCTTTTGCACTTCATCCCACAGGGCTAAAGTTATTTCTTTTTCAGCAGCGGCAGTCGGCGTTACTGGACCCATGACAATGGTTAGGGCCAGGGCCAAGAAAGCTGCAGATAGTTTTTTGAACATTAAATTAAACTCCTTCGGCAGGTAGCCCCTTCGGGACTGCTTAGAATCCTAGCCATAAAGGGGCTAGGGGGCGACTTTTTGAGATTGGCGGCACGAACTTGAAAATCAGTGTTTTGGAAGAGTCTCGCTTATCTCACGGCGAAAATCCTTAATCAGCGCCCAACACCAATAAAACAGTCCAAACTGCAGCGGAAGCCTTGCAAGCGCATACAGGGGTTCTGGCATCGGACGATCCCACCAATCAATTGCCATGTATATGTTTGCTGGAAAAACAGCAACAAATAGTGCTAAGGCCAACCATCCAGCAATTAACCTGACATGCACATTTAAGAATTTCTTGCTAATCGGCACTAGCAAAAGTGCCGCTACCAGAAGTTCTGCGAATCCACTGAGATAAGTCCAAAGTCTTGGCTCAAATGGCAGTATCGGTGGAACTATTGCGTCAAAACCTTCTGGTGAAATGAAGTGAGTGCTTCCTGTTATTACCAAGAAAATGGCAAGCCCTCTGCCTGCAGTGTATTTCTTAACTTTTGATGTCATGGCATAAGTATGGTGGCAATCGCACCTAAAAATCGATTAAATCGTGTAACTATCTAGGGCTTGGTTTACTAATCTGTCGGCTTCAAAGTTTTCAGCACGGGGTATCCACTTATAAGTTACTTGCCCTCTAGGCAGGATGCCCTGAGCCTTAATCGCTAATGGCTTTAGTCCTGGATGTTTTATCTTCCAATTTCCAGTCATTTGTTCAACAACCAACTTGGAGTCCATCCGAATTTCAACCTCAGCAGTTGGATCCAATTCTTTAACTAACTCCAATGCAGCTATGAGGCCGCAATACTCGGCCACATTGTTTGTTTCTTCTCCAATGTATTCCCATTTTTCGGCAATAACCTTTAGAGTGCCAGCTTCTCTTACTAATGCACCAAAAGCCGCTGGTCCTGGGTTTCCGCGGGATCCACCATCAGCTTCAGCGATGTATTTGCTCACTATCGAACCAGAATTCTGCGGCAATTATCGCACCTAATTACCTCTTCAACATCACTAGCTTTAATTGCACTTAGGTCTGTAGAGCTCAACTCCAATCTGCATCCATCACAGGTCTTGTCCACTAACTTTGCGGCACCAATTCCGCCTTGATCTGATTTGATCTTGTCGTAAAGTTTGATTAAATCTAAGTCGATTACTTTCCGCAACTGTTCAATATGAGTAAAATTCTGATCTCGTTCAGCCTTTATCTCAGCAATCAAAATATCTGCTGCTGCCGTTGCTGATTCCAATTCAGCCTTAGCTTGCTCAAACTCGGACTGAGCAGCAATTGCCACCCCTTCGGCTTCCTCTGCCTTGGTCATGATCTCAAGTTCTTCGTCTTCCAAGACATTCTGTCGTCTCTTCAAAGTTTCAAGTTCATGCTGCATGTTCACCAAGTCTTTTGGACTCAAAGTTCCACTTTCTAATAACGCTGAATCTTTAGAAATTCGCTGACGCACTTGCTCAACATCTTCATCTGCTCGTTTAACTAATTTTTGTATGTCAGATGCGATCGTCTTGGCGCTGACTAAAGCGTTTTCGGCAATTGGCAAGGCCGCTTTTAATTGATCGCGACGCAATATCTCTGGAAGAGTCTTTTCCTTATGGTTGAGTTGACTCACAGCAGTATCAAAATCTTGTAATTCAATTAACCGCAATTGATGTTCGCGAGCAACTTTCATTTAGTCGCTCCTGTGGGGATGTGAAGATCCCAAGCGTCAGTTACTAAGTTGGAGACATGAACCTTCATCGCTGGAAACTCCCTATTTAGTTTGCGCTGCAGGACATTCAACCACAACCATTCTGACGCCCAATGAGAGACATTCACTAGGGCAATCTCGCTGTCTTGAAGGTGGTCTATAGCAGCATGATGCTTCAAGTCAGCTGTCACAAACACATCAACTTGATGGTTGGCTAACTCAGTGAGTAGTGATGCACCTGAGCCAGCACAACAGGCCACTACGGATACTTCCTTTTGAAGATCTCCAGCAACTAGCGTGCCAAAATTGTTAATGGGCAGAGCTTTACCCACTAATTCAGCGAACTTAGATAATGATGTTGGCGTAACTAATCTCCCCACTCGACCCATGCCCGTTTTTAACTCTCTATTGGTAATCGAACTATTGATTTCTAATCCCAAAGCTGACGCGAGGGCATCTGAGACACCTTCTGTTGCATTATCAGCATTTGTGTGAGCAACGTAAACACTAATCTGTGATTCTTTGCAATCTGTTATTATATTTTGAATTCGTATAGGAAGAATTTCTTCAGGTGAGTTTGGCAAGTAAATTGGATGGTGGGCAACAACTAGATTGCAATTTAAGGCCTTAGCTTCTGCCAAAGTTTCTAAAGTCAGATCAACCACAAGCAAGACAGAGTTAACTACTTGATCTGAGTCCCCTACGGCAACTCCAATCAAATCCCATTCTTCGGCTAGCTCCTTGGGATACCAATTCTCAATGGCTGTCGCCACATCCCCTAAATTAGCCATGCGTTAAAGATAGTGCTCAAGAGCGTTTGGATCTAGGCTGTGCAAATGACTGAACACACGCACGGCCAAGAAACTTTGAACGAACTAGTCCCATTGGGTCGAGAACTTAGAAAACACATCCCAGAGGTTTATGAAGCATTTGCCAAACTTTCAGTTGCAGCTCAAAAGCCTGGAGCGCTAGATGCAAAGACGAAAGAGTTAATTGCGATGGCGTTCGCTATTGCCAGTCACTGTGATGGCTGCATTGCTTCGCATGCTAAGGGGCTGGTAAAGCACGGTGCAAACGAAACTGAGGTGGCCGAGTTGATCGGGGTAGCAATCCAGATGATGGGTGGCCCTGGCACTGTTTATGGCCCACGAGCATTCGCAGCGTTTAGATCCTTTATGGATAAACAGGGTCAATAGTTAACTGGTTGGTCTAACCTCCGTGATGTAACGGGATGTAAGAGTGCAGAAAGTTGTTCATTCCCTTGATTTTGTTGACTTTTTTAGATTTTTTTCGCGGCTCAACTACCCCCTGCCTTGCATACGCGTACATCAGGCGTAAGACTTAGGGAGTTGCCTATCGGCGACACCTCTGCCAACGAAGGAGCGAGCACATGCTCGGAAACAAATTTGCAAAGGCAACTGCTGCTGCTGCTGGACTTGCATTAACTGCTGGTTTAGTTGTTGCACCTGCCTCTGCTGCCACAAAAGAAATAGTCATCTGGGCTGATGACACCCGTGGCAAAAACTTAACTGCACTATTTGCAGTAAATAAGAATGCAGCCCCCGGTTACAAGATCACAGTTAAGGCATATTCAACTTTTGATGCTTTGAAAGAAGCACTCGATAAGTCGACAGCCGCATCTGGCCCAGACATCATTTACGGTGCTAGCGACTGGACTGCTGCGAATGTTAAGAACGGCAAGTTTGCTCCAGTCACGGTAACTGCAGCCTTCAAGGCTCGCTATAGCAAGACCGATCTAGATTTGGTAAGTCGCGGTGGAAAGCTGTATGGAGTGCCACTAGATATCAATGCTCCAGCGCTTGCCTACAACTCCAAATTAGTCACTTCTAAGCCACAGACTTTTGGTGAAATGGTCGATTTCTATTTAGCTAACAAGTCAAAGTATGACTTCGGCATGTGCATCACCGATGGTGGTATCGCATGGGCAGGTCATGGTTTGTTCTCAGCTCTCGGTGGAGGTGCTTACCAGTTCAAGAATGGCGCTATCGATAAGACTGCTCCATTTGATAAGACCGCATTGACTGCAAACATTAAGAAGTACATTCTTGATTCATCTGGAAAGTCGAATGGCTTCTTGAAGAACATCAATGGTGGACTTTGCAAGACCCAATTTGCTGCTGGCAAGGTTCCATTTGCCATAGTTGGCCAATGGGAGATTTCAACCTATGAAGCAGCCAAGATTCGTCCAACATTGCTTGGAGTGCCAGGACCAACAGCTGGCACAGCTGGCAAGTTCCTTGGTGGTGTAAGCGCTGCGTTTCTAACTTCGTCTGCAAAAGCACATGGCGTTGAAGCGGGTGCAAAATCACTTCTAACAAACTGGATTGGTTCCACTCAAGGACAGTTGAAGTATCAGCAGCTAGAAAAACGTGCTTCTGCTGAAAAGGGTGCTGCTAAATCACAGATTGGCTCATGGACAAAGTCATTCGCTCAAGCTTTGAGCGGAAACACTATTCCTGAAGTTGGATCAGTGCTTGGCAATAATGCAGGTGGCTCCAGCTATTGGGATGCTGCCGGTAACTTCTGGGATGCAATTTTGTCAGGCAAGGACGTAGCGACTGAGGTCGATAAGTTCCACACCCTGCTCAAGAAAAACCTAGACGCTGGTGCAAAGGATCTATAGTCTGCACTAATTAGAAATAATGCGGGAAGTGCCTATTAATATGGTGCTTCCCGCATTATTTATTTGCCAGAAGGATTAAATGATCTATCAGTATCTGTTGAGATTCACCGGGCCAGTTGCATTTGTGGCCAAGGTGATTACCTTGCTAATTGTAAATTCAGTGCTGATATTACTAACTAACCATGCATTTGCAGCTGATCAGTTGGCTATTTCCGTTTTCCTAATAGTCGTCTTGATACTTGTCAACTACATCTACTTTTCTCCAAAATATCAACAGTTTAAATTTTTACTTCCGGGGCTAGTTCTCTTAGCCGCATTTGTCATAATGCCAATTCTTTACACCCTGGCTATGTCAACCTATGAATATAGAACTGGAAACTACATATCTCAAAATGATGCAATCGACCGGATTCAGGTCTCGGGAGTAATGCCCATAGAAGAAGGAATTGCATTCGACCTAGTACTTGGACGTGATGACCAAGACCGGCTTACCGCGCTTTTATCAGACTCATTTAATGATAAATACTTTATCTCCAACAAGGAGTCTTTAACCCAACTCAATAAGTCAGATCTAGAATTTAATGAACTTGGTGTGGCTGTCGCAGCCCCAGGCTTTACCAGAATTCCTCCAAATAAATTGT